>Ga0247837_1000450_pt1 | contig 86642 bp, 70 predicted proteins | sample LaCtaG_2_FD_187115 | JGI IMG/M metagenome (GOLD analysis project Ga0247837, IMG submission 187115) | Freshwater microbial communities from meromictic Lake La Cruz, Castile-La Mancha, Spain - LaCruzMarch2015_14.5m | ecosystem: Environmental > Aquatic > Freshwater > Lake | place: Spain: Castile-La... | reverse complement strand
ATCGACGGGTTCGAACTGCTGAAGAGGCTGAAGGAGACTCCGAGGTTGAAGGACATACCTGTGATTATGATGAGTAGTACTGAGGATATGGAGATGGTTGCGTCCTGCCTGGAAAAGGGCGCTTTCGACTTTCTCATAAAGCCGATTAGGCCGGGAGTCCTTAGAGGCCTGATTAACCAAGCGCGCAGTTCGCAAATCCAAGTGACTCCAGATGTGGAACTATCGGGGATAAAGGCCTACGAGAAAATTTCGAACTTGGGAGACGGCGGATTCGGACATGTGGACTTAGTCAAAAAGAAAACGACTGGACAGCTATTCGCCCTCAAGAGAATTGACATGCAGTTGCTGAATGACAGAGAGCGGAAAAACGCGGAAAATGAAGCGACTTTGCTGAAGGTACTGGTTGGCCCGACCATAATTCGCTACTATGAGCAGATTTTGACAAACAGTCAGTTGGTGATAGTGATGGAATATGCGCAGGGAGGAAATCTGGCGATGAAGCTGAAAGACTTTAAAAACGCGGGGCAGCGTCTATCCACCCAGCAAGTCCTCACCTGGCTCGCCCACCTCGTAATCGCCCTCATGCTCATGCACTCCAAAAACATCCTCCACCGAGACCTCAAGACCCAAAACCTCTTCCTAACCCAGGACAACATCATCAAAGTAGGCGACTTTGGCATCTCCAAAGCCCTGGGCAACAGCATTGAAATGGCCAAGTCCTCAGTCGGCACGCCTTATTTTATGTCCCCTGAACTCTGCAGAGGAGAAAGCTACGGCACTAAGACGGACATATGGGCTTTGGGCTGCGTCCTGTATGAGATGATTACGTACAAAAAGCCGTTCGATGATAAGGAAATCGGAGGACTGACGGAAAAGATAATGAATAGAGATCCGGACCCGTTATTACCGGATACAGACCTGAACTTGCAGACTTTGTGTGTGACTATGCTGAGGAAAGACCCTGCGAGGCGGCCGACTGCCTGGGAACTGGCTAATAACCCGGAACTCAAGCCCATTATTATTCAGTTCATTGAGACGCAGAACTGCTCGGATACGATTATGCCACTGTTTGAGCTGGACCCGAGGCTGAAACGCACAGGCGCGGAGGAGAAAAAGGCCACTGATCGCATGGAAGCAGCGGAAGTCGCAAGAATGGTGCAGCCAAGTGTCCCGCTCACAGACCTGAGTGGAGGCTGGCTAGGCAAATCCTACAAGCGAGTCTTCCTCGGCCAAAGCCTCTTAGAAGCTCTCCAGCGCTGTCTCAAGTTCCCCATGCAGCAATCCACCGAAATGGCCCAAGACATGCTGGACCAAGGAGTCATCCACAACATCGACTCTACTGCACTCTTCGTAGCCCGCAAGCACTACCAATTCCAGGAAGACCGGTCTGATATTGCTAGGAATATGATCCACTTGTGGTCGAAAGAGGTCAGAGTGGCGCATGATGTAGCGACTGATTTGGTGCGATTTATGAATAACCTGCTGAGTACGTACAACTATCAAAGTGCGAGAATTCGGGAAAGTGAGATGTACAGGCAGTTGCTGAGGGTCGGAGGAGAGCTGCAGCGAATTGAGGTAAAGGCCATATCGAAGCCTGAGCGACTTCTCTTCTTTCTCAACATTTACCAAGTAATGTTGGCTCATCAGATGCTGGAAGTCCCGGAATCCGAGCAGTCTGGCTGGTTCTCCAAGCCTTCAGACGCATTTTATTACAACATCGCAGGGCAGAACTTCACACTTCGCGAGCTAAAGCACGGCGTCCTGCGGGGCAATCGCAAGCCTCCGGACGCCTACACGCGACTATTCGGCTCGAACGACCCTCGCTGCTACCTGCCCAACACCAACGACCCACGAGCTTTAATCGTCTGTCCCGACCCTCCAGTGGCTCTCAGCCCCCTGCTGGACTTCTCTCCTGGACTAGAGGCAGTTCTAGATGCTCAGGCTGAGGAGTACTGCAACCGAGAAGTGTGTTTGAATACCTCTACAGGGGAATTGACGCTGCCGAGACTGTTTGAGCGGTACTACTATGACTTCGGCAATAGTGACCGGGAGCTGCTGGAGTGGGTGTGGCGCTACTTCCGCGCCTGCAGAGTGCCGCTGCAGGAAGTGTTGGAGGAGCTGCAGAGCAAAAACCTATTTCTGCACTACCGCGACTAAGCAATAGGCTTATAGCTATACTCTTGCAGCATTGGAGCGTCGAGGCATTTCTTGTATCTTCGTCTTCCCTTAGGAAGGAACAGGTCAAAAGTTCTATCAGAATCGCAGTTTCGTCACTTATCGGACGTATTTATTATCCTGTACTGGCACACTGCTATTCGTGACTATTTGGGAAATAGCTACTCTAGCGTGAGGATTCTGAACCTCTCCCCCTCTCCTCTGCCGTACCAACGCCAGTTGAACCGCAGATCCTTCCACTCCTGGTTGTCCTCGGGAAGACCCTTCAAGTGTCTGGGCAGGACTTGGTTCAGCACAGGGAAGTTCAGTCCTTCAATTTCACCCATACTCTCCAGAGTCACTAATCTGAACTTCTCTTCGCCTCTCTCAAACCACCGCCAGTTGAAGGTCGCAGCTCCCAGTTCCGTATGGAAATCCTGGTCATTCGAGCACAAGTCCCTCGGCCGAATCCTCGGCGGTCCCAACGACAGCACCTGCCGCGTCCTCCCGAACTCCACCGTCACACACTTGTAGTCCTCACTATCCCGCTTGAACCAGCGCCAGTTGAAATAGGCTGCCATGAAGCCGTCCCCGCTGTTGTCCAGGCCTTGGAAGTCGAAAGGCACGTAGTGGTTATCAGCGATGACAGCACGTTCAGAGTGGATAATGAAGGCTAGTGTATCGAGTTGGGGGCCGGATAAGGTAGTGCCCAGTTCAGGGTAGTTCCGGGTAAGGTGGGACAGGTAGCCTGGGTCCATTTATTGGTATGGGAAGGTCGAGGGGAAATAAGGGATTTAGGGCTAGCTACAGCTACGCTCTGGAAAGAGGACTTGGGGGTTTCTCCACTTCGGCTAGGTATACAGCAGTTCCAAACATCTCACAGATATAATAGATATAGAAACAATCCCCGCTGATTTCCAGAACGCGAGGAAAACAGCCGCATTTCCCTCTAGTTTCCGTGAATTTATCCCTCCTTTTTAGCGCAAAACAGAACTCATCCGCCTCAATTCGCCTGGAGATTTCGAGTCAGCCTGGTTATCTCCCAAATAGATTCAAGATGAAAGCAAAGTGTAGCATTCCCGGTAAGAATCCAAGTCCTCGTCTATATGCTTCAGCCGTTTTGCCTATAAAAATGTATAGAGTCCCTGATTTCCTCTCTTTTCCGAATCGGCAATTGCCTACCCATATCTCCCTCGAGCCTTTCTTCCCCTCTCCCGTCCCTTCGACGTCTCCAGCACCGCTTGTTACCCCTGCTAAAGCAGTCCGCAAGCATCCGCTGAAGCCGGGCCGACACATCAGCAAGGAAAATCAAGTTCTGAGGCAATTTCTACGAACTGAGGAAACTCGCGCTGCGCTGCAGACACCGAAGCTTGAGAATATCAGATACAGGGTTCTTAGGGCCTTCAAGAAAGCGATGAGTCGGATGTTGACTAAAAGGAACGTAGGATGGAAGGGATTGCTGGACTTCCGAGGACGCATGCAGGTGGGCCAGCAGGAAATGGAGACTTTCAGGGAATACTTACTGTCGCACATGCCGATGTTGACAGGCGTCTCAGAACTGAGCGCAGAGCCCCAAGCCGACCAGTCCAAGGCCAAACAGGACTGCCGCTTCCGCACTTATAACAGCGCTTATCTCTGCTCGATCTTCAGTGCGAGTGAAACCCGTGTTGCGTATCGGCTGTACCTCAAGTTGGTGTTCTGTGAGGAGAGTCCGGAGTCGCTAGTGCGCCGCTTCAAGATGACATGTTGTAGGGGGAAAGTGCATAGAGACCAATGTAGGGGGAAATGGGCTACTTTTCGTCAGTTGTTGGAGGAGTACTTGGGGGCGAAAGTGGTGGAAGGCGGGGAAGCGAGTAGGAGCGTAGACACGCTTGAGGAGACGAGAAATCAGTAGTCAATATTTCATCTACGGAATATCTTTTTTTAATAGGGACAATAGGAAGAAGGGACTGGGTTGAGTTGGACTGGTAGGGAAAGTTTAGCCTGATTCAGTGTGCTGTGGACTGCAGAATCCAGCAGTATAGCCAATCAGGATATGTATGAGAATTGCATTTTCGATAGTTTGGAGTTTGTGGATGTTGGGGATTGGGACAGACGATGTGCCTTTATTCTTCTATTTCCTTATGCGTCTAGCTGCCTTCTCAAGGCCGAAGTGAGAGAAAGAAGAAATGGTGGACAGTCCGAACTTCAACCCAGTTCTCTCCACCACTCGGGCCTCCCTCCTCCGTAAAGCAGAGCACCCCGACCCTCTGCCTCTCCAACTCCCCCGCGGTCTGGCCCGCACCGCCCAAGTCCTGATCTGTCCCTACTGCAGCCAGTCCATCCAGACCCAGGTCAAACAGAGGTCGGGCACTCTCACCTGGCTGGCCTGTGTGGGCATTTGCCTGCTGGGAGGAAGCGTGGGGTGCTGCTTGATTCCCTTCTGTGCGCCTGCACTCTTGGACTGCGAGCACTACTGCTCTTCGTGTCAGCGCTTTCTGGGCAGAAGTGCGTACATTACGCTATGATTATGCCTAGATATGAACTGCAGCGGAGGAATGCGGACTTTTCAGTCTCTATTGGTCGTTTTGAAGCTGAATTCGCTATGTTGGTCGAACAGATGCTGCAGTGCTAATTAGTGCTTCTATGCATTTCTTCTATGTCAAGTCTTTCAGGGTTGGTCTCCTTTGAAACTAGCATTTTCCTATCTAAGTAGATAAAATGATGAGTTAAAATCGGAAAAATTGTCATTTGCAGAGCTGTTTTTAACATTTCCATGTCCAAATATCGCTAAATAATTGCAATATCGACCTTTATCTCTATGGTTTTCACGCCTTTCCTACGAAATGCGCAGTCCCTAAAGCTATTATCGTCATTCACTTTAATAGAAGTATCACCCTAACCACGCATTTCTCCACATCCAAGGTCAGTACCTGCGAATCCGATAGCGCCAAATAGGCCTTCGCCCCCAGCAGTAGATGCTGAACATTGGGAGAAAGGGATAAATTGGGAGGGAGAGAAAAGCGGTGCTGCTGGAGACCAGAAGGAATGTCACAGCGCACTCCGAACTCCCTCGCAAGCACAATAAGGGAACTGTTGTAGGCAATAAGAGAGAGTGGGTCCATAGTGGAGAGGAAGCGGAAGGTGTAGGGCTCGAAGGACTCGGAGGAGGGCCGGAAAAGGAGGAACTTGGTTGGGATGTTGGGGTGGAGAAGGAAAATGCCGGTGGGAGGGGAGTAAGCGGCGGATAGGTTGCTGTATTCACTTGGGAGAGAGGGCGATTTGAGCCAGTTTCGCTGTGCTGGTTCGAATTTCTCACACGAGGAAAGGTCCCCTGCATCCCCACTTCCGCCAAATGCATACACCCTAGTTCCCACTCTGCACAAAGCATGCTGTTTCCTTGGCTCCAGCATCGTGCCAGTCTGCACCGCACTGAACATAGTCCCTACCAACATCAGACTGGCCGCACTAGTCACGTTTTCAACGTTTCCGCCACAAATCAACACTCCGCCCATCGGCAAATAGCACCAAGACGGACTGCTGTTAACCAGAACTCTCCCCAAATCCACAGTTGTCCCTGCCCACTTGTCCACACTCACTACTCGAAACTCCGCACATGGGAAATGCACCAGCACAATTAGCTGTCTTTGGCTGCTGTACAGGGTATAGTAGTAGTCCAGTTTGCCCTCTCTGTAGGGAGAGGTGTAGACTCCGAAGTCGTGGCCTGAGTCTCGAGTGCGGAGGAAGGTCCATAGTTCGCTGAGGGAGGAGATGGACCGCCAGCGACGACAGACCAGGGGAAGTGTGCAGGCGATGGTGGCGGTGGAGAGGAACTTGAAAGGCTCTAGAAGCTCGCGAGTGCCCTGCGCCTTCATACTTAGGCCTAAACTAGATGCGGAGCTTGGTGCGACGCCAATGTCTGCGCTTGGAGTTGTAGCGAATGGTGCTATCCGTCTTGTAGTAGTACCACCGCGGCATAGGGCGATTCTGCTTCCTTGCCTTGCCCAAAATCCGCTTAAGCGCCAGCGTCTTGTTAGCTCCCTGCCTCGCTAGTTACCATCAGTCTAAATATGTCTTTCCTATGTCTACTCCGGCAGGCCAACAGAGGCCCGAGACAAGTACCCAGCGCTGTGGTCGAAAATGTATACATTTGCAGTGGAGTTGAGAGTCACTAGGTGGTAGCTTTTGTCCTTTATGAGGATCGGCATGAGGTCGCTGTTGCCTCGCCACCAGATCTCGAGGGAGCTGGAAATCACGAGTTGCCGGGTAGGGAGGACGAGGAAGGACTTGTGGTGTGGAAAAAGGATGGTGATTACCTGAGCGAATAGGACTGCTGAAGAAGCGGATTCCAGTGGGAGTGAAATGTTCAGGTCTTCCACAGAGTCTTGCAGTGTGTCGTAGACTTCTATGGAGAGGTGGCCGCCTCCGGTTAGGAAGACCAACTTGTTTACAGCCACTGGGGAGAAGTTCACCCTTGCTACCTTCATATCGCTCTTGTAGTTCCATTGGTCGGTGTGAGCGAGAGTTGTCCACGCACCTCCGATCTCAGTGGAATTGCCACCGAAGCAATAAACCACTCCTGAGACTTCTGCGAGACCGTGGTGGCTTTTGTCAGTAGGGAACTCAGCGAAAGGTGCGAGAGTTCCGAGGCGATTGGAAAGCAGGAAGTTGCTCGAAAGCTGCCAACCTCCACTAATTAGCAGGTCATTGTTATGCAGGAAAAACATTCTCGTTCCGTCTTTGTAGTCCAATCGAGAGTCTGTGAGTATGAGTTCGGCCGTCCAGGAGGCAGGCTGAATTCGGTAAATGCTGCTTTCCACAGGAAAGGGGATGTAACTGGGCCGATACAGGTCATATCTATACACTTCTCTGGACATCTGCCCTTGCGTCCTGAGCTCCGCAGGTATGTATTCGCTCCAAAGTTCCTCTTCACAGCCCAGCTTCCGCCACTCCTTGCACACCCTTTCCACCATAAGCAGGACCTCCCTCGGCTGCAGCCACTTCATCACTTCCAGCCACACCCTGCGTCTGCCACCCTCATTGCTCAGCCTATCCATCAGTTTATCAATGACAGATTCCTAGCAGGTGGAAAGCTGCCTGTTCCGCTGTATGCTGAAATGCAGTCCCTAACATGTTTCCAGTTTAAATATGAGTTACACCCGAGGCGTGCACTACATCAACCCAGAGCTGGACAAGCACGGAGGCGAGTTCCGCAGTGGCAGGAGACTCTATTCCGTCAACAAGAACCAGTCGCAAGGACTGGTTTACCGATTTGAGGAGGGCAGAGACTCCCGCGGACGTATGGACCGACCCAGTGGCTACACTCCCCAGCAGGACTACAGCCAAGGCTACTCCCCTATGAAGTCGGACTTAGAGCCTGCGATGCCTGACCAGCGACAGAGTGAAGAGCTGTTTCGACTGAGAGAAGCCATTCGACAGAAGGATGAAGAGCTGCGAGCTATGCAGGAACAGGCCTACGTCCCCCCTGCCTACCCCAGAACTACTGCTGAGCCGGAGCAGATGCAGTTGTCCAGGAATCCCAATTTCGTCGAATTCGAAAGAGCGAAACGGGACGACGTAAATGGCACGCAGCAAAGAAGGAAAACAGCAGAGGCGCTCGCATATCAGGTCAATGAGAAGCAGAGGGTGAAGGAGTTGGAAAGACAAGCGCGAGAGATCGAAACTGCTGAGCGACTAGATGCGCTTCGCAGGATGCAGGAAGACGACTACCAGCGGAAGGCAGACCAGCGGTCGAGGGCTATGGAGTACCGGCGAATGCTGGATGTCCAGGCGCAGTCCAAGTCTCAGATGAAGCCGCAGAGTTACCCCGCTAGAGGCTACGCTCCAGAGTACGCAGAAAGACAGCCCGAACCCACGCCTCTTCGAGACGCTACCAACACTGTGGACTACGATAAGTCCTATGCGCAGAACGAAGCTTCTTTCTATGGAGACGAAATGACGCAGGCCTATTCTCCCCAACAGATGCAGGCCTACCCCGCCCAACAGATGCCTGCTTCCAACCCCTTCAGCCAGCCTATCTACAGTAGACGAACCGGCAGGAACTACAAGGACACTAGTCAACTTCTAGGCTAGGCAATAGACATGGAGGCGGACTGGGTGAAGCTGCGAATGGACTGCAGTTGGAAGCGTCTGCAGGCAGTAGTCTTTCGCAACGTCCCTGCCACTCCGCAAACACTCAGTGTAGCACTGATCACAGCTGCCGGGGAAGTGGTGTTTGCATCAAGTCAGGGACTTACCTGTAACCCAGCCTGGACTTTACCCTCCATCCCGCTTCAATGTTTCCCACTCACTATCAACCTTATGGACGAAGGCAGTGCAGTCCTCTGGACTAGTGCAATCGACCTCTGTGCCCTCTACTTCGTGACGAGCGATTTGAAGGATATCGACTGGCTGCAGGGTCTGGCAGTCTTACTGCAGTTCTACAACGAAGGGTACTACACAGTGTATAGTTTAGCCTCTGAAGTGTGTGAAGCCGCCAAAAGCAACAGTCAGCAAATCAAGATTTCAGTGACGACTTTGGCGCAGCCCAGGGAAGTGGACTATGGAAAGCTGCGGACGGAGTATGAGAAGTGAGCACTAGGCAGCTTGCTAGCAGCGAGGAAGCGACTGGCTGAGGTTATGGCTGCTTTGCACAGTGTAAAGCGCCAAATTGAGGCGACGATCCCCAGTCGGTCTTTTGGGAGTGTGCAGAAAGCCGCTGAGAACAAAGCGAAAATGGCGTTTATTGAAAAAGTGGAAATCAGACGCAAGGAAATGGCCACTTTCGCTAGAGGACTCATCACGGAAACGGGCTTCCGCCAAGAAAGAGCAGAAACCATGCTGCGCTCTCAGTGGAAAAAACACTACGAAAGAGCAATTATCGCCCAAAACGAGCTGAGAATGCGGCTGGAAACCAAGGAAAGACTGGCCTGGGCGAGGAAAATGAAAATGATGGCAGAGGTATACACACTTTTCGCCTCCCAACCAGTGCTGGAAGGGTTTAAACTGGTGTCTTCCCCCCTGCCTGCACTCGAAAGAGATGTTGAAATATCCACAGCACTAGGGTACTGCTGCCTCATTCTCGAAGCCTTGTCTACCTACTTGAGCATACCCCTGCTTTACCCTGTCCAGTTCCAAGGCTCGCGGTCCTCCATAGTCTCCGAAGGCCGGGAAATGCCGCTGTACGCCCTGGGCCGCCACACAGACAAGCAGAAGATGGAGCAGTCCATGCGTCTACTGGTGCAAGACCTGGTGCAAGTCCTCAGACATCTCAGCTACAGCGGCAGCTTCGAAGTCGCTCAGTCTATGGTCCTGCTACTGGAGCAACTTAAGCGCAACAGTGCTAGGGACTAGTTCACTTAGTAAGTTGGAAGGGCATTGCTAAGCACTGTAAAGGTCTGAACACTTCCTCACTATAAGCACCTGCGTTTCCCATATAATTGGCCTAATAATCACCACTCTAAACAATGAATTTCTGGACATCTTCGGACTTCCCAGCACAAAAGCTGCAAAACTACGCCTGTCGTCTGTACTACTCCACCTCCATGGGCTTAGGAGTTGTGCGTGGTTTAGTGCTGTTCGCCCTGCACGGAGCCGACTGTCTCCAACAAAGACTGATAGTGGCCTTCCTAGTCGCGCACTTTTTCATATCCTTCACAGCGCTAAGGACTGTGGGGTGGAAGACAGGGTCCGGCACTTTCGTAAAGCTGCTTTATTCGGAGACTCTGAACTTTTACTTCCTATACCAGGCCTTTTGCTTGGCTCCGCAGTACAAACTGGAGCTGTGCATTTCTGCTTTCTCAATAGTTGGTTCGTTCTACCAAATTGCCTTTATCAGTTCTCCGTGGACGGGAGCGACGCTGATCATCAAACAGGTAGTAATGTGGGTGGGCACGGACATAGCCTTAAACTCAAAAATGGCAGACAACTGGATTAGTACTGGGCTGATGGTCTTCTATCTGGCGGTTTCTTATGTCATGCTGCTCCACATTTTCCTCAATTTGAGCAAACTGCGGGCTGAGATGATCAGGCAAGTGACGGAGAAGTCCAAGCAAGTCGTGGACGTCCTGGAAAGCATACAAGAAGGTATGGTGGTCTTGGCGCCCGACTCCGTCCTCCTCTGCAACAAGCCCTTCTACGACCTCTTTGCTGCCAACACCCCCGCCCAAGCCTACCTCCAACTGCATGCAATTCCGCTCTTTCTCCCTGCAGTGCACAGCTTCTTCCAGGCCAAAGCCACACAAATCCACTTCGGAATCATTCCCCACGACAACAAGCAACTCGAATGGCTGGGCAGCAAGGTCACTTGGAACAAGCAAGTGGCAGTCATCCTGACTTGCAGAGACGTCACAGAGTTGCTGCAACTGCAGGACCTGGCTTGCAAGGAAAACGAAAGGAAAATTGCACTCATGAGGTCGATTTCGCATGAGTTGAGGACGCCGATGAACTATGTTAGGAGCATTGCGGAGGAAATTGGATGTAATGGGGCGACTTGTAAGGCCGCGGATATGCAGGTTCTCTATTCCTGCTGCAATCTGATGAACCTGTTCGTGGACGAAATCCAAGACTTCGCCCAAGTGAACTCCACCTCTCTGCAGCTATCCACTGAGTCAATCGACCTAAAAGCCCTGCTAAATGGCTGTTTGAACATGGTCAAGCCCTACTCCATAGGCAAAGATTTGGACTTATCCCTCACTTACGACCCTTCGCTTGCGGCTAATATCGTCACTGACCCTGGCAGACTGCGGCAATTGCTGGTAAACCTACTCACCAACGCTATAAAATACACCAACTCTGGGTCTGTGCGCCTCGTAGCGATGACTAGTTCGGCGGACCGCATAAAAATACAAGTGGAAGACTCAGGAATCGGCATAGAAAAGCATCGTTTGGCGGATTTGCTGACTTGCAGTTCCGCTAAGTCCCTGCCAACTAGTGGAATCGGCCTCTTTATGGCTGGGCAAATTGCCTTCCTACTAGGCAGGGAGCGGCTCTCAGTGGAGTCCAAGCTGGGACAAGGCTCCACCTTTGCCTTCTTTATTTCCACGATACCGGCAGGAAAGACGAAACTGCCCAGGACGGAATCGATAGGGAGTGGGATGTTAGGGGATGAGGAAGAAAAGCACTCTACGCTGCCTGTGTTCATCACTGGGTCGTTTCTCAATGAAAAGGGTAGTTTGAGGGCGCCGGAAGTGCTGATAGTTGACGACTTCCCGTTCAATCGAATGGTGGTCCGGGTAGTGCTGGAGAAGGAAGGCCTGAGCACACAAGAGGCGGAAAACGGGTCTGAAGCCATAGCCCTGGTGCTGCAGCTGCACAGCAAAGGCCTGCACTACCGTCTCATCGTCATGGACTTCGACATGCCGGGTCTGGACGGCTTCGCAACCACCAAAGCCCTGCTAGAACTGAAGGCCAAGGACAGTTCACTGGTCCTTCCGCCCATTATTGGCCACTCCGCCTACACCTCTGATGAGGACAGAAGGAAATGCTTGGCTGCGGGAATGGCAGCGTTCCTGCCCAAGCCTTGCGGAAAGCTGGAAACTCTCAGACTCGTGGAGACCTTTCTGATGCCCAGATCTGTGCTTTGAGACACAGAGCTGCTAGTTTGCTTAATACCCTAGTGCCTAGGGCTGCAATATGTCTGGCAGGGACTTCGGCGGAAGTCTGAGGACTCTGGCGACTGAGGAAACTTCGCCCCGCAGCCAATTACTGCCTATGTGGCCTGCAAGAGTACTGCTGCTGACTATGTTCGCTATTGAAATCGGCTTGCTGGCGTACCATGGTAACTTCTTGTCGAGAGACAAGAAGGCAGAACTAGGCGACTTGCTGCCTGATAAGTTCACCAGTGGAGTGGCTCCAGGCATCATAACGCCCCAATACACACAAAACAGGACCGTTACAGGGGGGATTAAAGGCAGTGCAGAGCTAATTAGCCGATTTGAATCAGAAACCAGTCCTTCCCGCAATTTCACCTTCGAAGACGCAGAAGAGCTATTGTCTCCTTACAGAGGCCAATTAGCCTGCGTGCCCGACTCCTTCGGCTACACAATGGCAGAAAGCCAATTGATCTTTCCCCCTAAGCAGTACCCGCGCTGTAACGACACGTACCAGCGCCCATACCGTCGTTTCCAGGTGAATGTGGACGAACACTGGCTCGAACTGCAGTGCAAGGCTGCCACTCACAGGGAGTATGTCGCCGGGCCCAGCGGATCTTTCACGTTTCCAGAGTTCATCGAGGTTGCTCCTTCGTTCACTACGCAGAAAGTGCAGGGGAACAGGACTGAACTAGGTGCGCATGAGGACTTTGTATTGGCCAGGTGTGGGAATAGCACCAAGTTCGATATAGCCTACCATCACCCTATATACAACAAACGCAGGCACCAGGAAGCCCTGGCCGCAGTCCCTCCGGCTACAAAGCCTCTCCTTGTGTTTTTACTGGTCGTTGACAGCTTTTCTCGCAGGCATTTCTTCCAAAAACTGCCGCTCACTGTCCAGCTGCTAAACACGCTCCAAACCAGTCCGAAATACACTGTTTTCGATCACAAACTACACAATGTAATGGGTGACGGCAGTGTGCATAACACTATGCCGATCTTCATGCCCGGCGACAACCCTCCCAATCTCTCCCACAGGTACACCAATAAGCTGCGAAACGAGCCCATTTGGGGCGATTTTAAGCGAAATGGGTATATGACCTTGGTGCTTTTCGAGTCCTGTGACCAGATGTTCCCTGACGAACTGGGCAGGGTGGTGTCTGCAGACCACTTGGTCCGGCAGTTCTACTGTGCACTCATGCAGTTCTCGGGGTACAGCTCCAAGAAGGAAAACGTGGGCGAACAGCGCTGCATTGGACCTCAAATGTCCCATATGTACGGATTCGAGTACGTAAACGCCTTTTCAGAGATGTATAAAGGCGCAAAGCAGTTCATTTATGCACACTTTACCACCGCTCACGAGGCTTCCGGACAGCACGCCGTCACACTAGACCAAGACCTGCGCGACTTCCTGCTGACTTACCTGGCCCGCTACTCCTCAGACTACGAAATAGCGATAATGCTGCAGGGAGACCACGGCATGCGCTTTGGGGAGTGGTACAATAACATGAAAGCGTACCAGGAGCACAAGCTGCCTGCGTACTTCTTCATAGCTACTCGGTCTTTGCTGAGCAGAGTGCCCAGTTGGGAGAGTGTGCAACGCAGCAATACGCTCAGAATACACTCCAAGAAGGACGTGAGGAGGACACTCATGGCCCTCATGAGATACCCGGATTTCACCCCTTTCCCACAAGAAGACCCGAGTGGAGTATACTACAGTGTGTTTTCAGAGGCAATCCCCGGCAATAGGACCTGTGTGGACGCCAACATCCCTGCTTGGTACTGCTCCTGTCTCAGCTACCAAGCCATCGCCCTGGACTGGGACGCAGAGCTGGCCGAAGTCGTGCGAGTAATGGCCGATCTGACCATCTTCGCAATGAATTCAATGATATTCGCCAACGAAAAGACCAAGCCCGGGCACTTGTGTGCGCAAATCGAGTTTAACCGTGTGGAAGAAGCGTACGGAGTGAAGGCCACGGACTTCAGTGAGATAATAAAGCTGGTTTTCTCAGTGAAGAACTCAGCAGAAGGGCGCTTTACTGCCACTTTCCTGCTGTCTCCCAGGCCTATTGGACACGGATTGCGCAGACACCAGGCCAGTAGACAGTACTTGGACCCCACTCCCTACCATTACCGTGGCTACCGGACCTACCTCTCCATCATCACTATCAGTCGAATTGACCCCTTTGAGGGCAACTGCGCCGCTGCGGCTCGCAAACTGGCACTCAAGCCTGACTTCTGCTTCTGTGCATGAACTGTTCTTAGCTTAGAAGCCTAATCACGACATTAACCGAGCCTTCAGCTCCTCCAAATAGCCTTGGAACCGGTTCTGCTCCGTCTCCAGCTCTTCCACAGGCATGTAGTTGTCTACTGCGGGCTCGAAACTGCGCAAGCGGCCTGCAGGCGGCTTAATTCGCTTGGAAAACTCCATGGCTCGGGAGCGACTGTCTGCAGCCGGAGGGTCTGGCAGGTCAGTCCTCGGCTTGCTGAGGGCAATGGCAATGCGGTTGGCGTTGGCTTGCAGTACTGTGCGAGCGTAGTGCTTGCGCCTGTCACTGAGTTCCTTCTTCCGCTCCCACTCCTCGCTTCCCACCATAGACGCGCCCAGGCCGCCCAGTTCCAGGTATTTGTTGGAGCGGATGGAGCGGTAGTCTTTGAGCGTGTAGGGGTGATACTCGGTACTGCTGAGTTGCTGGGAAGAGGGAGAGCGGGCTGATTCTGCCTTTTCCGGTAGGGAAATTGCAGACTTGGGCTCTGCGTTGGCCACTGTGTGCGCACTTTGAGGCTGCTTGGGCGCTCTCTTGGGCTTGACGGGCGGTTTCGGTGCGGTGAGTTCTGAGTCGGGCTCACTCGGCTTGGCAGGACGCACAGGAGTCGTTTCCAAGGAAGCCTTGCTAGTGTGCAGGTCACTTTTCTTGTATTCCTCAGGGCGACTTACAGTGACAGCCACGGTCACTGGTGTCATCCTCAGTGTTTCATCAGGCTGGGGCCGGGTTATCCTGATAGGCCGTGCGAAGACTGAAGACTCCGCAGAGTCTTTTGCAGGGAGACTGGGAAACGGCAGAGTCTGGCTGGGGCCGGGACGAGCGAAGGTGAAGACTGGCGCTGCGGACTTATTGATGGGCGAAGTGCCGCTCATAAACAGCTCTCCCTGCTTGCCCATAGAGCTCATACGCTCCTTGAAGCGCTCTTGGAAGCTCAGCGACATGTTTCCCTCTATTAACTACCTCTTTGTCAGTTTACAGCATATCTCTCACCTCGACTCTCCTTAGTCTTTAGCCTCTCGTGGCTCCAGCGGAACCTGAATATGCGTTAGAGTGAAGGTTATAAATGTCGAAAGTGGCCTACTTGAAGGGGAAAGTGAAGGAGTATGAGGCAGTGGGGGGAGTGGCACTGTTGATGCATTTGGTTCATTTCTGCTGTGACCAGAGACTCGGCAGGGAACTAGTGCGCCTGGGCCTCCACCTCCTGCTTGCGAGGGAATTGAGGAAGCCAGATGAAGACCTCCAAGAAGCCGCATTAGCGGGACTGGCGAACCTGGCTATGAACAAAGAAGTATACGATGTTGTGGATTTGGCCGAAATTGAACCATTCGTGCATAATCCGCGTATTGCCACTCGCCGCAGTGCTCTCCTGCTACTGTACTTCCACCCTGGTCCTACCACTCTTGCAAGCCTGCCAATGGAGGACCAGGACTCTGTGTGCTGTAACCTGCTGCAGTGCATTCAGCTGCGACGTACAGACCTGCTCTAGCTGCACACACACTAAGGAAGTTGGGAAGATGCATAGTAAGGATAGCTTCAAAGCAGCCTGTTGGCGAATACTGATTTACTCAATTGTACAGCTGTCAGTTGCCACTAATTGATAGTCAAACAGGCTGCCTAGAATGCGAGAGTAGCAATTTGCCTGTATCGACCCTTCGTCTATCGTAGCGCTGCTGTGCTTCTCTCGAACGTAATGCAAGCACTAGTCCCTTTCCAGCCATATGTAAAATGTTGGGGACACGGCTCTGTCGCCAAGTCGCTCAGCGCATCCTCCTGACAGGCGCCGGAGGCAACCTCGGCCAAGACATGGTAGTCTACCTGCAGCAGAAGTACGGCGCAGCCAACGTCCTAGCCACCGACTTCTCCATGCGCAAGTTCAAGTGGCCCTCTGCCACCCAATTCAAGAAACTGGACGTGATGGACGATGTGGCTGTGGACAAGGTGGCGGGGGAGTTCAAGCCCACGCGGGTTTTCCACCTGGCCTCGATATTCACAGAGAGTGAACAGGACCCGCAGAAAGCGCTAAAGGTGAATATGGAAGGGGTGAAGAACATGCTGGAAGTGGCTAAGAAATACAACTGCAGTGTCTTTTTCCCCTCCACTGTGGGCGCCTTCGGACCTGGCACTCCCCAGGTCCCCACTAACTTGGAAATCATGCGGCCAATCACAATCTACGGAATTACCAACATTCACATGGAACTGCTGGGTGAGTACTATCACCGCAGGTATCGCGTGGATATGCGCTCTGCTCGCGTGCCTATTGTCAACTCCTGGCAAGATGTGTCGGGCGGGACCAGCGACTTCACGGTGAACGTCTTTTTCGATCTCTTCCGCACGAATAAGGCAGTTATGCCAGTGTGGGAAGACGTGAAGATGCCTCTCATCTACCTCCCTGACGTCCTGCGCAGTCTGGACGAGTTGATGGAAGCTCCCAATGAAAAGCTCACAGCTCGAGTGTACACGATGGCCTGTGTGTCTGTGACGGCCAAGGAGTACGGCGACCAGCTGCTGAAGCTGTTCCCAGGTGCAGAAGTGAGTTACGAGCCAGACTACAGGGACGAACTGGTCAGGACCTGGCCCTCAGCGACTGACGCTTCAGTGGCTCAGAGAGACTGGGGACATCACCTCACGTATGACCTGCCCGCTATGCTCAAAGACATGTATCTGAAGATCAAGGCCAAGCTAGGCAAGTAAGTCTTCTGCGTGGGAAAATGGTGCAAACGGATAGAAAATGAGAGAGCTATGTGCACTGCTGGTCCTGGCCAGTGCTTTGCGACTAGGAGAGCGACTAGGACTGAGGCAGTTTGGGCGAACAGCTGAAGGGACCATGGCTTCCGGGCTGGAAACAGTGGGAAGGGATTTGACTCAACTGAGACAGGACATCAATACGGATGACAGGGAAGTTGACAGAGTGGTGAATGCACAGTTCACTCTGAGTTCTCCCGCACTCACTGGAGCGCTAGACACAACGCTTGCAGCCAGAGAACAGGAACTACTGTCTCTGCAGACTCGCATTGACTACATCAATACTGTGCTGGACACTGTTATTGCCACCTGTCCCAGTTACTCCTCCTGCAATTCCTGCACTGCCCAAACTACATGCATATGGTGTCGCTCCACTAGCAGCTGCATAGCCGGAAACAGCCTCGGAGGAGTAGGCCAGTACTGCGATGTTTTCGAGCATGGAGAGTGTTCCCTAGGCTGCGAGCAATACACAGTCTGCGGAGCCTGTGTGACCCAGGCCTGCCTTTGGTGTTCGTCTTCTCAGTCCTGTCTGGACCAAACCGGCAACTGTGCTGCAAGTGTGGTTAGAAGCCGGGAAGACGAAAATTGCAGTCCGCAGAGTTTCTCTGGAAATGGGCGATATGAAGCTCGCAGTGCAGTGAATGCAGTGGATTTGACAGCCTTGCAGAGAGAGTTGAGGGAAGATCAGGGCCGTTTGAGTGGACTGCAGAGGGAGATTGCTAGTTTGCAAGGGGAAGAAAGCAGCGTTTCTGCTGGGTTCAACAGTATGGCAGCACAACAGATCAGCTCCGTATCAGTGGATAATCCATTAGTTGGCCTCGGCCAAATAGTGGATTCAACCACCCGAAATCAAGGTAATTTCCCACTTAGACCAGGAAACTATCCAGCAACTGAGGACCTATGGAATGGAAGTGGCCACTGCAACCAGCAACTCTACAGCGGAATACTTGAATGACAGTTACCAAGATGTATTGGAGCAGGAAAACCAGCTGCTCACGCAGATCAGCAATAATTCCCAGAGAGTGGCACAGCAAGCTACAGAGCAGGCTCTGGCTCTGGACAATGCTAGAGCGCAGGCTCAGTCTTTGCAGGATCAAAATGAGCAACTGGAGCAGGCAGCTGCTGCGGCTGCTTTAGCAGCGAATACCACAGAGCCTTCAACCCCGCAGGAAGAGCCGGAGGCAACAGTCCCGGAGAGTGAAGCGCCTGGTGCAGCCATAGACACAGGCCTGGAAGAGGGACTAACACCTGAGGAAAGCACTGCGAATTCCACCAACAGCGAAGCACCGACAGCAGACCCATTGCCCCCAGAGGCCGAAGTCCCTGCTTCTTTCCTGCAACTGTACCTAGTCTCCAGTGCTTACATCTAGAGTCTTTGCTTGTACTATGAAACATACTTCACTTCGAACCCAGGACTCTGACTCCATCCCACCCCTCCGGATGCTGAAAGCTCCACTTCTCCATAAAGTGCAGCACTGCCAAACTGGGCCCATCCATCGGAACCAGCCTCAAACAGCGGTAAAACACATCCTTCGCTTCCAGCCATCTCCCCTCTATATAATTCACCATCGCTTCATCATGCGCCCGACGGAACTCCGGTCCAAAGCCAGTTCTCATCTTTGCCAGTTTCTCAGACTGAGTGAATAATTCATGCACGTTGAAGTAGTTGAATTCGAAGGCTTCGCGAATTTTCTCTTTTTGGGCCTCTACGGCTGCTTTGGTGAATTGATGTACGGAAAGTCCCAAGCCGTGCAGAACCATGTCGAAGGTGTAGAGGCGAATAGCGTCGGAGGTGCCTTTTAGCACCACTGTGTCGATGTGGCGGAAAAAAGGCTTGATTTCGTCGTCTAGCCGGTCCACGAAGTCGTCACTCGCTAGGATGGAAACGTCGTAAAGCCTGGTCGCACTTTCCAGCCTCGCAGTCTTATTCACATGTGGAGACAGGTAGGTAGCGTCGATCTTAAAGGCAGACCCCACTGGTCCTTCAAATGCCCAGCCCACATGCAGGCCTACGGAGAGCTGCTCGCATAGGAAGGGCCCTGGGGCACCCATACCGCTGCGGGAGAGGAAGGAGGACAAGTCTCGGGAGCGGCTGACCTTTGCGATGGACTTGATGGAAGCAATGAGGGCTAAAGCAGCTCGCAGACGGACAGACATGGAATAGGCGTTAACGCTCGTATAGGCTCCCCGCTGAATAGCATCATCATCTTCAAACTTCCACACTACGAAAAAAGCCTCGCCTAAGTTGCGGTTTATCGCGCCTTGGTAGCGCTCTGTGTAGCTATGCACTATCTTGGATATCATATTCACATATGTGAGCAGCGCAGGACCCAGCATATCCGTCAGCACGTCAAACCCCCGGATTGATATGAAGCAAAAGGTGGCCAGTACCTTTTTCCCAGGGATCATTGGGTTGATTCTCCCAGCGGCTCGGATATTTCGGGTAATTATTTCGCACCCTGCGGTGCCTAAGCCCAGGGCCAGCATTACCCCGATCTTCCTTAAAGCCTCTTCCAGCATTTGTGTCTCCGTCACGCCGTAATCGGAACTGCGATTAGCGCAACAGCAACATTTGACCGTTTCCATGCCTATTGTTTGCTGGGCGTCTTGGGAAGAAGCTATGAGGAGCAGAGGGTTTTGTGCGATTTTCTTGGTAAGGACCATCATTCGCTCCAGGCCGAGTAACACCTTGGAGGAGAAATCACAAGTGACGAATAAACCACTAAGCAACACAATTGAACATAAAAACAAAACTAGAGCGATTTCCATTATCGCCAAAGTCTGCGTCTTCGTGCGGATATCAAAGATAACCTGTATATGTGCAGTCGAATAGTACTCGAGTTCCTCAGTTCTCAGAGAGCTGGGGTCAGTGTTACTGCGCCAGATCAAGAAAGGGCTGGAAGTAATTTCTATGAGGGTGTAGAGATTGTCAGGACTGCTGTGGTCCTCCACAAAAAAGTGCAACATAGGAAGGAAGTCGCTTTGTCCTCTGGTCATTTCCAGCAGTTCCAGACAATAACGATGCGGGTGGGAAGTATTTGCGTGCATTTCGGAGGTAAACACGGGCATGATAATGGCTGCTAGGACCACGATGAAGAAGACTTGCCGCATAGTCCGTTCCGACATAGTTTTGCTGACTTTACTTTCCATGGGCATATTAAACTCTTTCTCAGGGTCTTCCTTACTTTTTTCCTTTTTCTCTGCATAAAGTCGATTAAAGGTTCTTTGTCGCTTTATCCCAGTTTGGTCTTTGGACTCTTCTGCTGAAAGTGGACTGACGCTATGTGTGCTGAGACGGTGATTCGCGGGTTTGCTCCTTCTATCAATTTTCCGCAATTTCTTTTCGAATTCTTTCTTCTGATTGATCTTATTCACCTCTTCGGCTAGCGCAGAGTCTGACTTCAGCGCCAGGAGTTGTCTGGGGTTGGAGGAAGTCACATTAAGCAGTCGAAACAAGCGGAAAAACCGAATGAATCGGAGTGTTCTGGAGGCTATTCTGGAGGTAGTCCCGATAGTGTGCAAAGCAGCGACTCCAGCTCTCGATAAAGTGTGAGTAGCAGGCACAGGCCAAAGCCAGGTTATATAGGTCACAAGCACAAGGGTGGAAGTTAGATCAAACCAGAAGGAAAGCGACCAGCGATACCCCGCTCTGGCCGCAAACAGCAACCCGCATTCCACCAGAAAGAAACACAAAGAAACCAAATAGGCAACTGTAAAGAACACATCTGCCTCTTTGCCCGTTACTGCGAGTCGAACACTGTCCCCGAAGAGTGTAAACACCACAAGTATCCACGAAGTCACGCTATACACCCATGAGTTCACAACGCTCTTCACAGCCTTTCGCCATCTGTTGCAACTTTCGTCGGTCTCAGAACCGAGACCCGGAGAGTAGATGCCACTAGAAGGGTAGAACTGGGAGTTGCTGGCGGAGTGGTGGGGCGTGGAAGTGGGATTTCCAGCGTAGAAGGAAGCGGAGTCGCGGTTAGTGACTTCGTCTGCAGCGTCCCCGTTTTCCGGATAAACTACAGCTGATCTGCGCGACTTCCGTCTCATTATATATTTGCCAGTCAAACATTACTACCAGAGAAGTCCCGCCGCGGTCTCTCCCCAACACTACATCATTGCCGCATTTCAGAGTTAAAAGTGTGTCTATCCCTCGATAAGGAAGCTAGAGATAGTATGGATCAGGAGGAGATGAGGCCGCATGTGCGAGTGGTGTGTGAGGAGCTGATGTTCTTTAGTGACTTCGACTCAGGGAACCTGGCTAGAGCTGTGAAGGTGGCGCCCTGCAGTGTATGTGCTAAGCAGTTCGAACTGTGGGTATGTCCGGATGCGGCGGAGAGAGGAATTACAGCGTACCGCTCTTGGTTCCACTTCGGCATCAGGGGCGCTCGCAAAGGCTGCCGCATCAAGCTGTCCATCGTCAACCTGAGTCCGAACAAGACTCTCTTCGGCAACCACTACAAGCCAGTTTACCAACTGCGACCCGGCCCTCCTTTCTGGACTCCGTTCAATGGGGAAGTGCTCTACGAGGCCACCTCAGAGCAGCAGGCCAAACTCACCTGGGTGTTCGAACTAGACGGAGGAGAACTGGAGGTGTTTTTCGCTTGCGCCTACCCTTACCCGTACCAGCAAATTCGAGATAGTGTGGCGATACATGAGAAAGCCGCGACTAGCGACACCTACTTCTATCGAGAAGTCTTGGCCAGGTCGCTGGAAGGCAGAGATGTGGAGTTACTGACCATTTCAGACGCCAGCAATTTCTCCAGTCTGAGAGAAAGCAGACCAATAGGTCTCTTCCCCACTGACCTGGGTAGGTGTCACCTGGCTTTAAAGCCAGTGATAGTGGTCACAGCTCGAGTGCACCCAGGGGAGACCCCTGGGTCATACATGATAGACGGCTTCCTAGCAGCTGTCTTGGCCCAGGACCGCAGAGGCCTGCTATTGAGGAAGAACTTCGTGTTCAAGGTCGTCCCTGTGCTGAACCCTGACGGCGTGTACCACGGTAATTTCCGCTTGGATGTGAATGGAGTGAACCTGAACAGGTGCTATGTCGACCCTGACCGAGCCAGTTTCCCTGTGATTTACTCTGTCAAGACCTACATCAACTACCTCCACACCTTGGGAGCCCTGGCCTTTTATATGGACTTCCACGCACAGTCGTCCAAGCCTGCGAGCTTTCTATTCGGCAATGCACTGGCAGAGGAGCGACAGGTGGATAACGAACTCTACGCCAAGTTGGTAAGTCTGGAATCGCACAGCTTCAACTTCCTCTACTGCGACTTTTCAGAGCGCAGCATGCACTCGAAAGACCCCAAAGACCACAACTCCAAGGAAGGGTCAGGCCGAGTAGCCGTTCATAAGAGCACTGGACTGGTGCACTGCTATACGGTGGAGTGCAGCTATACTGCAGGCAGACCTACGCTAGTGCCTGTGGCTCGAAAGAATGTGAGTCCGGGGAGTAGCTGGGCGGCGTACTTCGAGTTGGGAGTGAGCTGTGCTGTAGCGCTGCTAAGCTATTATGACTTCTTTCAACTGCCGAAAGGCGGAGATTTCCCCAACCTGGAGGCTGTGCGCAACCACATTCGCACATCTATTCAGCTCGAAAGGATTAAAACTCGTCTCCCACGCAAAGGGTCCACTCACCTGGACTCCAAAGCAGACCTGCGCAAAGATAACCTCAAGTCTGCACTGGGCCGCACCACTCCCCGTGCTGTGCACCACCTGAAAGTAGTGAGTCCGATGCTCAACATCGAGCCTCACCTGCCGCCACTGGAGCGCTCCAAGGACAGAACGAAGACCAGACGTGTATTATCAGTGGAAGGAAAGATGAGGCGCAGGCCGTGGTGACTAACATCTACTCCTTGAGCTCATAGTACTCATGCGTCTTGGGGTCGTAGTAGCAGCCCAGCACTGGGTCAAGCACCAGCTCCACCTCCTCTTCGTCCTCACTTTCTTCCTCTACCTTACGGAAGGACTTGCTTTTGTCCACTCCTGAAAAGGGGGGAGTGAAGGGACGGAACTGCGTAGCTTGGTCCACTGCATCTTGATAGTAAGACGGCACTAGCAGTTCTTTGCGTTCTTCCCGCTGGTCTAAAGAGTCCTCAAAGGCCTCCGGTCCATCCAACTCCTCAGCAATAGAGGCGGCAGACTGGTCCTGGAGTCTGTGATTAAAGCGGGAACTAGTGGGATGTGAGGGATTTCCGCGGAAACTGTTGACCTTGTCCAGTGGGTTTTCAGAGGAGCAACTGATGTTCGCAGGACTTTTCATATCCAAAGAGTCTTCGTAGGCATCAACGTGCTCCCGCTTGTCTAATGAGTCTGCTAAGTGAATGCTTTCCCGCACTGAGAGGCCATCGAGTTCTTCTGGAGAGTCCTCGTTAGCAGGGCTGTCGCAAGGGTTTTCCTCGGATGAGTGAGAAATTCGAGCATCTTCCATAGGCTCAATTTCTTCATTTTCCTCAGGGACTAAATCTGGAAGTGCTGAAGGCTCTTCGATGCATTCGGGAATCGGGAGTTCAGGCGACTTTAAGCCTGATTTCTTAAGAGACGGCGGTCCCCACGGGTTCATTTCCGCAGCAGGAGCGTCCTTTATCACAGTAGCAGGTAACTGAGGCGGCGGAGTATCATCCGTCAATCCTTCCTCCACAGTTTCCTCGACCTCTGTCCCAGTCGGCTTCAAATCATAGCGCGAGTGCTGGGAACTGAGGCCTGTGAGGGTACTGCGAAACATCAGTCCACTGCTTCTCATCGAGGCTGGGGACTGCGGAGCTCCAGTCAATGGAGCTGTGCCTGGGGGCACTCTAGTAGGCACCTTCGCTGCAGCCCCGGGAACAGCGGACTTCAACACTCGAGCACTTGACCTTTCACTCGCTTTCCTGGGCTTAGCCACTGGTCTGGTAGGCAGTGAGGCTTTGATTGCTTCGTTCTCTGCGGCTTCCGCTGCTTCAGGCTCGTCTGTAGTAATCAAGCCTGCATGGAACAGCTGGCAATGCACTTCCACTCCCTGCGGAAAGTCGAAAGCCTTCGGCACTGGCTCATACGCAACCCCTTGCATCCGTTCTCCTTGGTCCTCCCACAATGCACTCCTCATCGTGAAGATTCTCCTCAACTTGCAGAAACTGGTGATTATGATGGCATCCAGTGACCGAAATGTGACTCCCTGGAAGCAGCGTCCTGTGAAAGAGATGAGGTCAATGCTGAGGTTGAGCCAGACCCCTCGCAGCATGGCTTTGTTGGGCACCCGGGCATGCAGTGGTGTGAGCGCCATTTCCCGAGTCGCAGAGCTCAGCATCAGTCTTCTCTTCGTATTTGATGAGTCTGTAATGGCTAGCTCCAGACTGAAGCTTTGTCCCTGGTCAATCCACACCTGCAGTACCAGGTAGGGCTGGATGAGGTTCAAAGAGTGGCGGTCATCTGCAGGAATGGTCATTTTCAGGCCTGGGGACTCGAGGGACAAAATGAAGCCTTTCACAGCCTTTTCGAAAACCTGGGCTCGCACCTTGGAGGAGAAGCGGCAGGGCGGAGACTTGTCTTTGGCGTTCAGCACTTCCACTGTCGGGCCACTTTGGTAACTTTGAAACATTATTCAATTTCCCGCAGCGCTCTAGCCAAAGCAAGAGGGACGAACACACTGTGAAACCCCATCGACGGGAAGTCCATTAGGCCTAGAAAGGCTACTACTGACCGGGATATTTCAATACTCATACACAAGTCTAGACTTCCAGTAGAGACTTACTGCAAGATGCAGCCACTACAAGACGAAGATCTCTCACTAGTGGGCGGCATGCCCGTCCTCTTCTCCTCAATCGCCATTGCCTTCTCCTTCGACTGCTTATTGGGCACTGCAGCCTTCATCAAAGTGACAGGCCCTGCAGGCTTCACCAAGACCGGCTCCTCGTCACTACTAGTGTCTTCTCCATTCGTGAAACTCTGCGGAACTGCAGGCTGTGCTTTGCTCAAATCCAGACGAAAGGACCGTTTCCGCTCCTGCGCCTCTCTGGTCTCTTTTTCCCCATCACTGAGTTCTTCCTCGTCTCTGTGCTCGACTGCAGGGCTGGGAGCTTCCTCTTCACTACTAGAACTAGGCGTGTGGGGCTTTTTCTCGTACCTGTCTTCCTCTTGCGACTCCACGACTTTCACTAGCTTGAGGAGAGGCGAGTCTGGGTCTTCGTCGGGCTCTTGGAACTTGAGAGAGACGGATTTCTTGAGGACTGGAGGGACTTTGCGGGAGCCAGGCCGGCTTAAAATAGACTTCAAAGGGGCGGAAACAGGCGAAAAGTCCTCTTCTGCTTCCCTTTCTCCTTGGTTCGAATGGGTGACTTCAGGAGAGCCATACAAACTGTCAACTGTTGGGACTTGCTCACTCACTGGGGACCACTTCGGTACTCTGGCTTCAGGAGAGAAATAGGTAGAAGCAGGTCCAGCTGTCAGAGGAGTCTGGTAGTCCTTCGGACTGTCTGCCTCCATATCCACAGGTACATGTACAGGGTCGATCCTCAGGCCGTTCCTATTGGCTTCCGGAATGCGAACTGGAGGTGCGGTCGCTGCATGCTTTTGCGACCTGATAGAGGGCGAAGCCTCGTCATTCAGTTTGATTAGGTTGAGGGAAACGCACACAACTGCGTCTTTGTCCAGACTTTTCTTCAGTGGGACATCTTCTCTGAACACTGGCACGCCAGTGACTGCGACTCCGTTCAAATCCATACTCCCTTTGCCGTCCTTGATGTAGTGGTCGCCCACTACTCTCACCAGTCGGAAAGCGATGGGCTTCTCTTGGTAGCTGCTTCCCCGCTTGTACAGAGTGACGGGCAGTTTCACTTCCTGCTCAAAGAAGACCACTCCAGACTTCATAGAGTACCGCAACTCCTGAGTCTCACTCTTGTGCTTGCCCCGCTTCACCACCACCTTCAACGCACAGGGCACATCCAAGTTTATATGCACAGCGTGTATTGTCATCTCCAGTTCGAACTTTTCCGCTGTAGTGCCTAAACGTCTAATCATCGCCATCTTACTACAATTATAAGCTACTGCTACATGAAGAGGGAGTTGACAATGCGGAGTTTGGCTTTGATGGAGTCCAGGTAGAGGGCGGAGACACTGTCACAGGCTTGAGCTTGCAACTCAGGTTTGCGGTCTAATCGATGGATAAAGCGCTCTTGATGTTTGGCTTGGCGCTCTAGACGGCCGGCTTTTACCTGCAGGCCACTGAGGTCTTGGGTTTCTTCGCCGTCTCCCTCGTAGGTGAACATCGGAATGGGCTTGGCTGCTGACAGTATGGAGCGCTCGAGAGCCTGGCGTCGTTCACTGTTGTAGTCTCGAGTGACAGTGCTGACCTCTGAGACACTTTTCTGTGGAAGCAGTTCGAAAGTAGTGGTAGGTTTGGGAGTGCGCGTGGATAAAGCCGAACGCTTGCGCAAGGGACTGTCAGAGACGGCAGGCCGGGGCTTGGACTTGGGCAGGGGACTGGGTGGTAGGAAGGCTAGAGGTCGGTGGATCTCCATCACCAACTGAGAGTACATTCGACGCTTGCAAAGGATCTCTCGAGCTCTCGCACTGTGCAGGTCTCGATGACTTTCCTCAGTCCTTCTCTCCTTCAGCCCTACCGCCAGTAGAGGAGAATGGAAGTAGTCCTGCGCTCTGTTGGCCTCTTTAATGACCTGCAGACGCTCCTGTCTCATTTCCTTCCGTTCAGACTCAATGGTTTCTTTGACCGAAGCATAGCGCAGTTCATGTTCTCCGATTTCCTGCGCATCCACTCGTCTCATCCTTTCCTTCACCTTCTCCAACTCCCGCTGAAACTCTTCCTCTTCCCGAAGCTCTGCAGCCTGGAACTCAGCTTGCAGACGTTCATGCAGCGGCTTAATCGTGCCTACTCGGCGTAGGTTGGAAGCAGTGGCTTTCCACTGCTGGTGCCGCTTGCGTCGCTCTTCCTCTGATGCTTGGTGCTTGGCGGCGAGTTGTTCCTTGCGGACTTGGAGCTGCAGGGCTTTCGCTTCGGCGGCTGTCTGGGCGAGTTGCTGCTTTGTGAGCTGCTCGGCGGCTTCTCGCGCAGCTATCAACTCAGCGATATGTTTTTGCTTCTCCTCCCATTCTCCTTGCATTTCAGCACTTGTTTCCTTCAGTCGCTTGGCTCTACTCCTGCCTCGTCGAATGCCCGGAGAAGTCACAACGGACTCAACCGTTTCCACAGGCCCCTCAGTAGTTTGCAACGACACTTCCGCTGTTTCCTTGGCAGGCGGCTTAGTCAGCTCTTCACGAGGCGGAGGACTGGGGCCAGGCTCCTCAGGGAGGGTCATTATGCACTTATCCTCTGTCGGACAAGTAGAAGCCTGAGTGGAAATCTCCACTCGAAGCGGAGAGGGAGTCCTGAAGGGTTCGATTTCCCTTTCCTCAGTCTCTGCAGTGATAAACACCTCCTGAGCAGGACTAGCGGGGGTCTCGTCCAAGGGAGAAGCAGGCGCCACAGGCTCGGGCAAGCCCAACAGTCTGCCGAAGACCACACTGTTAGCGTACATCAGCGCCTTCTCAACATCGCTGGTGATGGGTGGGGGCAGTGGCTGCAGTCCTGCGCAGGAGAACTGGGCCAGGCGTCTGCGTCTCATCTTGGCAAATTCTGCCTTTCATAATGAAAAGACGAACCAGCAGTGTGGGTCCTGCTGTGGAGCCACAGTCTCTGCAGGACCTAGTGGAGAGTCTGAGGACCAAGCTCAGGAAGCTGGAAAGCAAGCAGACAGCCTTCGTCAGCAAATGTGTAGCAATGCTCAAAGAGCGCAAACTCCTGCTTACTGCGAGGCTCTCTGGAGAAGGCGGAGTCGTGGACGCGGCTTTCAAGCGGGAAATCACTGAGTTGAGTCGGGAAAAGCTGAGAATAGACGAGGATATTCAGTATATCTTGGAGCTAAAGGAGCTGAGTCAGAGGAAGGGAGCGCAGTCCTCTAGTGGCAAGGCTCTGATTGAGGGACTGCGAGCCTTGGAACACCTCTTTGAACAGGCGAAGGAGCAGGCCACAGCACTGCTGGGTTCCCGAGTCTCGGAAGAGACCCTGAAGAAACTAAGGGCAGTGCTGCAGGAGCAGAAGGAAGGCACACTGGGCGTCTTGATGGACTTTAACGCCAAACTCACCAGGAAAACACAAGACTTTGTGGAGCAAATTAAGACGCTTCAGTCGGAAAATGTCGCTTTGGAGAGGCAATTAACTAGCAAAATCGCAGAAAGTGCCGACAAGTATGAGAAAGTGACAATTCGCCTGCGAAGGGAAAAGGAAGTGCTGGAGAGACAAGCGAAGGACCTCACAGAGCGACTGCAGGTAGTCGAGTCCTCGCCTGCCAGTCCCTCCTATGTGGGCTTTTCAGGTCTGTACGGCTCTCCACAGGGACTTTCAGCCACTAGGATGGACCTCCCTTCCGCCGACACAGTAAAGCTCAAGCGCAAGCTAATCGCTGTCTGCAAGGAAAGGGACGCACTGAAGTTCTGGAAGGAAAGCCAGTCCTCCGCACTTACGCTCATGCAGCAAATGCGCTCCGAACTCCTCAAGTGCCACGCAGACTCCCAAGACCTCCAGCACCACTTCCACACTGAGCTCTCACAACTCACATCCACTGCGCTCCACTTCCTCAAAGCCACTGACCGAGTCCTCAGGTACACTGACGTAGATCCAGTGTGGGCGGAAAGCAGGGCTGCGTTGCTAGCTCGGGTGAGGACGCAGCCTGTGTCAGCGGTGGAGCAGGGCTGTCAAACTGAAGAGTGGGAGAGGGAACTCAGCTTTGAACTGCAGAATGACAGAGCCACTGTGGGCTTTATGGAGTTGGGGCAGGAGATCAAGCGACTCAGTGAGGAAAATGACCGACTCAAGGGAGTTGTTGGGACGCAGCACAGACAAATAGAGGCCTACGATAGTGAATTCGCATTGTTTACAGGAGAAATCGCTCAACTAAGAGAGCAAAAGACAGTCCTAAGCAAAGCCAAAGAAGCACTAGAAAGGCAAATCCCCACTATATGTGCTACTTTCACTCGACTAACTGAGAATGTCTTCCTTGCCTTGGACCACTCTACTATCACTCGGCTTATAGGCCAATTTTCTCGCCAAATCTTCTCTTTAGCACAGCAAGTTCGGTCCTTGCGAGGGAAACTCATAGTCAATAAACAGGCTTCGAAGCAGAAGAATACGGAAACGAGGGAGCTGCAGGGTCTGCTTGGGGAGCGAACTGAAGAGGTGGCCGGACTTCGAAGGAAAATGCAGGATTTGGAACTAACTTGGGAGAGGAAAGAAAGGGAAAAGAGGGACTTACTGGCCTCTTGCAGTCTCATTGAAGCGGAATTAAGGACTTTAAAGGCTAGTAAAGAGGTCGAAATTGAGAAAATCAGGAGAATTGAGTGCAATTTACAAGCCAAAGCCGAGGAATCTGCCCACTTCCACGAGCAACTCATAGAGGAAAAGGAAGTATCTGTGAGTCTCGTGCAGGAACTGCAAGTGCTGAGGAAGGAAGCAAGCGGGTGGAAGGACAAAGCCGTCCACTTACAGGCAGCCCTGCAAACAGCTCAGGACAGGACCAACACTGTGGAGAGGGAAGTGGCAGTGGCTGCCTGCGACTTGAAACGGCTTGAAAAGGCGCAGTTCTCTGAGAAAGAGGCACTTGTGGCTCGACTCAGGACTATGGAAACTGACCTCGAAGCAGCCCAGAAGCAGCATCAATTGGTAGCAGACTGTCTAGCTGGGAAAACTGCTGATTTAGCCGCTTTTCAGCGACGCACAGAGACGGTACTGGCAGAGTTAGCAGCCGCCCTGCCTTCAGACCTGCAGGGCGACCTGCTCGCCCGCCTGAGGACCCTGACACAGGACAGAAACACTCTGAGAGCAGAACTGCAAGAGACCTCTAACACTATGGCCTGCCTACGAAGGGAGGCACACACCGAAAGCACCGCTCTGAAGCTATCCAAAGCGAACCTGAGTCAGCTCCTAGGCCAAGTGGACACTGAAAACTGCCGCTTAACTCGCTGTGTGGAGCACATTTCAGCGGAAATGGAGGACTTGTTGGCGCTCTGTCTGCGCGCTGCAGAGTCTCGGCTATCTATGCCTCGCTCTAGTCTCGAACTGGACTGCCAGCAGAGTGCGTGGGAGAGGGAGCGGGAAGTGCTGTTCGGCCAGTTTGCGAGGGAAAAGATGGAGTTGCTGGCGAGTAATGAAGCGGAAATGCAATATCTTAGGTCGCAATTGGCGAAATTGACGGAAAATCGGCAGATTTCCCCGAGGATACAAGAGGCTGTCAGCACTGAAGCCGAGGAACTCCCCAATCGAGCGTTTTACACTCTATTTCGAGCGATTTTAGCCTATTCTGAGACGTCGAAAACGGACCTAGACGACGTCATCAATACATTGCAAAGGTATCTAGTGACCCAAACTGCCCCAATTCCCTTTTCCCTGGCCCCCTGCGACACCAAGGAGGTCCAAACTTCCTTCCGGTACCTACCTCAGTCCTTCATCAGTCTCCAGGAAGACATTAGCGCTATAGACGGAGTATTATTCTCTGAAGAAGTCAGAGAGCAGGTCCAGCAGTCCTTTGAAAGGTCACTAAGCAGTTCCTTGGTCCTTGCTCCCTTCGAACTCTCCCTAGACCTGGGCACTGCCTGCTCCCCTCCCGTGCAGCCTGCGGACACCCACCTGCTGCAGCACTACCACAAGCTTGAGAGTGACCTGGCTGAGGAACTCCGCACCAACTCTCTGTTCCAGCAGCAACTGCAACTGCTCAAGGAAGAGCTGCAGCAGAAGGACAGACAGCTCCAGCGGCTCTCCGAACAGCGACTCACCGCCAATATGGACGTACTGACGGAAGCCTTTCTCAAGCTGACAAAGGTACTGCCGCAACTGTAATGTACATGCAGGACTGCTGAAGCGGAGGAAATAGTGGCTTTGATGGCCTCGCTACTGGCTGTCAAGGTGGAAGCGGTGAAGGCTGGGAGACCTAAGAAAGGAGGCCTGTTGGGCTACTTTACATAGAGTTGTACGCAGTGATTTGCTATTCCTCTAGCAGCTATTGGTTCCCAGCAATGGACCGCAGTGACCGCTTTGTCTACGTCAACAACATCTACTCCACTCGAGGCCACACTCCCATGGTTTCCACGCAGTCCTTGGCTAACCTCGAGGTCCTGCGACACCTCCATCACGTTTCCTCCAAGCCTCACAACCCCCGGCCTCAAACCGCCGTGAACAACCCTCACCGGCGTGACCATCTCCGAGAAATGTGGCAAGGCCTGCGCTACGGCTCTGACCTGACGTCCCGAAGCACCTACTCCCTGGGCTTCGCACAGTCACAAGCAATGAAGGAAGAACTGCAGGGCAAGAACTACGTGCACCACTTCAAGCGAGACGAGATCACTAACTACACGGAAGCCATGTGCAGGCACAAACTCACCATTCGCCACTTTGAGGTCATCAAGCGTAAGAAGTAGATATATGAAAAAGAGGAAGTCGGTTAGGGGCGACTTGGTCGCGAGTTTGCGGCCTCCCAGGCCTTTCCACGCGCATATCAGTGAACCTGCAAGTCGCTTGGCCTCCACTAGCAAGCACACTCCCAAATCCTACTCCCCTTGCATACCTCTGCAATCAGAGCCCTCACTGTCCGCTCGCAAGTCTCCGCAAAACAGCAACCTGCAACTCGTCCTGCCTAGAGCTGGCAGTCCCACAGGGTCCCTGCACGACAGGAGTGATGAAGAGATGGAGACTGCTATGAGAGATGTGGAAGTGGTGGGAGTGGACTGTGACCAGAGGAGGGAAGGCTTTAGGGTCAGGAGCTGCTCTTCTGATAGAAATCTGGGGCCAAGAGTGAAGTCTGGCCGAGTACTGCCCCCTGTCAGTTCAAATGAAGCACTAGGAAAGGGCAGGAATCGGTCCAGTAGCGGTGCAAGCAGACACCGGGCTTTAACAGACGACGACAATGACCTCATCCCAGCCAACCCTCCAGTCCCAAGACCTCCGAAGAGCCTTTTCCCCCGCAAATCTCCCCTATCCGAAGTGAATCTTCAGCCCAGTCAACACGAAAACCACCACTCCGGCCTGCTTCCCAAGGTCTTCCGCAAGCGCACTCTCAGTCCTTCCTCCATTCCCAAGGAAAACCGCTTGCGAGTGACCCGCATGTTGCAGGGACTGCCTTAGCGCTATGTACCTAGCAGGTTAGAAAGATATGGGGTCACCAGTCGTGGGGTCGATAGGGGTGAAGTCAGGCAGTAGGTCTGGAGACTGGGAAGGCTCTGTAGGCTCTGGAGGTGGGGACTTGGATATAGCGGGACAGACTTCAGAGCAGTACCAATGTCCTTCCCACAGCTCTCCAGCCCGCTTCACAAACTCCGCCCCGCACTCACACACTGCATACGTCTTGCTTTGATAGGAATCCCTGCATACTTCACTGCAGAAGTTCCTACCATCGAACTCCACAGTCCCCTCTGCGAACACCTTGAAGCACTCCCAACAGGATAGCTTCACCAGCATCAGTCCCTCCGCTCGACTTCCAGAAGTCAGCACAGCGTCAGTGCCTTCCTCCGAGGTACTGATGGCTGCAGCGGCTGGCTGCCACTCCGTCTCCCCTGCAGTCATCCAGACTTTCTTGCTTTGGGGCTCGGGGTCCTCAGCAAAGCGGACTTTCTTGGAGTCGCTTTTGTCTTGCAGGTCGGAGTCTTTGGGGGAGGACAAGTGCTGAGTGGTGGTACCGCCTCGTCTGAACTGGTCCAGTGCGTCTTTGAAGAGAGCATAGCTTTCAGCTTCATTGTACTCGCCCTGCAGCAGCGCCCCGCCCTCAGCAGCCGTTTCCGTGTCTACAGCTTGGCTAGGAGCGGGCAAAGCCTCCAAGTCTCCACTGGGCTGAGAAGAGGCCTTAGCGTCCCTTATCCGCTTTAACAGCTTTATGCGGTGACCCAACGGCAGACCTAAATTCGCCAAATGCTCCTCCGTGAGTTCCAGCATTATCTCCATCTCCTCAACTCCATTCGCCACGAGCGTTTCATAGTGCTTTTCCAAGCCACAGGACTCGAGGAAGGCCTTGACGCTCTGTCCTCCCTCAGCCTGCGGGGGCAGTGTATTGGCTCTCTTGAAGTTAGCGGCCATCTTCGCCTCCGCGGCTGGGTCTTGTTCGTAATTCAGCAAGTCACTAGTGGGGACGAAGCCTTTGGAGGCGGGTCGAGCGGGCTTGGGCTTGGCCTTGAGCACGATGTCGGCGTACCCGTGCATAGGCTTCGATGTCACTGCGCCACGCCACCGACTTCCGTCTTTGAAGCGGACTTCAGATTGCCGCCGCTCCTTTTCCTGCTTCATGTGTTCCCTTAACTCAATGAGGCGCTCTTCCATGCGCTTGGACTCCTCCGCTAGCACCTCCGAGGGCAGCGGCGCTTTCTTCTTGAGAATGCCTGCCTTTGCTGGCTTCATGGGACAATAATTAGATGGAGACATGCACTACACTCCAGGGCCAAAGTGTCCTCAGTCGCATAGAAAAGCTGATTCAGGAGGACCTGGACAACCCGCCCTTTGAGTCCTCCCTGTCCCCCTCCAATTCCCTGCAGCCAGCACCCGCAATGCCTGAGCCAACCGCCTCACTGAGGCGAGTCATTTCTGCTTCTCAGTTTGAGCGCCAGACCTATCAACGGATGCTCGGGTACCAACGCAAAAAGGAAGAGAAAATCAGACTCGAGCAGGAGCACAAGGCCTTGGCCAGTCTGGCGGAAGTCAAATCCGGGCCCTGTATCAACCGCTCCAGCTGTGACTTGCAGCACATTCCGCTCAGTGAACGCGCTGGGGACATCGTCAAGAAGAAGGAGGACTGGAGAAAGCAGCAAGCACAAGAGCGTCAGGCCCTGCGGCTGGCTCAGGAAGACCCGGAACTCACCTTTCACCCTAAAATCGCGCAAAAGCCGAGAAACCGCAGAACAGTGGAGGAGTTCGAGATCTACCTGGAAAGCACTAAGGACAAACATGAGCGGGAAATGGAGCGTCTCAAGGCTGTGGCGGAGGCCAAAACTGCCGCAGAGCTGAAATTCACTCCTGAAATCAGTCAAAGAAGCCTGAAAATGATGCAGAAGAAGGGCAGTCTGGCCGAGCGACTGGCAGACGAGGAAATTCTGAGTGCAATTCGCAGGGAAGAGGCGGAAAAGAAGTACGCGCCTACTTTCCACCCTGCAATCAGCAGGAAATCCACGCAGTTGGCGTCCAAACGCTCTTCCCAACTCCCTGTTTTCCACCGACTTTACGAGTCTGCAGCCACTAGTGCCAGCGCCTCTCACTCGCCTAAGAGTCTTTACTCTTGATTGCAGTAATAGTGCAGTTTGCCTACGAAGTACCAGTAGAGGCTAGGCAATTCTAGTGTTACGGCTTAGTGCCCCACGAGAAGTCCTCCAAGACCTGTTCCTCGACTGTCATTCTCCTTTCAGGGTCGATTTCCTTGACAAAGACCAGGATGCCCAGCAGACGTAGGTGCGCAAGCAGCATGTTCCTGGTCTTTTCCACTGCATCAAAGAGTGCAGAAGACGCAGGGTAGGTCAAACTCTGCAGACGAGTTCTGACCATCGCTACATCAGCGGCAATAGTCTGCACCTGGTCTCGAGTGAGCGGCGGCTGCAGGGCAGTTATGAGCTTGAGTCCGTTCACTTCCTCTTGGATTTCCAGGAGTTCGTCGATTCTGTGCTGTTCGTTGTCTGTATCGTAGTTGAAGCCTTGGTAGGCGATGTGCTTGCGGACAATGAACTTCATACCAGAGTGGATGTTGATTTGTGCTTTCAAGACCTCCTCTTCCTCCTGGTTGGCTGCCAGTTTCTCCCTTCTTTGTTTGAGTTCCACCTCCAATTTGGCCATATCCTCGTCTGATTTACTGCTCTGATTGGCGATGGACAGCAGTTCGTCAGTGGCTTTAGGGTTAGTGGTTTCTCCGGCAGTGCTGTACTGCTGCTTTAGCTCGCCCCAGCGCTGTTCCTGCTCAGTGCTCCAGTCCACTTTGGACTGCTTCAGCTTTTGCTGTTTTTCCAGGATTTCCTGGATTCTGCTGCGGAGTTGAGAGGAGTTGTCCTCGGATGCTTCCAAAAGGTCGTGTAGACGCTTCATTTCCACTTCCAAAGTCTTCAAGTCCTCGCTTTTCACCCACTCCGCGGGCATATCGTCCTGGTTGTAGTCGATGTAATCGTACTTGCTTTGCAGTTCGCGGATGCGTTCCCTCAAGTCAGCGTTTTCCTGGGTCATGGAGGAAACTGCTTCCTGGGATATCGAGGCGCTGAGGACTTCGAGGTTGGATTTGGAGTTGTACAGGTGCAAGTTGCCTTCGAAGTCCACTGCAATTGACACATCTTCATCCAGCTCCACTTCCTCGGCCTCATCCTCCCCCGTGTACTCTTTCTTCTCAGCCACTACCACTGGAGTCGTGATGTGTGTCAAGCGAGCAGTTTCATCAGGCAGGAAGTGGCCGTAGTGGCCGGAAGCCTGCTCTATGCCTGTGTCTTGCATGATAGGGTGCGTGTTGTCGCCCCACAGGAACACAGTGCCACCTAAAGTAGCAGCGAAGGAGGTGTCTTTCCAGGCTACGGCGTCAATCACGACTCTGCCCTTCAGCCTGCCCTCCACTAGTCTCGGGTCTTCCACCTCTCTGCTGTGGCCGAGACCCAGCTGTCCCGAGTCGTTTTCGCCCCAGGACCACAGTGTGAAGTTGTGCAGAAGAGCCAGGACGTGGCTTTCTCCGCAAGCCACTTTAGCTACGAAGTGTGCTCTGAGCGCTGGCACAAGGTTGACCTGGTATGCGTCTGCGACTGAGTTGACTTTGCGGCCCAGTGCTTTGCAGTCCTCTCCCCAGGTGAAGACCTGTCCAGAGGAAGTGACTACCAGGGCGACTTGGGCAGTGGTAACGAGCTGCACGACTTGGCAGGTGGGGGGGATTTGCTGGCCGAAGATGACTGCCTGCTTGCTGAGGATCTCTGTGGCTGCCCTTTGGTTTCGCTTTTCTTGCGCCTTGGTGCAGAGTCGCAGAGACAAGCCGCAGACCAAGCAGAGACCATTCGGACTTTGCTCGAAGAGATGGCTCATTAAGTATCTCTACGCTTTAGCTGGATGAAAATGCTTTCCTTGGGAGAGGTGAAGAAGCTCGCCACTGTGCCCACTGGGAACTTCTGCTTGGGATCGAAGGATATGTGGAAGTTGCGCACCAAAGTCGCGAGACAGGCAGACACTTCCGCCTGTGCAACCCACCTGCCGGGACAAGACCTGCCTCCTGGGAAGCTGAAGGGGAAGAACAGACTTTGCTTGCGGCACTCAGGGTCGGAGAAGCGGGCGGGGTTGAACTCGCAGGGGTTGGGGAAGTAGGCCGAGCTCCACAACAGAGTTTCTGCATTTAGCATCACTAGAGTGCCGGAGGGAATGACGTATCCATCAGGAAGAAGGATGTCGGGGCCGTCGTTGAATCTCTGCACAAAGGTAGTAAGCAGACTCATCCTCAGTGACTCATCTATAAACTCACTAATAACCGAGACTGTAGAAGCCACAGTAGCGTCTACCACACCTTTAAAGCTTTGTAATTGCTCGAATATGCGAGTCTGCTGCTCAGGGTACCTGGCCAAATAGTAAATGCACCAGGCTAATAGCAATGAAGTGGCATGTGTGCCTCCCATCAGTGCAGAGGCTATTTCCGAGTAAACCACATCCGGGTCCTTATCTCCAAGCACAAAATCGATGAATAAGTCCTCAGACCCAGGGTGTTGCCGTCTCTGCGCTATCAGCTCCTCACAAATGGCTCTGATGCTCGCACAGCCTGAGTCCAGCAGCTCGAGTTCTTGAGGGGTCGCGGTGCCGTGCAACTTCTTCTCCAGGTGGTTCCAGAACTCGTAGGTGGCGTTGAACACTCGGTCTTTCTCTGAAGGTGTGATGATGACCCCGAAGGCGAAGCGGAATAAAGCCTCAATTGCGAACTTGAAAAAGAAAGACCTGGCTTCAAACGCTTCTCCCGAATCCGCGATTTCCCCCCACTCCTTACATACTCCAGCCACTGACTCGTTCACTTCTTGAAGCCGGCCACTCACTACCTTCGGACTGAAGGCCATGTCCCAATGCATTCTCCTGCGTCGCTTCCACTCTGAACCGTTCGTCCCACCCATGAACTTGGCTGTTAGAAAGCTCGCGAAGACTTCAGACTGCGCAAGGTGATGAGTGAGCAGTCCTGCGATGCAAGCATTATACTTGGGGTCACTGAGTGAGATAGCTGGCAGTTGCCCATACCAGAAGGAAAAGATGGCTCCGTAGGTCTGGTGGTGTTTGGTTAGAAAGCGCTGGAAGGAGCCGCAAGCTGCAATGTCTGGGAGGTTGCCTAGGGCTGGAGAGTGAGGGGAGAGGCCAGGAATGCGAGGACGAGGAATGCGTCTGGATAGAAGCCACATCCCGAGAATTACCAGTCCGCCCAGTATAGCTGTCATCACCCAGGAGCTCTCCATCCTTATTACTACTAATTGAAAAAAGGCCCTGGTTTAACCTAATAGATAATCAAATTGAGGCTTCTGAGGCCAGAGTCCCAGCAGCATAGACAATAAGTGTCGTTTCTATGTGTTTGAAGCTAGAGTAGTGCAATGGAGCAAGAGCTGGTGCTGCTTTCGTTCCAGGGACGAGCAGTGGAGCCAGAGGCAGTGCTCGCGCGTTGCTGGGCTGCACTGGGCCAACTGTCCCACTTTCGAGAGGAGACTTCCGGACACAGGAGCTGTGGACTGGGCGTCTTGCCTCTGGTCCGGTACGGCCGCTTCTTCTTCGCACATGGCCACGTCCTCAACTTCTTCAAGCTGGCCTTCGACTTCGACTTCGACCTGTCCCCAGAAGAGCGCAAAGAAAGCGAACTACTCGCAGAGTTCTGCATCAGTCGGCTGCACCCGGCTACTGTCTACGCCATGTGGATGGACTCCTCGACTTCCAAGGACTTCTTCGCTCCTGCGAGGCCCTGGCCTGTGGCTCTACTGCTTTCCCCCTTCGTGAAGCTGCGCTTTCTGTGGGAAAGAGCGCAAGTCAAGTCTTATCTAGAGCGGCAGCATCGGGTGCTGAGCGCTCACGACGCCTTTCGCTTGGCTGACGACGCGCATAGTCGTTTGAGCGCTCGGCTTGGAACGCAGAAGTTCTTCAACAGCGCTCCAGACCGCAGAGACTACCCCCGGTCTCTGGACATCGTCGTCTACTCCTACTTGCTCGAGGAACTTGGCAACCTGGCTGAACACGCACATATCCAGGAGTCCTTCGACAAGTACCCCAACCTCCGGCAGTTCCTAGGACGCATGAACCAGGTCCTCAGCAGTCTGGGCTCCACAGTCCAAGACATCCACTACTACGACTTCTTCTATGTGAAGCCGCCTGGAGAGGAGGAGGGCAGCTACAGACCTCCAGTGCTGCGCTTCAATGAGAAGCTCTACCACTCTGGCTTCTTTGAGCCGGAGAGACTGAAGCAGGACGCTCCAGAGTTGCCCTTGAAGACTGCGCCTGCCGCTAAGTCTGCTGTAAGGGAGGGCTACTTGTTGGGGACAACACTCATCCTTTTGATCTTTCTCCACTTTAAGAAGTAGGAACGAAAGCTCTCATTACTAGTTCTTCCCACAGCCAACTAGGCAGTTTGTGGGGGAAGGGGAAAGAGTGGAGCTAAGTGTCCTCAGAACTGCCTTTGAGCTATAGAAGGGGCTGTTAGGCCTCGCTGTCCTGACTATCGCTGTCGTCCTCAGTTTCCTGCTTGACTCCCTCCTGTCGCCAGCGCTTGCAAGTGGTTTCCTTGGCCTTGATGATGAGGTTTTCCACCACCAGCGGCTGGATCTGCTCACTGAGGGAATCGAAAGAGTCCGCAACGCTGTACTTGGGCTGGACTACCAGGAAGATCCACCCATTGCGGAAGTGGGATGTTACTTCGTTGAGTTGGATTTTGAAGAAAGCCACGTGACAGCCTTCCTTCGGGTCGTAACTGAGCATGCTTTCCGGGTATCCTTTTAACATAGCCCCTCCAGTCATGTTATGGAGGATCGGCTTTGGCGGCGTTTCCGCCGAGTAGACCGCCACCATGAGTTGCACCCGTTCCTCCTGCGGAAACGCCTGCTCCCCTACACACCCCAATTTCACCTTGAAGTGGAAATACTTCCCCTTGCACACCGGATTCGGCAGGCCTTTCGCCAGGTCTAGTTTCCAAGCGAATTCCTGGTTACCGTGGCAAACTAGGTCGAAGACACTTTTCACACTGGGCTTTTCGGCCTGGGCGTCCTCAGCCTGCGTGCCGCCTTTGCACTGAGTCTGCAGAGTTGCGATTTCCTTCTTCAAGTCGATCAACTTCGAGTACAGAGACTGGTTCTGGGTGATGATTTGCTTCATGATTTGGCCTTGGGTCTTGAGTGACTGGAAGAGCTTCTGTTCCAGAGGGGTCAGTGAACTGGCAGGGAAGGAGGGAAACGGGGAAAACAGTGTCCCGTTGAGCATAGGGAACTTGATATCGGGTGAGTCTTTACCTGGCAACATTCTTTCCACCTAAAGATTATGGCTGACAATCCATCCCCTGTCCTAAGCTGTTTCTTACATTTCCCCAATCCTCAAGCCAATTAGATACTATCAGAAAGCCTGATGAAAGCAATATAATCAATGGGTTGTCTCGGCTCCAGGTCAAAAATCCCCACCGAAGAGCCAGGGCAGCTCCTACTCAACACCGGCATCAAGGAATTCGACGAGACTTTCCGCACTTGCGAAAAAGCCATCAAGATTTTGAAAGAATGCAGGGAAAAGCTGGATTATCAGGTCAGTGAGTTCATTCGCTACTTAGGTGCGGGGAAGCACTATATCGAAAGCATTGATATGGGAGAGGCGACTATGATGATACTCACTGTCTTGGCTGTGGAGTGTAAGGGGCATTTCGCACGAATTCAGGTGGTTTATATGCCTGAGCCACCTTTCATCGAGGTGGATATGTCGAAGGTTAGACGCTCGACTAGAAGGATGATGAATGCTTTTCACGAGTTGACAGAAATGCTTCAAATCATCCCCGGCCGTCTCGACGACCTCCAAAACCTCGAGACCTTAGTAATTGCCGTGGAGAAATACCCCTCTCAAGTCGCAGACAAGACCGACCTGAATGACTTCTCCATCTCAGACAAACTGTCCTCCATCCGTTCCACCACTTCCAACCACAGGAAAGTCACTTCTCTGCCTGAGCAAAAGCGAGAAATCGAAAAAAAGGTGCATGAGTACCGTGATAAGATCAGGGATTCCTGTGAAATGGTCCAAGCGGCGCCGGAATCAGATTTGCTAGTGGCTCGGGGAGTCCAGGGAGCGGCGGAAGGCCTGGGACGGCCTAAAGACGTAGTGGCGAAGTTCTGGCCGATCAAGCAGACGTATAATAACTAGCCACAGCAGGGTATTGATGGTGAGAGTTTTACTGGGAGGGGTTGGGAAGCTAAAAGCCGAAAGTAAGTAATGGAAACATCTTTGACTTTGCCATGGCTTTATAATATATTTGTGATGAACTCACATCCATGCTCAGTGTGTCAGAAGCGGGAGACACACTTCCTTTGTTTCTGTTCAGAGGCACGCCTATGTGAGACCTGCATCGCCACTCACATCCTGCAAAACCCACTCATACAGCACAGAACCACCGCCATCCCGGCCGGCGATTTCTTCCCTGCCCAGTCTCCGCCTAGTCCTTCACTTGCCTCCGCAAAGGAGTTACTGCAGAAGGAAGTCACACGACTCGAGACTTTTCAGACTGAAGTGCTTGGCCAGTTCCAGCGACTTCGAGCCCACTATGTCACCGAAGTGGACCGCACTATCGGCGAGTTGTCTCGAGAAATCGACACTAAGGCGACTCAGTTGAGGGAAGAACTGCAGATGTACCTCGAGCAGACGAGCAAAGCGCCTCTACCTGAGCCGGCTTCAGGGCTATTGAGGAGGGCGGCTGCGGGGGTGGACAAGCTATTGACGCTGTCCCTGGAGTTCGATCAGGTGGACATCGAAGCCACACTTCGGAAATCCTGCGTCTGCACTGTAGCCTACGTCCAAGGTCCTTCCTTGGACTCTCATCTGTACAAGTTCTTTGGAGGCTCGGGAGTGGCAGGGCTGTTCGACGCAACTACCGAGCAGTTCGAACAGCACTCAGTGGGGGTCAAGTTCGCTCACAATGCTTGTTGGTGTGCGACTCCCAGCGGGGAAATACTAGTCACGGGCGGCAGCCTTACAGGCCGCAGTCGCAGTACAGTGCTTTCCTACAACCACTCCTCTGGTGAAGTCAGTGAACTGGCTCCTATGCTCATTGCGAGGCGCAGTCATGCCTCGATCTGCAGCGGAGACTATTGCTATGTGTTTGGAGGAGTGTTGGATGAGGACAGAATAAGCCTTTGCGAGACTTTGAACTTGAATAAGGGAGTGTGGAGTGGACTCCAACAACAAATGAAGGAAAGGCGAGCCTACCATGGAGTGTGCCAATACGCAGATGTGATTGTAATCTGTGGAGGTGGAGAGACTTCCTCATGTGAAGTGTTCAGTCCTGCGACCGGAGAGTTCCGTCTTGTGGTCCTGCCGGATATGGGTCTGACCGAGGCTGCCAGTGTGCTGCCTATAGGGAACAGTCTACTGATTTTCCATGGGAACTTCTCCGGGCATGTGAGTCGCTTAGACCCGCAGTCAGGAGTAGGGACTGAGGAAAGAGAACTCTGCTATGGGAATTCCTGGAGTAACTGCGCCCCGCTGCAAGTCAAAGACACAGTTTACCTCCTGCGCTCTGACAGTATTTTTAAGTACAACTCTGTCACGGGCGAGAGTTCTTACGTAATTCGTCTTGCGAAGACTGCAAAGCGTCGAGACTACGACTAGCCTAATGTATTTAAATTCACGCAAATTAGTAAAAGACGCTAATGTTATAGTAAAAGGTTACCGAAAGGGCTTTTTGCCCTTCTCGCCAGAGACCGGTTTCTTACCAGTCGCCCTTTCCTTAAGCGGAGTGACTGAAAGCTTGAGCGGCCGCAGTAGTCCAGAACTAACAATGTGCACTTGGGGGGAGGCTGGACGTTCCCTGCTAAAGGTGCGAGGAATTTCACTTTCCATCTTTTTATGTCTGCCGCTTTCCACGTTTTCTTTGCAAGGACTGTGGCTGCGGCCTGCGCTGGTGGGTCTGCCCCCTGACCCTGCTCTTTGGCCTGGCTTGGATGCGCTGCGGCGGCCGGACCGGAGCACGTCTTCCAAGTTGACGTAGCCGAGACCGACTTTGACCATCAAGGAAGTGTTCTTTAGAGCCAAGGTCAACCTTCGGCCGTCCAGGGAGTACATATGTTCCCCCAGCTTTACCAAGGGATTGGACTGACCTCTCTCTTCGAAATACTCATCCAGCAACCGGTCTATCACACTGCTCGCCCGAGAAGGAGTGGTCCGACTCGAAAGTCCGTCCACAGTCTCCACCTCGATTTTCTCCTGCTGCGCTGCTCGGTACGTCTCCAGGTCCCTTCTGCAGTGATTCAGCTCCTCCCGGAGTTGGCTGATCTCTCTGTTAGCTCTGGTTTCCTTGGCTCGCAGTTCGTGGTTTTCAGTCTGCAGGGTGGCGAGTTGCGACCTGAGTCCCCCTTCGGAGCTGCTTTCTGTGACTCGCGAGACCTTGACTTGCAGTTCTTTGCGCCTTTGTTCCGACTCTTTCAACTCTTCCAGAGCGAATTCCAGTGCTTCGGAGGCGGAAGTCACTGAAGAGCTCTGCGCTTCCAGCAGCTTCACCCGCTCTTGCAGCTGATACAGCTCCGACTCAGTCTGTCTGGCGGCGATTTTCAGCTCCGTGTTCTCTTCTATGCACTTGAACAGGTCTTTGTCCTTCTCCAGCAAGTGCCCTGTGAGTGTCTTTTCTCGAGAAATCATCCGCTTTTGGGCGGCGTCATAGTCAGTGAGCATGGCTTTCAGCTTGGTTTCCAGCGCTTCTCGCTGCGCCTTTTCCTTGGTGAGAGCCTGCTGCACTGTTTCCAACTGCTGTCTGAGGTCACTGAGCAGTGCGTTTTGGGTCTCATCCGGTCTTGCGGTTTCTTCTTTCGAGCCCTCACCTGTGTCTGTGAGTCGAGAAACATTGAATTCGTCAGGTGTCCTTGCGAGTTGCTGGTCCACGGAAGTGTCCTCTATGGAGTTTTCAGAGATTTCGTGCACAGGAGGCAGCAGGCGAGGCATCGCAGCCCGTAGCAGTAGCCTGGGGCCCTGGCTTTCCCCTGCTAACGTCGTCACTGTGTCTTCTTGGAAGCTTTCAAAGAGAGGGAGCCAGAACTGGCCGCCCACACAGGGCAGCAGGCCTAGACTGAAGGACACACTGCCGATCACTTGGTCGTCCCCGGAACTCATCTTCTTGATCATTAGTTTCAGCTGTCCACTGCTGGGCAGTAGCACCACGCTGTCTGGGGCGGGGCTACCCAAAGGCGTGATGACGTCGTACAGTCTACCGTCCAATGACACGTAGCACCCTACAATAGACAGGTCCGTGTTCACACCTTGAACCTTCAAAATGTGCAGTTCCAAGTTTGACGGCATTTTTAACGGACTAAGCCTCACCCAAGTCAGATCTACCCTGTCCTTCTATCAAGGAAGGATTTGCACAGGAACCATTTAGAAGGCTGAGAAGGAAGAAGCCTCTGTGTCTTGGTCGCAGTACATTGAAGAGTGGTTCTGCGAGCCGCAGTTTGCACAAGTGAAGAGCGTGTCTTCCTTGTCGCATTTGAAGTCTGGAGAGTCGCTGGGATTCGCTAGATCTTCCATACAAAGCGTCTCGTCCAATAAAGTCGGAGCTTTCGCCCATTTCCCTGGCTCTTCCTGCGGCTGCCACCATCTCCTGCCCACTTCACCCTTCAACTCCAGCGTCGGAGGTATGTTTTCCGCATAAAAGACCTGCAGTCCATCTAGCAGTCCGGCTGTCACCTTGAAGTCATACATAGACCTGAGGACTTCTCTAGCCACGCCCTCATCCCCATTGACTCCCCGCAGCATGCAGAAGAGCTCGCAGCCACTGGGTCGGGTTCTAGAGGCGTGCACGACACTGACGAAAGCCAGACCAGCCCTGATCACCACTTTCCACCGCTCTATGAAGAACAAGTCCCACAGAATGCGGAGGTAGTAAGGCGGCAGTTCGTAGCTGAACAGAGTCAGCAGCCAGCGCAGTGCATATATATCCGCAGCGAAATCCGCTTGTCTGAGTTTGTCAGACACCTCCTTGAGATGCGCATTCAGGAAGCAGTCGAATTGGTAGCAGAGCTGCTTCAACTTGCCAAAGCCACATGCAACAACACTGCTGAACTCGTAGTTGGCCAGCAGACTGTGCAGCACCCAGAAGCTCTCTTCCTCAGAGATGCCGGACTGCACTAGGACTGCAGACATGAAGACGAGGCTTTGGCAGTACCCGACTTCGGGGAGGTGCTGGGCGATAGCACTCAAGACGCTTAGCATTTGCCCTTGTTCCTGCTCGCTTAATGCATATATGGCAGTGGTGCGACAGATATCCGTGAGAATTGCGGCGTTCATGATGGTGGGTCTCGCTTTGAGCATACGATACACCCCTGTGCGTGGAAAGGACTGGCCCGCCACCCACTTCCAAAGCAGACAGCGAGTGGCAGGGGGCAGTCCTGCGAGCACCAGTTCCCTTCTCCGTCTCACCAACACCCGCTTCACTCCTTTCCCTCTGAATAACTTCGCCACTTGCATCAGATTCAGTGTCTCGCGTAGGCCGCAGAAACTCACGAGAGTCTGAGCCACCCACACCTCTTGGAATAGTTCTGTGAAGAGGATGGACCTGCGCCTGTAGCGGTGTCTGCGGTAGTAGGAAGCTGGAGGAGTCTGGCTGGGCCTGCGAATTGCTGCGCACTTCAGTCTGTCCACCAGCAGCTCTCCCTCTGATAGTCCTGATCGTATGTGGAGTTGCGACTCCATTAGCAGAGAGACCGAACAGGTGCAGCAACTCACCACCCGCCTGCGCAAGCTCAGAGAAAGTCTCAAAGAGTTCGAAAACTGCCACCACGTCACAGGCCACCAAGTGCACCCTCTGATTCGAGAGGAAATCGCAAAGATCTATGACGAACACGGAGGCCTGCCGCTGCTAATGAAGCTCACAAAGGTCGGATTCTATACTATCAAGAAGTGGCATAGCAAGTATAAGGCCAATCCGCTGGTTTTCAGGGAAATGCCGCTGCACGGACGCTGCTTCCGCACTAGGAAGTCCCCAGAGTCGCTGAAGAACCTGACGCACACCTCCAGCGACGTAAATCAGTACCTTAAGCAGGACGAACTCTACAAGGAAGCCAGGACTCCAGAGGAAATGCGGTCGCTGCTGCCTGCGGACGTGCTGGAAGTGCTGGACAGAGTCAAGGTGTCTATTGACGAGGGACAGAGTCTTAGTCCGGACCAGAAGCTGGAAATTGCGGGACTGGTGATCAAGGCGGGCAGTGCGAGGCCTGTGTCGCTGCTGCTGGGACTCAATCGCAAGGTCATTATGAGCTGGAAGGGCTACTTGACACAGATCGTCAACCAAATCCGCCACAAGACTCAGTAGTAATCAATGAAAGAATAGCAGTGTGGGCCTGCTGACAGTGAGGGAAGTATGTGCATTTCAGTCTCTCTGCGAAACAGTTGACGCAGCTTTATTTGTTACTGCGGCTTTGCCTTAGTGGGAACTGCTTGAATACCTCTGCAGTTGAATAAAGATCCTGCAAGTATATACCTCCAACATCACTAAGCATGCAATCAAAATCGACTATTCGCAACTCACTACTGAACAGCTGGTATGAGCGTACCTGTGTAAAGCCTGACTTTGACTCCTTGCAAGTGGTTATTTCCGAACTGTATAGACTGCCTTTATGCTTGAGAAGTCACTACAACCGACAACTAGTGCCTAACACCTCACCCACTTCGAGAAGGAACAGTGTACTTCTGGACCATAATGCAGTCTCAGGAGAAGGGGAGATAAGGCTATCAGAAGTCGGAAAGGACGTGGCCGAGGGAGAGAGCGGAGAGTTCGCTGGGAGTGGCCATAGCTGGGACTTGCATAGGGAGGTGAGGGAGCTGGCTGGACCCGCTTTCATTGGTCATTAGAGAAGAACTGACAGACTGCGTATCATCCAGTCTCCTAGCGACTCCAGCCCCACTGAGCACCACTCCCAAGTCCGTAAGCAGTCGACCAGCTCTATCGAGTATCGGCGCGAGCTGAGCAGAAAGCAGCAGGACTTCTTGGTCAGTAGTCGGCGCGCCTTCCACCTCTTCAGTGTCGCTGAGACGTTCCTGTACTGAGGATATCGCTAGGTTGGAGACGTCGGAGCGTAGGTCGTCGGCCCGCTTTTCTTCAGCGGGCTTAAAGAGTTGGAGACTCTCTGGAGTGAGTTCCCTGCGGTCGAGCTGGCTTTCTTGGGCGGAGAGGTGTCTGAGTACGCACAGGCGGTTTAGCATGTTGTCCACGTGGTCGAGCAGGCCACAGGCTTGAAAGACGAACTCGCCGAAGTCGGGCTGAGTCTGAGGCTGCAGGCCCTCTGCATCTGCCGCACACACCAAGTGAGCAGAGTGCATGGGACTGTTGAGAGCCTGCATAGTGTGCGTGCGCAGCGGCTGTATGCGCGGAGAAGCCGCATCCAGCCACTCATCCCACCTACTCGGCCACCCATTGTAGTGCACCTTCACAGTCAACCCAGTCTCCGCACTCAGTGCATCAATGACCTGGGCTTCCAACCACTGGTCCACTGTGTCCTTCACATCCACCCACTGGCCTATTGCGTATTGCCGTCTGCGTCTCTCAAAGGGCTGCGTGTCGGGGGCGGAAGCAGTGCTTTGGATGAGTTCGTCCAGGGTCTGAATAGACTGTCTCAGCACTTCGAACCGCTCACTAGGGTCGATGTCTCGGTGAGGGAAGAGATATCGTCTTCTGCGAGGCAGGTACTGCAGGTCGGAAAGCAGAGCCACAGGACTGCTTTGCTCCCTTTCTACCACTCGAACCAGCTGCAACACATGTCCAGTCCCAACCCTCGCTCCTGCCAAAGTCTCACTATTGTCCAGCACTCGTCCCTGGTAAATCAGTCGCTGAGAGTCCAGGGACAGTCCGGTGCGCTGGGCAATTAGCAGCTTCAGGTCGGAAACTCGGGTAGTGGCAGTCACTTGCACCTCGAATTGGGTCTGCGCCATGGTCCTGACCTTCACTCGGACTGGCTCTTCCATATCTCTGCTATATTGCCTAGGACTCTGGAACTTCTAGGAGCGATTGTTCGGATATAGACGTTTATGAAGGTATTGCTGTTACTCTAATTAGGCCTTCCCGCAAGTAGAAGATAAATGAATAAGGCCCGTCGAGAATATCAATAAAAACACATCATAGAACAATGTATTTCTGGTAATTCTCACATAGTGACAAAGTCGCTCTATAAAGTATGTGCAATACCTCAATTCATTCATAAATAGCAACAATTGGCCTTCAACCACTACATTTAGCCTAATTAAAGCAGCGAGCAGCCTTTGCGCTGTAGCGGCAGCACAGTCACTTCTATATCATTTTCAGAGCGCTGTAAACAGTGTTTTACCGCTTCTTTTAGAATATCTAGACCTCTACTAGGGTCTTTCGCATCAAAGTCTCGACTTATGATCCTTCCTTGCCTCGGAGAGGCCTTTTCACTGCTGATATCCACATTTCTAAGCAAATAAATCAGGGCTTCAGGTTTAATTTCGACGATTTTCTTCACTTTTGCAATTACCTCGGCCACACTTTCCTTCAGGCCATGGTAAAAGAGGAAAACTAGGTCTGCGCTGGAGTAGTACTGCTGCTCTATCTCGGAAAACATGGGGTGGCCGCCTATTTCCCACTAGGTAGCACTCACTATTAACAGGGTTACGCCTTCTTCCATCTCTTTGCGCCAGAAAGTAACTTCCAGAGTAGGCACGAATTCATGCCCAGGAGTGTGAAAGTGCATAACAGAGGCCAAGAAAGCAGATTTCCCACTCGCAATATCGCCAATGACCAGAGTTTTGAGGATCCGATGGGGAACTGCAGGCTGCTGGACCAGACTATCCTGAGCACTATGCATATTTTCTACGTTAGGCGCTAGAGTAGACGGACATAGTTGAAAGGAAAAAGACCGATTTGACCCTCCTTTTCGCCGAGCCACCAGCCTTGCGGGTCTTGCTGCAGGACTTGGAGGTGGTCACCTCGCTGGAAGGGCAAGTCTCCCTCCACAGTCCCAGGGAAGTCATACAGTGCTAGCGCCACACTCTGACCCCGCCCATACCCCGATATCCGCCTGAGCACATTCTGCTTCACCGCTTCCAACTCCTGCGTGTCTGCTTCCTCTCCCACACTCTGTGTGGAGCCGATTTGGTCGAAGGGGATTTGCTGCATAGTGCTAGCGTCACTAGCTCGCTGCTGTCCCCAGCCCGCCACTCTGTCAATGCAGGCGGAAAGGTTGGCTTGGCTGGCGGAAGCAGAGGTTTCCAAGTGCTGGAGCACTGTGTCGCGCAGGGTTTCAGGGTCGGGTCGAGTAGGGGTGAACAGCTGCTGTTCGAGGACTTCCAGTAAGTTCGCAGCCAGGCCTCGAAGTGCGTCCTTGCAGTCTGCGAGTGCAGTGTGGGCGGCTTCTAACTGGTACTGCAGCCGCTCGTTTTCCCGATGTGTAGCTGCGCATTTGTTCTTGGTCTGCTGAGCGGTGGTCTGCAGGGACGCACAGTCCTGTTGTAGCTTCAGCAGGTCCCCTTGATACAGCTCTTCCCGAGCCTTGTAGTCCTGCACAGCCGCTGCCTCCCCTTTCTTCTGCGTCTCCAACTGCCTATGCAGCCTCGCAACTGTGTCAGTCGCCTGCTTCAGTTCCTCCTCATCAGTCGTCCTCACTAGCGTCACAGTCCTCAGCGCCCAGTCGTCCTCCACTCTTTTTCCTCTGGGCGAAGTCTGCCGAGCTCCTCGTGCAGACACCAGGGGACAGGCGCTCCTCGGCCGAGCCAAGTAGGTCAGTCGGTCCTGTGAGGGTTTGGACTTGCGAGCGGGACTGCGGGCCAAGCCTCTCACTGTATTGAGGGAGGAAAACAGGCCTGGGACGAAGCCCGGCACTTTGTCCTTGGAACTTCGTTGAGTGTCGCCCATAATAGCCTAACGTTAAGTCTCAGACGGGGCATTTTCTGCCTTTTCAATGAGCTCGCCAACGTAGCGTCTGGCGACTACCGAGAGTTCGCTGCCCTCGGTCGCAGGGCGGGAAAGGTTGGACTTGAGGGAAGCCGCACTGCCACTGCGAGGCATAGACCCATTCGCTGACTTGTACTGTTGGATAAACCGCACATCCTCTTCCTCACTTTCACTTTCGTCTTCACACAGTGCAGAGGTCAAAATTCGCTTGTCGTCGAAGTTCTTGTCTGGGAAGATTTCCTTGAAAATGGCTTTCATGTCTTCTGAGTCGAGGCCGAAGAGGTTTTCTGCCTTTATCTTTTCTTCGGCCATGACGACGCGTCCGTCCAAAGTTCGGAGCTGCGGAAGTTTGAACAGGGCCTGAAGCCGGTATAGCTTGACGTCCTGGACTGGATTGGCACAGAGGTCTAAGTCACTCAGCAAAGCCAAAGCCACTAAGTGTCTGCTTTGATTCACCTTCCGAATACGATTCCCCACTAGCAACAAAGTAACCAGGTTGGACAGGAACTCAAGTCCTCGGAGACTTTCGATAGCGTTCAGGGACAAATCCAGTACCTTTAGGTTACCCAGTCCTTCGAATCCTTCCGATAAGGACCGCAGTTTGTTGCGCATGAGGTAGAGTTGCTCCAAGTTTTCCAAGCTTTCCAGTCCTGATATCATCTCGATGTGGTTGTCGTTGAGGGAAAGAATTCGCAGATTTCGCAGTTCGCTGAGTCCTTGGATCTCCTTGATAGCGTTCCCGTCCAAATACAGCCGCTGCAGATACTTATGTCCGCTCAGATTCCCAATATCGGTGATTTGGTTCGTAGAGAAGTCTGCATACAGGAGATTGGCGGGCGGGTCGAAATTGAGCAGCTTAGTGAGCATGTTGCCACTAGCATTGATGGTAAGCAAGTGCCGCAGCTCACCCAGTGGTTTCAGGTTGGTCAGCCGGTTCTCAGACAAGTCGATGTGCTGGACATGCGGGAAGGCCTCAACTCCCTAGGTGGACGTTACTAGGACAGATGCGAGTTCTTTGCTGCGCAGGTTGAGTTTCAAGTAAGCGAATTTGTTGCTCACAGTCCAACCTAGGCACTCGGCGCTGGCGTTCAGAAGGGCCCGGGGGATGGTTTCTTTGTGAGGCTTGACTTTGACTCTTTCCGGACTTATCATTATGTGCCATGCTTAGGAGGATGAGAGAACTTCTGCAGGTTTTTCTCGTGCTTGATCCGGCAGTACACTCGCTCTTGGTACTCCGCCTGGCTTTCGACTTGATGCGCCCCTCCACTCAATATCACATCCCGAGGCAACTTCGCCTTTTCAGCAGCCCTGACCTGCTGTTGATAGTATTCCAGCAACAGGCCTGTATCTGTAGTCCTTGGCTTCGCCTTGAGGACAACAGGCTGCGTCCCATTGCGTACCTCCAGTACCGACCTTCTCAGCTTGCGTTTGAGAATCATACTTCTGAAATACATGGATAGTTCCACAGGGTTGAACCGCTCGTTTGTGACTTGATGCATTGACTCTGGCGGAGCCAAACGCATGACTTTGTAGGTTGTCCATTGTCTGGAGTATTCCTGAAACTTGCGTCTTTCTAGCTCGTCTCTGTAGTTTTTAGTGTCGATTTCGACCTTTTCCAGCTCCTCGTTCTCATCGGCAGTGTTCCGCAGGGATTGTGGGTTTCGGAAGAAGTTGGTGGCGACAGACGTAAAGGCAGTAATAGGCGAGGTTTTGTAGTCCTTGAAAAGACCGTCCAGTGTGTGACTGACAGTCTGTCGATGGTCTTTATACTCCAGCTCCCATAGTTCCCCAGCAGAGAGCTGCGGCACAACTGGGGCTTCTTCCACCTCCGCGAACTGCCCAATATTGAGCAGCTTCATCGCAAGACTTTTAAGCATGCTCAAATGCTTGATTTCGAAGTCAGCCCTGGAGAACTTGACATGGCGCAGTTCAGAGCTGCTCTGCGATTCGTCAGAAGCCGCGTCGTCGTCTGAAGGATTCAGCTCGTGGTCCAGGTTTTCCTTGAGTCCTGCCAAAGCCACGGAAGTGATGCTTCTGCGGAGTCGTTGAGGACGTTTGATATCCACATTGGAGGTACGTCGACGGGCGAGTATGGAGGCTCTGCGCTGGGCGTCGCCTCCCAGTACTCCGTAGCCGATGGAAAGCACCTCTTTGCGAACTTTGGACAGCTGGGCAAGACCTCGAGTCACTGCAGGACTGTGTTTGGGGGCAATCCTGTGCATGAAGCCCAGCATATTGACAGCGAAATGTCTCACAAAGACTTCATCAGCAGGCTGCCGGGAGAGGCTGGAGAAGTCGCTCTCACTGCCATAGTCACTGCGGTCAGAGGAAAAAATGCTTGTTCGCTTCCGACCAACTCTGGCTTCTTTCGCCTTAGGCTTTGGCCGGGCTGTTTGCTTTCTAGTCTTAGCCTTGCTGGCTTTTGTGCCTGATTTGCGCGCTTCAATTTCCTCAGAGTCGGAGGACTCAAAGCTGGAGGACAGAGAAGACTGAGCTGAGCGCTTCAGACCCGCTGCATGTGCACTGACCTCTCCAGACACAGTTCTGATCAATTTTATCGTAGGCTCCTCAGGCGAAGTCACGCTGATTTTGGTAGTTTCTGGCAGCTGCGCAGCAACTGTAGTCTTCTTTTGAGTAAATTTACGTGGTTGCGTAGTCTTGTTAGTTCGGCTTTTCCCATTGCGAGAAGGCTTGCTTGATTCGACTTTCTGCGTGCTGGCGTCCACTATCGAAGCAGACTTGTTGAGCGGCTCTTCTTCAAGACTCGGGTCTGCCTGGGTGGAGCCACGTCTCAGCATCCCTTCCAAGTTCACACTGCTGCGGCGCTGCGCCAACTGATACAGGTTCAAACCAACTGCTTTTTTTACTTCTTCTATAGGCACTTCACCAGAAGGCTTGGAGGTATCGCACCCTTCCTCCTCACTCTCCTCGCCTGCCTGCTCATGGATCACAAGGTAGTCTTCTCCGTCAACAGCGGAGTTACTGTGAGTCAAAATGGCGGTTTGCAGGTCTGAAGGCTTGGACACATCTCGGTTAAAGTCGAACTCTTCCACTTTAGTTGTGGGTTTGCTGGCGGTTTTGGACTTCTTGGCGATGGGAGAGCCCACGCTTGGTTTCCTAAAGGAAGCTTCCTTGCGAGTTTTGCGAGTTTGAGGCACTGTGCGAGTTTCGAGTTCGAGTAACGGCTGAGGCTTCTTTGTCCCTTTCTGCGTTCGCGTCTCTAGATCCGCCAATTGCGCAGATGAAAGTACAGGAGCAGCAGGCGCCTCATGCCTCGGCTGATACGAGAGCGGGGGCAGTTCCAGGGACACCGCCTTCTTCAGTCTAGGACTGGTATCGGGCTTCGGAACCTGCACAGACCCTCTTTTGCGAACTCCCTCCCTCTGCACTACTTTGGAAGCCGGCACTTCAAGGAGCAGCTCCTCCTGAGCTGCCTCCGACACTATAGTGATGGAATCAACAATTTGAATGTTCGATGCGAATTCGCTGCTTGCAGCTTCGAAGGACTCCAAAGAGACCTCTGTATTGACCCGCTCGTGAGTTCCCTCTATCGACCTGTCGTCCACATAGAGAGCTTGTCCGAGGGAGTTTTCCATGGTGGAGACGGAAGTCCACTTTGCGCCTCGGTCGGTTTCCTCATTCGCAGGGTCGAATAGAGCGGGCAAAGGGTCGCGACAATAGGTCGACCTGCCCTCTAATGTAGGCAGATTTTCAGTAATCGGGGTGATTTTGACGTCCGAAAAGGGCGGGATTCTGGTCTCTGGTTCAGGCGTGAACAGGCAGTCTTCCTGAGTCGGAGTGGGCTGGAGGTCAGGGAAGGGAGTGGGCTCTAGGACCGATTGGTCTGACTCCTCTGCTTCGTCTGTATATGAAAATAGCGACCCTTCGGACTGCTCTGACTGGTCCTCTATTGCCTCTGCACCGATTTCCTCCTCTCGACTTTCAGATTTCTCGAAGAGATGATCTGAATCAGGCTGCTTTGAGCGGAATTGCCGCACACGCTTCTCAGGGGCGGCCACAGGCTTGCAAGCCAGTGTAAGTACACATTTCTCCTGCATGGGAGGATCTTCTGTAGGCAGGGAGAAGCTGTAGCGAGTGGACTTGGGGAACTGTACTAGTCGTGCATCGATAGGATGGGTAGTAGTCTTCGTTCTGCCTCTTGCCTTGGACTTGGCGGGCTTGGGAGCCTTGGTTGGGAAGACGTCTTTCTCAGCCACCACTATGAGCGGGCGTTCGGTAAGTGCAGGGTGGTCATGATGACTTGCACTGTTATCCAAGTGGCGCAGTGGTGGCAAATACAGCTTCGCAGCCTCTGTCCCAGTTTCTAGCTCCCAAGCTAATTCCCCCACAGAAGGCTTCAACGCCACTTTGACTAGTTTTTCCTGAGACTGCTTCAACTTCGGATTCGATGCAGTTTTGACAGTTTTGGTGTGGGGGTAGTGCGGCTGACTCGTCCACTGCCCCCTGTTCCGAACTGTATAAGGTCTGGAAGTCTGCACTGATAGATTTCCAACCTCTGTGTCTAGTGATCGTCTCCACCCCTGCACTTCCTCTTTTCCCCCGGGAGAGTAGTACTTGGTGACCAGCGCAGCCAGATGGGAAGTCTTAGGCGTGGCGGAGTCAAGTCTCAGCTGAATGGCTACCGCACTGCTGCTCAAATGGAGCATATTTATACTACTCCCATATGACGAGGCCTCCGGCTGTGTCCACACTTGCGAACTGGCTGCTGTTCGGACGCCAGTTCACACAAGTGATGGCGTTCGTATGTCCGCCTTCATACACTTCCTCGATTTCCAGCGAGTCCATGTTCCACACGTACACCTTCCCGTCAGCCCCTCCGGCCAACACATACTTCCCATCGAAGGAAAAGCAGACCTTGGAGTAGCTGTGCTGACAGTGGTAGTCCGGGTGAGTCAGGGACCCTTCCGCTTGGAACTTCTTCAGGTTGATAAGGCAAAGCGTACTGTCCAGACTATTGGTAACCATGCGAGTGCCGTCTGGGGACACTATGAGGGAGGTCACAGGGCGGTCGTGCACTGGCAAGTCGTGGATGATTTCCCCGTTTCGCGAACTCCACAAACGCACGTGGCCGTCGAAGTGGCCGGAACCCAGGATGCTGTCTTCAGGGGTGAGAGTGACACAGTGGCAGCTGCTGAATGTGGTCATTGTGCGATTGGAAAAGCCTCTTTCCAGGTCCCAAAGCTTGATAGTCCTGTCTTGGCTGCCTGTGGCCGCCCACTTTTTCGCATTGAAGAACTTCACGGAAGTGACCTGGCTGGAATGGCCTGTGAGAGTGTGCTTCACCCGGCCTAGAGAGAAGTTCCACACTAAAGCAGTGCTGTCTGTACTGCCCGCCAGTACGAACTCTGTCCCTGCGCTGATATCTAGTGACAGAGCAGGCTGCACCAAGCCCCGCAACTGCTTCTTTTCCTGACCCTGGATAGGGTCCCACATGCGGATGGTCGAGTCTCCGCCTGCAGTCAAAAGCACAGTTCCTCCGTCGTTATAAATGCAGGCCGATACGTCTCTTTCGTGGCCTACGATCCGGTATTTGTATCCCTTCGGTAGTATGCTTTTTCTGCCTTCGGAAGCCGGCATGTTCAGGTCGACTCCGTGACTGGCTCTGAGTGTCTCCACTGCCTTTTGCTGCTTGACTACGCTTTCGTAATATTCATTGATTTCGTTCATTTGCTTGGCTTGGTCTTCCTTCATTTTCACCATCCGAGCGATAAGTTGGTCATTTTCAGTGCTCAGCTTCTGATTCTGCGCTATGACTTTATCGAGTTTTCCCTTGATACTCTCCAGTTCACTGCTAAGGACCAACTTCACCTCCTCCAGCTGCTTCCCTCTGTCCTCACTTTCCTCCCACTCCATCTCCAAATCCCCTAGTCGGCTCTTCACTGCCCTCAACTCCCTGGAAGTCTGGTTCAGCTGGAACACCAAAGCGTCCTTTTCCTCCCTCAGAGTCAGTAGAGCGGATACGTTTTCAGACTTGTCCTTATAGATCCCGCCCAGCTGGCCCTCGAGTTCCCTCACTCGGTCCTCGAGTTCTTGCACGTGCTTTGGGTCACTGAGTGGGAAGTACCCTCCAGACTTCTTAAGAAGGATGTTTTCGCGTTCGAGGAGGGCGCCTTTGGCCTGGGAGTCTTTGAGGCTTTTTAGGAGGTGAGAGTCTAGGTAGGCAGTACAGTTCTGGATGATGAACTCAAAGGACCGGCCTTGGACGCCGTTCCTTTCCTGAATGCCGGCCTGCACTGCAGTCTTCCAAGCCTCCATTATCTAAATCAGAGACCACGAACACCTCCCTCCCTCCAATTTGAAAAGCCAGCGCTCCCCGGCGAGTCCCAAAGGCGCCCTGTCCTAGGCTGAAATAATGGTTTTGGTAGCGCTATTAGCCATCCTGTCCGTGGGATCGCAGGCGTGTCCTCAAGGCTCCTACCAGTGGGAGAGCTCCTCAGTCTGCAAGGACTACTGCCCTACCGGCCTGCAGTCCAGCAGTGGGGTTTGCCAGGGCGCCAGCGACTTCTCAGTGCTGGCACTGCGGCCCTCGCAGGCAGGGGTAGGAGTGGCGTTGCACAACCTGGGAGATTTGCAGTTCCCCTACGAAGTGGCGGAAGTCGTGCTGGCGCCTAGTCATGAGGGCGAATTCTGGCTGCGAGCGTTTGAGACCAATGCCGGGTGCTTGTGGACGAAGGGAAGTCTGTCTCTTTGCTTCGCTCCGAAACAGCAGTTGCGACTCACAGTCGCAGGGAGAACGATTGCGGGCGGATCTGTCGACCCTATGGAGGCTGTTCATATCCAGTACGCTCTGCGGTATATGGACCATAGCACTACTTTGACTCTAACCATCGATGGAGAATTAGTGGCTTCGGAAGCGTTCGCAGGACTGCTATTTGCCGACTCCAAAGAGGAGATATTGAGACTGGGGGAGGACTTCCAAGGCCAAATGTTGGAAGTGTCCGCTTACAACGGAGTCCCTTCAGCAGCGCGCAAACTGGCTTCCTGCCCCGCCAATTGCGGCAGATGCACCCGAGAGGGGGTTTGTGTGCAGCGCTGCACCTCCGGACAGTACTGGGACTCCACCGGAGTCTGTCTCTCCTGTCCCGCCACCTGCAGCACTGGATGCTACCGAGGAACTGACTGCATTCAGAACACAGACCCTCTCTGTAGTCCCTCAGTGTATGCGTCTACTGCGGCTTTACAGCAACGGACTACTTGTAGTCTGTGCACGGACTACGCGACTCACAGTGGTCCCAAATGTGTGTGTGTGGCAGGGGCTACCTTTTCCTTCATCAACCTCATACCGACTTGCACCTGCGCTTCTCCATACATCAAAGATGCCACTAATAAAGTGTGCTACCAGGAGGGTTACTACTACAACCAGGGAGCGGCTTCGGGTACTTTCAGTGACAATTTCCTGTCTATTAGTTTCAAGTTTTCCTCCGCTTCTAACGCGGGTGGAGCCTGCGCGAGTATATTTAATGCGGACACGTTTGCGAAGCTCGGGACTTTGCCCTTCTGTTCCTGGTCCACTGACGGCCTGACTCTAACAGTGACCTTCGGCACAGGTGCCAGTCTCCTCCAGACAGACACAGTAACCTTCAACCCTGACTATGTGCAGTACAGACCCGCTTCCACTACTACTCCCAAGTCTACCACTCGTACCGTTTTCACCGCTACAGCGCTTTCTCTCCCGACCACTTTGCCCAATCCAAAGGCTGTCATTACCGCTCCTGAGGACTACTCCGTCCTGTGTGACGACTTGGTGATTTCCGGGGAAAACTCCTACAACAACTATGGACGGGAGTTGGCGTATAGCTGGTCGTTCACTGCGAGTCCAGCCTTACCGCTGCTGGATAGACTGGCGACTGCACGCACTTCCCAGGCCCTAGTCACTATTCCGAGTAGCTGGCTGCGTCCAGGGACTATCACTATTACTCTCAAAGTGGTTACTTTCTTCAACACTAACGACGTCACCACCAAGACAATCACCATATCCGGAGGCCAGGCACTACCTGTCATGATTGAAGGCGGAGACCAGCTAACTGCCTATAAGACACAGGAAATCAAGGTAAAGACCAGTATACGACGTGAATGCGCAAGGAACCGGAATGTGGGTTTCTACTGGATGTTCAACTCCGCTCTGCCCTATACTCCAGCGCGTGACTATCAGGCCATTTTGAACGCTGTGGCGGACTCTTCCTATCTCGTTATCCCGCCCAAAATGCTGCTGGCCAACTTCACCTACTGGTTCACAGCCTACGCCTATGATAAGAGCGATCCCACTATTATAGGCTCCAAAAGCTTTAGACTGGATATGCCCTGGGACCAGCTGCAGATCTTTTTCGACAAAGCCGCAGGCGGGAATTTCTATTATAACAGCGACATTGTTATAAATGCCAATGTCACGGATCCAGACGAGCAAACTGAGGCATTTAACTATACTTGGAGATGCATAATCCCTGAAACTGCAAAGCCCTGCTATAACCCGCTGGTGACCACTACTTCGGAATTGCTGGTACCTGTGATCTCTTCTAATACACCGGATATGCCTCCCATCCCAGCCGCAAAGTTACTGAGAAATGGGAATTACACCTTTACCCTGAATGTCACGAAATCGTCTTGGAACCAGCTGGTCTACAGGACTTTTGAAAGTTCTGTCACTATGCGGGCTCAGAACATCACCAGTCCCACTATGACCGCCAAAGCCTACCCTACGAAGGCTATAGGAGGCAGAAGTGTGGTCGTATTGGAAGGAACAGTAAGCAGCACTGACCCTACAGTCTACCAGTGGAGTCAGACTGCAGGGGGGTCCGCTAGCATTCTGTCCGCCCTCAACCTTTACTACTTAGTGGTTCGAGACTTGACTCCTGGCTCCAATTTCGTCTTCACACTGGCTGCGAATCTCAATGGAACGGCGATTTCCACCCTTAACTTCCCTGTTACCGTCAGCAGCGCCCCTCAATACGGCTCCTTTATAGCCACTCCCGCTACTCTGTTCGAGCTGAATCAGTCCATTTCCCTACAGTCTCACAACTGGGTAGACACCAACATGCCTATATCGTACGAATACAGCTATACCTACAACGGCCAATCTCGCGTAATAAGACCTCTGTCGCCTGTGACAGATCTAATGGCAGTGCTGCCTGCGGGAACTACGGCTGTTCAGGTGGTAATATGTGACTCATTGGGCTCTTGCACTACTATTAGTCAAAGCGTGACGGTGAACTCTTTGCCAGATGAGCAGAAAGCAAAGATTGATATAGAGGCAGAGTTCGCTTTCCAGGCTCTGGATACTGATTTAGTCCCAGGCCTAATTTGCCTTTACAGCGATGCCTACCAACTAAACGCAAAGGTCGCAAACATGTTCCTAGGCTCTTTGACAGAGTACTACAAGGGACAATACCGCAAGGACGACACCGCTGTGAATACAGTTCTGACCTCTCTCGCAGCGCTAATCGACAGCCTTGGAACTGCCAATTTAGCACAAAGACAGGCTGTTTTCGAACTCATTAGACTAGTGGCAATACTGGCTGAACAGAGAATTACTGATGCACAAGTGATAAGGATGCATACTTTGGCCAGTGCAGTGACTAGTGCTGATTCACTGGGAGAACCTATGGCTGGGTATAAGGACATTGACTCCCTGCTAGCCACTATTGGGGCCAATAGAGGACTTTACCAGCTGCCGTATGAAAGTCCTCTGGACGTTACCACTACTCCCATAATGGCCCGCTACTCCCGGCGCTATGGTACTTCCTTCGCTGGAGCTTCCTTTACCCTGGGAGCCGCCACTGTCAACTTCCCCCCTGACCTCTTTTCCTCCCTTCCCGAGGTCCAAAGCGACAGCGTGATAGACCTCCTAGTGGCCACCTACCCTGTCTACACCTCTTCCCAACTGATCCTCTCCGATATCGTCTCCTTCAGCCTCACTTTAGTAGGCAGTTTCAAGGAAATCACCGTCACTTACCTCGAATCTCCCCAACTCCTAAAGCTCGACAACCTGCCCTCCGCCATCACCATCGTAATCCCTCGAACTACTGCTGACTACTCCAGTGCCGAGCCCAAGTTCCTGACTCTGTATGAGTGCGTGTACTACACTCCAAGCAGCAGATGGTCGAAATCCGGCTGCAGCATTACATCGATGTCTGCAACCACTGTGACAGTGAACTCGACTCATGCGTCTGCCTTTGCGGTGCAGGACAAGGAAGCTATTGATATCGTTACGGCCATTGTTCCGGATGTACTGTCTCCGGGGATTGTGGTGCCTTGTGATAATTGTGGTACGATTTTGACGCCGATTTGGTTCCTTATCGTCATTTTCGGCCTTGCGATTGTATTCGCGGTGTATGGAGTGGTGAAGGACAAAGTGGATGCTCGGAAGTTCGGAGACTACGACTTCGGAGTGCTGAGAGCCAAAGCAGACCAGCAGAATATGGACAGAGCGCTGCGGGAGCGGCCGGTAGACCCCTGGTATATCACCTTTTGGAAAGGTCACTTGTTCTTCGGAGCTTTCTGGCACTACAGACCGGACTTGTCTCGCTGGGCGCGGTTTTTGATAATTGGCGTGTCGCTGATTGCTGAGGAGTGCATCTTGGGAGTGCTGTATTGGAAGGTGAAGGACGGGCCTGATACTGGCTGCGGCAGGGCTATCTTCGATATATATCACGATATGGGACCGACGGATGCGTTCTTGATCTTTATAGCCATCATTACATGGACACCATTCACGATCCTGCTAGTGCTGTTATTCCACCATTTGAAGACCTTTGCGAGCACTACGCTGTACGGACTGAGAGTGGCACTCGCGTGTGTGCTGCTTTTCGTGTTCTTTGGCCTGGGCACAGCGGGAGTGGTGGGGCTTAGTGTCGAGATGTGCGGTTGGACCTCGGTGACATGGACGTTCAGCTTCATCTACTTGATGATCGCAGAGATAGCCGTCACCCACACGGCCCTGGCGCTAGTCCGCACCTTCCTCGTCCGGTGTTCCCAGACAGCCTGGCGTGGAGACGCCTACTAGTCGCACTAAGCGAGATAGTGGTTACTAACGGGGAAGCACTGTAGGCTTTAGCAGGCTCACAGGCAGAGTAGACAGTGTGTATATGAAGGCAATACGTTATTAGATGTATGGATAACTAGCAGAAGGAGGGACTAGGTGAACTACCTGCTTAGCAGCATTTCCTTTTTGGGCTTTTAGTGTCTACCGCCTGGCGGGCCAGCTTCAACCCGCCGCCTGGGTTCTGAGACCTGCCGTCGACCACTGTGGGCGGCAGCTCTGCTCGCTTCTGCATCACTGCCTTCACCAGGCTTTCAAACGCTGTTTCCGCATTCAGTGCCGTCTTCGCAGAAGTCAAAAACACCTGCGTGAAGCCTCCTTCTTTCCCCTGGTGGTCTAGCCTTTCCTGAGCAGGGCTCACGTCCAGCAGGTCCGCCTTGTTCATGCACAGGACCATGGGGATTTCCGACCCGTCGGAGCAGCGGGCGTATTCACTCACCTGCGCCTTCCACTTCGTGGTCTTCGCTATAGTTTCAGTCTTCGTCACGTCACACACTACTAAAGCTCCGTGTGCGTCTCGGCAGTACAGCTTGCTAATGCCTCCCAGGCGATCCTGACCCGCTAGGTCCCAGAGCTGCACTCGCACCGTCTCTCCCTCTATCTCCACCACCTTAAAGCCGAACTCACACCCTATAGTCGCCTTGTACCCTTCATTGTAAACGTTGGAGACAAGTCGGTTCACCAGCGACGTTTTGCCCGTCGCCACGTCACCAACGACCAAGACTTTCAGGAAAAAACTCATTATGGAGTAGCAACTAATCGCTGAATTGGACCTGCAGAGAGCACTAGAAAGAGACATCTAGGCTACTTGTGACCTGTTTGCTTGAGGAAGGGGTCATTTCCCCAATAGGATTTAATAAGTCCATGGACGTATATAGGATCACATGTCAGACTTCACCCTAAAGTCCTTCGTTTAAAAGCAGTGACTATGTCTGCGGCTTTGCGATAGAGAAATCCCTATGATGGAACTTTCCTGCCGAGTTTCATTGCAGCATATCGATAGATTACATAGTGAAAGTAGGTCTTTTGGCCTTCGTCCATTCTTTCACATTCCTTTCAAATAAAGCGAACTGCAGGGAATTGGCGAATTGCGGCAACTGTGCAGCAGGAAAAGGCTGTACTGCTGCTCTGAACATGCAATTAGCCTAGCAACAGCAGTCCTACAATTGAGCCCGAAGCAGTTCAAAAGACTGGAACAGTGCAGCAGTCCTGCCCATGCTAGTTTCGTAGCCTATTCCCTCTCTCCCGCCATAATTCATGAAGCGACCGAATGAAGAGATCGTCGACTCAGAGCCCGCGCCCAGGAAGCGAGGTGCACGCAAGCAAGCTGACACCCCTCGGAAGGAATTCACCCGGCTGAAGCTGAACGGCACAGTGTACGAAGCGGGCGACGTAGTCGTGATAAAGGAACACCACGACGACCGCTGTTTCGGCACTATTGTCCACATCTGGAGTCAGGCAAAGGGACAGGCGTTTATCCACATTCGCTGGTTTTATAAGCCTTCGGATGTGTTCAGGACTACGGTGCCGAGCTTCATTGGGGCGGATGAGTTGTTTGATTCGGACCATGAGCAAGATGTGCATGTGCATGCGGTGTATGACAAGGTCAGGGTGTTGTCCTTTGAGGAGTACTTCAACAAGCCGGAGATTGAGGAAGATGTGTTCTTCTCGCGAGCACGCTACCTGCCTACATTGAGCCAGTTGGTGCCTCCAATAGAAAACTGGCCCACAGTGTGTGTGTGCAAGGCAGTGAAAAGTCCTAACGACGTCTACGTGGAGTGCGAGCAGTGCGGCGGTCTGTACCATTTCCCCTGTGTCTCGCTATCGCAGGAGAACGTAGACAGGGACTGGGTCTGTCAGGACTGTAGGCACTAACTCTTTGTACCTCCAGATTAGTAGGCTATTCTCAGCTGGACTAATGGTAGTTTGTAGGGGCTCTGGAAGAGTCAAGCCTACGAAGTACGCATTCGCTCGTTTTCGCAGTGAGAAGGAACAATCGAAGTCGTTCGAAAGCCGACCTCAGCGAACTTCCCCAAGAAATCATGTTTTACAGTATGCCAAACGGTAATTAAAGACAGCGGAAGTGGAAAACTGGGAGATTTGGAAATCGGTCTACCTTAGCCTAATTCTAATCAGTTGCTCCAAACAAAGATACGTATCCGCAGCCGCCTTGCTGGCTGCATACTTCAGGAGATCTTTGAGGAGAGACGGCTGATAACCAGTGTCCTTGTAAACCAATCCTAGCATCTTCGCTGTATTCTCCAGTTCTACAGCTCTTTGGTTCACCGTGTTTCGCTCAATTTGGGTTACAGCCTGCCACACCTTTTCAATAATGGCTTGAATAGGGTCAGAGGGGAAGTAGTAAGGACTGCGGGGCTGAAAAGAAAGAAGAGGAGGGGTGTCGATGAAGTCAGATAGGGCTTGGACTACTTTCCTTGCTAGCGATTGCATGTGTTTCGAGTAATCTTTATTACAGACAGTTAAATATTGATTTAGCCACTGAGCAATTTCCTCGCACTTTCTTTCTACAGTAGCATGGCCAATTAGCAAAAACAGCACATTCATATATATATCCTTTAAGCGCGAATACTTCCAAAGAGGCCACAGCAAGGCCCAACTCTTGCCCTGTCTTCCCGCCATTTCCAGCATATGGAGATACAGTTCGCTATCCACAAAGTTGATACCGTGGATAGTTCTGAACAAGTCCCAAGCCAAGATAATAGTATCTGGGTTTTCGCAAATACTGCAAGTCGCAAGAACCTCTTTTAAAGCAGAGAGCGGGTGCATGAAGAACTCTCTGCAAGCACGGTAGCAAACCTGCAAAAGTGCTTCCCCCTGCGAGTAAGGACCCAGACACAAACAGAGCTTCTCACATGCCTCTTGGTTCGTCTCAATGACTCGACCATAGGCTTGTTCCTCCTCTGTCACAGTTTCAAGGCCAGAGACCTGTCTATCTGCAGGGCAATGTTCCTCCAAGTTGCTAATTTCTGTTTGATCAACTTCACTATAGTTAGTGGAGCCACTTTGGTAACGCACTGTTTCATACATTTCCTTAATGCACTCTTTGGTACTATCACTATCGAAACTCGTTCGTTCCTGTTCGCTTTCTAGGTCTTCTTGTGCAGTGTGGCTTCTTTCAGTTTTACGATTGGCGAGAAGTTCGACCAAGTAGTGAGTAAACATAGCTTTAATCCAGCCTGTGACTGATTGAACAGCACTGGAGAGGTTAATGTCTAGTGCGATCTCAGGAATTGGCGAAAGTGGTACTGAAAACAAGCGAAGTAACTGAACATTAACCCCGTTATAACCGTTGAGAAAGGCTTTAGAGTGGTTGAGATCATTCCTTTTCTCTTGCTTCCTAGGCATTTGGGATATATCGCCTCCCACTCGCTTCTGAGGCATTCCGACAGCCACTTCCTGCTCCGATAAGCCCAAAGTTCTCGGAGGGTCTCTCGTGATTTCTCTAATAATCAGATTAAACATCATCTCTTGGTGGTCATTGTCGCAATCGCTCCCACAACTCAGCATCCTTTTGTCCTGGCTGCGCTTCTGTCTGTGCATAAAGCGCCACACAGTTTTCGGGACTAGGCAGTTAATACCCGCTGCAGACCCCAGTTTCGCAGAATTCCCGAAAAGGCGGAATCGTAAGATATCCTGAACTAGCAGAAATAGCTCGGAATCGTCACTTATTGTCTGAAAAGCTCTGGAAATTGCCAAGTCGGTACTTTCCTGGGCTCTTTTTGGCTCTTTTAGGTAGCGTTTCATCTCTGGGTAACTGGAGAGATTCTTGATGATTCGCAGCGCTAGTTTGCAATCCTTCTGCTTTACCCCGATTTCCTCTAAGCGGACTCTCGAAGGAGTGGCTAAGATAGAAGAACGCTTGAGACACTTCAGAATGCGATGCACCCGAGTAATAAGCAAGGCGGAGCTGTTGCTTCCAGTCTCTTCGAGAAACCTGCGGATTTCCTCAGTCTGCTCAGCGGGCTTTGTTTTGAAGGTGAGCACTTCAATGAGCCGGTTCAGTGCTGCATGTCCTCGCCAGCGTAAGTGGGCAGGACAGTCTTCGACCTCGAATTTCTCTATTACTTTCTCTAGTATAAACCGACGTGCACTTGCGGTGGATAAGATCTGATCCCTTATGTTTTTGCGGAAGTTATTGTTACAGACAAAGTGACCTTTGACTCTTCCTTTCGCTTTTCTCAGCTCCTGGTTCGTCATCGGTTCATACGAGATAGCCTCTTCCTGAACAGTGCTAGTTTTGGCTTCAGTGACAGCTCGGCTTGCTTCCGGTTTACTCATTATAAGCAAATCGGCGGAGCGGCCCCGAAGTACTAATATTTGTAGACAGCCACTACTACACAGACTTCTCTCAGCAGCCAGAGAACTAAGAAGGAACGACCAAGGCCTCTACCGCCAAGTGATAGTCTACACCTGTTCGGTACAGATCGGACCAATTGAAGCGTGCGCATTCCCCAAATGCTGAACGAAATGGCCATCCTGCAATTGACTGAAGCTATTGATGAGTATTAAGGACGGGCCTAGTAGACAATATCACCATATCGACTCCGCTATGTCTTACACAGTATTACACAACTACTCTACCCAGTCGTGGAAAGCGATTACGCTATTCCTATCTGCTTAGAGGCTTGTTTTTCTGCACAGCCAGCCCTAATGACCAGCCTCAAAGTCATTATCTGGGTAAAGCGCCTTATTCCGCTTCCAACTTACCGGCTCCAAAGCGTCTCACTCTGCATGTAGCTTTCAATGCCTGCAACTTCAGGCTCACTCTTCCCTAGTTGGATCAGTGCACTTGAAGGGACGATAGCTTGTGGAGTTGCTGAATCCGGGGGTCTTCAAAGAACTTGTGCAGATACTTTACGCCCACATGCACTTCTTTGGCAGTTCTTGCTCTTGGAGATTAAACATGCAGTATATTCGGGATGCGGATATGTCCTCTCGGAAAACCTCAGCAGAGATTTGGTCTCGCGAGGGTAGAGAAGGTGGCGCTCTTGAAGGATTACAGTGTCGTCGGCTTGAGGCAATACACATTTCACGAATTGTTCAGTGGCATTGGCCCCCGCTGATATAGGCACTGTCTAGTAGGGAAGCCTGACCTCCAGCCAGAGTCGCGAGGACCACATCTGCCGGGCGCCCAACAAATGTCTATGTGGAATGTTGACAGTGCGGCGGTCTGCACCACTTCCCCTGTGCTTGGCTATCGTAGGAGATTGTAGACAGGAACTGGGTTGGTCAGGACTGTATGCGTTAGCCTCCTATGTACCTCCAGATAAATAGCTCTTCACATCTGGACTGATGGTAGTTAGTTGGGGTTCTGGAAGAGTTAGATCTACGAAGTACGCATTTGCTTATTTTCGCAGTGAGGAGGGACTATCAAAGTTGTCCAGAAGTGCTAGCAGTGACTCTTTCCTTTCAGCCTCTTCGTAATTTGCCCTCAGTAGCGGAGGGTTCAGTGAATTTTCCAAAGGATTTGTGTATTAAGAGTATACGAAATGCCAACGGTCATGAAGTAAAGAGGAATTTGACAATTGAAATGATAGGGTGTTAGGGAGTTTGTATGGAAAGGGTCTAATTTAGCAAGTGTTAATCAGTAGACTCGCCAAAAGAGCCCTCATACCAGTTGTCTTCTTGCTAGATGCAGAATTCAGGAACTGCCTCAGGAGAGACTGCTGATGGTCACTGCCCGTGTAGACCAATTCAAGAGCCTTCGCTACATTCTCCAGTTCTGAGTTTCTTTCACTCGTCGTTCTCGGCACCTTTTGAGTTACAGCCTGGCAGGCATTTTCAAGAATGGCCTGAATAGGGTCAGTGGGGAAGTAGTAAGAACTGCAGGGCTTGAAGGAAAGGGGAGATTGGGCATCGATATAGTCAGATAGGGCTTGGACTACTTTCCTTGCTAGCGATTGCATGTGTTTCGAGTAATCTTTATTACAGACAGTTAAATATTGATTTAGCCACTGAGCAATTTCCTCGCACTTTCTTTCTACAGTAGCATGGCCAATTAGCAAATACAGCACATTCATATATATATCCTTTAAGCGCGAATACTTCCAAAGAGGCCACAGCAAGGCCCAACTCTTGCCCTGTCTTCCCGCCATTTCCAGCATATGGAGATACAGTTCGCTATCCACAGAGTTGATACCGTGGATAGTTCTGAACAGGTCCCAAACCAAGATAATAGTGTTTGGGTTTACACAAATACCGCAAGTCACAAGAGCCTCTTTCAAGTCAGAAACCGGATGTCTGAACAACTCTCCACAAACACTGTAACAAGTCTTAAAAAACCCTTCTCCCAGCGAAAAAGGACCCAAACACAAACAGAGTTTCTCACATGCCTCTTGGTTCTTCTCAATGACTCGACCATAGGCCTGTTCCCCCTCTGTCATAGTTTCAAGGCCTGGAGCCTCGCCCTGCACAGAGCACTTGCTTGGCTCTTGTATAGTGCCAAAGCCTCCTTCCCACTCGCTCGAGCTAGTGGAGGTAGTACTTTCCACTCGCATTTGCTCCTCTAGTTCCTTAAAGAACTCGTTCGCATTATCGCTAACGAAGTTCGATGGTTCCATTGATAGGTCTTTGGGTGTATTTTGGCCAATTTCACTCTTACGATTGGTGAGAAACGGGGCTAAACCGTCCATCAACGTAGCTCGAAAGCGGCCTACGACTGATTTGACAGCACTGGAAAGGCTATTTGTCGCTGAGGCCTGTGGTGTTTCAGAGCCGGCCGGAATCAGTTCTTCATACTCACAAGCCTCAGGAATCGGGGTAAGATACTGTGCATATTCCCCACTCAAACCACCACAAGGAACTGCACGCTTCTTAGGCTGTTTGGGAATATCCCTCCTTCCTCTCTTCTGAGGCCCTACACCTGCCTCTCCCTCAATAGTTCCCGGAGAGTCACGTCTCAATTCCTCCATATTCATGGCAAAGAGCAATTTTCGATGATCCTCCGTGCACTCGTCCCCACAAGCAAGTATCCTTTTGCCCTGGTTGTGCTTCTGTCTGTTCACAAAGCGACATACAGTTCTCGGAACTTCGCGATTAACACCCGCTGCAGGACCCAGCTTTTCAGCACTCCCGAAAAGGCAGAATTTGAAGATATCCTCAGCCAATTTAGATAGTTCGGGATTGTCCCTTATTGCGTGTATTGGTCTGGAAACTGCGGAGTCTTCATCTTCTTTTGCAGTTTTCAGCTCATATAGGTACTGCTGCATCTTCGGGTACTTAGGGAGATTCTTAAGGATGCGCTGAGCTAGCCCGATAGAGCCCTTGTTTACCCCGATTTCCAGTAAGTTGGATCTCAAAGGACGGATTGATGACGGGAGAAGCTTGAAAATGCGATGCACCTTTACTATGAGCAAACGCTCCTCAGTGGGCTGGTCACTGCAGCTGCTCCCCGTGTCTCTAAGAAACCCGCGGATTTCCTCAGTCTGCGAGGTTGTTTTTTTGCTAGTGAACTGTAGATGCAGGGAGCTCAGTGCTGTATGTCTTTGAAGTCGAAGGCACTCCGCTCTATTGACAGCACTGTCGTCGACTTCGAACTTCTGTATCACTTCATGTGCTTCTTTCTTGAGTAATGCACTTGTGAAGGAATTCAGATGTCGCTCTACGCTGCTGCGGTGGTTTTGGTCCAGGACGAAGTGACCCTTAACCCTTCCTCCGTTTTCTTTCAGCTCCTTCTTCGTAATCTGGCTATACTGGGGCAGAGGGGCGATCATATCCTCAATGGTCTTTTCCGAGCAGTGGTGAGGCTGGAACTGATTGAGGGTGTGGGAGACACTAGCGCTGGTCCTAGTTGGGTCGGCGTCTATTGGGAACTGTTGTGCGGAGTTGGGAACTTCCTGGAAGTTGGTGTCCAGTTGATAATCCAAATTCATTATAGCCTACTGATAAAGCCTGGTATAGTCAGATAATGACAAATCAGCGCTCGAAACATGTGCTTTGGATGATGGTTAGCAGCCTATTAATCCCTGCTTTGCTTCGCAAGTAGTGTCTTTTCCTTGCACAAGTACTACCAATTCGTGGAAGGCGAGCTACTAAGCGCCTGGATTTAGAATGTAATCTACGTTGAAGTCGCTGTCCTCATTTTCCGTCACATGTATCGACGGAAGTTTAGTCTGAGGGCATTTCTGCCAGGAACGAAGACTGCAGGTAGGTCTAGTCTGCTCCTGTTTCTCCGCCGGCTTCCTGAGTGGCTTGTCTTTGTGCATAATTATGCCCTTGGTGACCAGTTCATAGAAGGCGTCATAGTCACTGTCCGGGTAAAGCGCCTTATCCCGCTTCCAGTGCTTCTTAGTGGTTTTCCACTGGTGCATGTAGTTCTCAATCCCTGCGACTTCAGGCTGCGTCCACTCCGCCCAAGTGGAGTCAGTGTTGTACACTATCAGGAAAGCGATATCTTTGTGGATTTGCTGGACCCCGGGGTTTTCAAAGAACTTGCCAAGCAGCTCTATGTCTCTCCACTTTTGCCGTCCTGGCTTTACTGTGCCTTGCGGAGATTCAGGTTTTAGGTTAATTGCATCCAGTATAGTCGGGACACTACGAATTTCCTCCCGAATTCTCTTCAGCAGAGAACTTGTTGTATCGTTGCTGAGAATATGGTACTTAAGAAAGACTTCGGCGTCGGTGTCGGCTTCGGCCGATACACATTTCACAAACTGCTCTGTGGCCTTCGCTGCACGCTGATAGAGGCCGTTACCAACAGGAAAACCTAATCTCGTCCGGATTGGTTTGCGAGCGCTCTTAGCTCTTTTCCTCTTGCGAGCGCCTTGCGGGCAGAGCGGCTGGCTTCCTTTTCTCATACACTGCTTGGGCTCCGTGCGCGTCTCACCATCCGGCGCCTTCTCCCCTTCCGTCGTTCCTGTACTTCCATCCGCCCCCAGTTCTAAGTCCCATTCCAAGCTGAAAACATTGTCCGTCTCCACCTCGAGTTGAGCTGCGCTTATAATCGTCTTCCGTGTGGAGCTGGACTGCTTGTCTAGGACTAAGGCAACTCCCCAGTCCTTCTCCCTGCAAGACATTTTTATAAGGCGAGTAGAAGCAGGACTGCATTTTTGTTGCAAGAGTAGACAAGGGAAGGAGACAGTGGCGTGGACTCATCTTTTGCACGTTAGGGCAGGAGGGATGGACCTACTGCTTGCGCAGTACTGGTGCCAATAGACTCGGAGAAATAGGAATAGAGCACTACTTGCCTGGCTTTGATAGTCGACAGCGCTGGGGAGTAATGCTGCTGGACAGTAAGTGGCAAAAGGTTCGAAATCGATGCCTAAATATGAAGGATTTCGCTGTTGTTTATGCTTTATTCCTATATTATGCGAATGCGCTGTCCTGCTAGGAGAACTTCAGTCTCTTTTTGCTGATATCGATAAGCATAGGCTCAAGTCCAGGCACTGGCCCAGTTCCTTGGTACGTATTTCCCTCTACCATTTTGCTTTCCAGTTCCACCCAGCTGACCCGTCCTCCCTCGTACACCTCTCTTTCCCTTGCTTCTACCAGTCCAATCAGCCTAAACCCCCCCCAGTCCTTCACCTGAAATCCCTCTGTTTCCCAACTCCTTCAAGCCATTCTAATGGAGACACACATGAGCACACCCCAGCGCCTGGCTTCTCTTAGCGGCGTGTCTCCTCTTTTTGGTACGTCCACATGGATATAAGGCAGTCTGCTTTGACAGCCACACGTAAATGTCTGCACTAGTGTGTCCGTTCGACAACTGCAGGGTCTCCTTTCCTACTACCACCGACCTCAACAACCACATCGACAGTAGACACGTGGAGTACTCCGAGCTCCTGCCGCTCCCAGACACTGTGACTTCCGCCAGCACTCACACCTTCAACCAGTCCTTCGAGACGTCCAGTTCGCACCTGCCCTCCCCCGCCAGTCCCAACATTTCCTCCTTCCTGAGTGGCTTCAACCTCCCCGACAACCCTATGTCCTCCATCGACCTCACAGACAGCCTTCTGCTGCATATCACTGAACAGACGAGAGTCGAGGATATCACTGTATTGGTGTTGAAGGACATAGCTCTGTCGGAGTTTCGCAGCAATGCGGCTTTCGACCTGGCCAGACTGCGAAGTCTGAAGGAACTGAATTTGAACCAGAACTACCTACTGGATGTAGGTCCACTCGCACAGCTGACTTCCCTGGAAGTCTTGTGTCTGGACCACAACCAGATTTCCCAAGTGGCTTCTCTCACCACTCTCGAGAACCTGCGGTCCCTGTCCCTGTGCTACAACCACCTCACCCACCTCTACAGCTTCCCCCTCTTCCCACATCTCAGCGACCTCAAGATATCCAACAACCAGCTCAAGGACTTCAGTGACGTAGTCACCGCTTTGCAGAAGTTACCAGCCTTGACGAGTCTTGGCATCGACGGAAACCCTATCATGAGGCAGCAGAAGCATGCACGCTACAAACTACTGAGTTTCCTGCATCTGCAGACTATGGACGAGGAGGAAGTCACGCCTTTCGACTACGTGATCGGCAGGGATGTAAACTACCACCCTGCAGCCACTTTCCCGAGAGAAGCGCTTTTAGCCACGCTTTTGGCGGATATTTGTGCAGATTCCACTGCGAAGGAAGCATTAGCGAGGCTGAAAAGGAAGCAGGGAGGCAGTGTGGACCTGCGGCTGAGGCGGCTGGCTAGTGAAGTGCTGTCGAGACACCCGCATTCCTAGTAACAAGCTGTTTAGCTACATCTTCGCCATCAGTATCTCCTTAAACTCGTTAATGTCGATGACTCCGTCCCCATTCCTATCCACTTCAGCCACAATCGAGTTCCACACGGACTCATCCACTTCCCCGCCAACAGAGTTCCCCTTCAACACCTTCATAATTTCCTGCGACGTAATAGTGCCGTTTCCATCTCTATCAAACACAGAAAACACCTCCGCAAGCAGTTTCTCCGTCAATAGCGCTTTCAAGTCAATACTGGCTCGCAGGAATTCGGTGTAGTCCATAAAGCCGCTGCCGTCTGTGTCGGCTCTGGACATTATTTCACTGACTGCCTTTTCTGCTTCGCTGGGCGGCATGGTTTCTCTGTACACTTCCACTAGTTCTGTCTTGCTAATGCGTCCGTCGCCGTTCTTGTCCATCAGGCGGAAGACTTCTCGCAAGTCCTTGGTGTCCTGCAGACTGAGCAGCTGGGTGCTGATGAAGGTTAGGGCTGCTAGTTGCAGCTTCGTCGAGAACTGGAACCGCAGCACATTCGCGAGCACAGTTTGCACCAGTTCTTGAGAAACTTGAATGCTGAAGTCGAAGCGTGCAAGCCAGGAGTGGCTGAGGGCCGTGGAAGCCAGAATGCGGGTCTCAGCAGGCCTTAGAATCAGCTCAATTAGGCTTTTAGCATCGCTGGAGACGGAGTTCCAGAGTCCGCCGCTCATTGAGTACTTCCCTTCGATTACCTTTTCGCAGATCTGGTCATTGGTCATGCCTTCAAACGGGACTTTGCCACTCAGTAAGACAAACATCAGGACTCCACAGCTCCAGATGTCGCAGTTCGTTTCCAGCCCTTCGGTGAGTATTTCCGGGGCTGAATAGTGCACAAAGCGGGTTTCGCCGGAACTGAACGCTCTTTTTCTATCCACAGATCCCCCGAAATCAACAATCTTTATATTCACATCTCCCGACTTTTCCTCCAGCAATATCTTTTCAGGGCAAATTTCCCTGTGCACAATCTGCAAGTTCTGCAAATAGGCAACTGCCGAGAACAGCTGCTTCATAATAAGTGCTACTTGCCTCTCAGTAAACTGCAGTTGAGTGGTGATTCGCCCCTGCAGCTGGCCGCCTTGGCAGTACTCCATCACGAGGAACACGTATCTGTGGTCTACGAAGTACTCAAAAACTCGGACGATGTTGGGGTGGTCGATGGATTTCATGACATTCAGTTCTTGAATTATGTCTTCTTCCCTTAGTCGGAGTATTTGGCGGTTGAAAATCTTAACAGCTCGGACCTGCTTAGTATCTCTATGCACGCATTTCCTCACCTCCCCGTTGCTCCCTTCTCCCAGCAAAGTCCCCAACTTGTACATTTGTTCGAACCGGTTTTCATTGATTTGCACGAAGGTCGACGGGAGAATTTCCACCTTCGAGCTAAGAGTCTGATCCAGACTCACAATAGGCAAACCAACAGCTTGTCCCAACACAGCCTTTTGACTCCCGCAGCCCATATTGGTCTAAACTAAAGAGAGGGAATAGGCGTTGGGTTGCGCTGCTTTACCAGGTCGCTGACAGCTTTGAAATGCGCGTACTTGGTATCCCGCATAAGCTCGAACACCACGCTTTCCGAGGTAGTGAGGAGGGCGCCTGCCTCACGCATACGCAGTAGAGCAGTGGAGCGGTCGATAGGCACTTGACTACTGATGCCGTCTGTGAGGAGATGCACCGTGTAGCCTTGCTCGAGTAGGTCTAAACACGTCTGTTGCACACACACATGTCCTTCGATGCCATACAAAACCACTGATTTCCGTCCCTGCAAACCTTGAAGTACACTCGGAACACACATGGAAAAGCGAGTTTTTTCCGCCAAGACAGCTGGAGCGCCTCCCCAGGCCGCCTGCACTTCCGGCAATGTATGTCCCAGTGCCTTTGGATACTGCTCAGTGACGACCAAGGGAATGCCCATAATGCGAGCTGACTTCGCCATGAGGACAGCGACGTGGATGACCGCAGGCATCATCCAAATAAGCGGACGAAAGCGTTCCTGAATATCACACTGGAAGAAAACAGTGGCCTCCGCTCTCAAACGGCCCAGCTTCATTACTATACATGGCTTCCCTCACTTCCCCAGGCCGCCTAAGCCTCCTTCTCCTGCTATCGCCTAGAAAGAAACCGCTTGTATAGACCACAATGGCGTTGACCGTGATCGGTGGGTCCAACTTCGTAGGTCGTTTCCTGCTTTCCTCACTCGCAAGCAGCTACCCGGAACTGCGCCTCGGGGACATGTACCCTTACCGCTCCTCAGTCTACCGTCTGCAAGAAGCGTTAGGCAGTGTGAAGGTGACTAAGCATGCTCTCAGCCACCCCACCAGTCTCAAACTGGCCTTGGCTGGGGCAAGCCATGCAGTGGTAGTCACGCATGACTACTTCAAGCTGGCGCACTCCAAGAACTTCCTGCTGGAAAAGACGGCTTTCATGGCCAAGGATCTAGGCGTGCCCAAGCTGACTGTAGTGGCCCCTCTGGAGTTGACCCAGCTAAACCCGCTGGACGGCGACCCTGCCAAACTAGTCTCCGCCTCAGAAGCCAAGGCCAAGAGCCACTACCCCGGCCTAAGCATCCTCCGCACCAACTTAATCTTCGGACAGAACTGCCAAAGTCTGCTGATTCAGCACGCACTGGACCGCCTCTGCATCGGCAAAGCGCCAGTATACGCTCGCGACGGCATTTCCAAGTTCCAGCCTGTGCACGAGTCCGACCTGCTCTCCGCCTTCCTGGCTCTCCAGCCTGGGCAAGACGTGACGCTGGCTGGGCCTGAGGTGCTGAGTTGGGCGGAAGTAGTGGCAGTGCTAAAGAAGCACGCCAATGCAGCGGATGTGAGTGTGGGCGGAGCACTGGAGTCTCTGCGCAGTGCGATAGCTACCAACAGTCTCATCGGAGACTTGCTGTGGCCGAGTCAGCTGCAGCAGCTCTACCGTCTCCTGGAGAAGGACCAGGTGCCTGCGCCCACCAAGACTGGTGTGAAGAAGCTGGCGGAGGTGTATACGCCCAATGCCTATGCGCCTGTGCTGCCGAAGGCCTGGCACCGGGTTATTTTAGACTAATCCAGCAGCTTAGTCAGCCTACGAAGCCCAGCGATCTAGAGTGTTCGCTTGATTCATTTTTTGATAGGGCTGAAGTTATGTCAGAATATGTTGGAAACTGAGCGAATTTTTGGGCTTTACGCATTTCTAACTAATATATTCCTTCCCGTCGCTGCAAACAACGTGGATTTTCCCTTACTTGTCCTTCAATTTGCTTCTTCCGCGTGCCTTTCCAGCGACTTTTCTTCTTAAATGGGATAAAAAGTTCCGTCTAGAGCCTTCTCAGTCCCAGCTCTCCTAACCCATGCTAATAGTCTATGTTAACGTTAAGCTGCCTTTTCGCAAGTTACTTCCCATTCTACAATACCCATTCGGCGCTTCCCAGGCTTAGAGAAAAGCAGGGTGAGTTTGACCAGTCTGAGTATTAGTTTGTGCTGTTCAGGGGTCAGTTTGGTCACAGTTTTGCCGTTAGCTTGAGTCTCCATATCTTAATATTGCAATCAGGGAAGCCTTTTGGAGGGAATATGGGTGCCAGGGTCAACTCAGTTCCAATCTAAGCCTTATCGTGAGGGGTTCTGCAGTGTTAATTACTAACAGCTCGTAAAATCACCTCAATTAGCTCCAATTTCCCAACGCTTTTTCTGCAAATATCGCAAATTCCCTGTCCTCCCATACAACTTCCAAAGTGCTCCCTGGCCTATTCAGCTTCTATGCACAGTAATATGGGCTGCGGAGGGAACGTGAAGGAAACCAACGACACTGTTAGGCACGGACTACCGGCTTCAGCCCCGAAAGCCCAGTCCAGGACCCTGGAACCCGCCTCAAAGGGCAAACTGCCTCCCGAGGTGTTGGAAGGCTTTGGACGCATCCTCAAGTCCTTCTATAACCTAGAGATGAAGCAACCCGTCGTCACTAGTCGTCCCGACAACAAGCCGAAAGCAGCCCTCCCAGTCGCTTCCAACAGCCAAACTACTGCCGAGGCAGAGGCTGCGAGGCTCAAAGCCCAGCTCTTGCTGGATCTAGAGAAGCAGGAAGTTGAGAAGGCGAAACTGCAACAGACGGAGTTGGAGCGGAAACAGGCCGAAGACGCTGCGAGGCTGGAGGCGGACCAACGCAGAGGGGCGGAGTACCATTCGCAGTCTCTGACGAACCCCTTCCAGGCTCTGTTGTCTGGGGATCAAGTGCGCACTCTGCAGGCCGACCAAGAGCGTGGCTTCTCCCCCGAGCCTCCCCGAGTCGAAGACCTCAGTGACGAGGACGGAGAGCGGTACGAAGACCCAAGCATGCGCGCAGCCAGACTGGAAAAGGAAAGACTGGCTCGAGAAGAAGCAGAAAAACGAGCTGCTTTACAGCGAGAAGAAGAGGAAAGAGTGGCTGCACAGCGCAAGGGAGCGATGAACCTCATGCAGAGCGAGGCGGACACTATTCTGTCCAAATATCAGTAAGGTTCCTGGGAAGTAGGGAGTTGAGGCTGTGTGGGTGGAGAGACTAGAGGCTTTTAATGGTAAAAAGACAGTAAAGCGGGCAATTTCCAATATTTGAAGCGCTGTTTACCTAAATTTGCAGTGAAAACTCCTCTCTGAGCTTCTCTGTATCAACCGCTGCCTACCTTCCTGTCTTTGCAGAGATAATACCGATAAAATAGCCCATCAGGCCTACCAATGAGTCCTCCCTCCTCATAATGGACAGACTTAGTCTGAGCCTGGACCTATCAGGCGAGCCAGTCCTCACTTGCCACAGTAGACGCAGAACTGCCCTGGTGCACCCGCGCTATCGACTCACTGACCTGCTCCGCTCTGCAGGCCAGCAGCCACCCCGCAAAGCCACTCTGATGTGCATCACTTCCTTTAGTGGAGTTGCGAAGATGAAGGAAAGCGGGGTGAATGCTGCGAGTGCGTTGGGGAGAATGAGGAATGGGAAGCCTTGGACTCCGGCTGGGAAGTGCAGACCTTTGCAGGCTTCCTACCAATCCACACTTGGGGACTTAGCAGTGGCTACAGCAACCCACACCAAGCCCAGACATAACGGCTTCTCCGATATCGCCATCAGACGAGCTGCGAAACTGCGCCTTGTACGTGGCAAGTGCGTGGGCAGGTCCTTGCCCGGCCCCCCGGACAAAGCCCTGCAGGGCAAGAGACATGTACGAGCCAGGCAAAGCCTGGGGAAGGAGGTGGAGAACCTGCCTACTGAGGCGGGGAAACAGACTCTGCTGACTGGGTGGGAGCAGGACCAGTCCACTGCGAGGTTGAGGGAGGAGAGTTTGACTCCTGGAAGAAACTATGACGATTCTTTTTACGCTCTATAGTCAAACTTATAGACTGATTTAAGCCTTTCCCACCTCCACCTCCTCTCCCTAAGTCGCTCCATCTCATTTTCCTGCTAAGCCACATGCTGTAATTCCAACACAAATGGGCGAGACTGCAATCAACTTCGACGACCTGGACTGCCTAAGTGTCCTTTCCCCCGAGGAAACCCCCAGAGACGACAGTTTCTCCGACTCGACAGGGCCTTCTCAAAGCCTGCAGGACCTGCTGGACGAAACAGCCTTCGAACCCGGCACTATCGAGTACCGAAGAGCGAGGAAAAGAAGGCAAAACAGAGAAAGTGCAGCTAGGACGAGACTGGTCAAGAGGAACGAAACCGACGATATCCGCTGTAAAATCGACGAATTAACTCGCGAAAACGCTAATTTGAGACGTGAAAATAAGGCTTTAAGGGCGCAGAATGACAAAATCCGGCAAAGTCGGGGAGAAACAGTACCAGGGAAAAAGCCTCGCTTGCTAGGATCTGCTGGACTTGTGCTAACCACACTGCTCGTGGTGTGTGTGTGCTGGAGCGGAGAGACGCAGACAGGGCTGATGGAGGGCAGACATGTGCTTAGTGTGGGAGAACAGCGGGGCTGGGGAGTGTGGGCGGTGGGGACTGTGCTGCTGGGATTGGTGGGTGTGGGGGTGGGAGTGGTGCTATGGTGGAGAAGACGAGGAAGCGAGAAAAAGGCCTTAGTTTAGGGCTTTCTCAGGCCTGAAATAGGGGGGAATAGGGTAATAGGCGCTTTTTCATTCAGTCCGATAGGCAGTTTTCCTAGTGGCTAATGGTTTCAGCTGCTCTCTAAAGCTAAATCTGCCTGCACTAAGCCTTTGTCAGCTTCTTCCTTCAAATGCGCCTCCAAAGCCTCATCCACCGCCTTCACAAAGTGGGGCACATTGATAGTGCTCAGCTTCTTCACCAGACTGCGGGGTAGGGCGCCTCCGAAGCTGCCTTCTGTATAGCTCACCACCCTGGACTGGTAGTCTCCCTCGGGCTGTTCTAGGGCCTCTACGTAGTACCCGCCTAGGGTGACGTGGGCCCGCACGAAGCCTGGCTTCAGAGGACAGGCTGGGAAGTCGATGGAACTGCAGGTATCGATCCAAGCCCTCTCCAAAGGAAACTTCTTGCAAGCCAGGACCAAATCCCTCGCCGCAATCATAAAGAAGGACTTGTAGGCCTGGTAAAAGACCTTCACCTGCGGCTCCAACTGCTCCACCAAGTGCATATCCTCCACATTCCTATCCCACGTCTTCCGCTTCTCCAGGTTCCCCAAGAAGTCCAAATACTGCTTCGGAGCAAACCTCGTCCACCACTCCGACCGAATCACGAACCCATCAGCAGTGTTCTTGGTGTATACAGCACAGCGCTCCTGCTGCATCACTAACTCCAGGTCCCCAGCCACTGGCTCAGTCACGATACGCACGAACTGCTCCGCCTTCTCGTGGATGCCTGCCAACAGGCAGGAGTAGGGACTGGGACTGGGGGTTTCGTCGAGGGAAGCGGTGGAGATGTCGCTGGGCATTGAGGTGGGCTGATATTTGGACAGACTGTCAGTTTCCAAAGCCCGGGGGAAGGGGGAGCGGTGCAGAGGGAAGCAGCAGGCGCAAGTTGAAACTGACCCGCCCATTATTAGTACTACTCCTTTGTACGCAATAAAGACCGCTTAAAACTGCTAAAAGCAGGTCTAATTGGGAAATGCAGGAAACTAGAGTTATAAGTCACTCATTAACGGCTGAATTGCGCCAATTTTGCGCCTTTTTTACCTGTTTTTCAGTCAAAACCTGCCTTGTATCGAACCAGGACTGGTCCAGCTTGCAGCACTTCCCTCCCTTGCCAATCGCCTTTATATGTCTCAGCCTTTCCCGAGTAGTTTGCCCTGAAAGGCACAAATCCAGGTGAAATAAGCACAAAATCGCCACTAAAAGCGTCACAATCGTCGCTAAAACGACCAGTCCAATGATCAAATAGAATAGGATTTGGTCGTCTATCAGCGCTTTTTCGTCGTTTTGGTCCTTGTTATACAGCAAATAGGCTAAAAACCCTGTAATGGCCGATAAGGCCTCCGCTACAGCGGAAATGAGACTGAGGAGAAAGAACTTATAGTTCCTTTTCCCTATGCAGTTGTTGAGGAAAGGACAGTGGTGGTCGAAGTCCTCCACACAGTTATCGCACTTACTGCAATGTGAAGCCCTGGGTGGCCTGAACACCATACACGTAGGGCAGTACTTGTATTGCGCGCCCAGCACTAGGTCCTTTATCAGCACTTCCACTGTGAACTGGCTGGGTACAGGGCCGTTCAGCTCGAATATGCACTTGCGGGGCAGAATCCCTGGCTCTCTTGTCATTGTGAGGGCCATACAAAGGACTGTACAGAGGAACAACAGGACGGTCACCAGGGGGAAAGCCGCACTCACCTCTCGCCAGAGGTAGGGAAGCACAAACACGAAGTAGGCGCAGGACAGGCAGAGTACGAGGCCCCAGGCCAGCAGCACTCTCGGCAGGTCTGACAGCGGCCCCAGCATCACTCTGCCCTGTGCGTAGAAGCGGTTCTTCCCGGGCCAGAACTCCCACAGGCGGTGAGGAGTCAGTATCACTTCAGGGAGAGGCGGAAAAGGCGGAGGCCGGCGAGCTGCTTCCGACACAACAGCTTGTGCAAAGCGACTGCCCTGGGCTTCCATCATGATTGAACTATACTAACAAGGACGAGGGATGGAGCAGGACTGTATCTTGCAGGTGGTGCTGAGGGCTACTGCTGGCCTTTCTGTGAGAGGGGTGGATGTGCGCCTGGGAGTGCTGGGGAGTGCGCATTACAGAGGCAGGGAAATCTACTTCTGCAGTGTGGATGTGAGACTGGCAGCGGACTTCCAGGCAGAGGCAGTGCAGGAGCTAATAACAGCTTTGCTTCCTCAGCTACAACTGGAACCCGCACTCCTCACCTTCATCCGCCAATCCCTCGGCCCAGAGCTCCAAATCCTCGCCCGGCCCTCCCACTCCGCCCCTCTCTACTACTCCTCCACAGACCCAAGTCTCCAGACCCTAGAAATGCACCCTCAAGCAGCTGCCCTGGCTATCCAGCTCACCCTCCCTTCTGAAACCCACGACTTCCAGCAAGAAGTCGAACTTCTGGAAATCTACCTGAAGAGTCATGCAGCCGTTCCTTTCACTTTGGCGGTGAATGGAGTGCATTTGGAGCTGTTTGCAGGGTCCAATGTGAAGTCGCTGCAGTTGCCCACCAGGGAGCAGGTGATTTGCTCCTATGAGGAAGCGGCGGACATACAGAACTGCCTAAATGTCCTACTTTCTGTATCAGTTAACGGAGTTCCGGTCCCTGCTTCCGACTCTCTATTCGATATTGTCAGTTATCGGCTTTATCTACAGTCCGAATCGATTTTCACTCGGCAAATTTCCACAGCTTCCAAGCGATTTTACACGCAAATGCTGACAATTGCAGACCTGCACGCCTCAGTCTCCCTCTTCCACCTCCACATTTCCCTGCTGCAAGCCCTAGGCATCAACAGCGTCCTGGACTGGGCTTTCCAGGCTGCGAGGGGAGTGCTGATGGCAGAGGTGCTGAATGAAGGCGAGTTTGAGCAGTTCTTTGCGGCGGTTTTCGCTGAAAGTGCGGCGAATCTGGTGGCGCAGATATGTGACCGTGGGGGACGGGAAGAGCTGGACGTCCTCTTTCCTGAGCCGATGAGTACGGAGGACCTCACACAGACAATCTACCAGGAAGCGCTTCCCTTCTGTAGCCATTAGACACATATATGATCCAGGCCAATCGCAAGAAGGTGAGTTGGCTGAAAGAAGGGTACTGGCTGGCCGCCACCAGCCTTTTCAGCAGTTCCTGGCTCCTCTCCCTCCCTCTCCCAATCCAAGTCTCCGCCGGACTGATGACCGCCTATACAGTCCTGGACCGCATGGACATCATCCAAGTCTCCTTCCTGAAAGACCGAACAGTCCGAGAAAAGGCACTGACCAGGCTCCTGCATGAGCATGTAGTGAAGTGCAAGGCTTTGAGCAATGACGTGGACTCCTCTACTCTGCGCATTGGCTTGCCTACAATCCGCTATGCGGAGGACGGACTCCTTGGCTTTCTGTATCGGAGGGGGTGGAAAGTGGGCCCCTGGCAAACTGCCTTCACGCTGGATGTGCAGTACGTGGATGTGAGGTATGGGACTCATGGGGAAGTGAAGGCGGAGGGGAACTACGAAGGGCCGAGTCTATATCGCTACGGCTATATTGAAATAGCGCAGAAAGTGCCCAGTTTCAAGACTGTGGTCATTACTCCGGAAGCACTGGTGGAAGTGTAGCTAATGAGTAGGATAGGGTGTTAGGGGCGATAAGCCAGAATCCAGCCTTGACGCAAGTAGGTAAATGTCCGCCCTGCCAGTCCTCAGTGCTGTGGAGCACCTCTCCTTACCCGCCCTCCACGAGCTCCTGGAAACCTGCCACCAACTGCTCCTGCCCAAACTCGCCTGCTGTCCTCTCGACTTCCTGCACCAACTCCTCACCGGCCGCAAGCAGGCCCTCACCCTCCTGCATGTCCGGCACTTCTGCCTGTCCGAAGGACCGAACACCAAGACTCGGGCTTTGTCGAGTCTGTGTGAGCGGGACGCCAATTTGCAGCGGTATATCCCGGACAGTGGCTGCAACGACCGTGACTTCTTGGTCCAACTGATGGCCACGGTGGCGCTGGACCGGCTGGTGGACAAGCAGAAGGAAGCCTTATCGATGAGATACCGGATTAAAGCGGAGTCCGGGACTATTCAGCCTGCCTTCCACCTTGCAGATACAGCAGAAGAACAGATCTTTATCGCCTCCGCTATCCCTGATTAGTCCTAACTCCCTCCTATCTCTATATATGTATAACATGCAGCCTTTACGCAGTGAGAGCTATGCAGAGGACTTGGCGGCTATGGCTTATATCACGCCGCAGTCCTTTCCTGTGAGGAAGAAGGGGGCTTCTCCGCAGAGGAGGAAGGTGGAGACTCCGGTGGAAGCCAGATCCGAGGGGTTTCAGAGAGATGCGGCTTTGTTCCATGGGGCGGATACTCAAAAGCAGGGCAGTGAGGCTCGATTTGCAGGCGCAACTCCGAAATCCACAGGAAAAGCAGGGGAAACAGCTGAGTATGCACAAGCGCGAGAGCAGTTCTACGCTGTGACTCCTGCAGAAGCCGCGCAGAGACAGACTTCGCGCAGTCTCGATAAAGCAAGGAAGCAGTTCTACGGAGATTCGTGATCTCTAAGCAGCCAAGCGTCTTCTACAGGGTTTTCCACCAACGCAGACCGCTTCTACTCCTAAGCCATACTAGGAATAGGCCTGGGAACTGTGCGGAGTCAGTTCACTGCAGAGTTCCGCCGCTGTCACTTCGCCGTTTCGGTCACTGTCGTAGGTCTCCAACGCTCTGGCCGCCTCTTTGTCACTCACATTTATACCATTAGTCTCCAGGAAGAGTCGGAACTATATGCGTTTTTACCTCCTTTGCAGTGACATAGCCCAGTCCTTCCTCATCTAGGCTGGCAAACAGCACTTCAGCCCGGAATTCCGTCAATTTCGCACAATCTTGTCTCCGGACCTCGTTTCGGTGTTCTATATGCAGCAGCAGCCTCAGCAGGTCCACGTACTTAGAGCGGGTTAAAGGACGCATAGAGGACTCATACCGCTGATTCGCGATTTGAGCGTAGCTCTCAGGACTCACCATAAACGCGTGATTTCCCTTCGAAAGTCGCGAATTCGTCCCATATCTTCTAATCAGGAAAAGCGCATCCTCAGCGAAAACTGCTATTCCCAGCGATTCCAAGGCTTTTCGAAGGGAGTTAGCGTCTACTTCTTCAGTGTTGTGGGGGTCGAGCAGGCTGTACCCAGCGCCAGCAGTGAAATCGCTGCAAAGCGCTAATTCTCGCTTCAGCGTTTCAAGCTCTTTGATGTTGGCGGCCTGCTCCTGGAGAGTGTCTATGAAGGCAGTAAGCTCTGATTCAGAGGGGCGGAGAGGGACTGGAGGCGGCCAGTAGGGCGATTTGACTAGTGAAAGGCCTGTTTTGGACCGCTGATAATCGCCTGAAACAGACTGATTTAAAGCGGCCAATGCCTCTTTTGGCTCAGGCAGCTTTTCAGATGACGGGAAATCTGCAGCTTCCGAAGACTCATCGGCCGATTTCGGGTCCTGGCAAACCTTACGAGGAGCCAAGGCCTCCGCTAATTCACTATATGACAACTCTTCGTCGTCGTCAGTGTCCCAGCGTCTAAAGACTGCATCCAGGTCTGCTTCTGTGGGCAGGAAGGCGTGCTTCCTCAGGAACCACTTCAGTCTGGTCCTGTCGACTCGCCCCACTGCGCCTGTATCGAGCGTCTGGAAGGCTTCTAAAACCGTGAAATCGCCTTTTCTCAATAGGTCGAATTTCGCCAGTTCCACACTTTGCTGGTAGGTTATTTCCGCTTGCAGCACTTTCTGCAGGGCTGCCACTCCTTCAGGAGCCAATACAGCAGGGACAGACCTGGCTAGAGCCAAGTTGCGAATAGGTAAATCAGTCGCTGGCAGTATCAGCTGCTTGAATTCCTCTTCACTCAGCTTTCCATCCCCGTCCCCGTCATATTGCAGGATGATGCCCTGTATTTCTGCTTCTCTGCACTCTACTTTCATCCCTTCCAGACAGGTTGTTAGGTCGCTTCTTTCTATGCCTTCCTCACCTGCGATGTGTCGGTAGGCGGGACTGGGCGCTAGGCCTGGAGTCCTTGCGAAGGCTAAACGTGCGGATTCGACTCTCTGCTCCTCACCTGCGACTTGGTAGATCAGTTCCGCGAGCAGCCGTTCAGACCCTAGCGACCTCATTATCAACTAAGATCCCACGTGACTTGCAGCACTGTCTCTGATATCTTCACCTGCGCCCCCCACTCCACCGCCACCGCCGGAGACTCCTGTCGCGCCCCTCTTTCCTTCTGACAAATCGAGAGCCAAGTACCGTTGACGGAAGGCTTAGCCTCCAGTCCATCCAGCAACATCCACCTTTCTCCTGCGTACACAATCCTGCACTGGGTCCTGGAGATAGTGCTGTCGTTCAGCTTGAGGTCGCAGGTGTTGGAGCGGCCGATTAGGAAGGTCTGGGTGGGGCGCTCGGCTAAGAAGACTTGGGAGTGCTTGTGCACGGTGGAGTCTTCACTGTCGGGGATTTTCCCTATGGTAACGCGGACACTGGGCTGGGCCGCTTCCTTTAACGTCTGCATCAAGGCGTCTTCGGAGCCTTCGGAAGGGAGGGAATGGAGTGGGAAGCACACCACCTCTTCCACGTCTATAATAATGTCGCTGCCGATCAAAAAGACCATTCCTCTGCGTATCTCTGTCGGCACATCATGCGAAACTCTCAAGTACGTGCCGCAAATGCTGCCCAGGTCAGACAGCCACAGCGCATACGGCTCCTTGAAGAAGGAGTAAATGTAGTAAAAGAGGTGTTGGGGCAGGGAGTTGAATTCAGAGCTACAGCCCAGGCGAGGGTGTGCAGCCATGAGAAAGGCGAGTAGTTGCGGACTCAAGTCTCTGGCTCGGAAGCAGTGTTGGTAGTTGAACCTGCAGTGGCAGCGGCTGATGGCGCGGTCACTGGCAGGCAGCATGATGTCGTTAGGACGCTGGCCGTACTCGTTTAGTTGTTGTCTCCCCACGTTAACGAATCCGTCCTGCGGCCTGCGCAGCGACCCTTCCACTCCTTGCACGGTCACGTTGTACACCACAGGCGCACCGTTAGGGTCCACAGCACTGCGGATCACCTGCTTAGTCCTCACAGATATGCGTAGGTTGCTCAAGGCCATTTGCTATTACTACTGCACTTGGCAGTCCAAACACTTGGCAGTTGGGGGCGTTGTGAGAGCGCCACTTTTGGCTAGGAGCGCCTGTTCCAGCTGGACTAAGTGCTGCTTGAGGTCGAGGGAGCGGCAAGACTCCACTGCTAGCTCTGCTGTGAGTCGCTGCACCTCTCGGTTCCGCTCCAACACTGTGGCTTCCAAGTCCTCTGCGTACTGCTGCATTGCCTGCATTTCCCTGCGTCTCGCCATTAGCTAGACCTCACTACTCTTCAGCCTCTCCAGGATTTCCTCGTACTTCTGCGAATTCCGCCTCAAAATGTCCTCCAGCGGTCCCAGCAGCCTCTTAAAAGAGTGCCTATCCAGCGTTTCACAGGACAAATCGCCCACAGCCACCACACTAGCAGCCCTGGGCTCTCCCCTCAGCAGCGCCAACTCTCCGAAATAGTCCCCTACGCTGTATTCCTTCACTACTACTGGCTCTTCCCCGGGGTTTAGCGCTTTTAGCGCCTTTGCAGCGCCTGATGCCACGATAAAAAAGACATCTCCCCATTCTCCTTCCCGGATCACATAGTCTCCGTCCTGAAAAGTGACTGTTTTGAGGGCGTCTGAGAGCTGAGTGCGTTCATAAGGGTCCATATTCGATAGTAAATCGATGTTTTTGAGGAATTCCTCGTACCTTTCCCTCTTGCGGATTGCGGAGTCCTTGACGATGTGGTTGAAGCAGGCCCGGTCCAGAGCCCACAGCAGCGCTTCTGTCTGGGCGGTGATAGAGGCAGCCCTAGGGACGTTGTACAGCAGCGCCAACTCCCCAAAAGAGTCCCCAGGCCCGTAATTCTTCAGAAAAGTAGGGTCTTGGCCTGGCTTTAGCACCTTTACACAGTCTAAAACTCCACTGTCCACCACAAATAACATGTCTCCGTCTGCTCCCTGGCTGATCACCGTGTCCCCAGGCGAGTACCTCCGCTCCTCCATGGCCAGTACCACGATTTCCCGCTCAGGCTCATCCAGCGCAGTGAACATGAAGGAGTGGGAAAGTCTGTCCAGGATTTGCTGCCTTTGGCTGTCGGTCTTCTCGATTTTCCTAGGCTGGAAGTCCTCCTTCTTGTTGTAGGCTCCGAAGACTTCGGAGGAGACTCCTTTCCTTTGGTCGGATTTGCCGGCTTGCACCTCGTCCACGAAGTCTTCCTCTTGGGACTGGTCAGAGTCTTCGGAGGCGGGGGCAGGCTTTGACTGGGTAGAAGGGGCGGCGGCCCTCAGACGGTCCAATTCCTGTCTTTCGGAGGAGGGGAGAGGGGTGGAGGTTTGGGTCTGGAGCCAGGAAAGGAGGAAGGGAGTGGGGTCGGCGGGCTGCTGGGCTAGGAGAGCGGTCAGCATGTCTTCGAGTAAGGAGCCCACTGTAGAGCTCAGGTAGGAGTGGAGCTTAATCCGTTCGTCCATTTCTGTGAGGACTGAGAAGGAATTGGAGGACTACTAGTGGCGGTCCTGGGAGTAGCGGTAGTCAGGGAAATGGGTAGCAGGGAGCTAGGCAGAGTATATCATATAGGTAGGATATGGACTAAGGTGAGATACACTGAGTCCTAATCAGTCTGCAATTGACCCAAGATTTAGTGTGAAGGACTAGACTGGCTGGCCCTAGCAGGAGTGACAGGGTGCAGGAACGGACACAGTTCTTTGAACAGGCAGTTTCCAGTCTCTAGGAAGTACTGGCACACCCGCTCCCCGCTCTTCGTCTCAGAGGTCTGGCTTGCTGATGAAATTGCGCTGGGACTAGAGCCTGAGCACTCGGACATATTGATTAAAAGGCGCGTTAGTACCTAGTATCCCCATTTACTGCATTGGCTCTGCTCAAATCTAAGCAGAAAGGCAAGTAGGGGAGGCTTGCAGCACTGAGACAAATGCATATCGCCCAGGTTCTCTGGAATGTGAGTCATATTTCAACAATTTGGGTCTCTGAATAAGATATTGACGACTATTTTAGCAGTAGTGTATGTTCTAGATGTCCCACAGCCTTTGTTTTATCTACTAAATATGCAGGAACTGGCTTAGCCCAGAGAAAAAGCTTTTGCGGAGTACTGTTCTGTGGGTCCAGAGTTCCCTTCCTTATTTCCAGCGAGTTCCACTGTGTGTCATCAGAGAAATTTGTGACTATTTGGATAGACACCTCATCATTGAAATGGGTCTTGAGCGAAACCAATGGCGCAATTTCGCACTGAAAAGCGTAGACAAAGGCAGGCCTATAATGCTGACATATGGGAAGAATGCCTTGGTTTTTAGGTGCTGAAAGAAACGTAACGCTTATATAGGGACTGAGACATATCGTATCCCTGCTCACGGGGAAAGTGAACGTCTGGCTGACTCCCTTGTCTCGGGACTAATGCGTCCAGGCCCGCTTTGTGACGATGACAGCGTTTATGTCTACTTGTTTGGGGGAGCCATTAAGTCCAAAAAGACAAGTATTGTCCAAGTCTACGCGCCAAAGCCAATACTTGGACGCAAATTAAGGCCACACCCACTACTCCCCGCAGCTGCTTCGCTCCTGTGAAGTACCAAAAAATACTTTCCTGGCTGGAGGGTGCGATGCTCAGTATGTGGAGATCTTCAACTTGGACACAGGAAGCAGCACGCAGCGTTCCAAGGCTTTCCTGCCAATAAGCTGGGCGAAAGCGTGGTATTATGGAACTCTGTACTTATTGGCTACTACCTGAAGCTCTGCTTTGCCTCAATTTGAAGACTGCAAGTGCAGGGATAAGCAAATTGCGTTTAGTAACACTGAGAAGTCCGCCAAGAGTTCATACTCCTGGGAGATGTATTTTATTTGATTATTTTGTTTGTATTGTGGCGAAAAGAGTTACGAACCTTCTTTTAGCAATCTAAATCGCTAATTGATAGAAAGGCTGC
>Ga0247837_1000445_pt1 | contig 87071 bp, 85 predicted proteins | sample LaCtaG_2_FD_187115 | JGI IMG/M metagenome (GOLD analysis project Ga0247837, IMG submission 187115) | Freshwater microbial communities from meromictic Lake La Cruz, Castile-La Mancha, Spain - LaCruzMarch2015_14.5m | ecosystem: Environmental > Aquatic > Freshwater > Lake | place: Spain: Castile-La... | reverse complement strand
GTCCGCCGTGTTTTTGGACGAAGCGCTTGACGATGGCCAGGCCGACGCCGGTGCCGGCGAATTCGTCCATGCCGTGGAGCCGCTGGAACAGGCCGAACAGCTTGCCCCGATAGTCCGCATTGAAGCCGGCCCCGTTGTCCTTGACCTCGAACCAGATCAGGTCATGCCGGCGTTCCGCGCCGACCTCGATGCGCGCCGGGTCGCGGTGGCGGCTGAACTTCAGGGCGTTGTCGAGCAGATTCTGCCAAACTTGCTGTAAGGCGCGCCGATCGGCACAGACCGACGGCAAATCGGCCCGATGGAATTCGACCAGCCGCCCGGTACGTTGTTCCGCGAGCCCCGCCCAGACCGCGTCGACCAGGCCATTCATGTCCACCTCCGCCAGCTCCAGGTCCATCCGCCCGGCACGGGACAGGGCCAGGATGTCGTCGATCAATTGTGCCATCTTGCGGGCATTGTCGCTGACCACGCCGAACAGCCGCAGCCCTTCTGCATCCAGTTGGGGCGCATAGTCCTCCCGCAAGATGGCGCTGAAACCGTCGATGGCGCGCAGCGGCGCGCGCAGGTCGTGAGAGACCGAGTAGCTGAAGCTCTCCAGGTCCGCGTTGGCGGTTTCCAGCTCCTGGGTTCGGCGTGCCACGTCGGCTTCAAGGCGAATCCGATAGGCACTGCGTTCCGCCTCCAACTGCTTGCGCGCCGCAATGTCCTCGACCAGAAAGATGAAATGCAGCGCCTCGCCGTCGGTGCCCCGCACCAGCGATATGGTCCGGTTGATCCAGACCAGCGAGCGATCCTTGCGGACATAGCGCCGCTCCACCGAATCGACCGGCCGCTCCCCCGCCAGGAGCTTGTGCATCGCCTCGGTATCGGACTCAAGGTCCTGCGGGTGCACAATGTCCTGGAGGGCGATGCGCGGCAATTCCTCGACGGGGTAGCCGAGGATCTCGCACAGCTTGTGGTTGACGCGCAGCCAGCGCCCATCGACGCCGACATGGGCGATCCCGATGGCGGCCTGCTCGAAGGTGACGCGGTTGACCTCCTCGCTGGCAAACAGGGCCGCGGTGGCCTGCTGAGTCGCCAAGGCCTGATCCAACCCCTGTTGGAGGATGCGCGCACGCCAGTGGCTGGTCTGGGCGCGCCACCAGGACCAGTTCACCCCACCCGCTGCGCCCAGCAGCAACAGGGTGACCAGCACGACCCACAGCGCCCATTGCCGCAGCGGGGCATCGACCTCGCGTGTGTCCTGCTTGGCGACCAGGACCCAGGGTGTCCCCGGGACCCGGGCGGCGTAGCCGAGCACCGGGTCGCCGGCATAATCGCGGGAGCCGCGCTGGATGCCGGACTCGCCAAGCACAGCGCGGGCCGAGAGCAGTCCCGGCTGGTCGATCGGGACCCGGATGGTCATCGGCGGTGCCTTGCGCGTGACGATGTTCAGGACGCTTTCGCCCTCGGGTCTGGCCAACACGGTCTCGCCGGTCTGGGAGGGCAGCGGCCAGTGCAACAGCAACGGGAAGACTTGCCGCTGTGCGGGCGCGCCCAGATAGATGGCGCCGACGATTTCGGTGCCCTGTGCCGCGATGCGTTTGATGGGTCCGACCATGCCGATGCGGATCGGTTGGCCCGGCTGCCGGTGAAAGTCAACCAGTTGGGGTTGGTCCTGCCGCATTGCCGCGCTGGCCTGCGGCCCGAATTCCGCCTGGGAGGCAATCCCTTCGCTACGAATGCGTTCATTGCCCGCGGCATCGAAGAGCGCAATCGTGTCATAGCCCACATTGAGTTTCATTGCGGCGAGACGCGCCTGAATCTCTGCCAGTGCCGCCTCATCCTGTCCGTGCCGGCTCAACCAGCGATCGAAATCGCTCGCCAATTGCGAGTCCGACCCGAACAAGGCGACGTCCACGGTGCGTTCACCCAACCAGGTATGGAGCTGGCCGATCTTCAGCTCGGCCACCGCCTGCAAGGCGGCCTCGACGCTGGCCTGGCGCTCGGCGCGCAGGCCCTGGAAGACGGCCAGTGCGACCAGCAGCAACAAGGCCGCGGTGACCAGAAAAACGGTCAGCGGCAGGGTCGGTCGGGTCGCGGGTTCGGGGACGGTCATGGGGGGTCCGGTCGGCATTTCCGGTCAGTTTAGCCGTTCTGGCGGACGGCGTTTCCGTCGGCCTTGCATCCCAATCCACACCTGGGCTACCCTGAGGGACACGCCTTGCGGCGATGTCGTCGGCCAACAGGTCTGCTGCTTTGCGGCCGGCGTCTGCGAGCACTTCCCGCGTGACCAGATGCTCCAGGACTTGCGGGCGGAAAGCTACATCGGCACGACGCTGTGGAGCCATGATGGCCGGCCGATCGGCCTGATTGCGGCGATCGGACGGCAACCGCTGCACAACCGCCAGTTCGCCGAATCCGCATTGAAGCCTCGGCAGCGGCAGCACCTTCTGGTTTACGGCACGAATCAAGATCGACAAGTCGGCCACGGCGACTGCAAGCTCCCCGGTTGCCGATACCATTTGCCCGAGACCCGATATGCCCGGCGTCGACCTGCGTCAGATTTTCCCAAGGCGAATGAACCAGTCCCAATAGCTGTTCGAGTCCTCGTCGGCACGCTCGAATGGTGTTGGCCGACCCCCGCACGCATCGACGAGTCAAAAACGCGCGGTGAAGGTCGCGCCGAACAGCGGCGCGGGGTCGAAGTTGTCCTTGCGCCGCAGATCGCCTTGCGAGTTCTCGACCCGCCGCGAACCGCGACGCCGCCCATGCTGAAATCACCGCCGTGGTCCAGGTCGGCGTGACCTTGATAGAGCGGCGTGACCGCAATGAACGGCCGCGCGCCGCCGGTTCCCGCGGTCTGCAACGCGCTTCCCCCGGCGACCGGGGCGCCGCCGTCCAACTACGCCGCACCCGCATTCGTCAGCAGCGCGCCAAGGGCGACGAGGGTCGCCAGTCGTTGCGGCTTGATGTTCACGCCATCACCTTCATAATGCGTCCGGCTCCGCTGCCAAGGCTTCCGCGGGCTCCTCGCTAATCGCCGGCCCCATCAGGATGGCGAGCGGGCGGGTATGGGGGCTCGCATCGAGCGCGATGATCAGGGCCGTGGTCAGCGGCACGGCCAGAAACATGCCGACGGTGCCGAACAGCCAGCCCCAGACCAGCAGGGCGATGAAGACCGCCAACGTCGAGATGCCGAGCCCCTTGCCCATGATCCGCGGCTCGATGACATTGCCGATCGCGGTGTTGATCACCAGAAAACCGGCCGCGACCATCAGCGCCGTGCTCAGGTCGACCTGCACCAGTGCCAGCAGGACCGGCGGGATCATCATCACGATATTGCCGACCACCGGCAGGAAGTTCAGAAAGAAGGCCAGCACCGCCCACAGGATGGCGAAGTCGATCCCGAACAGCCACAGCATGAGCCAGACACAGACGGCGGTGGCGAGGCTGGTCAGGGCCTTGATCTGCATGTAGCGATTGATGTTGTCCAACATCCGCTGCAGGCGCGCCTCGCCGTCCGGCGTGATATGAAAGGCCGCCTTCAGCTTGGGCATCATGGTCGGCACTTCGAGCAGGATGAAGATGACGGTGAGCAGCACCAGAAGCCCGGTCGCGAAGACGCTGCCGGCGCTGGACAACATCCGCGGCACCAGGGCCTTAAGCTTGGCCGGGTCCAGGATGTCAGTCGCCGCCGCGGCCGGGTTGTCGACCCCGGTCCCCGCCATCAGGCCGCCGAAGTGCTCGGCCAGTGCCGTGAAGCGTTCCTGATAGCCCGGCAGGCTGTCCTTGAAGCCCTCGAGCGACCCGGTCGTCATCAGCGCGAGCAGGCTGCCGATATCGAGCAGCACGAACGCGATCACGAACAGGGCGCCCCACTTCGGCACGCCTTTGCGGCGCATCCAGGCCAGGGCCGGGGTGGCGACGATTGCGATGAAGATGGCGAGCAGGAGCGGCGTCAGCAGCGGCGCCGCGGTCTTCATCAAGGTTATGACGAGGGCGACGGCCCCGGCGATGATCAGCCCGCGGGCGGGCCCAGAGAAGGAGGCTAGGACATTCATGGCGGCGCAGGCTCCTGTACTGGAATTGGGTGAAAACGGTATCAAGGTCCCGCCGCGATGCAACCACGTAGGGGCGGGTTTCAAACCCGCCCCTACGGCGGCCCTTTCATGCGCTGGGGTGTCCAAGATCGTACACGTTAGGTAGTTGGTTGACCTTCCCGGCTCAGGTCTAAGCAGCCTTCGGGAATTGGCCGGCCGCCTGGCTGGTACGGAACATCAGCCAGAGGCCCAGCACCAGGGCGATCACCTCGGCGGCCAGCATCTGCACCAGGGCCAAGAGGCTCACCAGGTCGACCGCGGAGACCCAACTGGACGACGCGCCGCCCACCGTCTGGATGGTCGCGATCCCCGCCTGGGGGGCGGCGAGGAAGTAAAAGAGGAGTTGCCCCACTTCCAGCAGCATCACCACCATGGAGAACAGGATGCCCAGGCTGCTCGCGACCAGGCCGGTCCACAGGGTCGCGAGGACTGCCGACTCGGTCGGGCGCGACAGCGGATCGGCAATCCGCCGGCCCAGACCGGGGTAACGATAGAACCAGACGATCGTAAACAAGAGCAGAAGCATATTGACCAGGCTCAGCAGCCCGACGATCGGCAGGCCGCTGCGCGGGCCTGAGATGCTTCCTGAAAAGACAAAGACATAGAACATAACGACCAAGGGGACTGAGCCCAGCACCACCTGGAGCCAAAAACCGATCCGTCCCAGGCGGGTGAAGGTCTTGCCCAGACCCTCGATCTTAGCGCCATGCAGACCCTCAACGAATTGCTGCAACATACTCATGACTGACACCTCGGCCGCGTGGTGCGGTCCGTCTGGGGGAGTGATCAAAGCGGAGCCGGGAGGCCCAGCGGCGGATTTAGCGCACGGGCCCGGGGGAGATAGTGTCAGGAGAGAGAAAAAAAAGCGAACTGCCGGTAACACAGTGTTCCCGTAGGATGGGTAGAGCGCAGCGAAACCCATCCTTTGCGCGAACCTAAGGCGTTGATTGAAAGGTTTCGCTTCGCTCTGCCCAGCCGACAGGTCGCGCGCGGATCGGGCCGGCAGCAAATCCTAGGCCCAATCTGACTGGGGTGCGGCGCTCCCCGTGGCCGGAGCGATCATCTGGTTTTCCCGCGCCACAGCGTATGCGCAGCGAGCGCGGCCCGGTCCCGGTCGCCATGGACCTGGAGGCGACACTGGACGCCACCCGCGCCACGGGTCCGCGGGCCACCGCCGGCCTGGCCAATCTGCTGCGCGCCGACCGCTTCATCGGGCGGCCCCGCATCGTCTTCCTGCAACGTTAGGACGCGGGGGTCACCCGCGCGGTGATCGGCCCAACGCCTTCAGTGAACTATCTTTCTTTGTGTTTTGTTTGTCTTTGTGTCATCAATTCGCGGATTTAGGATCAAACGCGCACCCTCTCCTGTGTCGGCGCGCGTCGGCACGGTGGTCCCGCGTCCAGGTTCGCGGGTCCCGCGGCGCGGCAGAAGCACTGGGCAAGGGTCGGGGCGAACCTGCGGGCGAGCTTGGCGGCGGCACTCGGGACGCAGAGCGTCCTGGGATGCATTCCCAAGCGGCGCCTGGGAACGAGAGCACACGCGCGCGGCCTTGCGCGGCGCGGATTCGCTACAGAACCCCCGCCTCCAGAAAGCTGAAATAGCGCTCGGCGAGATGTTCGCCGAAGCGATCCCGGAGGCCGAGATTGTCTTTGACAACGGATCTTTTGCCATCTATGTTAGCAACAACTTTGTTGCTGAACTTTTCGACTCGCCATGTCGACTTTCCTACGCCCGAACCTCGAAGACGCCTTTTGGAGAGCCCTGGAGTCCGGCAGTCACCTGCTGATCCCAGGGCCCAGGCGCATCGGCAAGACCACACTCCTCAAGCAGGCACTCGCCCGGCCCGGCGCCGACTTTTTTCCCGTCTATGTCTTTGTGGAGTCAATCGATTCAGTCGATGAACTGTATCGAAAGCTCTTGTCCGCACTCCTGGATCAGGAGTTCGTGGGTAGACTCAGCCGCGCCTCCAGGCGCTTCTCCGCATGGGTCAAACGGATTCGCATCGAGGAGATCGGGGCCAAGGTGCGCTTCGGAGCCGCGGGGCCGGTGGATCACCTCAGCGAATTTGCTCGATTCTGCCGTGGTCTGGAGTTGGACGGTCGCATCGTCCTGATGGTTGACGAACTCCCTCAGGCGGTGGAGAACACCCTGGGAAGCAAGTCTGAGCAGGAGCGGCGGGAGGCGATCCGGATGCTCCAGACCCTTCGCGACTGCCGACACGATCCCAGCCTCGTGGAGCGCATCCAGTTTGTCTTCGCCGGCTCCATTGGACTGGAAAACGTCGCGGCGTCCCTTGGCGCAAGCAAGCACATCAATGACCTGAAGACGCTACGCATCCCTCCGCTCACCCCGGACGAGGGACGCAGCTTCCTCGACCTGGAACTGACCCGTCTCGGCCTCGCCGACCTCCCGCAGGAGGTACGCGAGCACCTGCTCGGGCGCATCGGCTGGGATTGGCTGATACCCATCTTCATCAGGCGCCTTGCGGAGGAGCTGCCTCCCAACTCGGCAACCCCGGGTGCGGTGGATCGGGCTTTCACGGAACTGCTGACCCACCAAAACCTGTTCGAGCATTGGTATGGCCGATTGCGAATGACTCTGGAACCCAAGGAGCTTCAATTCGTCAAGGACGTGCTCGGCCACGCCGCTGACCCGCGCAACAATGTCATCCACAGCCGATCCCTGACCAATCTCGCGGTAGAGCACGGGGTGCTGGAGCAACAGGTCGATCTCGTCGGCATCCTCAAGCACGACGGCTATCTCAACAACCAGGAGGACCCGGCGCGCTATCGCTTCAACTCGCCGGTGATCAGGGAATGGTGGTGGCGCAACGTCGCCAATTGACCGCGGGAGAGCGACTGCGATGAGCGAGACACTGGGCGGGGTCTACAACCCGCAGGCGATACCGGAGGCCGAGTTCCTGGCCCGCTATTCCGTGCGACTGGACCTGACCGACAAACTGCTGCGAACGATCCTGAGCAACGGGCTGGAGGACGAACCCGAACACGCCATCGTCCAGGGCCAACGAGGACAGGGCAAGACCAGCCTGCTGCGCCGCATCCAGATCGCACTGCGGGACAACCGGGAGACGCGCGACTGGCTGATCCCGCTGTTGTTCAGGGAGGAGCTTTACGGTGTCACCAGCCTCTGCCGGCTCTGGGAGGAGGCAGCAAGCCTGCTCCGCGACAGACCGGGCTTTGAAAGACTCCCGGATGCGATCGAGGCCGTCTGGGAAACGCCCCACTACGAGAAGGACTGTTATCTTATCCTGGACCGCGCCCTGGCCGACCAGGGCATGCGACTGGTCCTGCTGATCGACAACATCGGCGACCTCTTCGGCAAGCTCAAACGCCCGGAGCAGCAGCGTCTGCGCGAGATCCTGCACACCACCAAGCGCATCCAGATCCTCGGCGCGTCCACGGTCATGCTGGAGCAGCACTACGACCACAGCGCGCCCTTCTACCAGTTCTTCCGCGAGATCAATCTCCCCGGTCTCTCCCAGGGGGAGGCGCTGACCCTGCTGCGGCATCTGGGCACCCCGGACCAGCAAACGCGGCTGGAGGAGGTCATCGCGCGCACACCAGGACGAATCGAGACCCTAAGAAGGCTGACCGCCGGCGTCCCGCGCACCCTGGTGCTGCTGTTCGACATCCTGCTCGACCAGAACGGCAACGCATTCCGCGACCTGGAACTGCTGCTCGACCGGGTCACTCCGCTCTACAAGCACCGGATGGACGACCTGCCGGCGCAGCAGCAGGCCATCGTCGATGCCGTTGCCCTTGGCTGGGATGCACTGTCCGCCGGTGAGATCGCCCGCGCCACGCGCCTGCCGAGTAAGCAGATCGCCGCCCAGCTCAGGCAGTTAGAGCGCGCCAACGTCATCCACCGCGAGCCCACCAGCACCAAGAACAACCTCTACCGGCTCACCGAGCGCTTCTTCAACATCTGGTATCTGATGCGCCATGGCCGCCCCGGCGACCGGCGCCGGGCGTTGTGGCTGGTGCGGTTTCTGGAGATTTGGTGCTCGCCGGATGACCTGCGAGAGCGTGCGCTTGGCCACTTGACCATGCTGCGCGATGCCCTCCTCGCGCCCGATCATGCCTGGCTCATGACGGAGGCATTGCGTGGGGCGGGGTTGGACTTAGAGACCGAGGATCGGTTGGTGAAGGCGACGCGGGAGTACCTTGCCGGGGACTTGCGGGATCAGGTCGAGTCTTCAGTCGCCGAGACAATCGACGGGATTGAAGCACGCTTTCCCGACGAATGGCGACCTATCGTCGATCGAGAAAGTTTGAGCAGAATGACTGGGCGCGATCTGCGCGATTTCGTTGCGCGATTTTTCAGCGTGCTCACCGAACTTAAGGAATTCCAGGAACGACGGATAGAACTTACCAGACGCTCCTTGAATCAATCAAAACTTGGTGACTACGAGGGGGCATTAGCCACTTTCGGCGATATTGAGAAGATCAATATGTCTGCCAAGTGCCATCAGTTCCCCGGCCTTGCTCACATGGTAAGCGACGGGTCGGCAGAAATCGACGAAATACGGGAGTTGATATCGCTTACGAGGGCGCTAAAGGAAGAGCTATGGATAGCGCGATGGGAGCCTGAAGGCGACAGCACCGTTGCTGCCGAGTCCGGAGTAAGGTCTTGGCTCTTTCACGCCCAGGGTCTGGAAGGAGCGCTTTCGGTACTGCGCCAGACGCCGCGTCCCGAATTAAAGCTGAGATTAGCTGCGATATTGGTTTGGACTCAGCAGTTCGCAGAGGCATTTGAAGCCATTGAGCTTGGACTCCCGAACCTGAATGTGGACGCGGACGCGTATGGTCTTTCTGTTCTTCTGACCTTGCTCCTTGCCGCCGAGCAAACCGCCTACGTCCGTCGTCTCTTTGAAGACGAAGCCTTCGCCGCTTACCGATTCAAGGATCGCTTCAAGCCGCATTACTTCGCCCTCCTCGCGCAGCTTGGCGCATCCAGGGCAGACGATTTCAAGCGAATGGGACCGGAGCTTGCTCAGACCGTAGACGAAATTCGCGCAAAGGTCGTCGAGTGGCGCAAATCCATGGATGGGTCGCCGGACTTGTCGCGGCCGACCTGATCGCAAGAGCGGCAGCGGCTTGCTCGAGTTGGCGCACCGTGGCGCGACCTCTTCCTGGTCTGCCGCCGGGTTATGCCCAGTAGGGCTAACCCGACTACAGGTCGCGCGCGGATCGGGCCGGCAGCGAGTCCTTGTCCACTCTGACTGGGGTGCGGCGCTCCCCGTGGCCGGAGCGATCAGCAGGGCCGTTTTCCCGCGCCGCAGCGTATCATCGCCGCGTCGGCACTTGAGTTGGAACCTTAGGGCCTTGCGCACGAGCGGGCCCCGCGTCGTCCGGGCCGGCGCCGGCGCTGCGGTTTCCTGATGCATGTGAGTGACACCATGAAACATCCCATCACCTCCGGCCCCGCGTGGCGAAGGCTCCCAGGACTCCTCCTGTGCCTCGTGCTCGCCGCCTGCCAATCCGTGCCGCCGACGAGCGGCCCGACGCTGCGCGCCCGCCTGGATGAGTCGGTGCGGGTACTCGCCTCGCCCCAGAGCAGCGCGCGACAGCGCGACCAGGCGGCGGCCGACTATCGCGGCCTTCTGACCAGCCACCTGCCGGACCTGCTGCAGGCCGCGGCCAGGCCCAATCCGCTCGGGGCCGCGCTCGCGCCGAACCAGCCGGGGGTCCTCCAACCCGGGCGTTTCGCCGCCATCGAGCCCGTCGGACGCCCCCGCGTCACCGAGCCCGGCCTGCACCGCCCGGGCCTGGGGCTCCCCGCCGTCGGTCTGATCGCCCCCGGGGGCGACCATGCGCCCAGGGCCGGCTATCAGGTTCCGCTCACCCTCCTGGCCCTGCCGGGCGACGGCGCGCGCCGCTGCTGCGACGCGGCGCTCCTGGACCCGACGCGCGTGGAGTCCGTCCGCACCGAGCGCGGCCCGGTCCCGGTCGCCATGGACCTGGAGGCGGCGCTGGACGCCACCCGTGCCACGGGTCCGCGGGCCACCGCCGGCCTGGCCAATCTGCTGCGCGCCGACCGCTTCATCGGGCGGCCCCGCATCGTCTTCCTGCAACCCTTCGACCCGGACAAGACCCCGGTGGTCCTGATCCACGGCCTGATGTCATCCCCGCGCATGTGGGCGCCCCTGGTCAAGGCCCTGCTCGCCGACCGCGAGGTCCGTGACCACTATCAGTTCTGGTTCTTTTACTACCCGACCAGCCAGCCGATCCCCCTGTCCGCGCTCCAGTTGCGCGAGGCCCTGGACGACACCACCCGCACCCTGGGTCCGCACCGCCCGCTGATCCTGATCGGCCACAGCATGGGCGGCATCCTCGCCCGCGCCCAGGTCTCCGGGATCGATCTCACGCAGGCGCAGACCATCAGCCCCGGGGTCGCCGCGCTGTCCGCCGACAACCCGGTGCGGCGCGCCCTGGTCTTCAACCCGCGCGCGGACGTGGATCGGGCCGTCTTCATGTTCACGCCGCATCGCGGCAGCCGGCTCGCCGTCAACCGCCTGGGCGCCTGGGGCATCCGGCTGGCCCAACTGCCCACCTGGCTCACCAGCGAACTGGCCCATTACGCCCACCTGGTGCCGGACAGCACCGGCGGACGCCTGCCGACCAGCATCCACGGCCTCTCGCCCGAGTCTCGATTCCTGCGCCTGCTCGACGAGACCCGCCCGCGCGTCCCGGTCCACTCCATCATCGGCGACCGCGGGCGCGCCCCGCTCAAGACCAGTTCCGACGGCGTGGTCCCCTATCGGAGCGCACACCTGTACTTTGCCGCATCCGAGGTCGTCGTCCCCACCGGCCACAGCGGCTTCACCCACCCCCGAGCGGTCGCCGAACTGCGGCGCATCCTGCGCGCCCAGGCCGTACCGGCCTCACAATCACCTACACACGAGGTAGCGACACCATGACCGAACACACCAGCGACGAGGGCATCATCACCGTCCTGCTCGAGCGCCTGACCACCCAGCGCCTGCCCCGGATCCTCGACCTCCAGGCCAGGGTCGAGCACGGCGAGCGGCTCAGTGACTATGACATCGGCTTCCTGTCCCAGGTCATGGAGGACGCCGAGCGGGCCAAGCCCCTGTGCGACCGCAACCCGCAGTTGGCCGAAATCTGCACCAAGATGGTCAGCCTCTACGGCGCCATCACCTCGCGGGCCTTGGCGAATGAGGGCGGAGACGCGGGTCGGTAGCGCGCCGCACCCCGCCGCACCCGCAGGCGCGCACCGCCTGGGAGCGCTGCACCCCAGTGAGACTGGGCCAGTATTCGCTGCCGGCCCGATCCGCGTGCGACTTGCAGGCTGGGTAGAGCGCAGCGAAACCCAGCAATCAACGCCTTAGGCTCGCGCGAGCGATGGGTTTCGCTGCGCTCTACCCATCCTACGGGAATCCTTGCCCAGTCTCAGTGCGGCGAAACCCCGCGGACGGGCGCGGCGCGCGTCCTGGGCACCGGCCTGACGGCCTTGATCAACCTGAAAAGACCAGCGGCCTCGCGGCTCGCGCGGTGGCCGGAGTGATGATCGAGGCCCGGCAGGGGGCAGGTCCACCCGCCGCGGGACGCGACGGGCGGCGGCGGATCAGAAGGTCGAGAATTTGAAGTTCATGAAGCCCATGATCTGTTCCACCTCGCGCGAGACCTCCTCGACGATGCGCCCGACCTCGCCGCCGAACAGTTTCCCCATCACCAGGCCGTTGCTCATTGCGATCAGGACCTCGCCCCGGCTGTTCTCGTAGACGGCGATCCCTTTCGGCATCATGGCGGCGAGCTGTTTGCGGTCATCGGCCTTGAGCATGTCCGAAGCGTAGCGTCCGCTACAATATTTGATGATGGCCATGCGCCCGATGGGTGCGCCGCCATGCGCTGTGACCTCGGCGTTCTGGTCGTAGACCTCCACGAGATGCCAGTTGGGGCTGGCCGCGATGCGTTCGCGGATCACGCGCACGGTCTTCTCGAAGTCGTAGGGGCTGTGCACCTCCTTGATCAGCAGGCGGGGCGCGGCCAGATTGACGCTGACGCCGGTGAACAGGATGCCCAGCAGAAAACCGAACACCAGCAGGATCGCGGTAGTTGGCGCTTTCATTGTTTTCATGCCTCTGGTACGCAAATTGCGCCACGGCGAACTTGCTTTAGGGTTGCGACGGAGACGATCCCGATCACGACGATGGTGATCGTCAAAAGCAGAATGGAGACGACCGCATAGAACGGCTCGCGCGTGGCCTGATAGGCCGCCAGCGACGCGATCGTGATTGCATCGAGCGGGAAGGTAAAGGCCCACCAGGAGACGAAAAACTTGAGCCGCCAGAAGCTGTTCGCCATTAAGAACACCAGGATGGTGAAGAAGTAGCCGATGAAGAGCAAGGCCAGTGCGATGACATCGACATTCTGCGTGATGCGCAGATAGGAAATGAAGCCCACCGCCGGCGGGGCGATGAGAATAAAGAGGGTCGGCACGAACTTATCGGGAAGCTGATGATGAAAGATGATGCGGTACAGGACGATGGCAAAGAGGATGACCCAGAAAAACAGGCCGATGACGAAAAAGAACATCGCCACCTGGTTCCCGACGATGTCCACGCCGACGATCGGGATGATGATGTTACCGACGATCGGGATGAACCAGGCGGGATTAGCGTGCTGGATCTCGAAGTTGTGCCTGATCCAGTAGCTGAAGATGAAAAAGGTCAGGGCCGCCTGCAGCCCGGCGCCCAGGAACCAGAGCGGCACGGCCAGCACCGGGAGATAGCTGTAATAGCCAATGCTCAGGAGCAGCAGCGAGATGGAGACGGTGGGAAAGAAATGCATCCGCACCGGATGGAAAAAATCCGCGGCGACGACCTCGGGATACCGCATCCACTTGCGCCCATAGAAATAGACCAGCACGCCGAAGAGGCCGGTCGAGAAAATCAGGGGCGCGCGAAACCACAGCGGCGAACCGCCGAACAGGTGATAGGCCTTTTCCAGGGCGATGGCCAGCCCGCTCAACCCCATGACGATGGCGAAGAGCGTGATGGGAAGGTGTTTGAAGCGCGCCCCCGCGTCATTGTCGTTCCCGCCGCCCGGGCCGGCGCTCGATTGGGCAGAACTGGATTCGCCCGTGGTGGTTGCGTTAGGCATCTGCGGATCGGTCCCCCGAAGGTTGGTCATGAATCAGTGTAGCGATCGGAGGCCTGACCCCGCATTGAAAAACGTCAGCCATCGCCGCGGAGCTCCGGCGGGCCTTGATCACAATTCCGGCCGCGACGGGCTGCCGCAAGGGCTGGTGGCCGGAATTCTGATCAAGCGCGCGAACGCAAGGCGCTGAAGTGTTGGGGTTCGTTCCTCAAATTTATCGCTTGACGATATTATCTTTGCGTTGAGATATGCGACTATCACTAGAGGAAACCGCATGGACACGATCAAGAATATCCACCCCGGCGAGGTGTTGCGTGAGGAGTTCCTGGTGCCGATGGGGATCAGCCGATACCGCCTGGCGCACCAGATCCACGTCGCGCCGATGCGCATCAGCCAGATCTGCGCCGGCAAGCGCGGCATCACCGCAGACACGGCGCTGCGTCTGTCCCGCGCCTTTGGCACGACACCTGGCTTCTGGCTGGCCTTGCAGGCCGACTATGACACCGAAGAGGTGCTGCTGGCACATGGCGAAGACCTGTCGCGGATTCAACCGCTGGCAGCCTAGTGCGTAGGCTGGGGTAACGAACGAACCCCAACGCTCGGCGGCCAAGGATGTTCTCCTTCCCACGCTCCCGCGTGGGAATGCCGCGCGGGCGCTCCGCGTCCGGTATTGGCAATGGACGCGGAGCGCCCGCACTTGCTCCCCTGCTTCCGCGTGGGAGCCGGAAGATCCGGACGCTGAGCGTCCTGGGATGCATTCCCACGCGGAGCGTGGGAACGAGCGCGCGCGGGCGCGCGCGTCGCGGACTCGCTACAGCACCCCCGCCTCCAGAAAGCTGAAATACCCGGTCCGGTTGAAAATGATGTGGTCCAGCAGTTCGATGCCGAGGATGGCGCCGGCGGCCTTGAGCTGCGCCGTGATGGCGAGGTCGCTTGCCGAGGGTTCGAGCCCGCCGCTCGGGTGATTGTGGGCGACGATGACGGCGGACGCGCGGTCGGCGAGCGCGTCGGCGAAGACCTCGCGCGGATGCACGGGGCTGCGGTCGATCAGCCCGATCGACACCACCCGGATGTTCAGGATCTCATTCGCGCCGTTGATCCCGGCGCAGAGGAAATGCTCCTGCTTGCGGTCCGCATAATGGCGGATGTGCGGCAACAGGTCGGCCGGGGTTTCGATCCTGGAACCCTCCGGTTTGATGCGCCGCCGGGCGAACTCGATGGCCGCGAGGATCAGGGTCGCCTTGGCGTCACCGACACCGGCGAACTGCAGCAGGTCCTCCGCCCTGACGCCCAGCCCCTTCTCGTCGATGAGCCGCGCCAGCCGGGCGGCCAAGGCCAGCACATCCAGGCCCGGCGTGCCCCGGCCGAGGAGCACGGCGAGCAACTCCTGGTCACTCAAGGCGCCGGCCCCCATGCGCAACAGCTTCTCGCGCGGACGATCGGCCGGCGGGATCTCCTGGATGCGCTTGGCCATGGCCTCAGGCCGCCAGGGACAACTGGGTCTGGATCACCGTCACCGCCATGATGTCGAAGATGCCGCCGGTGTCGGTATATTTGTGGTCGGTGAGTTCCTCATAGCGCCCATGGGCGTTGTAGGCCGCCTGGATCTCGCCGTTCACCTGGCCACGATAGGCGCCTTCGAGATAGATGACGTTCGCACGGTGCGCCTGGACCGTGGTGCGGATCACCGGGTCAGCGATCTTCTCCTCCGTCACCTGTCTGATATAGAGCGCCTCCTCGTCCGTGATGTCGAAGGTCGCGCGGATCTGCGCGATCACGTCCTGTACCGAGACCTTCACCGGCACCGGACCGGCACCGCCGGCGCCCTTGCCCGGCTTCAGCCTGACCGGGCCGCCGCTGGTCGTCACCCCCTGATATTGCACCGCCGCCTTGGTGACCAGGGTGGCGCGCACCTGTTTCATCAGGTCCGAGACGGTACCGGCCTTGACCAGTTGCGGGCCGAGCGTCTCGGCAAAGAGGGCGAACTCCCCGATCGCCGCCGGGTAGCTGAAAAAGCAGGTCAGGAAATGGACGCTCTTCACGAAGCGCGCCAGCAGGGCGACGAAGGCCTTACGCCCTTCCCAATCGGTGATCCGCGCCTGAAAGCGCAGGCGCAGGGCATTCACCTGAAACTGCACCTGCGCATCGGTCCCGCGCCCGATCAGGCCGAGCAGGTCGCCCGCGTCCTTCTGGGTGAAGACGCCTGCGGTGAGGATCTCAGCGTGCAAAATCAGGCAGGTTTCCTGATCCGGCTCCTGCGGCTCGAACGGCGTGCCGGTCCGATAACTGGCGAAGGCCGTCAGGATTTGCTTGGCGTTGTTGGTGAAGTCCACGACCACGACATCCCGCTTGCCCGGGTGGCAGCGGTTCAGTCGTGAGACCGTCTGCACCGCCGTGCGCCCCAGCACCGGCTTGTCGAGGAACATGCCGGCGAGCAGTGGCTGATCGAAACCCGTCTGAAACTTGCTCGCCACCACCATCAGCCGGAAGTCGTCGCCCTCGAAGCGGTCCTCGATCAATTCACCCGTCTGCAACCCATTGACCGCGTGCTCGCTGATGGCCGCGTTCGTCTCCGGGTGGACGAAGTCAGAGAAGGCGTAGAGCACCTGATAGTCGGCGCCGCGCTCCTTGAGCTTCTCCTTGATGATGGTGAAATACCGCAGCCCCGCCACCCGCGAGGAGCTGACGATCATCGCCTTGGCGCGTCCGCCGATGAGCGGCGCCACGTCCTTCTCGAACAGGCGCAGCATCACCTCCGCCTTGTATTGGATCAGCCCGTCGTCCTGAAAGGCCAGGTTCTGCAGCGCCTTCAACACCACGCCCTTGGGGTAGAGCCGCTCCTCGTCCGGCGGCACCACGGGGCAATGCAGGTGATAGAGCGTCTTGTAGGAGATGATACTGGCCGCCACGTCCACGATGTAGCCCTCGGCGATGGCCTCCGCCTCCGTGTAGCGGTCGAAGGGCGTGCCGAACATGGAGACGGTCGCCGGTGCCGGCGTGGCAGTGAAGGCGACAAACAATTGATTGCAGTCGTGTTCGCGGATCACCCTGGCGATCCGCTCCTCCGGGTCCTCCTCAGGCGCCTCGCCGTCGGGCTCCCCCGGCGTGCGGAACGGCAGGCGGATGGCCGCGCCCAGTTGGCCCTCCTGCGAGCGGTGGGCCTCGTCGATCAGGAAGGCCACCCGCAGTGCCTTCAATGCCGGGTTGTTCCGGATCTCATCCAAGACCCAGGCAAACTTCTGCTGGGTGGTGACGATGATGGATTTACGCTCCCGCAGGAAGCGCGGCAGGTCGTCGGCCTTCCGCGCGATGCCCACCACCGCCTTCAGGTGGGTGAACTTGTCCATGTCCTCGCGGATGTTCGTATCGAGCGACTTGCGGTCCGTGAGGATGAAGGTGATGTCCACCAACTTCTCATTGGTGCCGGCCTTGAACAGGCTATGCAGCCGGTCGGCCAGCCAACAGATGGAGAGCGTCTTGCCGCTGCCGGCGGAATGCTCGGCCAGATACTTCTTGCCGATATCCCCGGTCGCGGTAAAGTGGGCACTGATTGCCTGCGCCACCCGCCGCACCAGACGGCTTTGGTGATAGCGCGGGAAGAGGGTCGAGGCCGGACGCGCCAGCTTGTCGTCCTCGGCCTCGCGCTCGGGGACGCGGATGAGGAAGAACGAAAGCGCCTCCAGCAAATGCTCCTGCGACAAGACGTCGCGATAGAGATACGCGACCGGATAGGCATCGGCGTCCGTCGGGCTATTGGTCAGCCCCATATTGTGCCAGCGGAAGTTCTCTTCCTTGCGCGGGTCTGTCGCGGCCATCGCGTCGCTGGTGTCGGCGGCGAGATAGAGGAAGGGATGGCGGAAGATCCGGTGACTGTGGTCGCGCTTAGTGAACTGGGCCACGGCGTCATGCACGTTCTGATTGGCCTCGTGCTTCAGCTCCAGCGCCACGATGGGCAGGCCGTTGAGGTACAAGACGAAATCGATCTCCTGGTTCGCGTCGCCGAAATAGAAGTGCGGGCGGAAGCTGATGCGGTTCTTGGCGTACTGGTCGGCGGCGGCGCTGGCCGCGGAGCGCGGCTTGGGATAGTAGAGGTGGAACTCCAGGCCGCGCACCTTGAGGCCCTGGCGAAACAGCATCCACAGCGGTGTATGCTCCAGTTCCTTGCGCAGTGCCTTGAAGACCGCCTCCCGCGGGTCCGTACCGTACTCGTCCGCCAGCGTCTTGATCTGATCGGCCTGCGTGGCTTCGAGGAAGGCCCAGAGTTCGGCTTCGGCAATGCAATGCTCGGTGTCCGTGATATCGGACTGTTGCAGCACCGCATACCCGTGCTCGCGGACGAGACAATCCGCGATGTCTTGCTGAAACCGCAACTCCGGGGACTTCTGCTTAGCCATGGGCTTGGATCCGGTTGAGGTCGACGTCCGTGATGCGCCGTTGGCCGGTGACGCATTCGTGGATCAGGGATTTGCGGTAGGCGGTGAGGGTGGTGATTTGGGACTGGATGGTCGCTACTACGCTCTTCAAATTTCCGACTTTGGCAGCGAGATACTCACAAATCATGTGCTGTTCTCTGACCGGCGGCAGTGGAACCAGCATGCGACCATAACGGGTTGAGTTCAGATTCGACTGCTGAACCGAAGGAACGGCCAATCTTCGGGCGAAAGCCAGAAAGCCTCCGCAATTGACAGTATAATTGAGGAACTCCGGGATGATGCGGTGGTTAGGTCGCAGCCTCACGAGATACGAGGCGAACGTGACCGCATCGTCCTTGGTGCCCCGGAACAACGCCGCTTTACCCACCTGATCTGGGCTATTCGTGCGATTGTAGAGCAGGTCGTTGGTTCTAAGCAGTAATTCGTCCGAAACTTCATCCACGAACTCGATCTTTGCGAACACGATCTCTCCAGCTTGGATGTTTCCCATTTTTAGCACTGGGAACCTCCCTTCTTGCTCGCTACTCACTGAGATTCCATAGTCCATTCGGGCAATGACCTGTTTGATGCGCGTGGCGGTCCAGTGCTCAGGGAGCGATCCTATCCAGTCCTGTTCAATCGAGCGGAGCGTTTCAGGCGCATCCAGTCCCCTCGTGACCGCCCTCTCGATGATACTCTCTCGGACTGCGTCGAGGGTTTCCAGTTGGCCGCGCTTAGCGGCCACCGCCGCGTCAATCGCCACGCAGCTTGAGTCTAGATAGGCGGCGATGCGCTGTTGCTCTGACACTGGGGGTAACGCGACGCTGAATGATTGAAAGTCCTTGTCATCAACGGCCGGGTAACCAACGCCTTTCGCAGTTGCCTCGAAGTATTGCCGCGCCCCCTCCGCCACAAGTGAATAATAAGTGAATTTCGGCGAGAGCTTATGCGCAACTGGTTGGACAACATTGAAACCAGTGGAACATACCAAGTTCCCGGGTGCGTTATCGATGAACGCGACCGCTTGCAGATTTGGCCTGACGGATGAAATCGCCGTGCACCCATCACATAAACGGCGCCGTGCGCGTGACGGCGCATCTTCATAGCGCAGCCGCTCGATCGCCAGCGGATCGACGATGCCGTAGTAGTCCACATTCGAGATCTCGAGATAATCAAACTCATAATCCATGTCCGTGTTGGCAGGCAATGAAGCCGCGTTGATTGAGGCTACATCCTTGAGTCGCTCAATCATCCATTCGCCTGGAAAAGCATTCACTCGCCTGCCTCCATTTCAATCCGTACCACGTTCGCAAGCTCTTGGGCAGTGGGCAGTTTACCCTTGAAGTCACCCGGCAGCTTCGACTGATATTCATAGACAGCAACGCCGATGGGATTACCCTTGGTGCGCAGCGCATACTCCACTTCCACGTCGTCCTTCTCCGCGCAGAGGATGATACCGATCGAGGGTTGATCCCCGGGGCCGCGCTCTTTGTCGTTGAGCAGGTTGAGGTAGAAATCCATCTTCCCCGCGTGCTCCGGCTCAAAGGCGCCGACCTTGAGATCGAAGGCCACGAGCGCCTTCAGGAAGCGGTGGTAGAATAGCAGGTCGATGAAATATTCCTTTTCGCCCAGCACCAGTCGGTATTGGCGCCCCACGAAGCAAAAGCCATAGCCGAGTTCGAGCAGGAACGCCTGCAAACGGGCAATGAGACGGTCTTCCAACTCACGTTCCCTGACCGGACGATGGAGGTCGAGAAACTCCAGATTATAAGCACTCTTCATCATCTCATCGGCCTGTTCCGCCAGATATTCCGGCAGGGCAAGCTGGAAGTTGTGGGTCTTCTTCTGCGTTACAGCTCGTTCATAGGCACCACCCTTGATCTGATTGAGCAGGACATTGCGCGACCAACCGAATTGCGCGGTCGCGCGCAGGTACCAGATGCGGGCGGCGGGTGACTTGATCTTCTTGATGATTTCAACATGATGCCCCCAAGGAACCGGACAAAGCAATTCTGGCACAAGCTGTGCCAGTAAGTGGTCCTGGTCGATGAAGCCGGGTTCCCCGGAGGTTTCCGGGACCGCTTGCCGCGGCTTGTTTCCATCAGGCATCTTGATTTCTGGCACAGCTTGTGCCAGAAATTCGGGCGAGCTGTATTCGAGATAGAGTTGCCGCATCCGCCAGAGGTTGAAGGACGAAAAGCCGGTGGTTCCCGGAAATGCCGTCTGGAGATCCTGGGCCACCAACTCAACAACGGATTCGCCCCAGCCCAGCACCTGCTGTTTGTCGACGATCCGGCGCCCGATATCCCAATAAAGCATGATCAGTTCATGATTGACCTTCCTTGCCGCGGAAATGCGGGCGCTGACGACGCGCGCCTTCAGGTCCTCGATGAACTGTCGGTATTCGGGCGAGACCAGAACCGTCGGATTAGTCTTCTTCATTTAGCCAATCCCTCCAACATTTTCTCAGCCTCCTTTTCCAACCGCCAGAACTCGGCCAGCAGGTCCTGCGCGGGCCTGGGCGGCTGATAGCGGTAGAAATATTTATTCGGCAGGATCTCGTAGCCGAGGATGGGCTTGCCGTCCTTCTTCGTCTCCTCCCAGCGGATGATCGGCTTGGCGATCTCGCGCCTGAGGAAGGCGGCGATGTCCTCGCCGTGCGGGATGTATTCGTCATCCTGCACATAGTGCCGGTGGGTCCATTCCACGGCCAGTGTCTCCCCGGCGCCGACCAGGGCCTCTTTGAATTTCTTGGCCGCGTTGTCCTTGGGTGTGACCGTGAACGCGACGGTCTTCTCCTCGCCCTGCACCTTCAACTGAACGCGAAAGCTCAGGTCGCTGGCGTGGAACTCCTGTTCCTTCTTGAGGTTGGCGGCGCTGAAGGTCTTCAGGTAGGGCTCGGTGACGATGGCGGGCTGGTCCTGCTCATCGGTCTGCCAGAAGACGACGCTGACCTTGTGATAGGCGAAGGCCTCGCGCGCAAAGACCTTGACCTGCTCATCGGTATAGCCCTCGGCCCAGCCGTCGCGGTAGCGCGTCTCGATCCAGGCGCGATGGGCGTCGGTGATGCGGTTGCGTTTGTTGCCGAATGACTTGGGCTCCTTCTCGAACTGTGCGCGGGCGTCGATGAGCATCACGCGCCCCTGGTGACTGGCGGGCTTGTCATTGCGCAGCAGCCAGACGTAGGTGAAGATGCCGGTGTTGTAGAAAAGCTGGTCGGGCAGCATGACGATCGCGTCGAGCCAGTCGTGCTCCAGGATCCAGCGGCGGATTTCACTCTCCCCGCTGCCGCAATCGCCATTGGACAGGGGCGAGCCATTGAAGATGATGGCGATGCGGCTGCCGCCCTGCGCGACCGGTGCCATCTTGGCCAGCATGGTTTGCAGAAAGAGCAGTGCGCCGTCGTTCACGCGCGGCATCCCGGCCTGATAGCGGGTCCGCTCCAGCTTGCGGGCCTCCTTCTCATAGCCGTCCTTCCCGCCCCAGGTGACGCCGAAGGGCGGGTTGCTCAGCATCCGGTGGAAGCGCCACTTGGTCTCCGGCCACTGGTCGCCGGGCTCCCTGCTGTAGGGGTCGTCCGGGATCAGCGAGTTACCGAGGTGGACGGTCGCCTGCCGGTCGTTTTTGATGAGGAGGTCGGCCTGGCAGACGGCATAGTTGGTGGGCGAAAGCTCCTGCCCGTGAACGGTGACGAATTGCTCGACCCGCGCCCGTTCCTCCGGCGTGTCGGCGCGCTCCAGCAGGTGCTCTTTGGCCACGGACAACATGCCGCCGGTGCCGCTGGCGGGGTCGTAGATGGTGAGGTTCCGGTCCGGAATCGGTATATCGAGCAACTCGACCATCAGCCGGATGACCTCGCGCGGCGTGAAGTGCTCCCCGGCCTCGTCACCGCTCTGCTCGGAGAAGCGCCGCAGCAGTTCCTCGTAGATGTAGCCCATCTCCAGCCCGGAGAGTTCGCCGGGGCCCAGCGCCAGTTCCTTGTACTGGTTGAGGATCGGGGCCAGCCGGTTGTTCTTCACCATCAGGCCGATGGTGCCGCGGTAGTTGAAGTGCTCGATGATGTCATCGACGTTGCGCGAGAAGCCATTGATGTACTTAAGGAAGTTGTCCTTCAGCAGCGCGTGGTCCTCCGCGTAGACCGAGCCTAGCGTCCAGTCGGTGCGATTGGAGAACGGGCATTGCTGGGGGTTCAGTTCCAGCCCCTTGACCAGCTTGGCGACTTCTTTCCCGGTCAGGTTGGGACGGTTTCTCAGTACCTCAGCGGACTTCTGCGCCCGCCAGTCGATCAGCACGCACTCCAGCCGGCGAATGACGATGATGGGCAGGATGACGCTCTGATATTCGTAGGACTTGAATTTACCGCGCAGGCGCTCGGCGGATTTCCAGATGTCGGAGGCGAGATTGTCGAGCTTGGGTTTGTTGAGGGAGAGGGCCATTGGGATACGCGATCGGTGACGGACAAGGGATACCGGGCGCCTGGCTGCCGACCGGCAATACCACCAGGCACGACCGGTTGGTGCCCCATCTTAGCCGCGCGACGCGCGCCGGGCCAGACGCTTTGTGCCGCGGCGGGGGACTGGGGCGCCGTGCGGCCTTGATCATAACGCCGGCCACCGCGCGCGCCGCGAGGCCGCTGGTCCGCACAGCGGACCCTACGGAACGCGGGCTTACCGTAGGGTCCGCTGTGCGGACCGATCGCCGCTGGCCGCACTGATGATCAAGGCCCGCCGTGCGCGGTTTGCGCGCTTTGCTTCTGGCTCCCACGCTCCCGCGTGGGAGCAAGTGCGGGCGCTCCGCGTCCATGGGCAAGACCGGACGCGGAGCGCCCGCCCGGCATTCCCACGCGGGAGCGTGGGAACGAGAGACAGCCCCCGCCGCGCGGGCGGTCAGTCCCGGCCCAGGGCGGCCCTCACCTCGGCCCCGCCGGCATACTGGCTGCTGCCGAAGGCGGTCAGCATCTCCAGGGCGAGCCCGGGGCGGGCGCCGATGGCGCCCGCATCGAAGCCCCGCTCGAAGAAGGGGGCGTAGCCGGGGCGGGCCGCGGCGTCGCGCGCATCGAGACGCTTGAAGCCCATGGTCCAGCGCGCGAAGCTGCGCGCGCGGATCGGCGCCCGTTCGAGCACGAAGAGGCCGGTGTGGCGCGGGTCCACTTGAAGACGCCCGAGGGTCTCATCCACGGCGCTCTCCTCGCCCTCCAGCACCTGCATGAAGCTGCCGCCAGCATAGAGCAGCATCCCGGTGACCTGCTGCGCGGTATTGTGGCGGACGGCGGATTCCAGAATCCGGTCGAGCTCGACGGTGCCCAGTTCCTCACAGGCGGTGCTGACATAGATGAGTTGGATGAGTGCCATTTTGATTGATCCCTTGCGGCCAGGCCGGCGGCGGTCCGGCGGTCATGGCACTGCGGTCAGACCCGTGTGCCCGATCGTCACCAGATCGAATGCAGACAGCGGCACCAGGCCCAACGCCAGCGCGGCCAGGGCCAGCGCCAGGACGATCAACTCCTGGGAGCGCCGCGGGCGGGCGATGAGGGTCGGCGGCCGTCGCCAACCCCGCAGCGCGTTGAACAGAACCCACACCAGGTAGGCGGCGGCCAGCACGCCGCCGACCTGGAGCACCAGTGACCACCACCACTGGCCGGTCGCCGCTGCCGCCGCGTCGAGCAGGGTCTTGGCCACATAGCCGCCGCTCGGCGGCAGGCCCGCCAGCGACAGTCCGGCCAGCGCGAAGCCGAAGACGGTGAGCGGCAGGGCGCGGCCGATCCCGCCGAGCCCGCGGATGCGGTCATGGCCCAGGGCCACGGCGATCAGGCCGGCCGCCATGAACATGGCGGCCTTGGCCAGCGCATGTGAGACCAATTGCACCAGCCCCCCGGTCAGGGCACCGGCCGCCGCCGCGCCACCTCCGGCCGGGAGTGCCGCGGCCCCGAGCGCCAGCGGAAAGACCAGGAACAGATAGCCGATCTGGGCCACCGTCGAGTAGGCGACCAGCAGCTTGAGCCGCGCCTGTCGCAGCGCCCAGACCCCGCCGAACAGGATCGCCGCCGCGCCCAGGGCGGCCAGGACCGGCGCCCCCTGCCGGGTCAGGCCGGCGGGCAGCAGGTCGAACCAAAGGCGCAGGATGACGAAGAAGGACGCCTTCACCACCAGGGCCGAGAGTACCGCGCTGCCCGCGGGCGGGGCGCCGGCATGGGCCGGCGGCAGCCAGACGTGCAGGGGAAAGAGTGCGGTCTTGGCGAGCAGGCCCAGGGTCATCAGGGCGGCGGCGGCCAGGATGGCCGGCGGGATCGTCGGCGCGTCTGCCAGGTGCCGGGCCAGGAGCCCGATGTCCAGCGTCCCGTAGGTCCCGTAGAAGAGGGCCGCGGCGAGCACGAAGAGCACGGCGCCGAAGAGCGCGAAGAGCAGGTAGCGCAGGGCCGCGGCCAGGGTCTCCGGGCGCCCGCTCAGGCAGACGAGCGGCACCGCGGAGAAGGACACCAGTTCCAGGGCGACATAGAGGCTGAACAGGTCCTGGCCCAGGAAGACCCCGTTGAGCCCGGCCCAGACGCCGAGCAAGAGGGTCCAGAAGGCAAGCGGCGAGCGGGCCTCCGCGACGCCCGCGGGGACCGCAAAGTCCGCCCGCGCATAGAGGCCGACGGCGCACAGGACCACCGCGGTCGTCAGTAGCAGGGTCGCCGAGAGCCCGTCGGCGCGCAGGGCCACGCCCAGCGGCGGGGCCCAGCCGCCCAGGTGATAGCCGATAGGGACACCGCCGTGCAGCACGGCCGCGGCGATGGCAATCGCGACCGCGAGTCCCAGCGGCAGCGTCAGGAGCACGATGCGCCCGGCCCAGCGCCCGCCCAGCGGGAAGGCCAGCAGCAGGGCCAGGGACGGCAGCGCCAGGGCGAGCACCAGCAGGTCGCCGCCGTGCGCGGTCGCGGCGGCGGCCAGCGTCGAGAGAAACAGGGCGCTATCCATCAGCGGTCAGACTCCGCGGTGGACGGGGCATCCGCGTCCAGGGTGGTGCGGCCGGTCGCCTCGGCGAGCCGCAACAGGAGCGCCACCGCCAGCACCGTGGCCGCGAAGGCGACCACCAGGCCGGTGATGACGATCGCCTGGGGCACCGGATCGCTCGCGACACCGCCCCCCGCGACGACGGCACCGCCCCGCCGCGCGACGACCCCGAACAGCAGGAACACCCCGCTGCCCATGACATTGAAGGCCAGGATCTTGCGCAGCACACCGGCGTGGCAGATCAGCCCGTACAGGCCGAGCCCCACCAGGGCGGCGGCACAGACACCGAAGACGGTGGTCACGCTCATGAGCGCACCCCCGCCCGCCCGGCCGCAACCGGATCGGGATCGACCGCGGGCGGCCCGGCCAGCAGCAGCCCCAGGGCCGCGGCCAGCGACAGGGTGAGCGCCGCCTCGATCGCCAGGATCAGCGGCTTGGCCCAGTCCGCCGGGTAGGCCAGGAAGGCGTCGGCCCACCAGACCCCGCCGATCCCGATGGCGAAGAACAGCGCCGCTCCGACCACCAGCACCAGGCGCACCGCGCGCCGGTCCACCCGCGGCGGCGGGCTCAACCCGGCGACCATGACGATGGCCCACATGGCCGCCAGCACGGCCGCGCCCTGGAAGGCCCCACCCGGGTGATTGGCCCCGGTCCAGGCGAGGTGGATGCCCACCAGGATCCCCAGTGGGGGCAGCAGTTGCGCGAGCAGCACCAGCGCGGGACCCGGTTGCCCGATGCGCAAGGCCCCCGGCCGCCCGCCCCAGGCGTCGTCCGCGGCCAGGGACCAGAGTCCGATCAGGGCCAGCACCAGCACCACCGCCTCCAGCAGGGTGTCGATGGCGCGATAGGCGAGCAGCACCCCGGCGACCGGGTTGCCGAGCCCGGTCGCCGGCAGTGCCGCCCCCGCCGCGGCGGCCAGGGACGGGGCCGGCTCCGGCAGCAGCAGCACCACGGCGGCGAGCCCGGCCGCGAGCGCGGCACACGCGAGCCCGACGAGCACCCGCAACGCCAGCCGCCCGGCCCGCCCTGCCGCGGGGGGCGCGGGGTCGTGGGGCAGACGCGCCGCCGCCCGCAGCAGCAACAGCCCCATCAGGCCGCTGCCGAGTGCCGCCTCGGTCAGGGCCACGTCCACCGCGGCCAGGCGCACCCACACCAGCGCGACCAGCAGTCCATAGGCCACGAAGCCGACCACGGCGCCATAGGCCCCCCGTGCGCCGATGGTCCAGACCGCCAGGCCCAGGATCAGCAGGGCGAGCGACAGATCGCCGACCAACGCGAGGCTCATGGGTGCGACTCCTCCGCAACCCCGGCCACCCGGGCCACGGGGGGCGGCGGACGCACCGCGGCTCCCAGCAGTTGGCCGACGGTCGCCCCGGCCAGCAGGGCGAGCAGCCAGACCGCGCTCAGCTTCAGCGCCCCGAGCGGCCAGTCGACCTGGGGCAGCAGCCCCAGCACCACCAGGCCCAGCCCCAGGTTGTCCGCCTTGGTCAGGGCGTGCAGCCGGGTCAGCGTATCGGGAAAGCGCAACAGGCCAAGCGTACCGGCCAGGAAGAAGACGGCGCCCAGGGACACCGCGACGATGGTCAAGAGATCCAATGCCAGGCTCATGGCTGCTCGCTCGGGCGCGCCGCATCCGCCGCTGCCCCCGGGGCGGGCGGGCCGGGCTGGCCGACGCCGGTCACGAAGGCGACCGAGGCGAAGGCGGCCAGCAGGGCCAGCATCAGGGCCAGGTCCGCGACGCCGTTCACGCCGTTCGCCACCCCCAGCAGCAACAGGACCGCCACCCCGCCGGTGCCGAGCAACTGCGCGGCCAGCATGCGGTCGGCGTCGTCCGGGCCGCGCAGGACGCGGATCAGACCCAGGGCCACGGTCACCAGCACGAAGAGGGCCGCGCCCAACAGGAACTCAGTCATGGGACTCATCCTCGCCGTAGGCCGCGAGCATGAGCGCCTCATCCTTGGCGAGGCCGGCGGCCACCGGCTGACGCAGATCGAGACAGTGATAGACCAGCGCGGCGCGCCCACCGACCCCTTGGCCAGCCCCGACCGGCAGGGTGCCGGGCACTAGGCTGGTGAAGGCCCCGAACAGGGCGCGACCCGCCCCGGCCGGGACCCGCACCGGGAAGACCAGTTCGCCGGGTTGCAGCGAGGGCCGCAGGGCAAAGGCGCGGCGCGCCACATCGACCCCCGCGACGATGGATTGCCACAGAAAGCGCCAGAGCAGTCGGCCCAGGGCGCCGTAGCGGACCCGCCCGGGAGCCGCCGGGAGCAGGCGCAGGCTCACCCAGGTGGCCGCGCCGGCGGACGCCAGGCCCACCGCCAGATCGGCGGCCAGCGCGGCACCGGTGCCGAAATTGGCGAGCAACAGCCAGCCGCTGAAGAAAATCAGGCCACGCACCAGGGCGGCCCGGACCCGGGCGCCGGCCTGCGCTGTGCTCATGGCTGCGCACCCGCGTGCGGGGCAGGTCCCGACTTCATTTCACCGATGCGCGCAGAAGTGGTCATTTTCGTATTACCTTGGATACGCTGTTTCACTCGATCAGAAGGACCCAAAGAGGGTCCCCAACACGATGACCCCCACCAGCGCGACGATGGCACCGACGATGGCGACCATCACCATATCGAGATAGCTCTCCTGGTGGGTCGCGCCGCACACCGCCAACAGCGTGACCACCGCGCCGTTATGCGGCAGGCTGTCCAGGGTGCCGGCGCCGATCACCGCCACCCGGTGCAGCAGGGCCGGGTCGATATTGAGCGTCGCGGCCATTTGCATATAGGTCGGGCCCAATGCCTCCAGGGCGATGGTGAGGCCGCCCGAGGCGGACCCGGTCAGGGCCGCCAGGATGTTGGTGGAGACCGCCAGCGAGACCAGGGGTCCACCCTCGATCCCCAGCACCCAGGTGCGCACCAACTCGAAGGCCGGCAGGGCCGCGACCACGCTCCCGAAGCCGACCAGACAGGCGACGCTCACCACCGGCAGGACCGAGGCGTTCAGGCCCGCGTCCACGCTCTCGCGCAGCCGCGGCAGGCGCTTCCAGTTGAGCGCGAGCAGGACCAGGACGGCGCTCGCCAGCGCGACGATCACCGACCAGATCCCGCTGACCGCCGCCGGCGACGAGTCACCCCAGCGCGGGTCGGACAGGTAGCTGAGATCCAGCCGGGGCAGGATCAGCAGGCTCATTGTCAGGTTGACCCCGATCACCACCAGCAGCGGCAGGAAGGCGACGAAGGCCGACGGCGGCTGCGGCGTAACCTCCCCCTGGTGGATCTCGGCCGGATCGAAGGTACTGGCGACCGTGGCACGCCCGCGCACCAGCGGGTCCTCGGCCGCCTCGTCCGCGGTCCGATCCGGGACCAGGCCCAGGGCGCCGCCGTAGCCGATGCCGGCGCGGCGGGCGCGCCCCTCGGCCAGACCCAGCCACCAGAGGCCGAACAGCAGCATGATCGCCGCCGCAATCAGACCGAGCCCAGGTGCGGCGAAGGGCGTGGTGCCGAAGAAGGGCATGGGGATGGCGTTCTGGACCGCGGGCGTACCCGGGAGCGCGGTCATGGTGAAAGTGGAGGTCCCGAGCGCGATCGCCGCCGGCATCAGGGTGCGGGGGATGTTGGCATCCCGGAACAGCGATTGGGCCATGGGCACCAGCACGAAAAAGGCGACGAACAGGCTGACCCCGCCATAGGTGACCAGGGCCCCCGCCAGCACCACCGCCAGGATGGCGCGCCGCGGCCCGAGCCGTTCACCGATGAAGCGTGCGACCGACTGGACCGAGCCGCTGTCCTCCATCAGCTTGCCGAACAGTGCCCCGAGCAGAAAGATGGGGAAGAACTGCGCCACGAAGGCCGCCGCACCGAGCATGAAGGTCTGGGTCCAGTGCGCGAGCAGCGGCTCACCCGCGAACAGGGCCGCGATCATGGCCGCACCCGGGGCCAGCAGCAACACGCTCCAGCCTCGGTAGGCAAACCCGATGAGGAGCGTCAGCCCCAGCAGAATACCGATCAGGCCCATGACTCAGACCCCTTCCAGCAGGTAATCCAGGTCGAAGGTGGCACTGTGTCCCAGGGCCGCGCCGTGTTCCGCGAGGAAGCCCTCGGCGCAGCGCCGGCCCTCGTCCCGCAACATGCACAGGAAGGCCCATTCGGCATTGAGCTTGGAGGAATAGCCCAGATCGATCATCGCCGGGCTCGCAATCCGGTGCAGGCGCATGGAGGCCCAGAGCGCACCCTCGCTCTGGCCGGGGTCGGCGACCTTGCGCAGCAGGGCGATCATGCGCAGTTCCTTGAGCAGCGGGGCATTGAAGGCGATCTCGTTCTCTCGATTGAGGATGTCGCGGGCCGTGCGCGGGGTACCGGGGCGCTCCACGGGATTGATCTGGATCAGGATGGTATCGTCGGCGCTCGATTCACGCACCAGCGGGGAGATGGTCGGATTACCGGAGAAGCCGCCGTCCCAATAGGCCTCGCCGTCGATCTCGATGGCCTGGAACATCATCGGCAGACAGGCCGAGGCGAGCAGGGCATCGGCGGTCAGGTCCGTATTGCGGAAGACCCGCGGGCGACCGGTGCGCACATTGGTGGCGGTGACAAAGACCTTCACCGGCGAGCGGGCGAGCCGCGCGAAGTCGATGGACTTGGCCAGGATATCCTGCAGCGGATTGAAGCCGCCCGGATTGAGATCATAGGGGGAGAACAGCCGCGCGGCCAAATCCATGGCAACGAAGACCGGGGAGTTGTCCATGGTCCACTGGCCCATCAGGATATCGAGCGGGCTGCGGCGCAGAGGGCTCAGCAGGGCCCCGTCCGAGACCCGCTTCCAGAAGCGTTCCAGCGCGACCCGGGCGCCCTGCGGGCCACCCTCGGCATAGCCGTCGCTTAAGACCGCCGCGTTCATGGCTCCGGCGGAGGTGCCGGAGAGCCCGTCGATCAGGAGCCAAGGCTCCTCCAGGAGACGGTCCAGGACCCCCCAGGCGAAGGCCCCGTGGGCGCCGCCGCCCTGCAGGGCGAAGTCCACCGATACCGGTTCGCGTTGTGTCACCGGGACGGGATCGGCGGTAGACGTGGAAGTGGCCATCGGTTTTTCCTTTGAGTTGAACAGCCTGGATCGACGAACGACACGGCCGGGGATTAGACCCGAGACCGGGGCGCACCCCTGACGGTAACTCGGGATTTTCCCAGAAAGCCGCACGCGCGCCAAGGGGCACTATGCTACCAACCGCCGACGCCGACGGCGCCGGGATCACGATCGCGATCGGGGCGCGACTTTCACGGTACCCCGAGGGCCTTGCTATACAATCCTCGCCCAGACGCCGACCTGCGGGCGCGCGTCTGTTTGGCCCGGCCGCGTGCGTCGGCGAACGTCTTTATGATTCGCCGTGACCCCCGAACCATCGCCGTCGTCACGCACGTCCCCACCATCACCCCAGCGAAATCCGGCCCAACCATGAAACGCCTCGCCCTGCTGATCCCGCTCGCCGCCCTGATCCTGGCCTTCTTCGCCCTGGGTCTGCACCACCATCTGACACTCGAGGCCTTCCATGCAAGCCACGCATCCTTCGACGCCTGGTATGCGCAGCAGCCGCTGCTGGTCATCGGCGGCTATGTCGCCATCTTTGCACTCGTCACCCTGTTCCTGCCCATCGCCGCGCTCATGACCGTGGTCGGCGGCGCCCTGTTCGGCTTCTGGAAGGGCGTCCTGATCGCATCCTTTGCCGCAGCGCTCGGCGGCACACTCGCCTTCTGGCTCTCGCGCTTCGTCCTGCACGATACGGTACAGCGCCACTTCGGCGAGCGGCTCGCGGCCGTCAATGCCGGCGTCGCCCGGGACGGACCCTTCTATCTCTTCTCACTGCGGCTGGTGCCGGTCATTCCCTTTTTCATCATCAACATGGTCATGGGCCTCACCCCCATCCGCACCCTTACCTTCTATTGGGTGACGCAACTCGGGATGCTGGCCGGCATCCTGGTCTATGTGAATGCCGGGACCCAATTGGCCGACGTAGAGCGCCTCGCGGACATCTTGTCACCCGGGCTGATCGGCTCCCTCGCCCTGCTCGGCGTCTTCCCGCTCGTGGCCAAGAAGGCCTTAGACCTCATCCGCCGCCGCCTGAACCGGCCTTGATCATCACGCCGGCCGGTGGTGATCGGTCCACGCAACGGACCCGACGGTAGGGCCGCGCTCCGTAGGGTCCGCTGTCCGGACCAACGCCCTCGCGGTGAGCTCGGTGGCCGGAATGATGACCAAGGCTATTCCGAGAGGTGGGCGTCGCCGCCGGTGAGGGCCGCGCCTCGCACTTTGACAGTTTGCCGACATTGCGGATACTTAGGGCTTCGTCCACCGAAGGGCCGAGCCTGCTATGAACGAACCAACCGACTTCAGCCTCTCGGGTCACTGGGCCGTGCTCCCGCCGGACCCAGACCCGACCGAGACCGACGAGTGGCTGCAAGCCCTTGATGCGGTCGTCGAAGAGGAAGGCCGCGAGCGCGCCACCTTCCTGCTGCGCAAGCTCTTCGATCGGGCGCGCGCCCTGCGCGTGGCGCTGCCGCCGGTCTGGAGCACGCCCTACTGCAACACCATCGCGCTGGCCGAGCAGGCGCAGTTTCCGGGGACGCTCGCCACCGAGCAGCGCCTCGTCGCGCTGGTCCGCTGGAACGCCTTGGCGATGGTGGTACGCGCCAACAACGTCTCCACCGAACTGGGCGGCCACATCGCCAGCTACGCCTCCGCCGCGGACCTGTTCGAGGTCGGCTTCAACCATTTCTTCCGCGCCGGCCAGGACGGGGACCTGGTGTTCTTCCAGCCCCATTCCGCGCCCGGTGTCTACGCGCGCGCCTTCCTCGAAGGGCGGCTCGACGAGACGGCGCTGGACCACTACCGGCGCGAGGTCGGGGGCGCGGGCCTGTGCTCCTATTGCCACCCCTATCTGATGCCTCAGTTCTGGCAGTTCCCCACCGGCTCGATGGGGCTGGGCCCGCTCCAGGCCATCTATCAGGCGCGCTTCATGCGCTATCTCGAACACCGCCGCGTCGCCGCCACCGCGGGCCGCAAGGTCTGGGCCTTCATCGGCGACGGCGAAATGGACGAGCCGGAATCGCTCGCCGGGTTGTCGCTGGCCGGGCGCGAGCGGCTGGACAACCTGATCGTGGTCGTGAACTGCAACCTGCAGCGCTTGGACGGACCGGTGCGCGGCAACGGCTCCATCGTGCAGGAGCTCGAAGGGCTCTTCGCCGGGGCCGGCTGGAACGTCATCAAGCTCATGTGGGGCTCGGACTGGGACCCGCTCTTCGCCCGCGACCAGGACGGCGCGATCCTAAAGCGCCTGCACGAGACGGTCGACGGCGCGCTGCAGCAGTACGCCGCCACCGACGGGCGCTTCAACCGCGAGCACTTCTTCAACAAATACCCGGAGCTGCGGGCGATCGTCGCCCACCTCTCAGACAGCGACATCGACCGGCTCAAGCGCGGCGGCCACGACCCGGTGAAGATCTACGCCGCCTACCACGCGGCGGTCGCCCACCGGGGGCAGCCGACCGTGATCCTGGCCCAGACCAAGAAGGGCTACGGGATGGGCCATTGGGGGCAGGGCAAGATGGGCGTCCACGGGCAGAAGAAGCTGGAGACCGAGGCGCTGCTCGCCTTCCGTGACCGCTTCGACCTGCCACTCTCCGACGCCGAGGTCACGGCCTTGCGCTTCTATCGCCCGCCCGCCGACAGCCCCGAGATGAAGTACCTGCACGCCTGCCGACAGGCGCTCGGCGGCTATCTGCCGGCGCGTACGGCCAAGGGTCCGGCGCGGGCCGCGCCGGCGGCGACTGCCTTCGCCCGGTTGCTGGAGGGCGTGCAGGGACGCGAGGAGTCCACGACCATGGTGTTCGTGCAACTCCTCTCACACCTGCTGCGCGACCCGGCGCTCGGGCGGACGCTCGTGCCCATCGTCGCCGACGAGGCGCGCACCTTCGGGATGCAGGCGCTGTTCCGGCAGGTTGCCATCTACTCCGCGGTCGGGCAACTCTACGAGCCGGAGGACCGCGACGAACTGCTCTACTACAAGGAGGCCCGCGAGGGCCAGATCCTGGAGGAAGGCATCAGCGAGGCCGGCGCGGTGGCCTCCTGGATCGCCGCCGCCACCAGCTACAGCACCCACGGCGTGCCGATGCTGCCCTTCTACATCTTCTATTCCGCCTTCGGCTACCAGCGCATCGGCGACCTGGTCTGGGCGGCCGGCGACTCGCGCGCCCGCGGCTTCCTGATTGGCGCCACCGCCGGCCGCACGACACTCTCGGGCGAGGGCCTGCAGCACCAGGATGGCGCGAGCCACCTGCTGTTCTCCGTGGTGCCCAACTGCGTGGCCTACGACCCCTGCTTTGGCTACGAGCTGGCCGCCATCGTGCAGGACGGCATACGGCGGATGTACGAGGACCAGGAGGACTGCTTCTACTACGTCACGGTGACCAACGAGAACTACCCGCATCCTGCCATGCCGGAGGGCGCGCACGAAGGCATCCTGCGCGGCCTGTACCGGCTGCGGGCGGCCACGGACAGCCGGGACGGGCCGCGCGTGCAACTGCTCGGGGCCGGCACCCTGCTGCGCGAGGCGCTGGCCGCCGCCGAGCTGCTGGAGCGCGACTGGGGCGTGGCCGCGGATCTGTGGAGCGTCACCAGCTTCACCGAACTGCGCCGCGACGGACTCGAGGCCGAGCGGCACAACCGGCTGCACCCGGGTGCTGCGCCTGTTCTGAGTTGGGTCGAGCACTGCCTTACGCCGACCGCGGGGCCGGTGGTCGCCGTGAGCGACTACCTGCGCTCGGTGCCGGACCTGATCCGCGCCTGGGTGCCGCGCCGCTACGTCACCCTGGGTACCGACGGGTACGGGCGCAGCGATACCCGCGCGGCGCTGCGGCGGTTCTTTGAGGTGGATCGGCACCATATCGCGCTGGCGGCGCTCAAGGCGCTCGCCGACGATGGGGCGCTTGAGCCATCCAAGGTCGCGGAGGCCATCGCGCGTTACGGCATCGACGCGGGCGGCCCTAATCCTTGGGATTGCTGACCGACCCCAGCCCCAGTCTCCGCTTGACCCTCGGTCTGGAGCAGCGAACGCGCACTTCGCGACCCGCCGCCGATCGGTCACCCAACACCCCCACTGGACGCAGGAGCAACGACCATGCACTTCAACCCGACCGACGACTGGCAGGACCCGAGCGGCCTCCCCGATCCGACCGCGGCGAATCCGCTCGCCGATCTCCTGACCCTGCCCGAACCGGCCGCCGACCTCGCGGTGCCCCCTGAACCGGCGCCGCTCTCACACCTGGACCCGATGGTCGGCCTGACCGATCCGGCGTCCCCGGGCTTCCTCGATGCCGGACTGCCCGGGTCCGCGCTGCCGTGGGATGACGCCGTGGCGCCGATCCTGCTGGACCCGACCGACACGGGCGCCTTCGCCCATCTCAACCACCAGCCGGACGACCTGACCTTCGGCGGCTGGTGCGGCTGTAACCAATGCTCCTGCAAGAGCTTCTCCGGTCGTGGCGACATCTGCGACAACTGCCATCACAGCCGCAGTTCCCATTACTACTGAGGCCCTGGCCCCGGTGCCTGCCGGGGCCTACGCAAGTCACCAACCCTCATCGGCAAGGAACCCTCCGCATGATCCCGATCAATCCCTTCATCGCCTGGACCACCATCAACAGCTTTTTCAGTCACGTCACCCAGCATTTCACCCGCAAGTCCCAGGAGCGCCTGGTCAGTAGCGAGGCGCAACGCAACCGGGCCACCCAGACCGACGAGGCCGAACGTAACCGCGCGTCGCAGGAGCAGCAGGCCGAGGCCAACCGCGCCCAGCAGCGCGAGGAGGCCCACCGCAACCGCGAATTCCAGGAGCGCCAGGCCGCGGCCAACCGCGCCCACCAGAGCGAGGAGGCGCGGCAGAACCGCGACTTCCAATGGGAGGTCTTCGAGGCCCGCCGCGAGGACGAACGCCGCCAGGCCGAGGCGCGCCGCGCCCAGGAATGGGCCATGGCCGAGCGCCAGCGCCAGACCGCCCTGGAACTCCAGGAAAACCAAATGGTTTTGAGCCACTGGCCGCTGCGCCTCTTCCCCTCCCAGATCCTCAAGTCGCACCGCGGCGACGGCGCCACCCCCTTGCGCGTCCTGCTCTCCATGCCCTCCGGCGGCCCTAAGGACCTGGAAGGCCCGGTGCGCCAGGCGCTGCACCACTTCGTCGCCACCCACTACAACCTCAACCAGGCGCAGCGCCCCATCGAACTCCTGGACGGTGCCTGGAAGGACGGCCAGTTCCAGGGCCTGGCCAGCATCAAGGCCCTGCACGACCGGCTGGGCTCCGAGCCCACCCTGATCCTGGAGACCCAGATGCCCGAGGGCGAGGACGTGCTCTATGTCAACCTCGCCTACTGGGGGCCGGGCCAGGACCAGTTTCTCTACCAACCCATGGAGCGCATCGCCTACCGCCCACTGGTGGACGCCTCCGCCCGCGCCGCGTCCGAGCAGTGGCGGGTCGCCCGCGCCAGCCTGATCGACAAGGGCCTGGCCCGCGACCCCCAGGACGCCGACCAGCGCCTGGGCGGGGTGCGCGCCGTCAACCTCCAGCGGGTCGAGCAGGAAGAGGTGCTCGAGGCCGCCGGCATCGCGCTCGACCAGGTCGAACTGCCGCCCTTCAAGTACGTCAAGGACGACTACCGGGCCATCCACCGCTTCCTCATTACCTGGCAGAGCCTCGCCATCGGCTGGCTGGGCGACCTCTATCACTTCTCCTACTGGGACGCCCCGCCGCTCCTGCCCAGCCTGCTGCCCGAACTGCTGGGCGAGGACTTCCCGCCCGAGATCGGCCGGAGCTTCATCGATCACTACTGCCGCAGCTACCGCGCGGTGGCCGCCGAGCGCCCGGCCTGGTCGCCTGAACTGACCCTCAACCTGGTCTTCCCGCTCGCCGCCCTGCCGGACCCGTGCTGGGCCCTGGACCAGACCGCCCAGGCCATTCAGGGCTGGCTGGCGCTGCGCGAACTGCCCGCGCTCACCGGGCGCGGGGCCGAGGTCATTGAGGGGCTATGCGCCGCCGCCGACGGCCCGGCCGGGCCCTTGCTCCTGGCCGATGCGGATTTCTACAACGGCCTGCGCCTGGCCGTGGACCGCCTGCACCGGCCGGACCTGGCGGAGCGTCTGACGACGGCCGAGCGCGGCGCATTGGCCCAGATCGGGCGCGAGCGGCTGGAGCGCGAGCGTCAGGAGCGGCTGGAGCGGGACAACCGCGAACGGCAGGAACGCCAAGAGCGGGAGCGCCGCGAGCGCGAACAGGCCGAGGCCGCCGAGCGGGCCGCGCGTGAGCCGCAGGACATCCACGGCTGGTCGGCCGAGCGGGTGCAGGAGTTGCAGCGGGCGACGGCCCAATGGCTCGGGCTGGAGGTCTGCTTCCGTTTGCCGCTCAAGGACGGCGGCGAGGGGCCGGAAATGGTCGTGATCCCGCCGGGGTCTTACGTAACGGAGGCACGAGATGACGATGAAGAGTATGACGAAGATGATAATGACGACGACGAGGATGACGAGGATGACGAGGATGATCAGCCTCAGCACAGGGTGACCATCAGCCGCCCCTTTGCCATCGGGCGTTATGCCGTGACCTTCGATGAGTACGACCGCTTCTGCGCCGCCACCCGCCGGAAAAAGCCTAGCGATAATGGCTGGGGCCGTGGACGCCGCCCTGTTATACATGTCTCATGGGAAGACGCGCTCGCTTATTGCGTCTGGATATCGCAACAGAGTGGCCGCACCTACCGCCTGCCGACCGAGGCCGAATAGAAATACGCCAACCGGGCCGGAACTACCACGACGTACTGGTGGGGCGAGGAGGAGGGCGGGAGAAATGCCAATTGCCAAGGATGCGGGAGTGTATGGGACGGGAGTGATTGGGACAATAAGAGGACCGCCGCGGTGGGCTCATTCAAGCCGAACCCGTTTGGGCTGTATGATACGATCGGTAACGCTTGGGAGTGGGCGCAGGTGCCGGCCGTCAGGTATGACAAATCCTCCGGCTATGAAGGAAATTTGTGGGGCGGTTACTGGGGGAGTGTGGGCCTTCTTGGCTATGGGTGCCACGCTGGGGACTTTTCCGACGAAAGCGAAGCAGAAGAAATAAACCGTGATTTCGCCCCCGGTTTGAGGCTCGCTCAGGATCTTTGACCTTTCGCCTCATTCCCACGCTCCTGAGATTGTGAAAGTATTTGGCCGGGAGTTCAAGGGACCCGATCGCGGTCCCTAAACCTTCGGGACGGGCCGAATGCCCCGACGTTGGGCGCCAGATCGGCGGCCGGCTGCGCCGCCGCCGGCCACTCTCGCGCGGGACGGGGTTTGCAACCCCGTCCCGGACGTTTCCCTCGTTCCCACGCTCCGCGTGGGAACGCATCCGTGGACGCTCTGCGTCTCGTCTCGTCGGCCGAGCCCGGGTAAGATATGCGCCTGGCGCGTGCGACTGGACGCGGAGCGTCCGGGGCGGCATTCCCACGCGGAGCGTGGGAACGAGGAGGCCTCGAGCGGGACGGGGTTTGCAACCCCGTCCCGGACGTTTTCAGCTTGGCCGGGAGTCGAAGGGACTTGAGTCACACAATGCCACCAGCAACCGCCATACTCGAGGAACCCCAAGAGGAACCCCGGGCCGGAACCCCCTGCCGAGACGCCCGGTTCAGTCGATATCGGTTGGACCCGCGCGAGTGGTCCCGCCCGCCCTTAATGTATTAACGATTTACTTGACGCACCCGTTAACTGTTAATACAATTTACTCGTGCTTACCTGGGACGAAGACAAGCGCCAGCGCAACATCAAAGAACACGGGTTAGATTTCGTGGGGTGCGCGGCCGTGTTCGATGGCCCGGTTATCACTTGGAACGATGCCCGGGAAGCCTACGGAGAACAGCGAATCAATCTGCTTGGCTTCCTCAATGGTGCCGTGGTCCATCTGACTTACACAGAGCGCGGCAAGAACCTTCAGGTAATCAGCTTGCGCAAGGCCGAAAAGCATGAAATCCGATACTTTGCCCGCGGGCTTTCCCTTGACTCCTGAAGCGTGGGAAAAGTTGATTGAAGAAGCGCCCGGGGAGGATCGTGAGCCGACCCCCGCGGAAGAATCCGCCCGGCGCAATGCAGTTGTTGTGCGCGAGGGTGGGATTCCGGCGGTCCGCGCTGCCCTGGCGGCACGTCGGCGCGGTCCCCAGAAGGCCCCGACCAAGGTTCCAACCACGATCCGTTTTGATGCGGATGTCTTGGCCGCCCTGAAGACAACCGGCCGGGGTTGGCAAACGCGCGTCAATGATGCAATGCGGGAATGGCTCAAAGCGCATTCCCAGACCGGCACAGGCGCCAATCACTAAACGCACCCGTGAAATTCTCAGATTTCTACATCAAGAATACCGAGCGGGATGGGGTTTGCAACCCCGTCCCGGACGTTTCGAGCTTGAACGAGAGTTCAAGGGACCCGATCACGGTCCCTAAACATTCGGGTCGGGGCGAATGCCCCGACGCGGGACGCCAGATCGGCGGCCGGCCGCGAACGCTGGGGCCTTGTACCCCTAATCGGGGCAACCATGCTAGGCTAACCCTGAGACCCCTGATCGTGAGGCTATGATGTCAGCACTCGTCAATACTGCCGAAGCGTTGGACCCTGACCTGCTGCGGCGTGTCGAGGCGCTGGCGGTCAAGGCCGAGACCTCTCTCGCGGCCCTGCTCGAGGTCGAATTGCGCTATCTGGCTGAGACCTACGAGGCAGCGGACGCGCAGGGCAATGGGAATTTCAAGGCCCTGCTGGACTTCTCGCTTGGCCGGTGCGATGACGTGGCGGCCATGGGTACGCTCGGCATCGATACCGCTGAAGACCTCTTCCTGCTCATGGCCCGGGCCCACCTGCCGATGCCGAGACTCCCGGTCGCGACGACGGAGTCTATGGTGGCCGAATTGCACCGCCTGCCCGCCTGACCGGAACGGACGTGTCCGGCAGCGAGGATGTCCTGCTCGTGCCTGATGCCGGGCCGCTGATCACACTGGCCTATGCGGATGCGCTCGACCTGTTGTTCAAGCCTGGCTGGTCCGTCGCACTCGTGGACATGGTCCTCGAGGAAATTACACGGAACGAAACCCCAACCAGCCGCCGGCTGTCGCAATGGGCCGACGCCAGCGGAATACCTGGGACAGACCACGGTTTCCTGCGTTTCTTGCAGCAACACAAGAAATCATCGGCATCACGCCGCTTCGCTATCCAACGACCGGAGCTTATCAAAGGTATCCGGGTATTGGCGCACCATCAGGATCAGCGCCGCGGCCTGTGCGTTGGGCGTTGCCCGCCCCTGTTCCCAATTCTCCAGGGTGCGCGTTGCCACGCGCAGCCGGCGGGCGAAGACCGCCCGCGAGACATTCAGTCGCTCACGGGTCTCCCGAATCAGCGCCGCATCGACCCGCAGCGGCGGCAGGTCTTCCACCTCGATCGTGCGCAGGGTGATCTTGCCCTCCCGCTGCGCCTACATCGCCCCCACCCCATCCATGATCTCGGCGAACAGATTGCGTTTACCCGTCATCGCTTCGGCCTCCTCTGCGCCAGTTCGGCTTGAATCGCCTGCTTCAAGGCATGACATCCCCCAAGTCCGGGGACGCCAGCAGCGTCCGCTGAAGTGCCCGATAGCCCTGATCGTCCAGATAATCCGGGAGCAGGCGCGAAAACACCGGGGTTTCAAAGAAGACGAGTTTCACGGGCTCAGTATACGCGCATTGCGTACAGCGCGATCTGTCCGGAGCGTGGGAACGAGGAAGCGCTCCCGGGGCATGCGGCCTGAAACCGGGGGCACCATGAGCGACCGTGCCTCCCGGGGACCGACCACCGCCGGTATCGTGGAGACTAAACGAGCACTGCGGCGATCCTTGCGACCGACATCGACCGTCTAAAGCGCGGTGGTTGTCCACCGTGTCAGCCGACCGTGCTTCTGGCCCAGACCAAGAAGGGCTATGGGTCGCCCGCTCCAATTCGCGCCATCAACCGCGCGCCTGCCCGCACCCCTGCGGCTCTCGTGCTAGGATTTGCCCCAAGATCCCCACTGCCCTTGGCAACGCCATGTCACATGCAGCCCTAGCCGAACCGCGCCGCACGCGACCTGAAGCGGAGCCCCTTGCGCCCCCCTCCCATGCCGGCCGCCGGGTCTCGGAGGAGGAGTATTGGCGCACCTATTACCTCGACGCCGATATCCACTACGAATGGAACAACGGCCGCCTGGAGGAGAAACCGGTGTCCGACTACGAGACCTTCCTCGTCTACGAGTGGTTCATGCACCTGCTGCGGCTCTTTCTCGACACCCGGCCGATCGCCAAGATGGTGGCCCTGGAGATGGGCTTCCGGCTGCAGTTGCCGACCGGAACCGTCATCCGCAAGCCCGACTTCGGCGTGGTGTGCAACGACAATCCCCAGCCGCTCCTGCCGCTCGATGTCTCCTACCACGGCGTCTTCGACCTCTGTGTGGAAGCGCTGTCGGACCAGGAGCGGCGCGGCGTCGTGCGCGACGCGGTGGTCAAGACGGCCGAGTACGCCACGGGCGGCGTGCCGGAGTATTACATCCTGCACCGCACGCCCGAGCAGCAGGCATTCTTCGCCCGCGGCACCGATGGGCGCTATGCCACCATCGCGCCCGAGAACGGCGTGGTCCGCTCGCGGGTACTGCACGGCTTCCAATTCCGGCTGGCCGACCTCTGCCGCCGACCCGAGCACGCGACACTACGCGACGACCCTGTCTATGCCGACTTCGTGCTGCCTGGCTGGCGCGAGGCCGAGGCGCGTGCGCGGGCGGCGGAGCAGCGGGCGCAGGAGGCGGAGCAGGCGCTGGCGCGGCTCCAGGCTCAAGTAACAGCGCGCGGCGAATAACGCCGCTGTGGCCCTTCTACGCGTCGGCGACCCGGATCACGAGCTTCCCGAAATTCCCGCCTTCGAGCAGGCCGATGAAGGCCGCAGGTGCATTCTCGAGCCCGTCGACCAGGTCTTCGCGATACTTGACCCGCCCGTCCCTGACCCAGGGTCCCATCTGACCGGCGAATTCGTCGAAGCGCTCGCCATAGTCGTCGAAGATGATAAAGCCCTGCATTCTGATGCGCTTGGTAAGCAGCGTTCGCGTCAGGAGCCCCAGGCGGTCCGGGCCGGGCGGCAGGCCGGTGTCGTTGTAGTGGGCGGGTACAGGGTGCGCAGCAACACCTGCCCCGCTGCCGGCACCGGCACGGGGGCGCTGGACAGTTGGAAGTCGTCCGGCCGCGGGGTGCCGATCGGGCGCGAGCGCAGCAGGATTCGGCGGTTCAACGGCTGGCGGTCAGGCATCTTGCGGACCTCAGGGTGATGGCCTCGGCGTGGGAGCCTACTGTAGAGCGCCGCATGCCGGTCCTGTCAACCCTGGCGTAGAAGATTCTATGCAATCAGCCGTCTGGACCTTCGCCGGACCAGGACGGCAGAGTCCGCGAGGTCGACCCACCTCCGCCTCCTGCTTGGGAAACCGCAGCTCGAAGAGTTAGGTTACCGGCCGACAGGCCGCTGATCGTGAACCACGAGTCACCCTCCGCCAACAGGTTCAGATCGGTAAAGGACGGAAAGCCCGTGTATATGACACAGTATGAGCTATAGGCGACAGGTACATGTTAATTCAGGCCCACCTAAATCACCTGTTGTGGCAGAGCAAGGTACCGGCTTGTTGCGTCTAGTATTCCAGCCTGCTACACATCTTCCGGAAGCATTGCCCCATTGATAACCTTGGCAAAATGCATCACAGGAAGCTGTGCCGTTATTCCCATGCTTTATAATAACATCATCATTGCAAACGCAGGTTAGCTGTCTGCCTTGCGGAATAAGACCTGGAACAGATCGACATGAATCCGATTCGCCCGTATACTCATTTGTCGCTGATCTACAGTATCCGACTTGATTCCCCCAAACCGGTTGATGGCCGTTTTGAGACGCACAAAAAGTATTACACGACACAGTTCCATTGTTTTCATTCTTAACAAATTCTCTGGAAAGAACGGCTGTTGAAAAGCCAGCCAGGGCAATAAGTACTATTGCAACACTGGCGATAAAGCGGCGTACACACATGATATGTTTCTCGGATTAGCTTGGGCGCGCAAGGGGGATACGAGAGGCATAAGGGTCGGGACTCAATGAACGCCGGTGCGCAATAAAGGATTTCATTGAGATTGAGCCCTATTGCCGATTGTTTCAATAGCCCGCGGAAACCGGGTGTGGAAACCCGGCACCGACCACCATTTCGTGGCTTTTCTGCATATTCATCAATTTCTTTCCACGGTTTCCCGCCGCAAACCATCGTCTGTCCCCGGCTGCTACGGGGCCGACATGGCGGAGCCGCTATCGCGTTCCGCCCTGCGCGGGCTACCCGGGCTTGCAGCGCCAATCTTTCCGAACGTCATGTACGAAATTTGATGGCGGAACATTGAACGAATGATCGGTCCAATGTTGAAGATCTCGCCCGATAGGGTCGTGACATTGACTAAACAGTCTTTGAACGACATCGCGGTGAAAATCCTTCTCCCATGTGTCTTTACCCACATTTGCCAGATGCTGATTCCAATGTGCCGAATCGCTATCGCTAATCTTTAATCCGTACTCTTGGTATCTTGATCGAGCATAAGAAGCTCCTCTAACCTGATTGTCGGCGCCATTGCCTTGCTGTTGTGAAAATTCTACAAGGTATTGAAAATTTCTAAAGAGCGCGCTGGTTGTACCACCCAGCAGCGAGTAACCACAATCTCTGTTCATCGAGCTTCTACCCATCCATTCGTCGAGTGCCGCAGCTGCCGATGGAAGACCATTGGCAAGCCCCCTAACGTACCCCAGTCCGTCCGCACAACGATCCGGCCTACGACACTGACTGGGTCCCAGATGTGCAACACACGCAATCCCTCCCACTCTATCGGTTTTGTCGAAATAATCATATGCCGCCATCGCGGTTGCTAAATCCACCGCGAGCGAGGGCCGAAGGACCCCGAACAAAACCGTGAACAGCGCCATTTTCATTTTCATGGGAATCTCCGAGTGAGGACATTTTCGTTGCCTTGGAAATCGGCACAGTCTCCAAAGCAAAGGGTAATTTCTCTTATTAAAAGGAATCTGCTCTTAATGTGCTAGACGCATGCTGGATACAAGGAACAAGACAGATCCGGACCATTGTTTAACCAGTATCCCGTCTTTGCCACACGTCCAGCAATAGGAGCACAGGCACATCGGATTCCCGCGGCCTACGGTTGGCTACCGTCGGTTGACCTAGGGAACCGCTGTGTAAATGGTACGAACAGACAACAGGTTTGACAGTGCAGGTGTCAACGTACAGCCGTGTAAGCGGACATACGGACAAGCAGTGAACCTACCGCTTCTTGGTTAGGTCTTCACGAAGCCCGGCGGCGCAAACCACCGGCGGCATTGCCGCCTCACGGGAGCGAAGACCCGGCGGTGACAAGACGGGGCGATGCTGCGCCCCCGCGGATCCCGCCGTTATCGTTCGAGCAGGCCGGAGCGCTGCCGCGGGCGTCCCGCCCCGCGGGACGGATCGGGGATAGCTATCGAACCCTTGTGTTCGGATGACCAGCCGAGACCGGCCAGCCACACGGTCCTGGGGATGGGCCGACTGTTGGCAAGGTAGTAGTTCAGCGTCCGGCGCGAGATACCGATGGCTTGCGTGATCGCAAACCAGTGGAGCCACGACGATGCATGCACCCGAGCGCACGCAACCGTGGAGCGTACCAAGCTCACCCCAACATCCCCCCCTGCACCGCATACCGCACCACATCCGCAACGGAGTGCAGCCCTAACTTATGCATCAGTCGATTGCGATAGGTATCCACGGTACGGGGGCTGATGGCGAGGACCCGGGCGATCTCCTTGCTGCTATGGCCCAGGGCGACCAGGCGGAGCACTTCCCGCTCGCGGTCGGACAAGGCGGGATGCGTCTGGCCGTTGCGCTGGAGGGCACGCAGCTTGGCGCGGATGGAGGGGCTGACGAAGGTCCCCCCGGCGGCGATGCCGCGCACCGCCAGGATCAGTTCCTCGAACGAGTTGTCTTTGAGGATGTAGCCGGCCGCGCCGGCCTCTTGGGCCTCCAGCGCGGCGGCGGCGTCATCGTGCATGGTGAGCAGCAGGCAGCGGGTGTCGAGCGCGGCGGCCTCGACCCGGCGGGCGACTTCGATGCCGGTGGCCTGGGGCATGGAGAGATCCAGGATGGCGATGTCCGGTTGGTGGGTCGCGATGAGGTCCCAGGCGCTCGCGCCGTTGGCCGCCTGAGCGAGCAGGTCGATGTCCGGCTCGGCCTGGAGCAGGGCGGCGAGGCCCTGCCGCACGATGACGTGGTCGTCGGCGAGGATGACGCCTATGGACACAAGATGGGCTCCTTGGTCAAGGGGACACAGATGCGCACGATGCTCCCCTTGCCGATGGTGCTGCGGACGCACGAGCGGCCGAGGACGCCCGCGGCGCGCTCCTGGATCATGCACAACCCGAGCCCCGCAGGGCGTGCACCGGTGCGGCGGGGGTCGAAGCCGACCCCGTCGTCGCTGATGGCCAGGATCAGCCGGTCGTTGGTGCGCACCCGCAGCACCACGTCGATGCGACTGGCGGCGGCATGGCGCACGGCGTTCGACAGGGCCTCGCGGAAGGCGAGGAAGCACTGTTCCTTGACCTGCTCGTCCAGGGTCAAGCGACGGTCGACGGCGCTGACCTCGATCGTGATGCCGGTGCGCTGGGCGGTCTCGCTGCACTGGTGGCGGATGGCATCGAGCAGCGACAGGCGCTCCAGGAACAGGGGCCGCAGTTCGCAACTGACGGCGCGCAGTCCCCGCAATGCCTCGCCGGCCTCATCGATCAGTCGGTCCAGGAGCACGACCGGCACCGTCTCCCCGCGCTCGACCAGGGCCCGCGCCTGCTTGAGGCCGAGGTTGAGCGCTTGCATGGTCTGACCGACCCCGTCGTGCAGGGTTGCCGCCAGGCGTCCGCGGGACGCCCCGACTGCGCGCAGGGGCAGGGCGATCATGGAACGGTAGCCTTGGCCCAGGGCGGCGGCGGCCCAGGGGGCGTGGTCGGACGGGCTGGACAGGTCACGCAGGATGACCGGGACCCCGTCCTCGCCGGCGACCCGGCAGGCGCTGCGCCGGCCGCCCGTGTTGGCGCAGGCGAGCACCGCGGCGGGGAAGGCCCGGTCGCCCTGGCCGGCATGGGCCACCAGACGGACCCGCGCCCCATCACCAGGCCCTGCGTAGCCGACCCAGGCGAAGCCGTAGCCGCCTACCTCGACCAGATTGACGCAGAAGGCGTCGAGGAGGGCGCGCTCGTCCAGGGCGCGGGCGAGGCTGCGGTTGCAGCGGGAGAGCACGGCGTGGGTGCGGCCCAGGCGCCGCAGTTCCTCCTCCGTCTGCCGGCGCCGCGCGCGGCGGCGGGAGACGCCGGCTACACCGACGTTCCCACCGATGACCTGATTGCCCAGGGGCGGCTGGTCGGCGGAGGCATCACTGCAGTCTTGGTCCATACCGGTAATCCCCCCAGGCTAAGACTGGTCTTGGTTACGGCGCATCAAGGTCCGGCTCACCACCGCCGGGGCTTATCCTGGAGACGGTCAGGAACTGCCACTAAGAGTAGCCGCTGCCGGTTCGCTCGTTCACGTTAATTGAATTCCGAAGCCCATTTGCTGCGCCGGGCGGCGCGGGTCGCGGACGCGGCGGGGATCTTCGAGTCGTCGTCCGTTTCCTGAGAGCGGATTGACAAAGAGCAATGCGCGCGACGCCGGAAGCTGGTTTAATACTAAGAATTGTGTCTTTCGCCCGGAACCCGATCAACCCGCCCCGAGCCCGCAGCGAGCAAGCCGCCCATGAAACTCTGTCCCAAGTGTGACCACTCCCCCCTGCCCTTCCTGATGGTGTTCGTCATCGCGACCGTGAGTGCCTTCGTGACCTGGCTCACCCTGGGGCTGTCGCAGGTGCCGCCGCTGCCCCGGGCGGCGGCCGGGGCGCTGGCCTTCGTGGTCGTGGGGGGGGCCTTGCTGCACTATGTGCTCAGTTGCCTCAAACGTCATTGCCGCCATCAGGACCGCCCGGCCCCGGCGCGCACCGTCGTGGCGCTGCCGGAACGCCCCGGCGCGGGCCGCGCGGTGCCCCGCCGGGAAGGGCTCGGCGTGGCGGCCTGAGACCGCGCCCGCACCGGCTCAGCCCAGCCATACCAAATTTGGGCGGCATCGCGTGCCCCCCGGTGGATGCGGCGCGCCCGGTCTCTGACACCGTTTTGAGGGTGTCGAAGACAATCGCGGTCATGGTGTGCTGGCGGTAACGCCGGGTCGGCGACCCGCCGGCCCCAAGAGCGCCGCCCTGGTGCGGGGACGCTCGCGCCCCCATCTAATGGGCATTCCGACGAAACAACCCCAAGAGCCCGATGTCACAGCGCGCTCCACCCTCACCCATCTTCGCGATCCTGGCCCTGTCCCTGGTCCTGATCGCCCCCATAAAATCCGCCATGGCCATCGAAGAACCCGCCTATACCCTGGTCCACCAGTACCCGGAGTTTGAGCTGCGCCGCTACGCGCCCGTACTGATTGCCGAGACCAAGGTCAGCGGGAAGTTCGACGCGGTCGGCAACCAGGCGTTCCGGACGCTGGCCGGTTTCATCTTCGGCAGGAACCGCACCGGGGAATCGATCGCGATGACCGCGCCGGTCAATCAGCGTCCGGCGACGAGCGAATCCACCGCCAGCCCCGACACCGGCGACTACTGGCTGAGCTTCACCATGCCCCGGAGCTTCACCAGCGCATCCTTGCCCGCGCCCACCGACCCGCAGATCCAGGTCCGCGAGGAACCGGCGCGACTGATGGCGGCACGGCGCTATTCCGGCCGCTGGACGCTCGCCAACTACCGGGAACAGGAAGCGGCCCTGCTCGTGGCGGTGCGCACGGCCGGACTTCAGGCGAACGCACCTCCGGTCTATGCCCGCTACGACGCCCCCTTCGTACCCTGGTTCCTGCGGCGCAACGAGGTGCTGGTGCAGGTGCGCGACGAGCCGCAGCCGGTCACCGCGACGGGGAGCACACCACGCTGACCCTGTCCGAAGTCCAGGTTCTCGAATCAGGGCGTGCGCGCCACCGCCCAGACCTCCACCGAGCGCGCCCCGGCACGGCGCAGGACCCGCGTCAACTCGTTCACCGTACTCCCGGTGGTCAGCACATCGTCCAGTATGGCGACCCGCCCCCAGGGACAGGGGGTCACGGCCGCGAAGGCCCCGCGAATGTTGCGCCGACGTGTGCGTTCGTCCAGGCCGGACTGAGGCACCGTGGCCAGGACCCGGCGACAGCATGTGGTATCCACCGGCAGGCCCAGGACGCCCCCAACCACACGGGCGATCTCCACCGATTGGTTATAGCCCCGCCCGGCGAGCCGTCCCGGGTGCAGGGGCACCGGCACCAGGGCCTGCGGCAGCGGCCCGTCGCGACCCGACACCGCGTCCGCCAACAACTGCCCGAGCAGGCGCGCGTAGTTGAGACGGCCGCGGAACTTCATCGCACCGACCAGGTTCGGGAGCGGGGCCTCGTAGCGCAGCGCCGCGAGCGTCCGCGCGCTTGGCGGTGCACGTCGCTGGCAGGCGCCGCAGGGGTCGCCGTGCGGGCGCGGCGCGTCGAAGGGTAGCGCGCAGCGCGGACACGCATGACGATTGTACGGCAACTCCGCGGCACACCCCGCGCACAGGTCGCGCCCGCTCGCCCCCGGCGCCCCGCATAGCAGGCAGGTCGGCGGGAACAGGGCGGCCAGCAGCCGGCCGGGCGGCAGGCCAACCTTGGCCGCGCAGACTGCGGTCTGTAACAACAGACGCAGGACACCGTCAGTCCGCAGCACTCGCCAATCCCCCGTGTGTCACAGGTCAGGTACCCGCAGCCTAAGGTATACCCAACAGTTTTGAGTTTTCAGTGTCTGGTTTTCTGTAAGATGCTGGCCAACATCGCGTATCTAAGAACGAAAAACCGAAAACTGAAAACCGAACGGTATAGAATCTCCGCACCCGGGGGCCACCCGCCCACCTCGTGGCGCCCGGCGGTCAGGGCGCTACCGTCGCAGGAGGTCTATCTGCCATGTTGGAGTACGTCTTTTTTCAGGAGGTCCAGCGCAAGCGCTTTCAGGACTTTCTGAGCGAACAGGGCTTGGCCTGGACCCTGGAACCCGGCGACCTCGAGACCCTGGTCGTGGTCGATGAGGCTGGCCTGGACGACGAACTGGCGGAACGCCTGGAGTCGATCTACGACGACCTCTTCGCCGAAGAACAGGCGCAGCACGCCGACAAGCCCCCGGCACCGGTGCACCCGGACGACGAGAGCGGCCTGACCATCAGGCTCCCGGACGACCTGACCGTCTACGCCCGACTGCCGCCGGAACTCGTGGCGCGGGTCCTCACCGTGATCACCGCGGAGGAACTCGCGGGCATGGTGAAGGAGATTGCCCGCGCCGTTGCGAACGCACGCGGGCCCGGCGCCGCGGGGGCCTGAGAGGCTAGACGCGGGCGCGCTGCCAGGGTGCGCCGGGACCCCATCGGGCCCGACCCGGCACCCGCACGCACGGGGCCCAGCACACCGCCGTGACTGCACCGCGGGACCGGACCTAGCCGACCCCGCCGTAGGCACGCGCGATGAGGGCGCGGATGGCGGACTCCTGGGCCTCGATGTCGGCTACCAGCGCGAACTGGATGCCGGCCTTGTGGAGATTCTGGCCCGGGTAGCCGACCCGAAAATAACGGTCCCCCTCCAGGTGATCGTTGAAAAAGCGCAGGCCCAGTTCAAAGGGCATGAGACGGATACTGTCGTAGCATAACCCGACCTCGTCGCTGTTCAGGAAATCCTGGGTCTGCGCGGCATAGGCGCAGAGGATCCGCTCACACAGCCCGAGGTCGAAACGCACCGCGGCACCCGCCGCCGACTCACCCTGGCGGTTGCAGCAGGAGCGCAGACAGTCGCCCAGGTCGTGGTGGATCAGCCCGGGCTGGACCGTGTCGAGGTCGATCAGGGCCAGGGCCCGACCATCCACGGAATGAAACAGGATGTTGTCGATCTTGGGGTCCCCATGGATGACCCGCAGCCGGGTGCGGCCCGCGGCCAGGGCGTCCTCCAGCACCAGTTCCAGGCCGGCACGGGCATCAATGAAGGCCATGCAGGCGGACTGCGCCTCGTCGCGAGAGCCCGACCCCGCCGCCGCGCGCAGCGCCAGGTGGCGGGCGAGATAGTCCTGCGTGCGGTGGAAACCGGGTAGCGTGACACCCAGGCGCCGCGGGTCCAGGTCCCGGGTCAGGCGGTGGAAGCGCCCCAAGGCGTCCCCGACCTCGCACGCCTGGGCGGCGGTGGCAAGCCGCTCCAGGGTGACTGCCTCCGGGATCAGCTCCATGAGCCGCCACAGATCCCCACTCGCCGTGTACAGAAAGGGTCGACCGTCGCGCGCCGGCAGCAGGGCCGGCACGCGCAGCCCCGCCTGGCCCGCGGTATGGGCGGCAAGCACGGCCAGATTGGCCATGATCTGCTCGGGCCGCGGAAAGACCCGCTGATTGACGCGCTGCAGGACATAGCGCCCGGCGCTGGTGGTGACGGCAAAGGTATCGTTGATCAGGCCCTTGCCTAGCGGGACGATGGACGTAAGACGGCCCGCGACGGCAAAGCCCGCGACGATGCCGGGCAGGTCCGGCGCCGCGGACGGGGTCTGGTGCGGACCCCGCGGGGCCTGGTCATGGGTGCTCGACATGAATGCGCTGGTCCCGTGGTCAGCGGTGAGGCCGCAGTGTCAGGGTGTCGCCGCGCTGGACCAACTCCAGTCGCTTCAGGTAACTCATACCCAGCAGGACCTCGTCCCCGGGCAGGTTGGGCAGGACACTGGCGCGCAGGTCGTGGGCCACCAGCCCCCCCAGGTCCACGCTGTCCAGGCGCGTGGCCCAGGTTTCGACCATGCCGTTGGCGGTCTGACTGCGGCCGCCCGGGCGCAGCGCCAGACCCAGGCGCCGCGCCAGGGACAGCGGCAGGGCCACGTCGGTGGCGCCCGTGTCCAGGATAAAGACAACTGGCTCCCCGTTGATCAGCCCCCCGGCCACGTAATGACCGGCGCGATTGCGCCGCAGCACCACCGCCGGCAGCCCCACCGGGTCCGCTACGGCGACCGGCTCCGGGTTGGGGTTGCGCTGGCGGTCGAGAACCCCTCTGAACAGCAACACCAGGAGGGCAAGACCCACGACCCAGGCTGCGAACAGCAAGGCGCGCCCGAGACGGGACCCGGTGTCTTCGGGCCTGGGGCTGGGATGCGGCATCGTCGTAACGTGCTTGAGCGGGGCGCGGCGCTCAGGGCTCCCGGATCTGGAGCAGCACCTGACCCTCGGCCTGATGGTGGTCATGCTCGTGCGGCAGGGCCGCGGGCAGCGACCGGCCGGCGGCCACCAGGGCTACGGCGACCAGGGGATCAGACTCGCTGGTCGTATGGACCTGAATGCCGTGGCGGGCCAGGCGCTGGATGAAGCCGGCCCCGGCGCCCTGGGTCACCAGGGCGGTGAGTCCGAGCCCGAAGAGCGGGTGGTCGTCCCCATGGTACTCGTGGATCGACAGGTCCTTGGGCAGGTCGAGGCGGTCGACCTCCCGGGGTGCGGTGCCGGTCGCGTCCGCCTCATAGAGGACGAAACGGCGGGCCTTGCCGGCGTGGCCGGTGATGGTCTTGAAATTCTGGCTGGTGACAGCGATACGCATGGGAGGATTCCTTGCAGGGACGGGGGCCGGGAGCGGCCGGGAGGCGCCGCAGGTTAACGCCGCGGGGCGTCCGAGACCTTAATAACAGTCAATCATATACACGCGGCCGCGGACTGCCGCGCGCTGCGGCGTCAATCCTCGGCGATCCGCCGCAGGTTCGGCAGGTCCAACTCGAACACATTGGGCTTCGTCTCCACCAGCAGGCGCCGGCGCTTGAACTCGGCGATGGTCCGGCTGGTGGTCTCGGTGGTGACACCGAGCATGGCGCCCATGTCCTCCCGGCCGAACAACTGACACTCACCGGGCTCCCCCTCGCGCACCAGCCGCAGCAGGAGCCGCGCCACGCGCTGCCGGGCCGAGCCGGTGGACAACTGCGTCAGCCAGGCATCGGCCTCGGTGAGCGCCCGCTGCCAGCGGGCCATCAACTCCCGATGCAGCGCGGGGTTCTCGGTCCCCAGGTCGCGCACCATGCGGGCCGGAAAGCGGCACACCTCAGTGGCCTGCAGGGCCACCGCCTCGTGCTGATAGCCCCCCCCGAGGATGGCCTCCAGCCCCAGCACATCGCTGGTGCGGGCGATGCGCACGATGCGCTGGCTGCCATCGGGCAGGTACTGGATCAGTTTGCAGGCGCCGCTGCGCACGGTGAACATGAATTCCGCGCTGTCCCCGGCGTGATACAGGGCCTGGCCCGGTTTCAGCGTGAACTGGTCGATGGGATCGTGGATGCGCTCGAAGTCCCGCTCCTGCAGACCGGCAAACAGCACCGATGTGCGCAAGGAGCAGGTGCGACAGTCGGCCTCGCCGGACCAGGCATCCCGCAATGTCACACTCTTCACCATTTGACTCTTGGCTTTCCTCGGTCATCATGACACCCACACGGCGCGGGCGCGGCTGTTACGCTCTCAGGGGAATGCACCATCAGTTGATTAACCGTCGGCAGCTGTCGAAAAACACCGAGCCCAATCACCATCACCAACTGCACTCATCGCTATCCACAACACCGTCGTTATCTCGATCCCACCACCGGCGTCCGGTATGATCGACTTCGAGGATACCGGCATCGGCCTCAGGGGTGTTATCAGGGTCGGCCCGGATGACGAACCCGGTTGCGGCCGTCGCGGTCGATACTTCTTCACCTGCGCAGGCGATGCCCCATTTGTCTCCCGCCCGTGTGATCGCGTAGTAGGTCACACTTCCGTCAATCGGAGACCTCGTATAAGGAAACGTGAATCCGGTCGGATTATAGCTGCCGCTCTCGGTATAGACCCGCTCCATGTGCTGGGCGGCCTGCATCAGCACCGCCTTGGCATCGGCCCGCCGCGTCTTCTGGACCTGGCTGCGGTAGGAGGGATAGGCAATGGCGGCCAGGATGGCAACGATGGCGACCACGACCAGCAGTTCGATCAAGGTAAAGCCGAGACCAGAACGCACTCGCCCGCCCCGCCCCGCCCCTGCGCAATGCACGGATAAACGGTTAACCTGCGACGACTGCATAGAATTCCCCCAGTTTTCGATCCAGCGACAGATTAGGTTACCAGGCCAAGGCCCGCGGCCACCCGGGCCTCGGCACGATGACTCAACGCGGGCCCGCCTTGCAGAGCAACGCCGGGCGGCGGGGACCAAGGGCTGTACCTGACAGCATGATAGACGGGAACCGCCAAAGAATCGAACCCGCCACCGGGCTCACGCGTCAGGAGCGCCAACACCCGCGGCAGGCACGCGGGGAGCCGCTCGACCTGATCAGGGGTACTTGTCGCCCTGACTTGGACTGAGCTAGCCTATCAGCACCGTTTTCGGTGACGAAAGAGGCTTTAGTTTTGAACATCATCACGATCGCGGAGATCAAACGGCGCGGCCTGAGCGCCGTGGAAGAGGCCCTGGCGCAGGGTCCCGTCTACCTCCTCAAGCGCAACCGGCCGGCGGCCGTGCTGTTGTCGGAGACGGATTATGTCCGATTGACGGCCGCCGCCGGTAGCGAAGCCACCGCACGGGAGCCGTCGGCCTTGGACTTCTTCTTAGCGGACCAGCCGGCCGGGACACTCAACGCGGCGGACCTGGCGGAGCGCCTGGCGGAGACCCGGGATGTCTGGGGCGAACGGTGATCCTGTTCTTCGATGCATGCGCCTTGATCTACCGCTTCGAGGGCATTGCGGCCTTCCAGGCCGCCGCCGCTCGGGTCGTCGCCGAGGCGCGCCGGGAGCATCCGCACGCGCGGCCCGCCTGTTCGCGACTCAGCCGCCTGGAGTGCAGGGTCAAACCCCTACGGCAGGGTGATCAGGAACTGCTCAGGCGCTACGAGCAATTCTTCGCCGACCCGCACCTGCGCATGGTCGATCTCGATGCAGGGGTCATCGAGCACGCCACCCGTCTGCGCGCCGCCACCGGTCTCAAGACGCCCGATGCCCTGCACGCCGCCTGCGCCCTTAGCCTCCCCTCGCCGGTTTTGTTCATCACCGGTGACCTGGGCTTCGAGCGGGTACCGGGCCTGGCGGTGCGCCGCATGGTTGTTTGACCCACCGCGATCGGGTTGCGCCGACCGATGGGGGCCTATTTGGTCAAGGCCATGAAGAGCTGCGGCAGTCGCTCCGGCAGCCGCTCCACCCGGTCGATGACGGTGAAGCGATTGCCGAAGCAGTCGCGGACATACTGGTCGGCCTGGGCGTCGAGGTTGATGCAATAGGTGTAGATGCCCTGCTGGTCGAGTTCCTGCACGGCCCGGTGGGTGTCCTCGATGAGCAGGCGCTCGTCGTCCACGTCGATGTCGTGGGGCTGACCGTCGGTGAGGATCAGCATCAGCTTCTTCTGCGCCGGACGCGCCTCCAGGTAGTGCGCGGCGTGGCGCAAGGCGGCCCCCATGCGGGTGGAGTAGCCGGCCGTCATGGCCGCCAGGCGCGCCTTGACCTGATCGTCCCAGGACTCGCTGTAACCCTTGATGTGCTGGTAGCGGACCTCGTGGCGCGTATTGGAGGAGAAGCCGGCAATGGCGAATTCGTCCCCCAGGTGGTCGATGGCCCAGGCAAGCAGGGCGACCGCCTCCCGGCTCACCTCGAGGATGCTCTGGCTGCACCCGTCCGGGACCTGATCGAGCGACTGAGACAGGTCGAGCAGCAGCATGACGGCGATGTCGCGCCCGTCGTGGCGGTGGCTCATGTTGATGCGCGGGTCAGGCGTGGCCCCGCCGCGGAAATCGATCAGTGAACGGATGGCCACATCGAGATCCAGCTCACTCCCCTCCTCCTGATAGCGCAGGCGCACATACTGCTGGGGCTTGAGCAGGTCCAGCAACTGCTTCAGACGCTTGGCCAGCGCCCGGTGCTTGGCCAGCAACGCATCGATCGCCGCGGGGTCGCCGGCCGGGTGCAGCGCCTCGTAGAGGCTGACCCAGTCGGGGCGGTAACTGCGGCTGTGGTAATCCCACTCCGGGTAGTGGCGCGGCGGCAGGGCCTCGGCCTCCGCCGCGGGCGGCTGGCGGGGCGGCGCGGTGGTGTCCTCCTCATCGCCCTCCTCGATGAAGCGCCACAGATGGCGGTTGTCGTCGCGGTAGTCCACCTGCGTGTCGGCAAAATAGACCTTGGGCGAGCGGTCCTGCGCGCGGCGGGTGCGGGCGATATAGGTGATGGCAAGGTCCGCCATGGCCTGGGTACTGGACGGCCCGCCGGCCAGTTCGGCATGAAAGCGCGCAACGAAGTCCAGCAACTCCGGGTTACGGTAGCTGTGCGCCGGGTCCAGGACGGCGCGCGAAAAGAGCGCCAGCCGATGCCGGATGCACGACTCGCGCTCGGGATCGCAGGCGTCCTCGGCCGGCCGCGGGTGCAGGGCCAGGAAGTTCCTGCGCAACCCCGGGAACTCGCGCAGCACCAGGGCATCGACCCGGCAGTCCTCGAAGGTATCCACCGCCACGCGCTGGAAGGGGCTCAGGTTGTCCGCGACCAGCGAGCCGCTCCAGCGCAGATGGGCGGCCACATGCGCCAGCAGGGCGCGGTAGCGGTCGATCCCGGCCACCCCGTCGCGGTCGTCATAACAGTCCGGGATCCGCACCCCGAGGGTGTCGAAATAGGGCACCGGCTTGCGCAGTTCGTCGAAGGCATCCGAATAGGGAACGAAGGGCCGGTGCTCGCACCACAGCGCGCGCAGATAGAGATCCAGGCGCCGCTCGTTGTCCATGAACAGGGTCCCATGACGCTCGCGCTGAAGCACCGCCCGGCTGTCCGCCGACTGCAGGCCGTAATAGTCGCGCTGGCGCTCCGGATGGTCGGCATAGTGGCGCAGGCCGTACGCGATCCAATTGGCCAGGCCCTGACAAGTGAGCTGACTCAGGAGAAAAGGGACGCGCTCCAGCAGATCGGGGAGGCCCGGACTGGGGATGGTGGTATGGAAACCGTGGATGGAGCCCGTGGTCCGCTCCATGAAATCCAGGATCAGTGCGATATAGCGCCCCAGCAGTTCGGCACTGCCCAGACGGCGCGCCGCCTCGGCAATACTCTGCAGGAAGGGCAGGATCGCCTTACCGTTGGGGCTGCGCGACATCGTCCACACGGTCCGGGACACGAGTCCCAGAGTCCCCTCCCCCAAGTCGGCGGCGACCTGCGGCATCTTCTCCAGGTAGACCAGCACCGGCTCGAAGCCGCGCCCGATGCGGCAGATCAGCGAGGCCCCGTCGAGATAGTCCTTGATCCCCGCCTCCGTCAGTCGGACCCGCGCCTCCGCCATGCAGTCGGCAAAGACCTGATCGAGTTGCGGGAAGTTGCAGCGCAACTGCGCCCGGTAGGCGTCAGGGACCGGCGTCGGGGACAGGATTGGTGCGGACATGAGACCTCCGGTGGGCGGCCGGTTCCGGAGCGGACCGTTACGCCTTCTTTACGAATTCGGATTTCAACTGCATGGCACCGATGCCGTCGATCTTGCAGTCGATACTGTGGTCGCCCGCGACCAGACGGATGCCCCGGACCTTGGTTCCGACCTTGACCACCGCGGACGAACCCTTCACCTTCAGGTCCTTGATCACCGTGACCGCATCGCCGTCCGCCAGCAGATTGCCAAAGGCGCCCTTTACCACCAAGGTCCCGTCGGCGTCTTCCTGACCCGCGTCCGCGGCCCACTCATGCGCGCACTCCGGGCACACATACAGGGGCCCGTCTTCATAGGTGTGCTCCGACCCGCAGGCCGGACAGTTCGGCAGACTGCTCATGCTCGATCCTATTGTTTGCATTATTCGCTCCCAGGCCCCGGCGTGGAAGCACCTCGCGACGCCCTCGGCCAGGCGCGGTCCGCACACGGGCAGGTGTAGGTCGCCCTTCAGGGCGACTGGGCCGCCGCACGGTCGAACGCTCGTCCTGATGGGCGACCTAAATTCGCGGGGCCGATGGCCGGGATAATGATCATGGCCCGCAGTTCGTAGTCCGCTGTGCGGACCAGCGACCTCGCGGCCAAGACGCCGGTTGGGACAATCATCAACGCCGGCCTGCCGCTGAAGCAGCCGACGACGCAATCCCCTACCTCACCTACGCTAAATAATCCCGGCACTTCAATCTGCGCCGCTGAAGAACAAATAGCCCGCGAGCACTGCCGCAGTGAACCCGGCCAGATCGGCAATCAGACCGCCAGCCACCGCGTAGCGGACCCGCTTGATGCCCACCGCGCCAAAATACACGGCAAGCACATAGAAGGTTGTCTCGGTGCTCCCCTGAATGATACACGCAAGACGACCGGCGAACGAGTCCGCACCCTGGGTCTGCATGGTCTCGATCATCATGGCCCGGGCCCCGGAGCCCGAGAGCGGTTTCATCAGCATCGTCGGCAGCCCCTCCACCCACCGCGCGTCGAACCCGGCCGCACCCACCACGCCCTGCACGGCGCTCATGGCGACCGCGAGTGCCCCGCTCGCGCGCAACAGCCCGATCGCAACCAGCATGGCGACCAGGTAAGGGATAATGGCGACGGCGGTGCGAAAACCGTCTTTCGCCCCCTCGATGAACGCCTCATAGGCGTTGATCTTGCGCCACAAGGCCGCGACCAGAAAGGCCATGATGATCGTCAGCAGCAGGAAATTACTAAGCAAAGAAGCCGTTGCAGTCATTTCCGCCGCCGGCAGGCCGGCAAAATACAGCGCCAGACCGCCGACGGCCAGCGTCACCGCACCGATCCAGGCCAACAGCACCGCATCAAGACGGATCCGCTGACGCAGCGCGACGAAGGCAAAGCCCGCGAGCGTCGAGCAATAGGTCGCCATCAGGATCGGAATGAAAACGTCGGTCGGATCGGCCGCCCCGAGTTGTGCCCGATAGGTGAAGATGGTCACCGGCAGCAGCGTGATGCTCGAGGCATTGATCACGAGAAAGAGGACCTGTGCATCGCTTGCCGTCTCCGGGTCCGGGTTCAGCGTCTGCAACTGAGTCATCGCCCGGATCCCGATCGGTGTGGCCGCATTGTCGAGCCCCAGCAGATTGGCCGCCATATTCATGGTGATCGACCCCAGGGCCGGATGCCCCGTCGGCACCTGCGGAAACAGCCGGGCGAAGAGCGGCGCCAGCACGCGCGCCAGGAGATCGAGCAGGCCGACGCGCTCGCCGATTTTCAGGACCCCCAGCCACAGGCACATCACTCCAGTCAGTCCGAGGGCGATTTCAAAGGCCAGCCGGGCATTGTCGAACCCGGCCTTCATCATCTGCGCGAAGATATCCGGCTGACCGCCGACCAAGAACTGGAACAGTGCCGAGGCAAAGGCGACGAGAAAGAAGCCGATCCAGATCAGATTAAGCATGGACGGGGCATCCGAGCCAACCCACGACCAAGCGATGCCCGGCAACCCGTCAACCTGGAACTGCCGAAAAACCGGCAGGCGGCACAAACCTCGCTCCAATCGCCGTCACTCATCGCCGGGGACCTGATGAATCAGGCGCATGAGCTGGGCCTGGCTGTGGGTCCCGGTCTTCTCGAACACCGCACGCAAGTGGGCGCGCAGGGTGCAATAGGATCGCCCCCCGCGCTGAGCGACCTGCTTCAAAGAACCAACCTCGACCAGGGATTGAAGGAGCACAGACGCCGCCGGGGTGAGTCGGTAGCTGAACGAGAAATGCAGCTACCCCCGCGCACTGGAAACTGCCGATCCGGGATCGCCACTCTTCGTTACCCTGATGAGAAAGCGCAACGCCTCATTGACCGACTGGGAGTCCGGAAAAACAGCAGCCACGTCAGCCTCCAAGAAGACGCCATACTCGGCAAGGGCAGTGCGATCAGGCCCGACTTTTCTTACTCGCAGGCTTTTCAAATCATACTCGGGACGAAGATCATCGTCGTCTTCCGCATCACTGTTCTTCATAGGTTTCACGCTCGATTCGTGTTGCCGTTCTCGCGCTTATCAGGCGGGTTATTCCCGCATCTTCAGTAATATGAGACAACCAACAGCCTCCCTTGTTCAGAGCGCCCAACCCTGATGTATCTGTGCTCAGTCTCCGAGTGATCCGGATCGAAATAATCGATGTATAGCAAATCGTCGAAAACGATCCTGGCCTCGCTGAACGCGATGCGGTGTTTCGCCAGGTTGCGGGCGGCCTTAACTCTCGCTCCAGGAAAATTTCATGGGACTTCCGCTTTCGGCCATTATCGATTGATATGTGCCGCCCCCCGCAGGCGGTAGGCTTGGAGTAAGCTTTACGAACCCCCACACGCGGCTGAACGACAACCCGAAGATGTTGGGGTTCGTTCCTCACCCCAACCTACGGCCCTTCGCGCGGGCAATGAGTAGGTCGGGTTAGCGCAGCGTAACCCGACGGCCTCGGCACCGAGTCGGGTTACGCTGCGCTAACCCGACCTACGAGATGAAGTTTACCTCAGCCCCGAACTCTCCCGCCATTTTTCACTCTCCAGGGCGTTGTACTGCGCGCGCGTGATTCCCAGGCGGGCGGCCGCGGCATCCTTTTGCAGTTCGACGGTACGATTCGCGTTATTGATGACATCCTGACTGGTCTGATTAACGTACTCGCGATCACTGGAACGATCAATGTGCTTGCGGTCCGCCTGGATCTCCCGTTCCGCAAGGTCTTGCCGGCGCTCCTCGATCCGCAGCAACCGATCCCGCTCCTGCGCTGAATACTCAAGCTCCTTATCCCTCCTTACCTGCTCCAACCTGAGTATTTCAATCTGTTGCTTGAGGCGTTCGTTTTCCAGTGCCAGTTGCCCCTCCCGCGCGGCACGCTCACGTTCTCGTTCTGTATCGCCATTCTGAACAACAGCAGCGACCGACTCCGGTTTGGCATCATCATGAAGCGAAAGTACGATGACCGCCGTCGCGGGCAGAACCAGCACCCCGACCACTATCACCAGCTTCAGCATCGAGGACGGAACGCGATCGAAGACATCAGACAATCTTTTCATTGCGACTCCTTAATGGCTCTCGGCCGTGGCGTGGCCGATCCGCGGCTAAGCGATGCCGCGGATCAGGGAAAAACCGCGTCGATGGCATGATGCAGCGTCGACCGGATATCCTCATCATCGGTAATCGGATCGACCAAGGCCATCCGACTCGCCTCCCGCGGCGGTATCCCCTCGTCCATCAGATTAGCGGCATAGACCAAGAGGCGGGTGGAGATGCCCTCATCGAGCCCGTGCCCCTTGAGATTGCGGGCGGCGGCGGCGATCTTGACCAGGGCCGCGGCCAGTTCCAGGCTGGTGCCGGTCTCGGTGGCGACGATCCGGGTCTCCAGGTCCGCCGGCGGGTAGTCGAAGACCATAGCGGTAAAGCGCTGTTTAGTAGACTGTTTCAGGTCCTTCATCAGCGACTGGTAGCCCGGATTGTAGGAGATGACGAGTTGGAAGTCGGGGTGGGCGGTGACGACCTCCCCCTTCTTGTCGAGCGGCATCGCGCGCCGGTGGTCGGTCAGGGGGTGGATGACGACGGTGGTATCCTGGCGGGCCTCGACGATCTCATCCAGATAGCAGATGGCACCGATGCGTGCGGCGACGGTGAGCGGCCCGTCCAGCCAGCGGGTGCCGGTGGCGTCCAGCAGATAGCGCCCGACGAGATCCGAGGCGGTCATGTCCTCATTGCAGGCGACGGTGATCAGCGGCTTGCCCAGCCGCCAGGCCATGTACTCGATAAAGCGGGACTTGCCGCAGCCGGTGGGGCCCTTGACCATGACCGGCAGGCGGCGCCGATAGGCGGCCTCGTAGAGGGCGACCTCGTTGCCCAGCGGCTGGTAAAAGGGTTCCTTGGTGACCTGGTATTGCTCGGTGTCGATGGTCATGGGCACTCGCAGGGGTTGCAGTTGGGTTCGCAGTGACCCCGGCGGGGTCACCAAAGCAGCCCGGGGCCAGACCCCGGCTTAGGCGGTTCGTTGTCCGGTCCCTGGGTCTTGCCCGGACCGGTATGTTACGCCCATTTGGGGCTTTGGTTGATGGTCCACGCGGCCGAGGTCGCGCCGGTCCGGATGCTCGGGGCGCTCGCGCGGCAAGGCCCGGGTGGCGCGTCGCACCGCAGCGACCGATGCCGCCGGCAGCTCGCCCGCGTGGACCGCCGCACCGGGCACGAAGCCGCCGCCGCGCGCGACGCGACTCAGCGCAATTTACCCATCCAACGCCTGGTCGTCAAAGCGGCAGCGCCGTGAGCTGTTGCAGGCGCTCACCGCAGGGCGCCGCCGCCCGGTGCCTGGCCTGGGCCTCTGGGCCTGGTCGCGCTAGGGCCAGGCCTCGAGCGCGAGGTGGGCGCGGCGGGTGGCGAGGTTCAGGGTCCAGTCGAGGCCGGGGCGGCCTTCTCGCACGGGTAGGTCTATGTCGCCCTGAGCCGCTGCAAGACCTTCGAGGGGCTGGTGCTCGGCACCCCGATCCCGCGCCGGGCGGTCATGACCGACCGGGTGGTCGCGGACTATGTGGCCGACGCCACCCGCTACCCGCCGACCCAGGACCGGATCGAGTGCGCGCGCCGCGCCTACCAGCAACGCCTGCTGCTGGAATGCTGGGACTTCGACGCGCTCGGCGCCCGCTTGCGGCGGCTGTTCGGCCTGCTGCGCGAGCACCGGCAGGTGATCGATGCGAATGGCTTGGACGCGATCGACGCGCTGGAGTGATAGATCCTGGATGCGGTCGTCGCCGTCGCCGCCAAGTTTCGGGGCCAGCTCCGCTCGCTGTTCCGCGACGACCTGACCCCGGAGGACGACGCGCAGGTGCAGGAACGCCTGCGCAAGGCGTCCGCCCATTTCTCCGCGCAACTCCAGCAGGGCTTGACCCCCTGGCTCGCCGCCTTCTCGTTCGGGACCGACAACAAGGCGCTGGGCAAGCAACTCGGCCAGGCGGTCGATGACTGTTCCTATGGCGAGATCAAGATGGTACAGGCGCAGTTGGCGCGGGATCGGTCCGCGGCGCGCTCTACCCCCTGAACCCGCACCCTTGCCCCCGGGTGCCCAAGCCGGTGCCACCAGGCCAGCGTCACATCGGACACCGGCCCCGCGCGCAGGAAACGCTCTACGTTCTTCAGAACCGCTCGCTGATGGCCCAGATCGCAGGCTCGTCGCGGGCGGTCTGTGTAAGCTGACCCCAGCCACCGGTGGGGCGCCGCTTCAATCATCCCCCGGGAGCGGCTCGTCGCCATAGATCTCGGCCCAGAGCTGATACAGCCAGGAATACAACTCTCCTTCATTGCCGAATTTCTGGTTGGTCAATGCGTGGTATTCATCAGGCGCGATTGTCCGCCCGGTAATTGCAGCGGCAAATTGCTCTTTGAACCGGGTCGCCGGGATGGGATTGGCCGCCAGATAAGCCTGAAGATCGCTTGGAAAGCTGTGCCAAAACAGCTCCACATCGAAATAGGCCGAAATGATGCTTCGCAATGGTTCGGGAAGCGTCGGGGCAGCGTCGCTCATGGTCACTGGCCTGCTATCTAGGGGTTGGGGTACATGGTGATCAGTGTCCACTCACCGCAAGGGTTCGTGGTAACGACGGCCTTGAAGATCGCCGTAAACTTGCCGCCGGCGAAGCTGGGCGCGGTGGTCGTTCCCGGCGTGTTGATAAAAGTCCGCATGGCTAGCAGGTCGTGTTCGGTAACCGGCAGCGGAGGTGCGGCTACGACCGCGGGGAAAGCAGCTATGATGTCTGTCAATTCCTTTTTGGCACCCCCCATATTCGCGAGAGTCTCTACCGCAGTTTGCGGGTTTATGCCGTGTATGACCGCAGCGTTAGCCATTATTTTATAGCGATCTATGAGGCCATTGGAGAGGGTTGGTCGGGTCGCTGGTGGGGGTACGGGATAGATCAACGGTGGGAACGTCGGCGGGCGAGGATAGATCGGGGCCGGTGGCGCGGCACCGGCTAACCTCGGAACGGGTGTGGCCGCTCCCAGGGTGGTCATGACCTTAGGGAGTGTAACACCGAGCGCAGGGGCCGGCGCAAAGCCCTCGCAATGAGCGTCAGGGGGATTAAACACGGTGTCCAACAGGGGCTCGATTTTCCCTGCATTCACTGGCAGTGGGAGTACGGGAACGCTGGCCGGGCATACCCGATCCTTCAACAACGCCCGCATCGCGGCCTCGGCCTTGACGTAATCATCCGGGGTCTTGAACCTGGAAGCACAGGCACCACACACATGGAGTTTCTGGCTAGCTGCCGGGGGCGGGGGCGGGGCCGGGAGCGCTTCGGCTTGACTACCGGTCTCGGGATCGATGCCATAGACGGCTCGTTTCTTCAGCGTGTCCTGGTCAGGATCGCAATGCCGTTGAGGGCCGTGGCCCTGCAAACGCAACTGTGCCAGACGGGCCGTCACCATCGCATCCTTCTCCACGTTCGCCTCGGCGAGCGACTGGGCGGCAGCCCGGCAGGCGTGTTGGAGCTTGAGGAAGTGTGTCATTACCTGATCCAACCCTTCAAGCTGCTGAACCTGATCGGTCGCCACCCGCAGGCGTTCGTCCGCCGCCACTTTTTTTTCTGGTGCCGGACTCACACAGGGGGTGATCCCAGCCAGGAACTTCGACGCCTCAGTTTTTGCCGCCAACCGTTCCGCTTGAGCCTTAACTAATTCTGCCTTTACCTCGGCCGCGTTAAACGCCAGCGTCTTGTCCTGGATCACAGCTGGTTGTGCGGGTAAGGTGTTCTTCGCCGTATCCAGTGCCTTGTAGGCGGGCGTCGCTTCGGCGTCCCGTACCTCCTGATCCAGCCGGGTTGACCGCGCCAGCTCCGCCGCTTTGTTATTTCGCAGTTCAGTGGCCTCACGCGTGGCCGCTGCGGCTGCCGCCCGGTGTGCCGCGGCCTGATCGCGGAGACGCTGGGCTTCATGGTCTTGGTCGGAGGCAGCAAGCGCCGCTTGTTCGGATTGACCGCGCAGTTGCCCGGCATCAGCGGCGCTCGCGTCGGCCGCCTTGGCATCCTCCCCGGCCGCTGCGCGCAACTGCTTTGCGGCTTGGTCTTCTTCGTTTGCCTGTCGGAACAAGACATCGTGCTCTGCGCGAAGTCGCAGCGCCTGCTCCTTGGCATGCTCTTGCAGCCGCTGCGCTTCATCCGCCGCCGTTGTGAGCCGTGCGGCTTCGTCCTGGGCTTGCTCAGCCTTCCTGTTCGCTTCATCGCGTTGGGCTGCCAGAGCCTCGGCAGAACGCCGGGCGGCGTCCCCTTGACCCCGCAGAGTAGAGGCTTCGCCGCTCAGACGACTGGCATCCGCTTCGGCGGCTGCGGCATTGCTTTCCAAGGCGTTGGCTTGGTCGCCGAGGTCTCGGGATTCCGCGACATAATCAAGGGTGCCTAGACCCTCGATGTCCAGCGCCTGGTCGAATTTCTCTTGTGCCGACCGGCGCAGCGTGGCGGCTTCACCGCGCAACCGCGCAGCCTCCTGTTGCCTTGCCTGCGCTTGGGCCGCCTTCTCGGCGGCGGAGGTTCCTAGGGTTTCGGCCTCTGTATTGTATTTCCCGGCCTGTGCCGAGTAGTCGGAGGCGGCACGGATCTGTTCCTCCGCCGCAGTGCGCAGCGCGACGGATTGTCTTTTCTGCTCGTCGGCAGCCGCCCCGTTGGACGCGACAGCGGCGTCGCAGGAGCACGCTTGGGCATCCTTTTCTGTTGCCTGCTGCCTTGCTTGCTTTCCAGCCGCTTCTTTACGGCCGGCTTCGTCCTTCTTTCTTGCAGCGTCATCACGCTTCGTCTGCGCCTCGCTCTCCTTCCCCGTGGCTTCTCCTTCGAGACGGCTCGCCTCGCCGCGCCGTACGCCGGCGTTCGTATCGGATGCGTTCGCAGCCGCGTCGCAATCTGCCGCCAACGCTTCTTCGCTCTTTGCCTGCTGCTCTTTATTGCTCGCCTGGCCATCCGTGGCCGCCGCAGCCGCTCGCGCCACAGCCGACTCGTCTCTTTTTGCTTGAATTCCTTTCAAAGCCTGATCGCAGTCCGTGAGACCGGTCAACGCGCCCTTATACCTTGCGCACTCTCCGTCTACCTTCTCAGCTTCGACCCGCACTTCTTCCGCGGCAACCAGCGTCGCGGCCGCCTTTTCGCCGGCTTCAAACGACGTAGGTGCGCTTCCAGCGAATTCCCCTGCCCTCGACGCGGTGACCTGCTTCTTGCTCTCGGCATCGCGTGCCGCTTGATCTGCGCTATTAGCGGATGCGCCGAGAAGAGCGGGATCGACGGTCGCGGCCGCCGCCAGAGTTACAGCGATGGTCATCCGCCCCCCTCGCCTAACGCGCGCTGCCAAGCCTCGTCGCCCGGATCGGTGACCGCGGCCCAGGCCCAGGCGGACGTCTCGCTGAACAGACGAGCGATTCGCTCCCCGGGCGGACAACTGCGCTCGTCCAGAACGGCCCGCATCGCGGGATGGCGATGGAACAATGGGCCAGTATGAAAGAGCAGAGTGACCAAGGCGGCTTGCTGGCTGTCAGGGGCATCGAAGCCATAGCCGCGGGCTATGCCAAGGGCATAATCCAGGCGGCACTGGAATTCGGCGGCGGTGAGATGGCTCACCAATGCTCCGCACGACGCCGACAGGTGGTCTTCCAACTGACTGCGAAACAGCGTCTCGCGGAGAATCTGAATTTGTTCTTGCCTGATGACAAACATTGCCTCCACGAATACCCCTCCGCAAGTGATCGTGAGTGCGCGCGGCCAAACAAAAAGGCTCCTTCCAGCGGATAAGGCGAGCGGATAAGGGGTCAGGCTCGCTGCCATGCGCAAGCATGAGAAGTGCCGCTTGCTTCGCCGGCCACCGCGGTACCGGTCGATGCCGTCCTTTCCTCACGGCGCAACGCCAACCGCGGGCAGCACCGTGCCCGCCCCGTCGCCCATCTGGACCCGCCGCTCGCGCAGCCGAGTGCCATCGAATACGAATTCGATCGCCGTGCCGGGATTCTTGTCCTCGACCATGAAGCGCGCAATAGGCCCGAAGATGGCCTTTAGCTCGCCCGGCTCGCAGGTCGGCAGATAAGCCCGCAAGACCCGCGGGTCGTAATAGCGAAAGAGCAGGTTGCGGCCCGCCTCGGTGCGCACCCGCAGGAACTTGCGCAGGTGATGGCGCAGGTTCGAGCTGTCTTCGATGCTCAGGAAGATCCCCCAGCTATGGCCCCAGGCGAGATCCAGCAGGTGCCGGGTACCGGACCCGAGGCGGGGCAACTCGACCAGATAGGGGGCGGCCAATTGCAGCTCGCGCGGCAGGCGGCCGCTGTACAGGCACAGCGAGTCGTAGCCTGAATCGCGCAGGGAGTAGAAGACGCACGGGTCGCGGGCACCGTCAAAGATTGCCCACAAGCTCAATGAGGACTCGGTACCGGGCGGCCACAGTGCATCCATCAATTGGTTCAGGTTGCAGGCGGCCATGTCAATCGCCTGGTCCCGGGGCCGCCGCCTGCTCCTTGCGGGCCTTCTCGCATTCCTCGCAGAATGGCTCACCGGTCAACGCCGCCTCCACCAGCGCCGCCGCCTGCGCCGCGGCATCGTGGGTGGGCGGGAAACTGGACACCTCCGCGGTCGGCGCCATCACCGGCGAGGGGGCGGGCGATTTACGGGGCGGCGGCGGGGCCGGGGCGGGCGGCGCCGGGGCCGGGGTCTCCAGCGCCCCGGCCACCTGCTGCACGCGGTCGAATTGCGCGCACAGCGCAAACCGATGGCCCGCGACCAAGCGGACGAATTGGCTGATCACCAGGTCGTCGTCCATGCGAAACGGCTGGAAACCGTCTTCCGTTTGCGCGACGATCTGCCGCAGATTTGCCATCGCCGCGCCGTCGCGCTTCAGTCGCTCCAGGTCCCGGCACCAGAGGACCCCGCCCTTGCGAAGCATGGGGCAGGTGTCAGCCAGTCGGCACTGCTGCCAAGCGCAGACGGATATGCCGCCTCCCTGGCCGCCCCGGCGCATCCCGGGGCCATCCCCGCCGGCCATGCCATGGCCCGTGTCCGGCGCCGCGATGACTAAGTCGGCGAACGGCCAGGCGGCGAGGAGGGGGCAGGTGCCAATCATCGCAACGGGTCCAGGGGGTCCTGCAAGGGTTTCCGAACGTCACTTCCAGGCGAATCGCAGCGGTCGACGCCCGCCGTACGCGGGGTCGCCGAGGTTCGCGGTCCGTGACTTGACCAACAACAACGCCGGCCGGCGGCGCCCGCGGCGATTCCCGGGATCCTGGTTGAGGCGGGCGCGCCGTACGGACCCCTGGTCACTGGAAAAGACTATAGTCGAACCAGGTGAAAGCGCAAGCCGGATTCTGCACCGAAGGAGATCCGCGGCAACCGGGCCGCAAGCTCACTGCGCAGCCGCATGACCCGGTCGGTGGCTGCCATGATCAGTCCAGCGCGATGGCACCCGCCGCGCCCAGCGGCAAGCCGGCGCGGCGATGGCGGCCTCGTCCTGTTCCTTGCGCGGCAGCGCCTTGAGCTGTTGCAGACGCTCAGCGCAGGGCGCCGCCTCCCGGCGCTTGGCCTGGGCCTGGTCGCGATAGGGCCGGGCCTCGAGCGCGAGTTGGGCGCGGCGGGTGGCGAGGTCCAGGGTCCAACTGAAGGGGCTGTCGGCGCGGCTCGGCAAGAGCGCCAGGAAGCCGCAGTCGTGCGCCGACGCCTGGTCTTGGTCCGCGCTCAGATCGGCGCCCCGGTCAGCGGTCAGGTCAGCGTCGGCGGCGGCCGGGCGGGGCACCAGCCGGTGCTCGAAGGTGGCCCGGGTCAGGGGCCTGGTCTTGGACACCTTGATGTCCGACAGGTCGTAGTACCAGATCCGCTTGGTTGGCCCCCCACTGCGGAAGAACAGCAGGTTGGTCTTGACCCCGGCGCCGGCCTGGGTGAAGACGCCGCCCGGCAGGCTCAGGATGCACCACAGGTCGAACTCATCGAGCAGCTTGCGCTTGGTCTTGACGAAGGCGTCTTCATTGGTGCGGAACAGCAGGCCCTCATCGACCACGATGCCGCAGCGCCCGTCCCGCGGGTCCAGGCTGTTCATCACATGCTGGAGGAACAGCACCTGGGTGGAACCGGTCTTGTAGTCGAAGCGGTCCTGGGCTCCGGCACCCTCCTTACCGCCAAAGGGCGGATTGGTGGCCACCACCTTGAAGGTCGGCGGCGCCCCCGCGAACAGGTCACCGAACACCTTCTCACCGGTCAGGGTATTGCCGAACCAGATGTGCGGATGGTCGATGCCGTGCAGGACCAGGTTCGCCAGCGTCGCGAAAGTTCTTTTCGGTATCGATGCGGGTGCGCTCGACACCGCGCATGATCTCGCTGATCAGCTTTTGCCGCACGCTGGCGTCAGGCTGGGTTTCAAGCGCCTTGAGGTGCGGCAAAAACTCCTGATTCACGAAGGTAAAGAAGGCACCTTGTGGCTGATCCTGCAGCGCGTTGCGCTTGGTCCCGGCCGGGGCGCCCCAATCGCGCCAGCGGTACGGCGCCGTGAGTGAGGGGACGAAGGCACGGCCGAGGATGACGTTTTCACGTTGCTCGCGCTGCTCGGTCTCATCGAGCACGCGCAGGAACAGGATCCAGGTCAATTCCGGGACATACTACACGGCGCTCGTGACATTGCCGCGGCGCATGATGTCGCAGATGGCCTTGACCGCCTGGTCGACTGATTGACGGCTCGCCAGGGACTTGCCGTTGGGGGCCTGCTTGGCCATGTCATCACCTGTATCGGGAAGAGGTCTCACGCCAAGACGCCAAGGCGCCAAGAAGAGAAGAAGTAGGTTGGGTTAGCGCAGCGTAACCCGACATCCGGCGCCGAAGCCAAGGGCGAAGAGGGATCACGCGGAGCCGCAGGTTAGAAGAAATCTCTCACGGAGACACAGAGACACGGAGAAATTCACTTCCGGACCTCGGTCCCTCTGTGTCTTTGTGTCTTTGTGAGAGAACATTTCTCTTCTCTGAGTCTCGGCGCCTCTGCGTAAGACTCTTCTCGTCTTCCAGATCCTAGGTTCCGGCATCGCGTCAGCGTTCGGGCCGCTGGAGCGGCCGAGGCTGCATTCCCACGCGGAGCGTGGGAACGAGAACAAAACCCATGCGTTCATGCAGAGGCGCGGAGACGCCGAGAAAATCAAGACAATCTCTTCTTTGCGCCTTTGCGTCTTTGCGTGAGACTCTTCTCTCTCGCAAAGTTGCGGATACCGCCAGGGTCATAGGGCACCGGAGAAGGCTTGGCGCAGGAGTGCACAAGGAATATCACCGAGCCCTGAAAGCTCCTCGCTGACCAAAGCCCGAAGTGATGTTGCGGAGTCGATGCGCGCGTCCAACATGAGGGCGATGTCTCTTTGGCGTTTGATATCGGGCAAGCGCACTTTCAGATTCCGCAAATCGCTCGAGTTGACGGACACCTGTCCAATCGCCCGTTTGGCGACACCCCTCAAGGCATCTCTGACACCCCGCGTTGCCAATTGCTGCACCATAAACAGCGGATCGGCCTCCGGCACCAACCGCAACCGGATGAGCATATTCTCGAAGAAATATCCCTCTTCCGCGTTCGACACGATCGCGGACTTTCCAATCTGCTCGTAACTGTTGACTCGGCTTACCAAAAGATCGCGGGCATCCAATCTGAATTTTTCCTTTTCGTCATCCGCGAGAACAACACTTGCTAATGCATTCTGGTTTAGGCGCCAAGTCGCGTTGTCGACGTTATACATCCGAATAAAGGGTTCGCCTGAACCATAGAACTCAGCCTTTTTATAGATACCATTCTGCACGATTCGCGCCAAGTCTCCGAGGCTAAACTCTGGCCACTCTAACGCCTCCTCGCTCTCGAACAGCTCCCGCAGATAAGCCGCCGGCAGAGTACGAACCGCTTCAAGTCGCGCCACGCTAGCTCGCCGTGCCTGCTCGACAGCCGCAAGCTTGGTCTTGAGGGCTTGGGCGATACGCTGTTGCTCGGGGAGTGATGGGAGCGGAATTTCCAAAGACTCAATGAATCCAGAGCGAATACTGTGAACCGTCGCTCCGCGTTTTACGCCCTCATCAATAACTTTTCCTTCGAGGAACTTTAGAACATACCGTAAAAACTCAGAGTTGAGTTTCTCGGGATCAGGAAGGATTGCCTTGATGTCCTGGTTGAACGTAACGTGGTCTTCAATCACCGCAACTGGAAATCGCCGGGCCAAGATACCCGAACGAACCACGACGAGCACAGTGTCGGCGGGCACCAGCGACGCACTACTGTTCTTCACGGCATCTATCGTGATTCGATCTTGCGCATTAGCAACGCTGTCGGTTCCCATGTCCTTGGGCGAGATCCAAGGAATTGTCCCTTTCCAATAGTCCGCGTTGGCTTTGCTTGGCGTTCCGCCATGACGAAAGGTGCAAAGATCTTGCAGCGCTACCAACTTCCAGTGCTCGCGGCACTCTCCCAACGCAAAGATCGTCATGCGGAGAACATCCTCTCTTTCGCCTCCCGCACCAAGGCCGCCGGGTCCCCGCCGGCCTCCAGTGCCTCGAACCCGCCCGCGGCCTTGAACGCCGGGGCCTCGAAGACCTGCCGCGATTCCAGCCCCTCGGTGCCGCTGTGCTCGAACTGCGCGACGATGGCGCGCACGGCCGCGGCGGTCTGGGGCGGCAGGCCGTCGAGCCAGTCCTCGTGTTTGATCAGGAAGGCGTCCACCCGGTTCTTGCGGGTGCGGGGCTTGATGTGGAAGCCCAGGTCGCCCAGGACGTCGTAGAGGTCGCAGTCGGCCTTTTGCTCGACGGCGCGCAGGGTGCCGGGCGGGTGGCCGCCGCGCACCAGTTTGTCGATCAGGGCGCGGCGCTCCTCCGGTTCGGCCCAGCGGGCGCGGAACTCGGCGAGCGTCGGCGCCTCCGCCAGCAATTGAGTCGCCAGGCGCTCCTTGTAGACCGAGAGCAGGATCCGCTGGTCGCGGCCGTGCTCCTGCCCGAGCACATAGCGGCCCTGGGCATCGACGCTCACCGCGAAGCCGTCGACCACGATCACCGGCTCAGGCGCGCCCCCGCCCTCCCCGTCCCCGTCGCCGGGCTGGCGCGGGTCGGTGATGAACTCGGCGCCGAAGAGGTCCGTGGCGTCGGTATAGTCATAGACATGGAACATCAGCTTGCCGCTGGCCTCGTCGATCCGGGTGCCGCGCCCGACCATCTGGTAGAAGCTGATGGGTGAGCGCACGTAGCGGAAGAAGACCACGTTGCACAACCGGGGCAGGTCGACGCCGGTGCTGAGCAGGTCGACGGTGGCGGCGATGAAATAGCGGCTGTTGGCACCGCGGAAGTCGGCGAGGAGCCGGCTGCCCTGGCTGGCGTGGGTGCACTTGAAGGCGTAGTCCTCGACCGGTGTGCGGCCCTGCTCGGTGCACCAGTCGGCATAGCGGTTGCCGATCGCGGCCACCACGGCATCGGCGTGGCTGTCGCGGGCGCAGAAGACTCATCCCGGGCTCAACCTCACCGACCCTCCGGGGTCCTGATCTTCACCAGCCGCAGATCGGTGATCAGTTCCTGCGGCTCGCCCAGGGTGATCCGGGCAAAGTCGGGGTGTCGCGGGTTGAGCAGGTAGTTGGTCTCGGCGGGGACCACCGCGCTGGGGACGGCCAGCACGGGGCTGGTGAGCCCGGCCGCCCAGTCCGTGCCCAGTGCGCGCAGGGTCGTGAGGGCGTGCGGCGCTCGCCAGTCCGCCGGGAGTTGTTCGGGACCCCATCGGGTGATGCTGAGGTCGGCCGGGATCTCCGCTGGGATCATCAAGTAGCGCGCCCGTAGCGGCTGGTCTTGGACCAGCATTTCCAGCATGGCCAGCGATTGACTGCCGGCGGTATAGACGAGTGGCACGCCCTTGCGGTTCCAGCGACCACCGTAGCGTCTGGCGCCCTCGCCGGAGAAGGCCGTGGCGGCAAAGTGCGCCGTCAGTATCCGCCAGGCCGTCGGCATCAGGCGAACACGCCGTGCTCGATGCGCCCGAGGGTATCCATCACGCCCTCGGCACCGATGTCGGTATCGAGCAGGCTCAAGGGGGTAATCCCGCCGAGGGAGGCGTTGCTGGACTTGAGCCAGTCGATGGTCGCGCCCAGGTCCTCGAAGACCTCCTCACCGCGTGCGACCACGCGGGCGAGGCGGATCAGCCGGGACGACTCCTCGCTGTTGAGCCGGCCCTCGCGCTTGCGCCGCGCCAGGGTCCGCTCGGGAATCCCCACGGCGCTCGCCAACTCGGACTGGGACAGGTGCGTCAGTCTGGTCAGGGCATCCACGCAGGACGCCGGGATGCCGCGGCGAATGACGGCCACCCAGTCGAGGACCGAGCGGGGGATGGCGCTCAGAACCGCCTCACCACCCAGTAAATCATCGACCGCAAGTAAAGAGGTAGCGGATACTGCAACGGCAGGGGTCATGGGACATCTCCGAAAAGGGCCAGATGGCAGCTAGTATAGTCAATAATGGCAGGCGAACGACAGCGCGCCCGTCGTCGGCGGTCGGTGGCCGGGGTGACGGCGGGGTTGCCCTTAACGATCAGAAATAAAAGGTAATAATGATTCAAGCGCTTGAAGCACTCACCCGGCTGCGTGAGGGCAACCGTCGGTTCGTCGCGGGCGAGCAGCACCGCGATCCGCTCCTGAGTCACGCGCGGCGCGCGGAGTTGGCGCAGGGGCAGTGGCCCTTCGCGATCGTGCTGGGTTGTTCGGACTCACGGGTGCCGGCGGAGATCGTCTTCGACCAGGGGCTCGGCGACCTCTTTGTCATCCGGGTGGCGGGCAACATCGTGGCCCCGTCCCAGGTGGGCAGCGTGGAGTTCGCGGCGGAGCGTTACGACACCCGACTGGTGGTGGTGCTCGGGCACTCCCAGTGCGGGGCGGTGCTCGCCACCCTGGAAGAGCTGCAGCAGCCGACGGCGAGCCAGTCGCGCAATCTGCGCTCGATCGTGAACCGCATCCGGCCCTCCGTGGCGGGCTTGCTGGAAACCGAACTGCGCTACGACACGCAGGCCCTGGTGCGACACGCCGTGCGGGCCAACGTCGGCGTCTCGGTCAGCCAACTGCGGCACGGGTCGGAGATCCTGGAGCATTTGACTGAGCATGAGGGGCTCTTGGTCGTCGGTGCCGAGTATTCACTGGCCACCGGCGTGGTCGAGTTCTTCGATGGCGTTCCGCCCGGGTAGGGTGAGCCGCGCGCACCGCGGTGGTCGCCAAGGTGCACGCCGTTTCGTTCCACCGCAACCCGTCAGGAACGGTTCACCCCAGAAAGAGCAGTTCTCACACGGAGACACAAAGATCACAAAGATATTCAACGCGATATGTAGGTCGAGGAAATCACCCGGGCGGTGATCGGCCCAACGCCATCAATGATCTGTTTTTCTTTGTGTTCTTTGTGTCTTTGTGTGAGAAATTCCCGGATTTAGGTTCACGAATCCTCGCGGTACCCGCCGATGACCGCCAGCCAAACCTTCTCCGTCATTGTCGATGATCGCGAAGCCGCCAGCGGGGTCCTGGCCGCCCTGCGCTGCCGCGCCGAGGTGGTGACACGGGTGCAGCGCCTGACGCTCGGCGACTATCAGGTGGACGAGGCGCTGCTGTTCGAGCGCAAGACCCTGCCGGATCTCGTCGCCTCCATCAAGGACGGCCGGCTCTTTGCGCAGGGGTTGCGACTGGCGAACGCGCCGCTGCGCACGGCCCTGATCCTGGAAGGTACCACCCGCGACCTGGGTGAGTGCCGGATGCACCGCGAGGCGATCCAGGGGGCGCTGATCGCCGTGACCTTGTTTCTCGGCATCCCGTTGCTGCGCTCAATGGACGCGCAGGAGACCGCCGGGCTGATCCTGTTCGCCGCCCGTCAGGCGCGCACCTTCGCCACCGGCGCCCTACCCCGCAAGGGTCTGCGCCCGCGCGGCAAGGCGCGGGTGCAGAGCCGCATCCTGCAGGGCCTGCCCGGCATCGGACCGGCGCGTGCCAAAGGGCTGCTGGAGCGCTTCGGCAGCATCGAGGCGGTGATGGCCGCCCCCGCGGCCGACCTGGCCACGGTGCCCGGGATCGGCGAGCGGACGGCCAAGTTGATCCGCTGGGCGGTGGCGGACGCTGCGGCGACCTATGACCAGGCGCCGACCGCTTGGCCGCTGTGACCCGCCGGTCAACCGAAGGCCGGATAGTCCAGCGCCACCTGCGCCAGCGGCTTGGCCGCGCCGGCCGGGCTGTAGACGCCGTAGCGGGCCAGTTCGGCGGCGCCCAGGCGGCCGATGACCCGCTCGATCTCGGTCAGGCGGGCGCCTTGGCGCACCAGGTAGCAGATGTAGGTGTGGCGCAGGGCCGCGGCGTCCACCTCCGTGGGGTGCGACAGGCCGGCGTCGTGGGCCAGGAGCCCGAGGCGAGCCAGGAGTGGTTCCGCCCCCCCGGCCGCCGGGTCGCCGGACCACAGGGGGACGGGCCGATGCGCGGCCAGCAGTGCCGCCAGCGCCGGACTCAGGGTGAGCACGCGCCCGTCACTCGGCACCCGGAGCTGGCCGGTCGCGAGATCGATGGCCGCGCCGTCCAGGTCCTCGCACTCCCGGGGGTCGAGCCCGGACAGGAGCAAGCCGAGCAACTGGCGGGTGGCCGGGTCCGCCAGTTCGGCCAAGGCCCGGACCTCGCCGGCCAACAGTTCGCGCACCACGGCACCCGGCAGGCGGCGCAGCTCGGCGGTCTCCAGGCGGTCGGCCTCAGGGTAGCGCGGCAGGGACTCGCGGGCGGCGTCGGCGCGCGCGGGCTGGGGCGCAAAGACCCGCACGCCGGTCACCGGCAGTTGCTCCTCCTGGGTGCGCTCACGCCGGGTCAGGAACTCCAGGAGCAGCACGGCGAGGAGCGCCGTCACCCCCGCCGCGACGAGGTTGTAGAGGAAGTCGCGCCAATAGTCGGGCTGGAAGGGGCGGCGGGGGGCGAAGGCGGGCTCCACCACCTTGACCTGGGGATAATTGGCGGGGGCCTTGGTCCTGACCTCGAGCAGGCGCTTCTCCAACTCGCGATGCTGCTCATCGACCTGGGCCAGGTCCTTCTTCAGGGTCTCATAGCGGGCGAAGCGGGCAGTGAAACGCGAAGCCTCCGTGCGCTGAACGGCGAGTTGCTGCTCCAGCAGGCGGGTCTGGCGCCGCGCCCGCTCCAGTTCCCGGTTCAGGGTGGAGCGCAGGTAGTTCTGCCCCTTGGCCTGCTGCGCCTTGATCCGCGCCTCCAATTGGGCAAGCTCCCCGGGCAGCTCCTTCAGGCTCGGCTCGCTCTCCAGGTAGACCCTGGTGTAGCGCTGGGAGAGGACGGCGAGATCGGCGCGCCGCTTGGCCGCCTCCTCCTGCAACTGCTGCACGGCGCCCTGCTCGGCGGGGGGTACCACCTGCTCACCGCGGGCGATCGCCTCCTCCAGGGCCTGGAGCGCCGACTGCGCCTTGACCTCATCGGCACGGGCGGTGTTGAGATCCGTGGTCAGGGCCGCGAGCCGCGCCGGGGCCTGGTTGCCGCCCTGCTCCATGCTGTCGATGTCGTGGTCCTGGCGGTAGCGATCCAGGGCCGCGGCCTTCTCGCGCTTCTGCGCGGCAAGGCGGTCGTACTCCTCTTGGAGCCGCGCCAGGGTGGTCCCCACGTCGCCCTCGATCTGGGTCCGGCGCCGCGCCAGGTAGGCGTCGGTCCAGGCGTTCACCAGGCCGGCAAGCTGCTCAGGCAGGCTGCCGGTGGCGCTGAGTTCGACCAGATTGGTGCCCTGGGTGGGCCGCACATCCAGCAGTCGGCGCAGGCCGTCCGGGTCCAGGGCCGCGACGCCCGGCACGCTGGGCGCGGCCCGCTCCAGGGTGTCCGCGAGCAGGTCGCGGGCGAGCAGGATACGGCCCTGGACCGCCACGTTCTGGGGGTCGGCACCGGCCCTGCCGGCACTGAAGCCGAGCCCTTCGGGCACCTCGATCAGCACCGTCGCCGTCGCCCGATACTGGGCCGGACGGGTGAAATTCCACAGCGAACCGCCACCCAGGACCAGGGCGAAGACCACCGCGAAGAGCCGGAACCGGGCCGCCTGGCGCCAGGGTTCGCGCACCGTCGCGGGACCCGGTGGGCGCGACAGGAGTTCGACCTGCGGGAGACCGGGGGGGAGGCCGCGGCCGGGGTCGCGGTCGTCATCGGGGACCAGGAGTTGATCTGATGGTTGCACGTTGGGGCTCCGGGTAGACCTGGATCGCGGGCCGTGGGCACCCGCAGCGTGCGGGACCCTGGAGGTCAGATTACCGTGAAAGTCGCGCAGCGACGCTGTGGGAGCGGCTTCAGCCGCGACGAGGTGTCGCGGGTTACCCAAGCGTCGCGGCTTACCGCGGCCTTGAGTCGCGGCTAAAGCCGCTCCCACCGGGGCCTTTCACGTTCGCGCCTGGGGCCGGCGCCTCGCGGTGCGATTGCGCCCGACCCGCCGCGCCAACCACCACCCACTGGTCACTAGCCACTAACCACTAACCACTGGCCTTTGGCCACCAAGCGCCGCCCGGCCTCAGCCGCCCTGATGGTAAGCCGGACTCAGCTCATGGACCGCCGCCACCATCGCCGCCGCGTTATCCGGGTCCACATCCGGCGTGATGCCGTGCCCCAGGTTGAAGACGTGACCGCTGCCGTGGCCGTAGCTGGCGAGCACTTCCGCCACGCCCTCGCGGATCCGCTCCGGGGAGGCGTAGAGGACACAAGGGTCCAGGTTGCCCTGGAGCGCCACCCGGCCCTGGACCGCCCGGCGGGCGTCGGCCAGGTCCGTGGTCCAGTCCACGCCCAGGGCGTCGCAGCCGGTCTCGGCCATCCGGTCCAACCACTGACCACCGTTCTTGGTAAACAGGACCACGGGCACCCGCCGCCCCTCGGCCTCACGGGTCAGACCCTCGACCACGTGCTGCATGTAGGCGAGCGAGAACTCGCGGTACTTGGCCGGGGTCAGGGCGCCGCCCCAGGTATCGAAGATCATCACCGCCTGGGCGCCGCGGGCGATCTGGGCGTTGAGATAGGCGGTCACCGAGTCCGCCACCTTGGTCAACAGGGCGTGGAGCAGCTCCGGGCGGTCATACATCATCGCCTTGGTGTGGGCGTAGTTCTTGCTGCCGCCCCCTTCCACCATATAGGTGGCGAGCGTCCAGGGGCTGCCGGAGAAGCCGATCAACGGTACCCGACCATGGAGTTCGCGCCGGATCAGGCTCACCGCGTCCATCACATAGCGCAGTTCGACCTCCGGATCGGGCACCGCGATCCGCGCCACGTCCGCCACCGTGCGCACCGGGGTCTCGAAGTGCGGCCCCTCCCCTTCCGCAAAGTACAGCCCCAGGCCCATGGCGTCCGGAATCGTCAGGATATCGGAGAACAGGATGGCCGCGTCGAGCGGGAAGCGCTCCAGGGGCTGGAGCGTGACCTCGCAGGCCAGGTCCGGGTTCATGCACAGGTCCATGAAGCTGCCGGCCCGGGTGCGGGTGGCGCGGTACTCGGGCAGGTAGCGCCCGGCCTGGCGCATCATCCAGACGGGGGTGTAGTCCACGGGCTCGCGCAGCAGCGCGCGCAGGAAGGTGTCGTTCTTGAGCTGGGTCACGGTGCAGGGGCTTCCAGGGCTGGGGTTGAGCGGAACCGGATCAGACAGGATCGGTCGCTGTGTGGGTGCGAAGGATACACCAGGCCGGGGCATGAGGCCCCAGGGAAGGCGCGTTGCGCGGGCGGGAGCATGACGACAGCCCTTGCGGTCCAGGTCCGCCAAGAGCAGTGCGGACGACAGGCCGCGCCGCCGGCCACGGCCGACGGCATCCGGGTGGCGCCCATCACCCCTGCCCCGGACAGGCGCAGAGGACGGGGCCGCGCACCTCGGCTCGCCCGGCGATTCAGGCCAGACGTCGATGACACCAATCACCGGCGCCATCCGCACCGCTGGCCCGCATATTGGTACTGGACCTCAGTCCGTTCTTGGCAAACCCATTGCGGAAACCCGGCCGCAGACTCTAGACTTGTGGTCTTGGCTTGTGCCGGAGGTCGCCCAATCTCCGCGGAACCGGCGCAGTACCCCACATCCGCCGTCAAATGCTGCCTACTGGAGAGCTTCGATGCTACAGTTGGAAGACTTGGTTCTTTACCATCGCGATGGCCGTGCGGTCGCTGTTGCTGAGGTGAAGATGAAGCTCGGTACGTCACCGCAATGGGCAGCGCAACTGCGACGCAATATCCTGGCCCATGGCGGCGTTCGACCCGCCGAGTTCTTTCTCGTCGTGACGCCGGAATGGGTTTACCTTTGGGAGAACGCCGGAATCGAGCCCGTGGCGGTTCCGCCGACCTACGTGATCGATGCACGAGCGGTGCTGAAACCGTATTTCGACGCCGCCAACGTGCAACCGCACCAGATTGATGGGCGTGCCTTTGAACTGGTGGTCGGCGCCTGGCTTGCTGATTTGACTCGGGTGGGCACCACCGACGCCGGATTATCAACCATTCCCGAGGGGTTGACCCAGTCCCATCTCCTACAGGCAATCAACGATGGACGCGTCGAATACGCGGCTGCCGCGTGAAGATCTACGTCGAATCCAACTTCGTGTTGGAGTTGGCCTTGGCCCAGGAGCAGCATACAAGCTGCGATACCATTCTGCGCCACTGCGAGTCCGGGTCCGCCGAACTGGCAATCACCGCGTATTCACTGATGGAACCCTATGAGACCCTGATGCGCCGCCACAAGAAGCGAACACTGATCAAGGCCGACCTGGACGACCAGTTTCGGCAGCTCGCCCGGACCAGCACATATGCGGAACAGCTTGCCCGTTTTCAGGATCTGACCGGGCTCCTGACGGACAGTGCGGTGGAGGAGTCTGCCAGATTAGAGCAAGTTCGTGCCCGATTATTGAATACCGCGAGAATCATCCCCCTCGAACCGCGTATCCTGCATGCCGCCGCCGAACATCAACGCCGGCACGATCTTTCGCCTCCGGACTCGGTTATCTACGCATCCGCGCTCACTGATCTGGGGGACTCAAACCCGGAACCCAGCTGCTTTCTCAATCGCAACACCAGGGACTTTGATGATCCGGACATCGTGCAGGAATTGCTGGCCAGAAACTGCAAGCTCCTGCCGAGGTTCGACTCCGGGTTAGCCTACATTCTGAGTCGATAACCAATCACAGTGATTAAGGTGCGCCGGCTCTCATTCGGCAGGTTTGTATTTGCCGAGTTGCCCGACCCGGTCCTTGGCACCGACCGCCTCGCCGGCCATCTTGTCGTAGACCTCCCCCCCCCGGTACCGGGGGTCTCTCAGCGATAGCGCAGGAAACCGCCGCCCGGGGCCTGCGATCAGTCGCTCCCGGAACTGCCGGGTCTGCGACTCAGCCAGATCGACAGCCATCCACCAGGGCTAGGCCGATGACCCCTACCATCAACAGCAGCGGCAGTTCGGTATACTGTGATCGGAGTTCCCACCGCATCCATCACATACCGCAGTTCGACCTCCGGGTCCGGCACCGCGATCCGCGCCACGTCGGCCACCGTACGCACCGGGGGGCCTTGATTATAACTCCGGCCACCGCGCGAACCGCGGGGCCGCTGGTCCGCACAGCGGACCCTACGGAGCGCGGCCTTACCGTAGGGCCCGCGGTGCGGACCGATTTCCGCTGGCCGGAGTGATGATCAAGACCATCTGCGGCCTTGATCATTGTTCCGGCCAACTCGTAGGGTGACATCCGTCACGGCCGGGGGCCGCTCCTACGCCGTAGGAGCGGCCCCCGGCCGTGACGGGTTGCCGCAAGGGCGCGTGGCCGGAGTCATGATCAAGGCCGGATCTGCAATATCTTCGCTTTTAAGCGAAACGATATTACAATCGCCATAGCGCCCGCAGCTTCTGCACCAGCTCTTTTTGCCGGTGATTGATAACCGCTGGGGTCCACTCCGTTTTTCTTAGTACCTGCGTGGTGAGAGCAAAGGGCGACACACCCTTGCTGGTTGCGAAATAGCTTTCCTTTTTCTTGTCGAAATCGTAATTCTGCGCCTGGGCATTCTTCTTTCGCGAAAGCAAAGCTAAGTTGCCAATACGATGCGTATAGCGAGCACGATCTTCTTCGACTGGGAACCAATCCAACCATACACTTCCCTTGCTCGGATTTTGTGGGAGAACATGTTCCACCGAGATGATCGGATAATCGTATGTCGCCTCGCCCTGTGCGAGCGTTGAGTCAAGGCGCAGAAGAACATACTGGCGAATCCTTGTGATGAGGTACAAATCTCCATCCAAGACCTTCACAATTTGACCAACCTCATCGGCTGTCAACTGAAGCGGAGCGTCAGCCGCAGTCAAGTTTGCATTTTCTTGTATGGCCGTGAGAATTCGCCCATATCTTTCAATACGATAATTGATGTCTGCGCGAAAGATCATCAAACCTGCCGCCAACCTTTCCAGGTCGCGAAAAAACTGGCGCAATTTGTCAGGGAACTGGAGGTTTTGGGAGAGGTAAAGAATTGCCGGCGGAACCCAATCGAAATTATCGATTTGGTTCAGCCACCGGAACAGGGAATTCACCAACTCCGCGTTCTTCTCGCTTTGATAAGTAGCCGTCTTGATAATCTCCAGAGCATCTGAGTAGGGCTTTAGCACCTCATCGATGAATTTCTGCGGCTCTCGCTGTGGCTGAATGTGCTTGCGAAATTCATTGAGGGCGGTCTCGCGCAACTTCGTCTTACGATAAATCATTCGGATATGCGCGAATAATTCCTGAAAAACCTCTCGCCCTAAGTCCTCCTCCTCATCCTCCCAAATCTTCGTGTATTTCTCTTGGTGTTCTTTGGGGATCGCCCCGACAATTTCTGCCTTTAGCAAATCGGTAAGACGAAGATCAAGGCCACGTGCGTTAAGTACAGAGAATATACGATAGGCCGAATCCAGGTCGGGAGTGGAGACTACAACCAGAAAGCAGCGACGCATCAAATATTGCAGAAGCCTGATACGCTGCACATCGGAAAGGCTCGCAACGGCTTCTACAAAATACCTAGCGTTGGCTTGTATATTTTTTCGACTATCAGTTAGCTGCGCACTGTCAAGCTGCAGGAGACGAGGCAATCCCTTCTCGTCCTGAATATATTCGCGGAAGAAAAGTTCGTCGCGTTCACGCAACTTGAGGCGGTAGCGATTAGGGGTCCCTACGATCAGGTTGCCCCTTTCGTAAATGAATTTCGTCAATTCGTCCGCATAATCATCCTGGACTAACGATCGCAAGACCGCCAGAAGAATTGTAAGCGTTGTCAATCGTTGTTGTCCATCTACGATATCTGCTTCTGGAGAGTCTTCACCCTTTATCAACACGATACTGCCCAGGAAATAGGGATTCACCTCCTCAATGGGCTGTACATCATTTCCGAGAAAGGCCAACAAATCGGTGAATAATTCGCTTGCCTGGTCGGTTGTCCACGCATAAGGGCGCTGATATGGCGGTATCGCAAACGCGAAATCGTTGCTCAAAACCCTAAACAGAGCTTTCTCGATGGCGTGGATCGTTACCGGCATATCATGGCCTTTCAAGGTTCGTGTGTTAGACAGCATGGGCGCAACGAAGCGTTCCCGCCTCAGCGCGCGGCAATTAGAATGGCATGGTCTTGCGGCCTTCGTCTATCTTGCCTTCCGCCCAGGCTTGCGCCCTTGGGTTCAGAGGTTGGCGCTGCCGCAACCAGACCAGATACCCAGGGGCAGACGATAGAATCTCCCGCCAGGTGAACCCAGAGACCCCGCATCCAGCCAGCCGACGACGCCAAAATACGCGACATCACCGCTTATAGACCTTGGCGGGCAGGAACAGTCGCTCGGACCGCCCCGGTAAAGGCGCAAAGCCGAAGTGCCGATAGAAGCCCGCCGCCCGTTCATCCTTGGCATCCACGACTATGCCCGCGACCGCCAGGACCGTGCTGGCACCCGCGACCTTACGGCAGGCATCCGCAAGCAGGATCGAGCCCAGGCCCTGCCCCTGAAAAGCTGAGTCGACTGCGAGTCGACCCATCAAGGCCACGGGTACCGGATAGCGGGGCAACTTGCGCGCCAGGTGCGGGGGCAACTCAGAACAGTTCACGCTGCCGGCGCTGAGCGCAAAGAACCCCGCCAGGCGTTGCGGATCGGCATCGGGCGCGGCGATGAAGACCCGCGCGACACCGCGGCACACATCCTGCGAGGCATAGCGGCGGATGTACTCATCGAGAGCGGGTTGTCCGCAACGAAAGGCCGCCGCGTCCAGTGCCGCATCCAGCGAGCGGATGCGGTAGCAGGTCATTGTTTGACTTGTTCCGCATGACGGTCAAAGGCACGGGCGAGCGCGGCATTGGGCTCGGCGGGCGCGTCGAGGGCGGAGAGAAATGCCTGAAAATCAGAGGCCGTCAGGGTGATCGACTCATTGGCCTGCACCACCTCCTCGGCGCTGGCCAAGGCGTGTGTCAGCACGAAATCGGACACGCTGGTCTGCGCGTAGGCCGCCGCCCGGTCGAGCAGTTGCCGGGCACGGAAGTCGCAGCGGATGTTGAGGCGGCCGTCTTTGGTCGTGGTGGTGCTCATGCAAAACTCCGGTCGCTGACGCTACAGTCAACCATATTGTACTCCGCTTGTACTCACATTCCCATGCCTCCGGCATCGGAGGGTGCGATCAGCACTGATGTGTTAACGCACATATCATAGGGACCGGGCGTCGTTGTCGTTGTCGTGATCGTGGTCGGATTGTTCGATTACGACAACGACAACGACAACGACAGAGTATCCGGGATCTCGGTCAGCACATCAGTTCTGATCGCACCCGGCCTCGGAGGCGCAGGCCGCGTCAAACCGATCGGCCCGCCTGGTGGCGCCCCAGGACCCGACTGGCGCGCCCGCGCGCGGGACCCGCGCGGACGCGTAGAATGCCGCCATGGACGTATCCCACATTCTCGATTCCCTCAACGATGCCCAGCGCGAGGCGGTCACCGCCCCCGCGGGGACCCGCCTGGTGCTGGCCGGTGCCGGCAGCGGCAAGACCCGTGTGCTGGTGCACCGCATCGCCTGGCTGATCCAGGTCGACCAGGTGCCGCCCTGGGCGCTGCTGGCCGTCACCTTCACCAACAAGGCGGCGCGCGAGATGCGCGGCCGCATCGAGGAGATGCTGGGCCACCCCGTGGGCGGGATGTGGGTCGGCACCTTCCACGGGCTCACCCACCGCTTCCTGCGCGCCCACTGGCAGGACGCGGGGCTGCCCCAGCATTTTCAGATCCTGGACGGCGACGACCAGTTCCGGCTGATCAAGCGCATCTTGAAGGCCATGGAACTGGACGAGTCGCACTGGCCGCCCCGCCAGGTCCAGAGCTTCATCAACAAACAGAAGGACGAGGGGCTGCGCCCGGACCACGTGGACGCGGCCGGCGACCGCTATCTGACGAAGATGGTCGCCGTCTACCGCGAGTACGAGGCGGCGCGCCTGCGCGGCGGGCTGCTGGACTTCGCGGACCTGCTGCTGTGCGCCCACGAACTCCTGCGCGCCCGCGCCGACATCCTCCACCACTACCGGGAGCGCTTCCACCACATCCTGGTGGACGAGTTCCAGGACACCAACGCCATCCAGTATGCCTGGCTGCGCCTCCTGGTCGGTCCCAACGACAACCTGTTCGCGGTCGGTGACGACGACCAGTCCATCTACGGCTGGCGCGGGGCGCGGGTGGAGAACATCCAGTCCCTGGAGCGCGACTTCCCCGGCAGCCGCCTGGTGCGCCTGGAGCAGAACTACCGCTCGACCGGCACCATCCTGAAGGCCGCCAATGCCCTGATCGCCCACAACCCGAGCCGCCTGGGCAAGAACCTCTGGACCGCCGACGGCGAGGGTGAGCCGATCCGCCGCTATGCCGCCTTCAACGAGGTGGACGAGGCGCGCTTCGTGGTGGAGCGCATCCGCAAGTACAGCACCGACGAGGGCTACCGGCGCGCCGAGTGCGCCATCCTCTACCGCACCACGGCCCAGTCGCGGCTGTTCGAGGAGGCCCTGATGAACGCGGCGGTCCCCTTCCGCGTCTATGGTGGGCTGCGCTTCTTCGAGCGCGCGGAGATCCGCGACGCGCTCGCCTACCTGCGCCTGCTGAACAACCCCGACGACGACGGCGCCTTCGAGCGTGTCATCAACACCCCGACCCGCGGCATCGGGGAGCGCACCCTGGACCTGCTGCGCGAGCGCGCGCGCGCCTCCGCGGTCTCACTCTGGCAGGCCGCGCTCGACCTGATCGCCGCCGGCGGCCTGGGGCCCCGCGGCACCGCGACCCTGGCCCGCTTCGTCGACCTGATCCGCGAGGCCCAGACGGCGACCCGGGACCTGGACCTGGCGCAGACCGCCACCCACATGATCGAGGCCGCGGCGCTCGAGGAATTCTATAAGAAGGCCAAGGACGGCAAGGGCGAGGACCGGGTGGAGAACCTGGGCCAGTTCGTCGAGACCGCCGGGCGCTTCCGCCAGGAGGTCGAGGACGACGAGGCCGATCCGCTCGGGGCCTTCCTGTCCCATGCCGCCCTGGAGGCCGGCGAGGCCCAGGCGGACCCCTTCACCGACGCCGTCCAGCTCATGACCCTGCACAGCGCCAAGGGCCTGGAGTTCCCCAACGTCTTCCTGGTCGGGCTGGAGGAAGGGCTCTTCCCCCACAGCATGTCCGCTGAGGATTCGGCGCGCCTGGAGGAGGAGCGCCGGCTCTGCTATGTCGGCATGACCCGTGCCATGCATCGGCTCTATGTGACCCACGCCGAGTCCCGGCGGCTCTACAGCAAGGAATCCTACCCGCAACCGTCGCGCTTCCTGCGCGAGGTCCCGATCGAGTTGCTGGAAGAAGTGCGCGGGCGCGGCGTGTCCTACCCGGCGGCGGCCGGCCGGGCACCAACGCCCGTCGCAGCGCAGCCTGCCGGGGCTGGCGAGACCGGCGGCTTCCACCTTGGGCAACGGGTCACCCACCCCAAGTTTGGCGAGGGGATCGTGCTCAACAGCGAGGGGCGCGGGCCCCAGGCGCGGATTCAGGTCAACTTTCAGGGGGTCGGCGCCAAGTGGCTGGTGTTGGCGTATGCGCGGTTGGAGTCTGTCCCCTAACGGGAGGTACGCGGTCATCGACCATCGGAAATTGAAATCCCAGAGAGTGGAGCAGGCAATATGATCGAACGGCTCTATGTCAACAACTACCGCTGCCTGGTCAACTTCGAGTTGATTACTAAGGATATGCCCACTGCACTCCTGATCGGTGCGAATGGTTCGGGTAAATCGTCGATCCGCTTTGCATTGCAGACACTGCAATCAGTCGCCCGCGGTGTCAACCGCGTACGTGACCTGCTGCAACCGGAAGATTTTTCATACGGAAATACTGAAACACCCTTGCGTATCGAGATCGAAGCGGTGATCGCAGGGCGCCGCTACAAATACAGTGTGGCGTTCGACTACCCGCGTGGCTTTAAAGAACTGCGCGTCTTCGATGAATCGCTCACCAGCGAGTCACACACCGTTTATACGCGTACCCAAGCGACTGTCAGCATACCGGGAAGCGCGAGACGTAGCGAGGCACAATTCCAGCTGGACTGGCATCTGGTTGCACTTCCGATCATCCAGGTCCGCTCTGATCCCGACGACCTGAGTATCTTCAAAGACTGGCTGGCGCGGATGGTCATACTGGCACCAGTGCCCAGCCTGATGAGCGGGGATTCGGCGGATCTCACGCTCGAATCGCATGTCGAGAGTCAAAACCTGGGGGAATGGTTTTCCGGTCTGCTGGGGAGTTTCCCGGCGGCCTACTCCCGAATCGAGCAGTATCTGCGCAGCGTGATACCGGATTTCGGTGATATTCAGCAGGTATCGGTGGGACCAAACGTCAAACGCATGAATCTGTCTTTCCGTCTGGAAAACAAAACCATGCGTATTCCATTCAAGTATCTGTCCGACGGAGAAAAGTGTTTCCTGCTCGCGGGGGTCGTACTTGCAGCAAATCAGGCCTACGGCCCGCTGTTCTGTTTTTGGGACGAACCGGACAACTTCCTATCCCTCTCAGAGGTCGGGCACTTCATCATAGAATTGCGCCGCGCCTTCGGCGTCGGCGTCGGCGGCCAATTACTGGTCACTTCGCACAACTCCGAGGCCATTCGCAAGTTTGGGAACGAGAATACGCTGGTATTCTACCGCAACAGCCACCTCGAGCCGACATTGGTTCGGAGGCTGGAAGAACTCACGGTCCACGGCGATCTCGTGGAAGCACTGATCCGGGGCGACGTTGGCCCATGATTCGCAAGCATCCGCCGGAACTCTTGGTGCTCCCCGAGGATGACGAGAATCGGCAACTTGCCGTTGGATTCAGCCTCCACTGGGCGATCAAGCCACGCGCGATAAAGGTTTTGCCGCTGGCCAACGGCTGGACGAAGGTTCTGGAGTCTTTTAAGAACAATCAGTTAGGGGACTTACGTCGAAGGCCGGAACGGAGGCTGGTGCTTATGATGGACTTCGACGGAAACGCAGAACGGTTGAGTTACGCAATGGGCCATGTACCCGACGATGTGCGAGACCGGGTCTTCATCCTGGGCGCGCGCAAGGAACCGCAAGATGTCAAACGCGCCATGCCCAAAATCGGCGCCCTCGAAGCCATCGGGACGGCGCTTGCGGAGGATTGCCGGACCAATGCATCAGCCATCTGGAATCACCCTGAACTCGCCTGCAACAGCGCAGAGTTGGAGCGGCTAAATGCGGCGGTGAAACCGTGGCTGTTCGGCTGACTTTCTGAGCAACAGATGGGGAAGATATTGATGTCACTCACGAACTCCCGTAAGGCCTTGCGACTCAGGCCGCCGGAGCGGCCACGGCTGCGTTCCCACGCGGAGCGTGGGAACGAGACGAGGTTAACCCGATGACGGAAAAGCAGCACAAGACCCTGACCATGACCCAGCTGATGACGCCGGACATGGCCAATTTCTCCGGTCATGTCCACGGCGGCGCCACCCTGCGACTGCTCGATCAGGCGGCCTATGCCTGCGCCTCGCGCTACTGCAATCACTATGTGGTCACGCTCTCGGTGGACCAGGTCTTCTTCCGCCAACCCGTGCGGGTGGGCGAACTCTTGACCTTCCTGGCCTCGGTGAACTATACGGGCAGGACTTCTATGGAGGTGGGCATCCGGGTCATGACCGAGGACATCATCCACAAGACCACGCGCCATGCCATCACCTGCTATTTCACGATGGTCGCGGTCGATGACGAGGGCCAGCCGGTCCCGGTCCCGGCGCTGGAGATCGAGACACCGAACGAGCGGCGCCGCTACGAAACCGCCGCCCTGCGGCGCGAATTCCGGCGGGAGATCGAAAAGCGTCACAATGAGATACGCCAGATGCACAAAGCGGCCACCGGCGGGCGGAACGCAGATGACGCGCCACTCCCGGGGTAGAGCGTCCTGGAACCTGGAATCACGCAAAGACGCCAAGAACGCAAAGAATATAGAGCTTTGCAAGCGACGATCCCGTCACCCGGCAGGCGAGCCGTGCGAAAAGATATCGCATTGAAAAACTTTGCGTCTTTGCGTCTTTGCGTGATCAATCGTCGGACTTAGGATCATCATGACCCGCGAACAACAGCTCGATCGCTTCCTTTCCACCCTCTTTCGCTTTGTCGAGAAGGCCGTGCTGCTGCTGGTCGGCGGCCTGGCGCTGCTGGCCATCGGGCAACTGGTCCTGGAGGTCCTGCGCAATGGCCGGGTCAAGTTGGAGGACGTGCTCCTGATCTTCATCTTCCTGGAGATCATGGCGATGGCGAACGTCTATTTCCTGCGCCACAGCGTGCCCTTCACCTATCCCATGTTCATCGCCGTGACCGCCCTGTCACGGCTGATCGTGCTCCAGGGCAAGAATATCGCGCCGGAGAATCTGTTGTATGAGGGTGGCGCGATCCTGCTGGTCACGGTGGCCATCCTGGTGATCCGGTTCAGCCAGCGTTACCACTGTGACGAGCCGGAGCGCGACGAGACGACGGACCCCGAGCGCAAGGACGCCGGGCCGCCGTGCCGGTGACGGCCTTGTCGGTCGCACTGAAGGGCGAGCTACATTATTAGGGAATGCCGTTGGCGCCGTTTTCGTTATCGTTGTCGTTATCGTTGTCGTTGTCGTTGTCGTAATCGAGGTTATCGCAGCGCCCCGGATTCTCTCGCAGCCCAAAGTGCATCGCCTCTCCGATTACGATTACGATTACGACAACGACAACGACAACGATTATGTTTCACTCGTTCTTGACTCGTTTCGGAGAGTAAGCCGGGTTCTCATCGCAGGTTAGACAGACGTTGGTGTTCTCTGTTGCCGCCTGGTTTCCCGGCGGTGCCACAATATCTCTGCCATACCGCGATTCGTTCCCGGCTCCTCGCAGAAC
>Ga0247837_1000442_pt1 | contig 87194 bp, 64 predicted proteins | sample LaCtaG_2_FD_187115 | JGI IMG/M metagenome (GOLD analysis project Ga0247837, IMG submission 187115) | Freshwater microbial communities from meromictic Lake La Cruz, Castile-La Mancha, Spain - LaCruzMarch2015_14.5m | ecosystem: Environmental > Aquatic > Freshwater > Lake | place: Spain: Castile-La... | reverse complement strand
CATTAGGGCTGGAACTATAGCCTGAAGCTGTCTTTTCTGGACTAGTTAGAGTCAGGATTGAGGGAAATGGCACAAAACTGACAGTTATATCGGCTATACATAGCCCTTTTCTTGTACACAGCCCTACTGATTCTTTTCTCCCGACTGTTCAACCTATCCTTCGAATAGCTGAGAAAATAACGACTATTTGTACTGAAACCCATTTCCAAAACCAGTCCGATTCAACATTGAGCGGAAATATAGGAAAACGCACAGTTTCAATCAGCCCTAATAGACTACTTTCCCTCTAAAATCAGCATTTCAAAGCCTGCCAACAGCGCCAATAAGCCGAGTTCCAGGTCAGAACCAACATAAATGGAACGCAAGCCCAGCAAACCCACCACTGCCTCCAGTCGTCCAGTCCCTCTCGCCAAGTCCAAGCCGCCCAGCCACAGTCTCAACAAGTCCGTGTCCCTGCGCTCCGCCCTGTCCACTTCCGCCTCCTCCCACAGTCTCGGCCTGCACCCCGCCCTCCCCTCTCATTCCCGCACCAATACGACCTACTCCAAGCCCTTCGCTACCCTCATTCGCCCCAATTTGAAGGTGGAAACGCACCCTGCGTCTCTCCACTCTCAGTCCTTTCTCAATACTTCTGGGTCGACTCGGAGGATTAGCAGGCTTTCTCTAGGGGACCGCAGCACTACTAAGGCGAATACGAGGGTTGCGAGGCATTCGGAACTGCCGGCTGTGGTGGAAAAACGGCCTTTGCCGCTATCGTCCTCTGAGGCTTTAAGTCACTATAGGGAGGACCTGACAGCGTATGAAATCAGCGAAATACTCTCGTTCGAGACAGTGTTTTACCTGGGAAGGGAGGGGAGCAAGGCCAAAGACTGCACTTTCGACAATGAAAAGGGGGACTATGTGCCGATTCTGGGCGACCACATGGCCTATCGATACGAAATAAAGGGAATTCTGGGCAAAGGCTCCTTCGGCGTAGTGCTGCGCTGTCTCGACCACAAGCACAAGGACGAAGTGGCAATAAAGGTCATAAAGAACAAGAAGCTCTTCCACCAGCAAGGCCTAGTGGAGGTGCGGGTGCTGCAGACGCTCAGGGAAAAGGACAAGGAAGGCCTGGTGCCAGTTGTCTGTTTGCGCTCTCACTTCCAATTCCGCCGCCACCTCTGCTTAGTTTTCGAACTGCTCAGCATTTCCCTCTACGACTACATCAAAAACGCGCACTTTCAGCCTCTGGACATGCTGCTTATCCGCAAAATTGCGATGCAGCTGCTAAAAGTGCTGATCTTCATAAAGAAACTGCGCATAATCCATTGCGATTTAAAACCAGAAAACATCCTACTGCGAACAGAGGGCAAATCCACTCTGAAAGTTATCGACTTCGGCTCTTCCTGTTTCGAAAACGCCAAAGTGTACAGTTACATCCAAAGCAGGTTCTACCGAGCTCCGGAAGTGATCCTAGGGACAGGCTACACCACTAGCATTGACATGTGGTCGTTTGGCTGCATTCTGGCGGAACTGACGAAGGGGAGTCCTGCCTTTCCCGGGGAAAGCGAAAAGCATCAGTTGGCGCTGTATATGGAAGTGCTGGGCGCGCCGCCTGCTGTAGTGTCCTCCAAAAGCCTGAAAAAGAACCTCTACTTCGACCCCAGCGGCGCTCCCAGGCCCCTGCACACCAGCAAAGGCCGCCCCATCCTCTGCAACTCCGTCTCCCTGGAAGCCTTCCTCCCCAGCACCACGGCCTCCTTCCGAGACCTAGTGAGCCGGTGTCTGGACTGGAACCCCTTTACTCGCATTTGCCCGGAGGAAGCGCTGCGCCACTCCTGGTTCGCCTTCGACAGTGAGGACGCTGGAGGCAGATCCGTGCTGCTTCGCACTCAGAGCAGTGCGCAGTTCTCGCAAACCCGCTGTCGGAAGGTGTCGCTGCTTCTCACTTAGTCACTATTACCTCCTATATATGTATAAGGTTCAAATCGCGGTCCCGGAAGCCTCGTTCCCAGGTAAAGCCGCACTCACTGTGAGCATTGAAGACGTGGAAAGGACGCTTAGGGCTCCGAGTGAACAAGAAGTAACTCTCCTAGTGGCCAATCTGACCGTCAAGCAAAGTCTACTGCTGAGCTGTGAGGTCCCGGAGTCTCCAGCTGCCCGGCTAACGCTCTGTTTGGGGGATTTCCTGCCCAAGTTGGAAGGCGAGGTTGACCAGTGGTTTCGTCTGGAAAGGGACGGGAGCAGTGGGCAGGATTTAGCCTTCCGCCTGGTCCTGAAAGTGAAAAAAACGCAGTTGGATTTGGAGAGGGAAACCTGTCCGCGCTGTGAGTCCAGCCTAATGAGGGCGCAGGCCCTGGAAATGCAACTGGCAGCCCTCAATTCACAATTGCGAGTCTTTCCCGCTTTGCAAAGGGAACTGCAAACCCTCCAAATCGACGACCTGACGCTGCACTACCCTGCCAGTCTGTCCCAGCAAGAGCGCGATTTCTTCAAATTCACACTAATCGCGTACCACCAAAGAGCCAAATTGACTGATTCCCTGCAGAAAGAAGCCTTTTCCGCTCAACAACGACTCGCAGAAGTCTTCTCCCAGCACACCGAACTCCGCTCTATTGCTGACGAAACCACAGTCCAGCTGCACAATCAGCTGCTCAGACTGACAGCTGAGCAGACGAAGTGGGCGCAAGAGAAGAAATCCGCCTGGGAAAATGTGTTGCAGTTGAGAGGGGAATTGGACCAAATGAGGAAAAACCACAGAGAAATGAGTGAGAAAATTAGAGACTTTCAGCAGGAAATCGCTGTTTTGAGGGGTCGGGAAAAGAGGTGGAATGAGGGGAGTTCGCAGGGGAAGGAGGGAAAAGAGGAGTTGAAAGCCGCTTTGGGGAAAAACCAAGAGTTGGCTGATGCAGTGAAACGCTTGGCTGAGGAGGCTGCGGCGACCACGGCCCAGTTTACAGCTGTGCACTTGCGATTGGTGCATGAAAAGGGCGATTTGGGTGCAGAGTTGCAGCGCTGTAGAGAACAACTCACTCAAAAGGAACTCCTTTGCGACCAATTAGCAGGCGAAAAGCTCAAACTCGAAAGCCAAAACCAGCAGATTTCCTGCCTTTCCCTACTACGTGATGAGTTGACTTCAACTGCCAGCGCCCAAGAAAGCAAAATTAAGGCTTTGGAACAGCAAAATATCGTGGAAATATCGAAAATTCAGGTCCACTGCAGTGATTTGGAAACTGCAAATGAACAGTTAATACGAGAAAATGCGACTTTAGTGGAAGAAAATGAGCATTTGAAGGGAGAAATGCAAAGGTTTAATAGGGAAAATGTGCGACTGCAGGGTCTGTACGACACTGCGAAGACTGAAAACGCAGGCTATATCGGGCGAATAACAGTGCTGGAGCAGGGCTTGTGCCTGCAGGAAGACGCCTACCGCACCCAAGAGCAGCTTTCCTTGCAAGCAAGCCACCACTCCGCCCTGATCCAGTTCCTGAGCAGTGACTTGAACGCAGTTTCGTGTTCTTTGCTGGAGCAGAGTGAAAAGGCGCTTGCAGGTCAGCAGTTGATTGCGAAGTTGACTGAGGTGTTGGAGCGGCAGAGTGGGGAGTTGCGGTTAATTCGCAAGATGCTGCACAACCCTGCGCCCTACGTCCCTGTTTCAAGTGACCCGGTAGACAGCGCTTTGGCGCAGTACCTGAATAGCAGACTAGTGCCAGCGCCCGTCCCCTTCAGTAGGGAAGAGCCAGGAGTGTACCTTTTCGGGTCAAGGAAAGTAGCAATGAAGCTGGAAAACAGCAGGCTAATAGCTCGGGTGGGCGGCGGCTTCATGAGTGTGGAGGAATTTGTGACTGTGTATGGGCCGATGGAGCTGGAAAGGCTGGAAAGCCGCAGACAGGCCAGACCTGCGGAGCCACTGTGGCAGCGAATCACACAGTGCTTGGAGGCGAAGGAAGCATGCAGCCCGCTCACCCAGCGAACTGAGCCCTCACCCAGACACCGCTTCAATTGAAGTCGCTTAATTCCTCACAAATAGTCTATATATTACGTCCGCTTTCCCTACTTCCCCCTGAAAGTAGCAATCACTAATGCAGAAAACACACTTTTCCCATACACAACTCTACCTGATTTGCTCATTCCAGGCAAATCCTAGCTGAAATCTACGAAATCACTTGCGTTTCCGGCGGTCTGCGGACTTGGCTTTGTCCAGGTCGAACCCTCCTCCCGTCTTGATGTCCAGGCGAGCCTTCCGCTCCTCCTCTTGTCGCTTTTTCTCCTGGGCGTCGCGCTCTCGCTGGGACTTTAAAGCGTCCTGGGCGCGTTTGGAGGTTTCGCTTCTGCGCTTGGAGGCTTCTTCCTCGGCCAGTCGCTTCGCTTCTGCCTTTTCTTCCTCGGTTTTGCGGGCGGAGTTCTGACTTCTCGCCCTAGCCTCCATCTCAGCTCTCCTCAGTTCCTCCTCTTCCTGCGCCTGCTGCATCTCCTCCGGACTGGGCCGCACCACAATCCTCACCGGACTGTTCATCACTTCGCCTTCATTGATGTACACATGCAGGCAGAGCTGGCCATAGCCTAGGGGCGTCATAGCGATAACCACTGTTTTGGTCTGAGGAACTGCCTTGTACTCAGAGGAAAACGGAATATCGCTTATAGTGTTATAGGGAATGCGACGGTCGGATTCAGTTTCTTCCTGCTTATACACGAAATGCATATGAGTATTAGCCGGAGAAACGAGTCCGAATTGGTCTCTTAGCTCAATAGTCATCATAAAGGGCTCTTTCGACACTGCTTCTTCAGGACATTCTGCGACTTTGCAGAGCTCGGGGAGGAAAACTGAAGTGACGACGCAGTGCATAGACTTGCCACTGGCGAGTTTCCTGACGTCTAATAGGCTGGAAAAGTGGGGGTTCGGGTCTCTGATGCGCTTGGCATAGGCCAGTTCTCTGATAAAGACGTGGCCGGACTGGTCCCTAGCCAGCAGCTCGTGGGCGCCAATTGCCACTTCTTCGAGAGGGGAGTCGGACTGCAAGGTGACGTAGGAAGGAGTCCAGTCGGTTTCTAGATGGGAGTTACGGTCGGTTTGGCCCCATATAAAGGCAGTGTCTTGGGATAAAGCCAGGGAAAGCTGAGGCCCGCAACTCAGAGAGACGATTGTGTCTCTGACTGGTACCTTGGTAGGTGTAGTGACTGAGAGAGTATCTCTCCCCAGGCCTAACTGTCCAGTCTGTCCACTGCCGAGGACATACACATCCCCTTCAAAGGTCTGTATGAGTGCGTGGGCTGTGCCAGCTGCAATGCTCGTGATTTCCCCTCTCACCTCGAAGTGAGTCATAGCGCCGTCCGCAGGGCTTTCCAGCAACACATTGTCCCCAGAGTGCAGAGAGCCCCAGAAACACAGTGTATTGCCTTTGGAAGCCAGTATAAAGTCTTGACCTGCAGCGATGGCGCCAGTTACTCGCTCTTGAAGGATGAGGAAGTGGGTGTCGCCCAGGCGGGGACTATAGCCCCAGACTGCTACCTCCCCTGAGGCCAGCAGGGCGCAGGACAACTCTGCAGCTGCGGAAATTGCATGCGCCTTTCTGCCTATCAGTAGCCCAATGACTGTTGGCTTGGATATAGGCTCTGCTGTCTGGAAGCCCAGGACTTGCCCGGATCTATTGGCTCCCCAGCCAAATACATCGTTTCCCCCGTTGCACTCCCTCACCCCACCTTCCGAACAGCCTCCTGGCAGGCCTGCATGCGTGCACCCACTCACAAGCACTATGGTGTGGAAACTGCCACAGGCTACTCCACACACCACCCTGCCCTTCAGTTCCGCTAAGGCCTTGGGCTTCGTCGCCGCCAGGTCGGTACCGTCGCCTAGAGTACAGTTCACATTGCTGCCAGCTATATAGAAGCAAGGCGAATAGGTCAGTTTCTGCATGCCTCTGGCCACCAGTTTCCCCACGTCTTCAGCCTCAGGACCACTGGCCTGCAACAAAGCCCGGGCTCTGAAGTACTCAATTGCAGCAGCCAAGCAGTCGTCTTTCTGCAGGAAAGCCTTAGCGGTGAGTACTCTGGCTAGTGGACTGGCGGCCGCCACTGTATTCAGGTCTCTAATGGCCTCGTCATTCCGCTGCAAGTCCAGACAAAGCCTCGCCCGCTGCAGTGTGTACTCCACTTTCTCACCTTCAGGCAGTTTCCGTATCAGAGTGCCGAGAATACTGACCATCAGCTGAGGGTTCGCAGCGGCTTTGCCCAGTTCTCGCTTCAGTTCTGCAGCGGAAGCGGCTCCCTGGTCAGGCAGCATAGCGTCTTTGGCCTTCTTTTTGACCTCTTCGGACTTGGCTTTGGGCTCACTTGTGGAGTCCATGGTGGGGGCGGTGATCTTGTAGCGAGGCTTTTTGGTTTCTTCGTCACTGGAATCGTCGCTTTCGGCTCTCCTCATATATATTAAAATAGTCCTGGAAAGGGAATTGGGCTGTGCTGAGGAGAGAGGGATGAGGCAGCGGGATATAGGAGGGGAAAGGTGAAAAAAAGACTTTGAGAACAATTAACTGCCCATTTGTAGGCATATTAACGGCTCATAGCTAAAAGTGCGAATCGCTATCTAGTCAATCTGCATGCAGCTGATATACCATCTATCAATTCAGCCATTTGAAAGCGGACTATAACTGTTATGAGTCTAGATAGAGCCTCAGTACTGTAGTAACATCAGACCCTAACACCCTACACTATAGAGGAGTGCATAGGCAAATCCCTGTACAAACTGTCTAAGGACTTTGGTCTATGCAGATTTCACTCGTAGCTGTACATATATGGATCTCTACCCTCGCTCGCGAGGCTATTCCCTTTCCAAAGTGACGCTTTCGGGGGTGTCCCGGCAGTCTTCGCGACGAAATACGAGCATGCATGCGTATGAGTTGGAACGAGAAAATGAGCATATGTTCACCCGCCTCAAAAGCATCCTCGTGCGGCCTCGGAAGCTACCCCCCACCTCCGGCAAAAAGAGCCTTAACTCTCTGTCCCGCAGGCGAGAAATGCAAAGAGTAGAACAAGAAAACAGCGTAACGTCCACCCAGCGTCTACTGCAGCGACTTCAGCGTTCCAAGCCCGTGCTCAGCTTCACTCCCGACCAGCGCAGGCCAAGTCTACGCACCTACAGGCCGGGGAGTAGTCAGGAGCCCGCCCCTATGATGCTCTTTAAGCTGCCGACGGAGGAGATGGACTATCGGTTCTGCTATGAATAGGCTAAGCACTGGGACTGGGGTCGTTTAGGGCTGCGGAGACTGAGTCGATTGCGGCTTCCGCCTCGGTTAGTCCTTTGTTCTGAGCCAGCATTTCTCGAATAGCCTCCTGAACTTCCTCGAAGTCCTCGATTTCGTTACCAAAGAGTTGGACGTCTGTGAGGCTGTTATTGTGCCTCTTTAGTATTTCCATCAGCAGCTCCGCACTCTGTTCCGTCAACTTATTCTTCCACAAGTGAAGACTTTGCAGGTGCTCATTCACCGACAGTGCCGCTACCAGCGGCTTCACACTTTGATCCGAAATCCCGCAGTTCCCAAGACTCAGCAAGGACAGAGCCTTATTCACACACAGCGCTTCCCTAAAGCCTCCATCCCTTCGACATCCAGTGAGTTGTCACTGAGGAAAAGCTGCTGCAAGGAATCGTCATTTTCCAAATACTCCGCCAATACCTTCACTCCCTCCGCCCTGAATAGATTCTCTCCCAAGTGGAGGGTCGTAAGGCGGAATTTGCCGGAAGTGAAGACTACGGACAGGCTGAGGAGGCCTTCGTCTGCGAGGGAGGCGGAGTTGAGGTAGAGAGTTTGCAGGGAGTTGGAAGACATGCTGAGCAGGCTGGTGGCTTGGTCGTTGCCGAGGAAGGCGGAGCCGAGACTCAAACTTTGCAGGTTTACCAGCCCTGGCAAGACGTTACAAATGGCCTCAGTGCCCGCCTCTTTTAACGCATTTCCCCCAAGTACAGTCCCCTTATCTCCACATGCGCCCCCAGCGAGTTCGCAACCGCCTCCATCCCCAATGCTATTCGACCCTAAATACAGGTCCAGCAGCGGACTTGCGATCTGATACAGCTTCAAAGCGATTGTCAGGGCGTCTAAATCGTCCAGACCGCAGCCTGTAAAGTCGATTTTGGGCCCGGAACACTGTTGCTCGAGAGCTCGCATGCGCGTTTCTATGCTTTCTTCGACTGAGTCCATTTCCACTTGCAATATATATGAGCTTATAGATGTGAGGTGGAAGGAAGGCCGATTTTCTATCGGAAATACGCAAATTGATGGGAAAAGTCGCATTAGTACTGATGAGTAAGGAAAAATATAGTAAATTCTCTGCCTTTTAAATCTTTTTGCTATCGCTCCTAGGTGTTGTTTACAATAATAACAGGAACACAGGCAAAATCGAACAAACTACTCCACAAAGCCACGTGCAGAAGCTCAGTTTCAGGAGATATGCAGATACAAAAAGACCTTTTTTGCAAATTATTCAATATACACCTCTTTTTCCTAGGCTCATTGATATGGGAATGGAGAAAATTTATATATACACTCTGAAAATACGATAATTTAGCCTATTTAGCAGTTTTTATGAGGTTTTCACATATATTGTAGATAATAACCTATTAGTTTAGGTAGAATTCAACTGTTTTGCCTGTGTCGGACAGTGTAATGCCTCGCACTGCACTTCCTTGCTATCAACGAGTCCTTTTTCCTTTCCCCATAAGACCTGTTCCTAATAATAGCGGAATAAGCAGTTAAACAGACACTAAAATTAGAGTTGTCTCTACCAAAGTAGGCAATTCTGTGCTTAAATTCTCCCAAAGAGTACTAAACTGCCCCTGAAAGCCTCTATTTCCCAGCCTTTCTTCTGAAGTCTCCTCCATTCGATAAGTCAAGTAGCCATAGAAATGAATCCTTTTCGCTTAGAAAGAGGCGCAGGCAAGCCAGCCTTCAAGGGCCTGCCAGGCCGCCAGCCACTGCGACTCGGAGACAAGGTGTTGAAGAACACTCTCCCCAGACTCTCTCATACATCCAGAGCCAGCTCCAGCGCCAACCAAAGTCCCGAGTCCAGGAGAGACAGGCCGAGCATGGTCAGTGACCTGGGCAGGAAGGAGTCCAAACTCGACTTCAGTCCAGACGTGTTTCGCAGTCCGCAGCCCCACCCCAGCGACCACTTCCTCAGTCCGAAAGCCCTGCCGACCAGACCTCAGCACCGCAGAGTCAAGTCCGACCAAGCCTCCAACGTCGTCCTAGTCCAGGACCACCCCGGCAAAGTCAACAAAGTCTCTATCCGAGGCCGCAGCGGCTCCATCCAAATCAGCTCTCCCAAAGTCCCAGATAGATACGAGTCCCCACAAGAAGCCAAGCCCACCCTATCTCGACGAATCAGGTCCAACAACTCCACGCCCAAGTCCAAGCGGATCATCATTAGAGGGCCAGAGCCCCGGTCGAAGTCCAAAGACCCGCCCACTCACCAGGAACTCTCTACCAGTTCGACTGAGAAACTTGTCTCTTTGAATACGTCGGAGTCGGTGGATGAGGAGGAAAGGGCTGGCTTGGTTAGGTACATTCAGGACTCTTTCCGCAAGGGTGGGAAGTGTCCGGAGTCCACTTTGGAGTTCTATAGAGTGGGGAAGTTGATAGGGAAGGGAGCGTTTGGGAAAGTCATCTCTGCGACGCATAAACTGTCGGGGGAAACAGTGGCGATGAAGACTATTGAGCGGTCTTACTTGGCTGAAGAACGACATATGAAGAAAGTCCTGCAGGAAATCGCAATTTTGCAGCGAATCGCTCATAAGAGAGTGATAAAGATCCTGGAAGTGTTCGAAAGCACGCATCATCTCCTGATAGTAATGGAGTACGCCGGAGGAGGAGACCTGCTCCAGTACGTGAAAACAATGGGCAGACTGAGTGAAGAAGAGGCCCGGCCGCTGTTTCGACAGGTGGTGGAGGGAGCCGTGGCTATCCACGAAGCTAATGTCCTGCATCGAGACTTCAAGCTGGACAATATCCTGCTCGACAAGGCCAAGCAGAAGATAAAGATCTGCGACTTCGGAGTGAGTCGCATGGTCAAGAAAGGCCAAAGGATCAATGAACAGTGCGGGACTCCGGCCTACATCGCTCCGGAGATAATTGCAGATAGAGGCTACGAAGGCTTTGCGGCTGATACCTGGTCTTTAGGCGTATGCCTCTACGCGATGATAAACGGAATGGTGCCTTTCAAAGCCCAAAGTCTGAAAGAACTGCACAAGCTGATCCTCACGTCTCGCTACAGTCTACCAGAGACTATGTCTCCCCAGGCCAAGGACCTAGTCAGCCGCATGCTGCAGCTAGTGCCTTCCTACCGCATTCCCCTGGAAGAGGCTTTGGAACATCCTTGGCTGGCACAGGAAAGCACGAGGGACATTTCCTTGTCGTATGAGGACTCGGGGGCCTTTGGTGAGTCCTATGTAGACCAAGAGGTTATAACGAAGGTGGAAAACTACGGCTTTCCCAGAGCGTTTATCCTATCTTCTCTGCAAGCAGGCGAAATGAATCACGCGTCCGCCTCCTACTACCTGCTGCACAGTGCTCTATACTAGGCTAAGTTGTCCCTAATTACCAGACGTACTTGCCTTCCGACTCTTCCTTTTCGCGGCAGCCTTCGTAGAACTGCGCGAACCACCTGCGCCACAGCAGGATCATTGCGTCTGAGTCTAAATCCTTCCTCAGTCTCGGTTCTAAGCCAAACTTCTTATTATCCCAAATAATCCCGTCATTCATGACCTGCTGGCTTTCCAACCTAAGGAACAATGCCGACACACAATAAGGCAGATATCCAGATGCATACAACTCATGGAAAACCTCATTGCTGTACTTGCCCACCTGAGTGGTATGCTGGAAAAAGACCGCTTCATAGAAAGGACTGATGAGGAAGAGGTACACTAGTCCGGGTCCCACTTGGAACACGCTCGCATTGAAGAAGAAAATAGGCTTGCAGCTTCCCAGTGTGACGAAGTTGTCCAGGGACAGACAGCCAATGTGCTTCCGGTTCTTGTCGTTAAGGAAGCGCTGGAAGAGCTTTTCCTTGTAGGCCTGCACCCAGGGGATGTCGTGGTGCAGTTCCTTCAGCAGGTTGGGGTCGTCCGCTGGTCTCCACTTCGCACGCCACGTGGCTCCTACGAAGTCAGTGAAGGGCAGCAGGGCGGAGTGGACGTAGAGGAAGTGCTTCACGTCTCCGCCGTTTTCGACGATGTCTTGGACGTGACTGTTGATGACGTTGATGCTGGTGCCGCGGAAGGGAAGGCGCTTGGTGAACTCCGTGATGTCAAAGGGCTCGTATTCAGGGTCCTGCTTGAGTGCATGCGCCCACACGAAAATATACCCGTACATTTCCTTGACTTTCCAAGTACTCACACTGGTCTGTTCGTCTCCACTCAGCACCAGTCTCTCACTAGGGACAATCTGCGCCTCTCCCACCTTCTCACTGTATACGTACTTGGCAGTCTGTAGCGGCTTCTTTTCCCTGCCATTCACCAACTTCCCAGTCTTCCCATCGAACTCCCAGCCGTGGAACGGACACTGGATGCAGGTTTGGTGGACGACCTTGCCTCCGATTCCCAGGTTCGCACCTATATGCGGGCAATAGGCATCCACAGCATAGGCAATTCCGTCCTCCCCTCTGAACAAAGCTACATGCATGCCGCTTTGACTCACATATTTCACCCCTCCTTTCGGCAAATCCTTCGATTTCGACACCATAAACCAGCCATTTGGGAAGGCAGGGAGCGTTTTCCCCATCATTCTCCTGGGCTGCGTGAAGGCACTTGGTTGCCTGTAGTAGTAGGAGGCGAAGTAGCAGTAGTAAAAGTAGTACAGCACAATGGGCACGATCCAGTAGGGGGAAAAGTAACCGACGAGCTGCGTGAGTGGTTCGTAGGTGTAAAAGAAGACGGAAATGAGGCCGATAGCCACCGCGATGTCAAAGGCTGAAAACATGTCAGGGATGGGCCTTATTATCTCAGGAATTGGCGGCAATGTGGGGGAAAATGGGAACCACACAGGCTGCGAGGCAGAGGGACTGAGGGGCTGTTAGATGTGCAATTTGAAGTGTGTTTAATGAGAAATGTTGCGTGAAGGAAGTTGAGTCTTCGACCTGATATAGCGTGTTTTTCAGTGATTTCCCACTGATTCCGTATTCCTTTCAACCTGCTTATTCCCCTCTACCCCCATTCTTTCCCTCTCCCTCGCATTCCTATAGATAGCACTTCCTCTGTCCTCTCACAGTTACGTCTAGGCTGGGAAGAAATGGACGTAGTGCTGAACGTATACGACCTGTCCCCCTACAACTACTACGTGTATTGGCTGGGCTTCGGCGCCTACCACAGCGGCCTGCAGCTCGGCGGCGTCGAGTACTCCTTTGGTGGGAATGACACAGAGGGCTCGGGAGTTTACGAAATTTCCCCGCTGTCTGAGGGCGCTGCTAACTTCCGACAAAGTATATTTCTCGGGAAAACGACTCTGTCGCATGCGGAAAGGACGCGGATTCTGGACCAGCTGCGGTTCGAGTTCAAAGGCCGGTCCTACAACCTCCTGCATCGGAACTGCAACCACTTCACTAACCAACTCAGTCTCAGACTGCTCGGCAGGTCCATTCCCGGCTTCGTCAATAGAGGCGCTGGGTGCGTCTCTCGCTTTAAGTGCTGTTTGCCAAGGGCTTTGGCTCCTCCGGTTGCAGAGGGAAGGACAGTGCAGTTGGCCTTTGCAGGCGTGGGGAAGGCAATTGGAGGGGAAGAGGAGCCGAGGGAAGGGACGGAAGACAGAAGGAAGTTGCTAGTTTCGGCGGTGGAACGCAGACTAAACGTATGAGAGGAAGGACGGCTTAGCTGCTAAATGGTCGAAATCGACTGGGAAATAGAGCATATAACAGCGACTTCTGCCTTTAGGGCTCAATTGATTATTGGGCTCATACGCAGGAACTATTTACTTGAATCTCTCCTATATCCACGAGGAAAAATCGGTCTAATAAGGACTTCCGTGGAATCAAATGCGCCTATTTAGTCTTTATGAGTCTGAAAGTGCTGTGCCGTATTGCCGCACACCCCGCTACTTCCCTGTGTGTCTTTACCGCGGCTGTCCCCGACTCCACCCACGTCGTAGCCTCCGCCACTCCCGTCCTCACCTCCACTCTGCAGTCCTCCGCCTCCGACCCCAAACAACTCAACACTCTCCGGGCCAAGTTACTCGACGGAGCCTTTATTTTCCAATTCGACCAAGTATGTGAGAGTTCTCAGGCCTTTGGGCAGCCTGCTTTGGTGTGTGACTTGGTGACTGGGAGAGATGCGGCAGTGCTGGTGTTTGGTACGAGTAGGTCGGGAAAGGATGAGTGTCACAGGGAGGCGGCGCTCGGCTTGGTGACGGAGCTGCTGAGAGTGCTGAGTGCGCAGAGGTCTCCGCACTCTTTGGGCTGTCGGGTTATATCTGTGGGACCTGACGGAGTCCTCGACCGAAAGTGCTACTCGGAAATAACGAAGCCCGGGCAAGTGGCAGTCCTACTAGAAGCCGAAGACCCTCGTACTGCCACAGTTCTGCGCTTGCAAGTTCTACGTGGCAAAACCTCACTGAGTGTACTGGACGTGGTGAATCTGCCTTGTGCGGAGCTAGCCAAGCATAAGGGAGTGGCGAGGATCTTCAATTCCGTATCGGCGGCTTTAACGAGGACTGGAGGGAAGTCGACGGCGCTCAGTGAGTTGTTGATGGCTACGCTGGATATACATCATCCAATGAACCCTAGCCAAGTGATGGTAGTTTGCTGCGTCAGTCCAGACCCTGAAGACTTCAGCCACTCCTTGGCCGCTCTCAAGTTCACAAGTCGCCTCAGAGACTGTGTCAAGCTGACCAAAGTCCCAAAGAGAGAAACTGAGGAAGACACAACTCCCCGCTACTCCCCTCACCACCCCTCCAACGAGCCTTCCCCTATCCCCGCAGCTCGACTTACTGCGAGACGAGAGCAGTTATCTATTGAAACCGACTTAGATCCCTTCGCGAAGGACCGACTGCCCACTACCAAAGCCATCCCCAAAACCACAACAGCTGCACTGCACTTCACCAAAGGCCTGCAGGCCTCTCCCCCTCAAGTCAAGCCTTTAGACCTGCGGCAGCTCCCTGACAGGGCGCCTTCTTCCAGAGGCAGCAAAGTGTGGGGCACTGAGAGAGAGGGAATGAGGGGGTCTGAGTTGCAGTCGGATAGAAGCAGTGAAGAGCTGGAAAGACTGTCGAATGCGAGAGAAAGGGCGAATAGGAGTATACAGACTTCGAGGCTGTTTTCACAGTTAGAAGGCGATTCCGAGATAGTGCAGACGTCGATTTTCGGAACAAAGGAGGAATGGACTCAGTTACGACCCAGTTTGCACGTATTTCCGGCCCCAGGAGTGTCCATACCAGGGCATAGTCCTAGACTCCAGACACATGAAATACAGACCAACCCCAGCCACACCACTGACTTCGCCTGTCAAATGGTACTGCCCACTGCTGAGACTGCCTGCCAGATGCTTGTCCCCGCTACTACTGAGACAGCTTCGCAGAACGTAGTGCCTACTGTGACTAGAGGGGAAAACACACACCACATGGCGCAGAAATCGGCAGGTCAGCAGATGAGCATGTCTTTCGAGCATTTGCAGGAGCAGCCAGATGTAAAGGAGCTGGAAGAGCAGCTGCAGCTGTACCACAGGTCTGCTGAGGACCTCAGAATCGCTCTGGACCAGCAGCGAGCAGAGTCTGAAGACCTCATCGACTCTCTGCGCACGCAGCTACTGGCTGTGCACGGCGGCAGTGAGAAGATTCAGACCAGTTCATCCGCGCAAACAGACTCCAAAGGTCCCTTGGAGAAGGTCAAGCGCGGCTTATGTGACGTGATGAACGCTCTCGCTTCCCTCAACCCCTCAAACACCTCACCAGACGGCAAAACTGGACTGGCAGCTGGGCGCTTAGCAGTGGCTTTGAGGACTGCAGGAAGCTGGGAAGGACTGGGGGAAGTGCTAAATACCCACTTAGATGCTGTGTCAGGGGCCTGTTTGGACTCTCTCCACTCCGCTTTCGACGAAGTTTCGAAGGGCAAGCAGGAACTTGAGTCCACTCGCAAGCGAATGTTCGACATCTCCAACCTCTGCTCCACACTAGAGGCAGAGGTGAGCAGCCTGCAGCAGCGTCTCTCCAGCAGTGCCCAGGACCTCAGCAGCAGCAGAGAAGAACTGCGGCAGGCGGAAGAGCGGGCGAGGGAGTGGCAGCTGGTAGCGGCGCAGCAGGGCAACCGCATCACTCAGCAGGACGCTTGGGACGGCAAGTTGCACACTTTGGAAGTAGAGTTGGCCACTTTGGCGCAAGAAAACGCGCAAATGGTCAAGAAAATCAAAGCGACTACTCAGGCTTTGGACGCTTCGAAGGGGGAAAACTCCTCACTGGTCCTCAAATACAAACTACTGGAGTCGATAAGGACTCAGGAGCAGGAAGAAGCAGCTACTCAGTTCTCCAAATTGGCTTCAGAAGCTCGCAAATCCTCGGAAATGGCGCAAGAATTGCTGTCTTCTTCTAAGCAGAAGGACGAAACTATCGCTTTTCTGAAGGCCCAATTGCAGGGTTCAGTCGACTCCGAGGACCGTCTAAAGGCTATAGAAGTGGAAAACGCTCAATTGCATTCCGCTTTAAACATCACAATTGGCGAGAAAGAAGCAGCCATTAAAGAGGCTGAAAGCGTGAAAAAGCAGCTGGAACTGGCCTCTATCGAGACGGAAAGGTGCGGAAACTTACTAGCGCACCTGGCTGCCACGCAGGAAGACCTCTCCCGAGAAAGATGCAAAAGCAAGGAAACCGCAGTCGAAGCAGACCTGCAGAAACAAGCTTTCTCCCACTTAGAACTGGAAAAGACGAGACTGGAGGAGCGCTTCGCAGGCACTTTGCAAGTGAAAGAGACTCAACTGAGTGCTTTAGCCGCAGAACTAGCGAACATCAGAGCAGCCCTAAAGGAGAAAACTGTGGGTGGGCAAGAGACTGAAGCGAAGGCTTTGACAGCTCAGCGGGAAGTCGAGAGACTCAGGGCGGACTATGATGTGCAGGGCAAGCAGCTGACAGAGGCCTTGGTGCGCAGTCAGAGGGCGGAAGAGCAGGTGGGGAAGCTGAGGGGGGAGCTGGTGCAGGTGACTGCGACTTTGGAGGCGAGACAGGACCAGGTGGAGAGTCTGTCGCTCAGAGCGAGTGCACTCACTGAGGCGCTCAGGGAAAATGAGCTGGAGGCTGCTAAAGATCGCCTGTCAAAAAGCAAAACTCTCACTGAATCTGACCTGGGCCAAAGCCGAAAAGGCAGTGAGGGCCGCAATATGGAGTTGGCAGCCTTGCGAAAAGCTCGTGACCGCCTCGAACTGGACAACAAACGGCTAAACGACCATTTGCAGCGACTAAACGCCACTTTACAAGACATCCAAAGCTCAAAAAAACTCACTTTAGAGTCTGTACTCGGGCAAACTCTCCAGCAAATGAAGCAAAAGGCAGAGCCAATCCTCGAAATCCGCGAATCGCTACGAGCTTTATCGAGCAAACCCGCAGGAAACAGCGAAAGACAGGGTGCAGAGGTGCAGACAGCACTAGGGAAGCTGCAGACTTACTTAGCAGGGCAGGAACTGTGGCAGAGAAGTCTAGGGGAGAGACTGGAGAGTCTCAAGGCCAGTGCTGCCCCTGGCTTATCCAGTGACTTGTTCGCCTTCCTGCAGCAGTCGCTGGCCCCGCCGCCTGCCTTTACAGAGCTTTCAAGTCGTAGCTCTGCTCCTGTGCGTTCAGCCGACCACCAACTCTGTGAACTCCAGTCGGCAGAGCTAAAAGCCACTCTTGCAGAACTCAGAACTGAACGTGACGAACTGCAAGCCCAAATCGCCACTCTCCGCTCTGCTCTTAGCCAAAAGCAGGCGGATGTTGACAAAGTCGCACGTTCAAGCACTCAAAAGGACCTAGAACTGCATAAATTGAGGCAAGGACTGAGGGCGTATGAGGAAATTATAGCGGAGTTGAGGGCGTCTTTGCTGCGGTCTGCAGCGGAGACGCAGACTGCACTGGAGGAAAAGCTGCAGGCACTAGCTGAGGTCAAGGCCCTGCAGCAGCGAGTAGAAATGATGGATGAAAGCAGCAGTCCCAAGGGACGACCTGGCTCTCTCACTGATTACCTGCGCCAAAAGGACGAAAGCGAAGCCAGCAACCGTCCGGCCGAGGGCGATCTCAGACACTTCCAGCGGTTCAAAGCCTTGTGGCAGGCGTCTCCTTTTAACACTCAGAGTTCTTAGAAGAGAGTACAGTGGCAGCCCTTGGGCGCTACTGGGTCTTGGTTGTAGGCTTTGTAGCTCTCCACTTCGATCACTTGGACCAGGGCGCCGCCTCGAGCTTGGTCAGGGAAGTGGACTTTCTGGGGAGGACGTGGACGGTACCGCAGACAGGGCGCTCTTTCCATACTAGTACCTATACCTTGCATCGTAGTGCTGCGCCACAACCTCTTCAGTGGTCTCCACTTTCAGCAGTTCCGGCTTAAAGGCTTCCAGTCCCACTACTCTCAACGCCTGCATCTCCGTCTCAAACTTGGACACTCCCTGCAGCACCAACACTCCCACCTCTCTAGGCGTGCCGGCCAGTCTTTTCCCTTCTCTGGCCTTTTGCTGGAAGTATGGATAGTCTCGGAAGGTTTTGCGAGTGCTTTTGGAGCCACTTTCCTCAAATGTCAGCATCAAGTCTGACGGCCCTCTGCGAATCAACACCTCCGCAGACTGAGTCCTGTCCATTAGCTGGGCATATATCCCCGAAAACACATTCCCCACAGCCACATGTCCACTCCTCACGCCCTGCCTCGTATCTCCATTCCTCAAAGACATATACCAGCCCGCAGGCCCAGTTTCTTGCTGCGGCTTGCTGTATAAGTCCAAGTCCTCGAGCTTTTCCCTGTGCAGTTGGTACTGCTCGCCCACCAATTGGTCCAGTGGACGGCCAGCCCTGGCAGCCAGGCCTGACCCCAAGTTCTGCCAATCTCTCTTCATTTTGGCGAACTCTTGCAGACACTTGTGTTGTCTGGCCTCAATAATCTGCAGGCCTGGCGGCAGGCCTTGCAGCCGCACAGACTCAGCCTCAATATCGCGCTTCCGGCCTTCCTTTATACGCTGCAACTTTGCTTGGAAGCGCTGTTCCTGGTTTTCAGGCGGAGTTTTGTTGGTTTTCCTTAGAAAGGTGGCTCTGCGGGCGCCAATGACTGTTTTTTCCTCCCTGGACTTAAGCTCCGCTGTATGCTGTCGTTCGAACAGGTCTGCAGGGCCGATAACTGAGTAAGGCACCAACTTGCCCTCCTCAAAGCGCGGCCCCACTGCTTCAGGGGACTCCGGAAGCGTGGATTTGAGGAAAGTCCTAGGGTCTTTTTCCCTATCTGGGAGGAAATCAGCCTCTATGGAGTCTGGCGCCGGCCCTACCATGAGCGGATCCACCACAATGGCTCTGGCTATTCGCACAGTGCGCAGTTTCCTAGACGTCTCAGTGTCTGTATAGACCGTGACTCGCTTGCGGAGGCGGACTGTGTGTGGTTTGCTCCTTTCTGTGGAAGGGATAGCAAGGGGTTCGTCGCTATTTTCCATTACTACACTTAGCGGGGAGGCGGAGGGACAGGTCGGGCTTGGGCTTCTTTTGGGTAGCGTCGGGCAGGGGCGCGGGACGAGAGGAAAAGACCCATTTGGTGAGGGCGAAGCCTTGGATCAGGAGGCCTGAGGGAGTGCGCTCCACCACTGCTAAAGGCTTGGAGAGATGGAACAGTTTGCCTGTGAGCAGATGTCTGCCAATGGTGAGTTGCGCCTATGTAGCACTCACTTTCTCCCCCGCTTCCTTCATCACTCCCAACTTCAGCCCGTCCAGAACTCCGTCATCTGAGCAGACCTCACCCTGCAGTTCCAGCAGTGCGAAGCCTCTTTCTCCCTCTAGTTTCACCACCGCCATTATGCAGCCGGGCTTAGTGCTTCACGGCCATAAGGCCACTCTCCGGTCTCGATCCGCAATTCCTGGCGCAAACTGCGAAGGACGAAGTCCCACATCTACCCGGAAAGGCCATTTTATACATGCTTCCCCCGATCTCTGTGCAACACTGGCCTCCACCGCATTGAAGGACTACGAACGGCTGTTGTCCCCTTCCAAAACGACCTACAGACCAAATCCTAGACCCAAAGTTCTGCGCCTCTGTCGGTCTCGGCAGAAGTCTTGCGAGTGGGAGAGTTCCGGAGGCCGTTTGACAGCTTTGATGAGTCAGCATGTGACACTGAGTCGCAGGATTCGAGCCTTGCGGCAAAGATACAGCTGCGATTTCGACCTCTACAGTCTGTTAAAGCGGCTAAAGACTTGATACGGAGATAAGCGCCTTGCCTGTAGGTATGTGCAGATGGCAGTTTTCTTAGAGAGGGAGTAGGTCTAAGGTTGTGTAGTGTCAGGGAAGGGAGGTCTACTGTTGTAGTAAGGTTCCAAGCCAATTACAGGAAGTGGGAACTACATCTCTAAGCCTCAACTAGTCGCAACCCCCTAGGAAGTAGATAAAATATGCCAGTCCCTTCCTACAATCTACCTCTCCTTAAGCCAAGAGAGCGCCATTATAATTTATGAACCGCTGCAGTATCTGCAAGGCAACGGGCAGTGTGCAGACCTGTGCGCTGTGCCACGTGTCCGTGCACAGCCAGTGCTACGGCCCTGTGACAGCCTGGGAAGACTGGACCTGTGACATGTGCAGAGAGATGGCGCACAACTTGACTTGTGTCGTTTGTCCACCGGACTTTCGCGGACTGCATAAAAGTCCAATGCGACGCTGCGGGCCTGAGCAGTGGGTCCACTTGCAGTGTAACTTCCACTTAGGTGTGCTGTTCGTGCCTGAGGTTCAGCTGGACACAGAGGATTACCGCGTGCCTGTGAAAGGCGTGGAGGATATCGACGCAGCTGCGATGACTATCAAGTGCACACTGTGCTGCAAGCGGGTGAGGGGACTGACTGTGCACTGTGCAGAAGCCACTTGCAGTGAAAGTTTCCACATCCAATGTGCGTTGGAAAAGGGGTATCAGATTGTCGACAAGCACAAACTAGTTTGTCCCCAGCACTACGGAGCCACCCCAGTGCCCCGTTCTGCCCCGCTGCCTGCCTATATGATCAGAACTCCACAGACTTCTCATAGTGAGAAGCGAGGCACTTCCAGCCTCCAAGTGCGGCCTACGCCTCGACCAAAGGAAAGCAGAGTGGAGCCAGAGCCTAGTAGTCCGACAGTCCTACAGCGAGCTGCACCCGAAGTCAACTGTTTCAATGTGATTGAGGAGTACTACAGTGAACTGCAGTACCAGTGGCTTGACACTAGTCCTGGGCCTCAAGGCAGGGAGTCAAGTACAGTGGTCGAATCTCCCTGGACCCTGGGACTACAGCGAACTTTGCTCACTTCCAAACAGGGAGTCGCACTTGCTGGATTCCGCACAGAGGACCATATCCGCCAGTTGAGACTGAGTACTGAGGAAGAGATGGTGCTCGTGGAGCCTTCGGTGCCTGTGAGGGAGCACCTCGGCTCTGCAGTTCTCTTGGACTCGTGGAGGAAGTTGAGTTCTACGGAAGGAGAGGAAATCGAACTGCTTGGGAAGTGCCTGGAAGTGTGTGCAGGGCAGGACGAAGTTACCCGAGAGTCTCAATTCACACTCGAGCTCCTCTCCAGGTCTATCCTCCCTACCGTCAATTTCCTCAAACAGACCCTGCGACGTATCGCAGAAACTTCAGCTCCCAGACTAAAGCTAACCGAGCTAAAAGAAACTCAATACCAACTGCACGTGGCCACTCGCTGGGGCTTCATCTTCCGCAACCTAAAGGCCGGACTGAAAGACAAGACCCAGGAAGCCTATCAAAAGCACATCCACGTAATTGAGCAGGAGGAAAAGAGTGTGGAAGTGAACTACTGTGACTGCTGTGTGTGTTATAATATGGACGAGGACGAGTACATTCTCAACCCCATAGTGATGTGTGTGGGCTGCAGAGTGTATGTGCATAGAGATTGCTATGGAATTAAAGACGCGGGGGAGGAGTTTGTGTGTCAGAAGTGCAGGGAACTGGCCGCTCCGCGCTGCTGGATATGCTCTAAAGGCGGCGGGGCTCTCAAAAAGGACAGCGACCGGTTTTTCCACGTCTTCTGCGCCCTAATAGACCCCCGTATCGACTTTAAAGACCGCCTCTATCTCAACAATTTAAAGGTAACTGCGCGTCCAAACGGGTCTATTTGCAGCCTTTGTGGCAAGAGCGAAGGCCTGCTGACCCAATGCGAGTACTGCAAAGTCCCATTCCACTACTTCTGTGCCTGGCACCAAGGCCTGCTTTTCCTGCCCAGCGAAGCACAAGACTCCAACCTGCGCACAGTGTCTGCTGTGAGACGCTTGCAGGTGAGTGTGCGCTGTGCTCAGCACTGTGAGGGCAGGGACTTGGCAGTGCAGCAATGTCTGCGCTTGCAGCCCTACGCCTATGCTGTGGACAGGGATAAGGTCGAGGAGGTGGGCAAGTCCAAGCGACTCAAGCGCAAGCCTGAGAAGGAGCCCGAACCGAAGCCAGCGAAGCTGCCCAAAACCCTAACCACACATACTGTGGCTTGTGAGGAGCGCAACAGCACCAGGTAACTTCTTCTTGCTATAAATATGCTATACAGAGACGCTTTTCGGGTGCGTTCGCTGCTCAAGCCGCCGGAAACCAGGGAAAGTGAGTGGGATAGGCGCTTTTACGTGTGGAAATTGCAAGATTATCGGGTGGAAAAGACGCAGAAGTCGCCGAAAGGAGCTGTAACAGACCGAAGCTATGCCCGTCTTCGGCCTATTTTATCCCCTGTCACCAGTCCCACCTCTAGTCGCAGAGCCTCCAAACTGCACCTCTCCCCTAGAAGCACCACTCGAGCCTCAATACTCTGGGGTAGACGAGGAACACTCACAAGAAACGCAGCTTCCGCTGTATCCAGCCCACTCCCTGCGAGACAGCTGCTTTCCACCCGAGAAACTGTGATGAGAGTTGTGGGTGAGAGGGAAAAACTGCTGGAAAAGCTGAGTCGCTTGGCTGATTTTCGGGGGAATGAACGGCAAATTAGGGAAAATGTGATAGAAACTTTGAGGGAAATTCAGCGAGTTTCAGTGGAAGTGGCAAATAAAATAGAGGGACTGAGGCAGGAAAGTGGAGGAAAGGACGACTTCGAGTGGCAAGGAGGTCCCTATTTCACCAAAATGAAAATAGACTTGGAGGCACTTCAGACCTCCCCAGTGGGCAAGTACATGCCCGACGTTTCCAACGACCCCCTGCTGATCAGGGCTCTCACAGACACATTCACTCGGCTCCGTTCTGACTCCAACCCCGCCCCCAGTGCAGCGCAGCTGATTCAAGCTGAAAGCACCCTTCTGCACGCTTGCATAAGTATCCAGCTCCCTCCCCCGGCTCCCCAGGAAGACAGTATCTCTTTGCCTTCTCATCTAACCTACTACCGCACTTCCCACTCCTCCATCGACCTCCTCGCCTCCAGTCTCCTTTCCACCCTCATCGCTGACTTCGTGACTCCCATAAGTCCCGGGATCTGCTCAGAAGCCTGCCAGGAGTGGGAACGCGCACACCTCACACTCTACTCCAGCCGCATTCTCGACCAAGTCGTCAGCCAAATTCTCAGCACTGAGGTCCCTGCCCTAGCCTATGAGGCCTACATAGAGGAAGTCGATAGGGAGTTTTTCACTTTGCAGAGGGAGGTGGTGGAGACTGCAGTGCTGCGAGAACTGCGAATGTCTGTGGAAGTGTGGGCTTTGGAGGTTGCAGCAGAGGAGATAGCGAAGGACTTGGGCGACTCTGTGGAAATCGCAGGGCTGGTGAGGGAGGCTATTAGAGAGGAACAAGAAGACAGTAGATCCTTGATGGAGTCCCTTTGCTGCCAAATCTTGAATGATTATTTACGTGAAGAGTGGCTGGAAATCCTCTGCGAAGACGAATTCTCAGAAGAGCTAATAGAGTCTCGGCTGAAAGACCTGCCAACTCGCACCCTGTCTCAGGCCCAACTCCAAGCCAAAGCCATCAACTCGCTCTACCAAGACATTCTGCACTCCTACGTTTCCGACCTTTGGCTGGACCTGCTGGTCAGAAGCGTCCTCTCAGACTCCCCCCTGCCAGACCCTATGCCACTCAGTCTGGTTCGAAAGCGAACTTTCAAAGCGAAGAAATAGCCTAAGAAGAGGCCGCTGGGGCCTTAGGAGCGTCTTTACTGCCCTTATCTAATAGGTCTTTGTAGAACTTTTCGAGAGTGCTTTGGCTGCGTTGGGACGGCTCTATCGCTACTTCTTGGATTTCGCCGCCGGGGTTGGGTCGTTCCAGTTTCTTGCTTTCGCGCACTTTCTGGGTAATTTCCTTACGGATTTGCGAGTCTGGCCTCGGATTTTGTCCTGCAGCTCTTGCAAAAACACCTGGTCTTCTGGGAGCGAGACTTCGTCCTTGGGACTAGTCCTCGGCCTGGGAGGCGGCAGGTTCTCTTCAAAGGTCTTTCCAGGCATGTGGATGTAGTCCAGCCCTTGGATCAAGTTGGGGGAGTCCCAGCCCGAGGGCACAAAGGTGCTTTCTCGCTCCAACACCTGCGCTTCTCTGTGGAACTGAAAGGCGTAAATTCGGTGCATCAAATATTCATAGAGAACTTGGATGTTTTCGCCTGTTCTCGCGGAAGTGTAAATTAAGGCGGCGCCGTCTGGGTGGAAGTTACAGTGGAGACACTGCTGTCTGAGTGTTCTGGACATGTAGTCTAGCAGGCGCTCAGCCAGGTCTCTGGACTTGTCCACTTGCCAGCACATATCCGTCTTCGTGCAAATGACCACTATGGGAACGCCAAGGTTGACTGCCAGGACGCCTTCAGCCAGGGGCGGAATTTCTTCAGTTTGGCAGCCATACCTTCGCACATAGTTCATTACCTTCTCCACCAATACGTCTTGTTCCTGCAGTGGCAAGGCAGAGAGCGCCTGTCCCAGCTTTTCCTGCCATATGGACATCCAGGCATTGAAGGAAGACAGGAACGACCAGGGCTGGGAGAAGTCCAGAACCAGGCCGAAGATCATGTGTTTGAGGCTGTTCGGCCGCAGACAAAGGTCTAGCAAGCCGCTAGTGGCAGCGTCTTCCAACACCCACACATTCATCTTCGCTATCTTCTCAGAGTGCTCATCTTCGATGTTCTTGACGTTCAGGTACGCGTAGTGTAAAGGACCACTGGCAGGCTCTTCCCCTTCCGCTACCAACTCCGTGTACTTGACCTTACCCAGGGCTCCCGGCCCTCTCTGCAGTGCTGTCAACAGGGACCGGATCCCTGCATGTCTCTCCCCAACCAGCACCAAATGACTCTCTTCGTACCTTACCTTATGGGCAGAGTCCCTCAGAATGCGTTCCCAGAGGCGCGGCTCGCCCATATATACTGATATACTAGGCCCAACCCGAGACTTCTTCAGTGGTAAAGGAAGCTGCCACTGCTGCAATTGCTTTCCGAAAGCGCTGTCTGGGAGATTGCAGCTGAGACGAGGCGGAGCTGGGCAGTTGGAGTGGGAGTTTTGTTCGTGCAGGAGCCAACTTGGCTCGGAGGTAATTGCTGTGGTTGGAGCGGAGACTCAGGATTGCGCACTTGCCAGCGAGGGAAGTGGAGTCAGAGATGCACAGAACTGAAGCACAACGGTGCTGGGAAAGGGAAGCGGACTGAGCCCGGCTCTGCATCGTTTCCCGAGTTTGCCTCCGCAGTTCCTTCACTCCTCCACTCTGTTCAGTCTCTAACACCCTTAGTCTAGGTCGACTTTGGCTGTGTGGTCTGTGCAGAACTCGCAGGGAATCGCTGGTTTTCAGATGAGGCCCCAAACGCTTTAACGACACGAGGAGGGCTTTGAATTGCTGCGTATCGCGGTGCAGTTGGACTCTGCGACGGTAGGAAAGGAACTGAGGCTGTAGACTCGGGCCAGAGGAGTGACTGTTGAGGAAGGTCAGGCTTGGGGGGAAGTTCTCCATACTAATATGGGCTCGATTGTGACTGAGAAACTGGCTGTGAAAATCAGCTTAAAGCATTCAATTCGCCCATCTATGTAGTAAAACCCCTCAAATACAGGTACTTCAGAGTCCCTTTATGCCTATTCGTTATCGTCGTTATCGCTAATATTGCTCAGCCAGTCGTCCTCATCCCCATACGTCCCAATCAACTCCCCATCATCCCGGCTCATATACCTCCTGAGTCTCTCACTGCGTCTATCATTCACTTGAAAGAAATACTCGTCACCCCGGCCTCCAGCGCTTTGCCGCTGCTCTCGGAAGGTCCGCTGCGCCTCTTCACTCTCCAATTGTGAGAGAAACAGTATGGTTTTGGGCTGGGAGCCGAGAACTAGCAGTGCAGAGAGCAGGAAAAGCAGCACTACCCGCATTTATTACTCGAGGTAACGACTACTTGGAGTCCGTTTGGCCTGGCCTCCGAGTAGCACACTGTCTGGATTCTTGCGCTGCACCAGATCCAGCAAGTCCTTAAAGCGCGGATTAGTCGCGTATTGGAGGAAATCGCTGCTTCGGGGCTGGGCTGTGCCCGGCTTGTTAAGAGGCAAAGTGCCCATTGTAGCGCTGGTCATCATATGCAGAGGAACCCGGCTTTTGAGGGCTAGACGCTGTTTATGGTGCACAGGCTCTTCTCTCCAGCGGGACGCCGAAAGCAGCATTTGGTCCAGTTCCTCTTCTTTCAGCTGAGTTTGCAGCCCTTTGCGGTCTTTGTAGTCTGCTGGGGGCTGGTGGGTGGCTTCCTTGCTGTTCAGTCGCATCCTTTCGGCCAAGATCAGTCGCAGCAGTTTCATCTTCTCAGTGGCTTTTTTGTTCTCCTCGTTTCTGCGAAAGACCTGCTCGACCTCCGTGGGTACCAGCGGAGGATGAAGCAAGTGCAGGTCCTGTCTCCAGGTAAACCCTGCGTAGTAGTGTGAGTGAGTCAGGTTGTTGATATGTCCCACTACGTGGGAGTCGTAGAGCAGGGGGTGGTCTTGAGGCCGCACTCGCTGTTTCTTCATTTGTAATATTGCCCTGCTGCTGGATGCGAGTGGAAATTAGGGGAAATGGGTCCAGGTGGCACTAGTGTGAGTCTCTTGGTAACTGGGAATGCTCAGATTCGAGAAAGCGGAAGCGACTTTTTGATGGGAAACATGTATTGGGGATATATTTGTGTTAGCTCACTGACAAGCCCAATTTCCCCTTCCTCCCTTCCATAGTCTGTTCCTCGCTCCCCACTTGCAACAACAAGTCTGTAATAGAACATGGGCGATATGGACCACTTCGAAGTGGAAGGCCTAGGGACCTTCCTCATCCTAGGCGCAGTGATCATCGCCTCCATCTACCTGCCCAAACTGAAGGTATTTCTAGGCAGGTGCAATTTCTTCACCCAACGGGAGTAGCGGTTGTACTGGGTATAGCGGCTGGGTTCCTTACGGAAACTGTCCTGGGAGATAGTGTGAAGTTCAATGAAAACTTCTTTTTCTACTTTGTCCTGCCGCCCATCATATTCGCGGGAGGGTACAATATGAAGCGCAGGCGATTCTTCAAGAACCTTTCCTATATCATGCTTTTCGGAGTTCTGGGCACGATTATTAATTTCATCGTGAGTGTCATTTGCGTGATTTACATAAACAACCAACATTGGGTGCATGATGAGAATGGGAAGGTGTTGAATCTGACTGCCCAAGATGCACTGCTGATGTGCGCAGTCCTCAGCTCTTCCGACACCATCGCAGCCATGAGTGTCGTGGATGAGCACACAGCCCCGGACGTACAGAGCATTTTGGTCGGAGAGGGCGTGGTAAACGACGCAGTCTCTATTATTCTTTTCAAATCAGCTATAAGCATGCACTCCTATTCAATCGATGCAAATGATGTCGGGGTATTCATCGGAGGGTTCCTCTCAGACTTGTTGGCGAGTATCGGCATTGGGATCCTATTCGGGGTGATTTCCGCACTTCTGACGAAGCATTTGAGGGAGTTGGAGCAACACCCGCCCTATGAAACAGCCATGCTGTTCCTCATCTCCTACCTGGGCTACCTGGTCACTCTCATCCTCAACTTCTCAGGAATCATCAGCATCCTGTGCACTGGGATTTTGATGGGGCACTACACTTGGTACAACCTGTCCAAAGAAGGACGCATAGTGAGCAGAGCAGCCTTTGAAATAATGGGAGAAATGCTGGACTCCTTCGTATTCATCTATGTGGGTTTCGGGACGTACACATACGTCGGCCAGCAGGTTTCGTACGGCTTTATCTGCCTAATGATAGTGGTAGTGCTGCTAAGTCGCTTCGTGGTGACTGTGCTTATGCCGATTCTGCTCAAATTAGTGTGGAAAAGCTTCAAATTGAAGGTAAAGGAGTTAATGATCATCTGGGTCGGAGGGTCCATTCGTGGAGCAATCGCCTTCGCCCTCATTATATCCATCGATTCCAACCAAACTCACTACAAAATTCTAATGAAAACCACCATTCTCGGCATCGTCTTATTCACAGTCGTGGTCTTTGGCTCCATCCTTCCAATGACCAAGCAGCTTTTCCCCATTCTGCGCAACTCCCAAATTATCCCTAACAGCTTCATTCCTTTGTCCTTCGAAATGATGTCCACAAACAACGACCCCAGCAGGTCTCAAGGAGAGCCGAAGACGAAACTGCACCAGAAGTGGAGAAACGTGGATGACGCCTATCTCAAGCGGTGGCTGATAAAGCATGAAAAGCTGGGTCTTCCTGTAACGAAGGATGTAATGGAGGATGCGTGCACGCAGACGAAAGACATAGAGGAAGAGCAGGAGTTGTCCATGCATCTAGTGGAGTAATAGGCTAGACTTCCAAGTCCCGGATATATCCGCTGTAATATGGAGGAGTTCTTGACAGTCCAAGGACTGCTGGGGATCATCGGACTGATAGTCTTCATCTTCGCCTCCACCTACATCCCCACCTGCAAGATCCAGATCCTCCACGAGACTTCCCTCACTGTGATTCTCGGCTTCCTGGGGGGCATTATCATCAAGGAACAGACACAAACGTTCGTGGCCTTCAATGACAAGTTCTTCTTCTACTACGTCCTGCCTTTGATTCTGTTCACTGAGGGATACACTATGAAGCATAGACAGTTCTTCAGGAACATTGGGTCTATACTGCTGTTTGGTGTGGTGGGAACGATCATTTGCTTCCTAGCGAACTGCTATGGAGCCTATTTGATCAGCGAGTATGGGAGCTACATTGGGATTGACCAACACTTAACGCTGATGAATATCTTGCAAATCGGCGCAGTTCTGAGCGAGTCAGACACAGTGGCGGCCATAGCGGTGATCTCAGACAGAGACTCTCCGCAGGTGAGGAGCATCTTACTCGGAGAGGGAGTGGTAAATGACGCTGTGGCCATTGTGCTGTTCCACTCTGCTATGCAGCTTAGCCTGGACTCGTTTGATTACAACGCCGTCACTCAGTACCTCTCGGAGTTCGCCTTTATGTGTGTTACCAGTATCCTTCTCGGCCTGGTTTGCGGACTCTTGTCGGCTTTGATCACTCGCAACTTCAGGCTATTAGGGTCGCAGCCGCATCATGAAGTGGCGCTACTGTTCCTGTTGGCCTATTTAGGCTATATCCTTTCCATGATGATTGGAGCCTCGGGAGTGCTGGCGATCCTCACGACTGCTATTATGATGGCTCACTACTCCTGGTACAATATATCGGAAGAAGCACGCTTCCTCAGCAAAGGCGCATTTCACGTCCTAGGCGAAACCACAGAGGCCTTCGTGTACGTCTACATCGGCTTCAGCGCCTATGAACACTTCACGGAGATTGGCGGGTTCCGCATGATGTTGGCTCTGACTCTCGTAGTGCTGATATCTCGCTTCCTAGCAGTAGTGCTGCTTCCCGGCCTGCTCAAGCTCTGCTCTCGCAAGATGACTCTCGGCTGGGGGGAACTGATGGCTATTTGGTTCGCTGGATCTATCAGAGGCGCCGTGGCCTTCGCTCTCATATCCGCAAGTGAAGATTCTGAGACCAAGTAAAATCCACACAGGAAAATGATATCTTCAGCAGTGTTAGGCGTGGTTCTTTTCACTATGGTGGTCTTTGGGTCCCTTATGCCACTGATAAAGCTGCTTTTCTCTGATGTTTTACAGAGCAGGGACAGTATGGCTCTGGAGCCTCACTCTCCCCTGAACCTGGCCAGTCCTATGATTCCCAACAGACCTGAAAAGCGGTCTTTTATGCATCGAACTTGGAGACGCTTCGACAACTCAGTAATAAAGAAGTACCTAATCACTAAAGAAGCCCGGCTAGAGCGCGCTAGGAGGGAAAACAAAAGCATAGACCTAAGTACTCTTTAGTCCTTTCCGAACACCCTATTTAGGCACTTCCGTCCTGCATCGGTCTCTGAGAAAGTTGGAAAAGGTGCCTTTAGAGAGTCCAGAAATAATGAAAAGCCTACCTATAGACTGCAGTAATCCTCGCCGCTCTTTCGTTTCTGCCTGTTTTGAGTTCTCCCTCGATTGAGTATTCTGCGTGAGTGCATCCTAGCCGCGCCCATCTTCCCATCAGTTACGAAGGGCTGTAAAGATGTTGCGGCAAATAGTAAGACTTACCCAGCGCCTCTGTCCTTCAGGCTGCCAGTACTGGAACCGCTTCGTGATTGCCAGCGGAGGCCACTTCCTCGCCTACTGCTCCACTCTCGCCATCTACATCCTCGACTTGCGCACCTTCACCATCCACAACATCATTGCGGCCCACGAACAGACGATCAACTGCATCGCTTGGAGCAAAGTGAACACTGACTTGCTGGCCTCAGCAAGCACGGACTGCAGACTGTTCGTGTGGAGTGTGGGGCGAGAGCAGCAAGTGGTGTCCGCCACGCTTTCCAGTCCGCTCATTATGATGGAGTGGAGTCGCTTCAAAGACCAGGAATTGATGCTTTTGCACGAGAATGGAGACCTGGCCAGGTTCAATATCACGACCCAGACTTCCCAGTTCATCACCAACTATATGGGACTCCAGCCGAAGCTGCTCCGCCTGCACCCTGCCACAGTAGCAGCTACATAGGACGGACTATTGGCCCTGGGCTGCCACAACGGCCTAGTTCTCGTAGTCACCACCACTCCCCTGGAGTCGCTCCGACTGGAAAGACCGAAGTTCACACTCGCTGTGGAAGACGTGCAGTGGGACCCCAAGTCAGACAACTACCTGCTAGCGGCCTACAAGGACGGCTCAATGCTGCTGTTTGACGTGGGCTCTGGGAAAGAGCTGCAAGTGTTCGAACGTCAAGGTGCAGGCATCAAAAGCATCGTCTGGAACAGTCAAGTTTTGGGCGAAGTCATCACCTGCAACGATAAAGTTGCAGCTCTCAAGGTCTGGAACGTGTCCAAAGTCGCTCCCACTGACACGTACAAAATCGGGGTTTCGGGCATGAAGCAAATCGTCTACTTAGAAGACCAACAGTGTCTAGTGTGCGCCTTCAGCAATGGCTCTGTGGGACTGTACAGTCTCACGAAGAAGAGATTGGACTTCTGCACGGAGCCCGGCCACGCAGAGACTATCTTTGACGTGCAGTTCAAGCCTGGGGATAAGGACATAATGGCGACAGCATCTTATGATGGCACTATCAAGATATGGGATGTGAAGACTATGAAGAACCTGGAAACGCTTAGGTCGGATGCGCTGGTGGCGGGACAGTATAAGGGGGTAATGCATGTGTCGACGGTGCTGTATGGGATTGCCTGGTGTCCTGGACAGGAGCCCTATATAGCTGCTTGCACAGCGAAAGGAGAAGTGCTGCTTTATGACTATTTGAAGAATAAGTTGCTGGACAGAGTGGCTGTTAGTGGACCTACGTCTGTGTTCAGAATCAGCTGGAGTACTAAAGGGCCAGACCTGATCGCTGTCGGCACCAGCGACAACTTCCTCGTCACTCTCTCCGTCGAAAACCGCAAGCTCTCTCCCCACAAGAAACTCAAACACCCCAAAACAGTATACGGTGCAGTGTTCAGCCCTCTGCAGGACGGCCTAATAGCGACAGCCTGTCACGACGGTGCAATTCGGATCTTCAATTTAGGCGGAGATGATGCGCCTATCATGGTCCTCCAAGGCCACTCCAGCCGGTCCTTCAACGTCGCTTGGCACCCAATTCTGAAGGACGTACTGGCCACCAGTAGTGACGACTCCACCATTTGCGTATGGAACTATCGCCTGTCTACCTCGCCTACTGTGGTTTTGCGAGGCCACACCAGCAACACAAGAGCAGTCGTATGGAACTCGGAAATCCCCTGGCTGCTGCTATCTGGCGCTTGGGACAGCACTATCAGGCTCTGGGATGTACGCAGTGGGAACTGTCTCTATGTGGCGACTGAACACCATGCGGATATATACGGTCTGGCGACCCACTTTAGACGCCCCTTTATGTACGTGTCCTGCTCCAGAGACACTTCCCTGAGACTTTGGAGCGTGGAAGACTTCGTGACGAAGTTGCTGATCAGAGCCCTACTCGACCAAAGTCTGGCCAACGTAGTGGGTCCTCCGAGGGAGCGAATGGACGAAATGGGGCCTTTAGCACTGTATGGCGAGGGCTCAATGCTGGCTGCCAAAGACCTGCAAGGCCCTTCCTTAGTCGATGCATATCGCAGTATAGTCACTTTCTTCTCCTTCCAGCCTGGGGAAACTGACTTCTTCGATATTCTCAACTCCGCCCTCAACGGCAAGCCTTGTCCGCCGAACAACCAAGTCCTGCCTGTGGGAGAGCTGGCCGAGGCCTACCGCTCCCGTGCACAAGAGCTCGAGTCAGCATCTGGCATGGCCTTCCTAGGCAGTGCTTTGGCGAAGAAAGAAGACAGACTGCAGGAAGCTGCGAAAATCAACATGAAGTTGGGAAATGTGCAGAATTACTGCGAATTGATGATAAAGGTGGGGAAGTGGGAGCGAGCTTTGGCCTTTTCGGCGGGGGTTTCGATGGAGTATTGGCAAAATGTGGCTCAAAGATACGCTCAATTCCTCAGTCAAAACGAAAAGCAAGACGCCACGCTAGTGTATTTAGCAGCCGGGAAAGTGGAAAAAGCAATCGAATTCAGCCTCAAGCGAGGGGACAACTCCGACGCCCTCCTAATCGCAGCGAGTTCCCCATCTCTGCCCAAGTCCTCTGCCTCTGACACAGTCCCTCCGGCTCTTGAAGTGAAAACAGGGACACAGGACTATGGGCAGTTAGTGGACATTACAGCTCATTTGGCTGAGGAGCACTTTGATAGGTGTGAGCCGGTACTTGCAGCCTGCTGTCACCTTTCTCTGAAGGAGATGCAAAGCGCTATGAACAAGCTGGTGCGAGGACATGAACTGATATACGCACTTGTGCTTGGCAAACTGACTGGAGTGCAGCATAGAGACGTACTGGAAATGATGATTAGACGGGTGGAAAAGATGGGAGATGTAGAGCTGGCGCTCTTGATAGCAGGCCAAGACCAGACTCTAAAGGAGTTGCTGCTGGCTCGCAGTCCCTCAGGGCCAAGTTCCTATGCAGCCAGAGGCATGCGCAGTCCTGACGAGTACAATCGAGAGGGCGAGGAAAGACTGAATGAAGGGAAGCTGCAGAGAGCAGTGCATTGCTTTGTAGTGGCGCAAAACCCAGCCAGAGCTGCGGATGTAGTGCTTGCGGAAGCTCGGAGACTCGCACAGTCGCCCAAGTCGGAAACCATCCTCGCTCTAATGGAAGCGTTCAAGATAATTGGGTACTGTCCCACTTTCAAGTCGCTAGCGATTCCCATTCAATCTGAAGTGCTGGCCTTCTCTGCTCTGCTAGGCGCCTTGCAAGCCAGCTGGAAAGGCTACTCTGTCGCGCCTATCCTGCTCTCCACGTATCTGAACATCATGCGACATCAACGCATCAACCCGATTTGTTCCGAAGCCTCAGTCCAGATCCTCAGTTCCATACTCACCTCCCTGAGTCGCGAAACCATGCTAGAAACGCTCACAGAGCAACTGACAGCTCTCAATCTCCAAGGCAGTGACCAGCAAGTCGCGGAACTGCTCAAGCAGCACCTCAGCCGCATCAGCAACTCCGCCAAGGCGAACATCGCCAGTGCAGTCCGCAAGAACGAAATGAAACTGGTGGGTAGTAACCTGCCGGCTAGCAACTTCCACGTGCAAGCACAGGACTCGGTCTTTTCCCGCAGGCAGATTAAGGGACTGGCGTTTCCGCTGATGGCGAATAAGGCCTACAGTGTGTCGCTGGAGGAAGCACTGATGTGGGCGAAGGTGAATCCCTTTTCGCCAATGAACGACGGCACAGTGATTAACCCGTTCTAATAGTTAAGTAAGGAAGTAAGGTAAATGGTGTCTCGGTGCAATTCTAAGTCTTAACTAGCCTTAGTGTCCTTCGCAGGACTGACAAATGCTCGCTGGGACTTGAAGTCCTGGGGCTCTGTGAGGGACGAAACTACGATTCGGCTGTACTGCAGTCTTTCCAGGTCTGTCAAGTCCGGCACTTTGGGGACCTCCGCCTCGCACTCGTAGTTGTCAGGTCTGACAGGCAGCAACCACTGCCAGTATGTTTTTCCGAAGATTTGCAGATAATTGGCAATTACGCCGTGATCGTAGGGAGACACAGCGTCGTAGTTCGCGCATATGCAGGGCACCCAACTCAAACTTCCCCCTTTGTACATCTCTATCGTAGTCGTGTTGTTGAGGATTAAGATGTGGTGCACAAACCCTAAAGTCGTGATCATCACTACGAATATTATTTGCATCACCGCCATCGCATAGAAGGGAGGCTTCAAGTACCAAAGTCCAATATAGTCCGGCACAGGCTCTCCATTCACCCGTCCAAATATGTAGGACAGCATTAAGTAGACGTAGAGAATCCCGCCTGGCTGCATGGGAATTACAGGCGTAGTACTCAGGAACATCAGGAAAAACTTGTAGTTGCGGGCGCCTACACAGTTGTTGATCCACACACAGTGGTGGTCCATCCGAGGACAGCACTGTTTGCATGCAGAGCAGTGGTGACTGCGGCTCACTCGCTTGATGCGGCACTTCGTGCATTCTCCGCCGTCATTTCCCAGCTACTTTACCCTTACAAAGTACTGATAGCAGCGGCCTGGACTCCTCACTATCGCTGAAATGAAGTGAGAAATCGCCCACGTGAAGTTGCATGTAAACGCCCAAAAGCAGAAAGGGCCATAGTAGGGACTGTACATCTCCGGGTGTTCGTAGGGATGTCGGACTAAGAGGCAGTAAATCATCAAGTACAGTAGGAACATGAGGATGTAGGCGGACAGCCAGGGCACCTTGGGGAGACAGCCAGGCCCAGGACTGTAGTCCATTACTATAAGAACTAGTCAGGCAGCTGGCGGTAGTAGAGCAGAATGGCATGGTTGTAGATAGCTGTTGGGGGGAGTTTCTGAAGGGTGGAGTCGTTCAAGCACCACCAGCCGTCTTCAGTGTTCACATTGGCGGTATAGTGGCCGAAGCCCATATAGCCGTGATGGCAAATTACGGCTTTAAGTTGGTATTTCCCCAAAGAAGAGCCGAATTCGCTCAAATCCAGTACTTCCGTTGGGGCAGAAACCTGCGTTTCCAGCTTTTCCCCTGTAGTCTGGTTATACCTCTGTAGGTGTAGAACCAGGATCGACCCTATATGAGTCAGGAAACTTTGCTTATAGTGCTTTTCCAGCCTTCCACACGTCTCACAATCGAGCATATTCGGTCCCTGCATGACATGCGCCCTGCACTGATACTGAAAGCAGGTCTTCAAGCTGACTATCGGCCTATATAGTAGCTTTAAGCGCTTAGAGTTAAGGCTGATGTCAGTGAGTGCATTATGGTAGTTTTCTCTACTGCTGTCATAGAGTTGATACGCTACAGAGGAAAAGAAGTCAGTTTCATTGAAAAATACAGACTTATTCTCGTCGTAATTCGTAGGAATGGGCAAGGCCAGCACTCGAGAGTACATTTTGCTTTCCTTGCATGCGCCGCAGCGCACGCAAGTGAATACATTTGTCTGCACCACTGAAAACATCTCATGCAGAGCTAGATTCCTTCTTCCCTTCACAAACTGCGATATCACAGATACAGCCCCAGGCTCCAACTCCTCCGCCTCCCTATCCAGCGCCTGTAGAAAGTGCAGCAGAAAGGAAGCCGCACAGTGATGTCTCCCGTCTCTAAAGTTCTCGAAATTACCCAGCAGTCTCCTCACCCAGCCTTGCAGGTTTTCCTCGTATTGGTACAAATTCATGAATTCGTACATTAGGTCGGATACTGGGGGGCCTGATGTAAGGGCGCGAGTGAATTCGTCGTCTGAGTAGGTGAAGTACAGTGCGGCGAAAGTGGCATTGAGGAAGCAGGTGTTCCCCACATTAGGAAGGCCTTGGATAGGTCTGGGCCGGAAGGGAAGGACGCTTTGCACAGAGTCGGAAGAGACGTGAGAGAGGGGTGGAGTTGGTGAGTCCATATTCTACATATGAAGAACAACTGTGTTGCCTGTATATCCGCTAAGCAGGAATTCAGGGAGCACAACTTCACAGTATTTAGTGGGCTTTAAGCAATGAAGCACGTGTCTTATGGACTGAAATACACCTAAAGAATGAGTGGATGAGTAGACATCTGCTCTGTCGAAGCGCTTGCTTTATTGATGCTAACAGATGGCAGAGTTAGGCAATGTAGTAAGTCCAGGCGTACACGAATCTCTACATAAATTGGAGCACTTGGCTAGACATTAGAAATCTATTTCCAAGGAAAACTGCCTACAACAGCCTACACGCTCTTCCCCGCACTTACCTAGAACTCAGCCGATAGGGCTGTTAATATGGACTGTCCGCAGTGCTCCTCACGATTGGACGGACTCGTGCATCTGCCGCGCATCCTCACAGGGTGCGGCCACACAGTGTGTCAACTCTGCCTGCACAACCTATCCCGCGGCCACTCCGTACGCTGTCCCCAGTGTCGAGAGGTGTCCACCGGCCCAGTGGACTCCTTCCCTGTCAACCTCGCACTCCTCTCCCTACAAGGCTCTTCCGAAGTCTGCCCTATTCACAAGAAACTCCTGGAAGCTTACTGCACTGTAGATAGACAACTACTGTGTGTGACTTGCTTGTTGTCCGAGGAACACAAGAAACATGAAGTGGTGGCTGTGACGAAGGCTGCGTCGAGGGAAAGGGACAGAGTGCAGAGACTGCTTGGCTCTGTGAAGCAGGCGGAACAGACTTTGATCAAGACTGACACGGAGTTGAGAAGTACGGCGGAGGCGTTGCAGCAGGATTTCGCTCGCATACGGGAAGACTTAAAGCGGACTTATGACCAGGTAAAAGCGCTGATTATTGATCGAGAAGTGCACACGTTGACCGGGCTGAAGTCCACTCTCGAGACAGAAATGACTGCTTTGGCTCAAAGGTCCACTCAGACACAGAAAGCCTTGAGTCTGCTCAATGCACTGAAAAACGACATGTCCAGAGCACCACAAGAAACTGACCTGCAGCTGCTGCACAAATCCGCAGACAGAGACACCGCCTTCAAAGCCATCAACAGCAGGGCAGGCACAGGGACTTGCAAGGGGTTTGGAGGGGCGAGCAGGGAGGGTGAGCTGGAGGCGCTGTGTAGGGATATCAAGGCACTGGGGGGAAAGACTCAGCAGCCGAGTTCTGCTCCGCTGCAGAGTGTCAATGCGAAGAAGCAACAGCCGCCTTTAGCACTCGCGAATGTTCTCTTTTCCAGAGACCTGCGCAAGAGCACTCCCAAGCCCGGACCTTGGAAGCTGGACAGCACTGACGCAGATGTTTCCCTTTCCCGCATTTTGAAAGTGGCCCTGCACTCCAACCCCCACAGTCCCTCGTCAATGCAAAGATTTGAGTCCAGGAGAGGTCAGTCGTGCAGCCAAACTCCGGCCCCAGACCCAGCTAAGACTTGGGCGGAAACGGAAAAAGGACATCTCAGTCTGGACTCGTCTCCCGCTGATTCTCCGGCGAAAGGATTTATTTATGTTATTGGCGGCTTTTCCGACAAAGGCCTGGTATCAGTGGAGCGCTTCGACTGCTCCAAAGAGACTTGGGAGTTCGTAGGCAATTCCATTTCCAACCGCACCCAATTCGGCGCAGTGGCCTTCGAAGACCATATACTAGCCATAGGAGGCAAAACAGTAGGCACTACATAGGGTGGGAAGCGAGTTACAACCAGTGAAGAATACCTGGTTTCCAGCAACCAGTGGGTTCCGGGCAGCGTAGCGCTGCCTACAGCTCGCAGTGGATTTGCTTGTTTCATACTCGACTCCACATTGTATGTGCTCGGAGGTACTGACGGAGTGCCATTGAAGCGGGCTGAGAAGTGGGACGGGTCGGAGTGGGAGGCGCTTCCGCACATGCGCCAGAGAAGAGATGAATTAGCGGCTGTAGTGGACTTAGACCAGCGCATCTATGCTATTGGTGGCTTCGGAGGACCTGACATGTAAGCACTACCCAGGGCCTGTCTACGGTCGGTGGAGACCTACTGTGCAGGAGATGCTCAGTGGAAGGAAACAAGCGAGTTGAGGACTCCGAGGAGAGCGGCTGCGGCTGTAGCGCTGCCCAGTGGCCTGTACATCCTAGGCGGGTATGACGGCAGTTCCTACCTGGCCTCTGTGGAACGATTGGACCGGGCTGGGGGACGCTGGGTAGAATTGAGTCCTATGAACAGTGCGAGATGCACGCTTGCAGCCACTGCAAGTCCTGACGGGCAGTACATATACGCAATCGGGGGCTTCGACGGAGAGGCGCTGAGTGTGGTGGAGCGCTACTCTGTGAAGGAAGACGTGTGGACGGAACTGCCCGACATGTCTGACCCTCGCTTCATGCACGCCTGCGTCCTTTCCAAGCTAGCTAGTTAGTCTTTCATTGATAGAGGAATGGAGATATGCACTGGGGGAGATCTACTCGTCTTAACTAAATCTTGCCCTTGGACCTTAGGAAGGACTCGGTCTCCAGAACGCAGCGGAACTCAGGTCCTCTGGGGTTGTTGTGGGCCAGCATGTTCATCGCTTGCTGTGCCTGGGCGAAGGGGAACACTTCCACCTTCGGTCTGACATTGTGCACTGCGCAGAAGTTCAGCATTTCCCTGGTCTCAGTCATGGAGCCGACACATGAAGTGGCGATGTTCTTGCCTGTGATCACGAAGGGGAACAGGTTGAGCTTGCACTCCATGTCTCTATCAGGCACTCCCACCAGCGCCACAGTGCCCTGAGACTTGAGCAGCCCCACAAAGACATTGACATCGTAGACTGTCCCTGACAGGAGGATGAAGTCGAAGGAACCAGTGGCTGCCTTGACTTCTTCCGCCACATTGGTGTTGAGGAAGTGGTGAGCTCCGAGGGAACGAGCCAAGGCCTCCTTGGAGGAACTGGTGGAAATGGCTGTTACTTCAGCACCCATTCGGTTAGCGAACTGCAAGGCCAAGTGGCCCAGGCCGCCGATGCCTTGGATGCCCACCTTCATGCCGGGACGGACGTGCTTGGCCAGAGGGTTGTACACGGTAATGCCCGCACACATAAGGGGCGCAGCGTGTTCGGAGAGGATGTTCTCAGGTACCTTTGCGAAGAAGTAGTCTCTGCCCTGGAAGGAGGTGGAGTAGCCGCCGAGGTGAGGGTTGTAGGTGTAGGTGGCCTTGGGACAGTAGTTCTCATGTCCTGTTCCACAGGGTGTGCAGGTAGGGCTGTTGCAGCAGTCTCTCACAGTCCCGAAAGCCACTCTGTCGCCCACTGCAAAGTCCCGGACTGCACTTCCCAAGTCAGTCACAATGCCCACAATTTCATGTCCCGGCACCAGCGGAAGGGCGAGGAAGTCCATCCACCGCTGAGTAGCCTGAAAGACGTCACTGTGGCACATGCCTGTATGGGTCACTCTAATGCGTACTTCATTAGAGTCGAGAGGGGCAGGCTTATAGGGCAGCAGTGACAGGGTTGTGCCGGACTGCATGATTGCCTGGGCGAATGCTGTGGCTTCAGCCTCTTCGCAAGGAGTAGGCGCTTTCGGGCCTAGGATTGCGTAGGTGCTCATAGCCATTATTATTAGCCGTACACTTCTCCCCATTAGTCATCCCTCCACAAGTCATCAACACAATCCACAGGTCCTAAAAAAGCCGTTGCAGCCACCAACTGACCTGAGAAAGTAAAACAGAAGCCTAGGAGAAGGACGTAGAGTATAGGTCTGGTGAGTGGCAGCCATAAAATGCTGTCTGAGGAGCAGATGCATGCAGGAAAGGGCTTTCTGCGCGCCTATCTCGACGCCCTGCACACCATCGAGTACTTCCCACCCAGGCAAAGCGCTCAAAAGACCGCCGGACTCGAGGCCTACAGACATGTGAACGGCCTCGTGAAGTCCGCGCATGATAAAAGCGAAGTCCTTTTCGACGGGTCTGGGAATTTGGTAGTCGGCCCGAACTTCCGCAGCAACTACTTACTGCAGCTCTACCGCTTTACCAAGTAAGCGCTACGCAGTCCCTTGCTCAGACCTGTGGTGGAGACGTGTTCTTCGGTGCAGGACTTGAACGAGCAACTCGACTCGCTGCTAGTGCAGACTAGGAAGGACCTAGCGGCCGCCAAGACCAAGGCTTAGTTAAGTCCACTCAGATATAGTCGACTAGGGACGGTAGTGCGGCATATAAGTGCTATTCAATATGCAAGCAGAGGCTTCCGCTGCTTCCTCACTCACGATGTCCAAACTGCTGGAGGGCGGGGACGTGAACGACGCTTTGGAAAGGCTGGAGCAGGCTGCCTTGGAGGAAATCGCCGAGGAGAACTATATCGGCGCCCTCAACTACCTAAAGAAGAAGGAAGAACTGTTAGAAGCGCTGACGACCGAAGGACTAGGTGCAGACAGAGACCAAGTCCTGAGCACTTTGACGTGCACAGCTTGCTGCTACCAGCGACTGGGAGGACTGGACAAGTGCGCTGCCTACCTGGAAGCCTGCACTATCTACACTGTGCCCACTACACAGCCAATAGGCAGACTCAAGCCTTTGGCGGATATGCTGAAGCGGGCGAAGCTGCAGTGTTTGGTGCATATTCAGCTCTGTGCGATTTTGTCACAGTTAGGGGACCATGTACAGGCTTTGGCCAAAGCCAAAACAGCTGCTCGTCTCGCTCATTTCGCTATTGAAAGCACTGCCCGGGCGCTCAAAATCCACTGGACGATGTATGCACTGGCGAAAGACCACCACGAGATCAGCGAGTCTCTGCAGCAAACGCACCTTCTAGCGCTCCGCGCCACTCCCATGGTAAAGGCCTTAGTAGAGTTTCTGCACGGCCCTGAGTCGCCTGACCAACATACACGAGTAATGAGGTCGGGACTGGGGGTTAAGGTCCACCCCGACTGGACCAGTCAGATCTCTATCTCTGATATGATGACAGTGCAGCCGCTGACTACTGCGGACCTGCGGCAACACGCTAGTGTCAGACTGGAGTTTTCCAAGGACTTTATGCTATACAAAGCCTCCAACTTGGCGGTGAGTTACTTCTGCCTGTCCACGGAGTTGCTGTTTCTGCGAGGGAAGCAGGCCTTTAACCCCGCCCGGGACAAGCCTACAGAGCAATTCCACATGAGAGCCATGAGACTCCTGGAGACCTATTTCCCGCCAGACTGTCTACTCCTTCAACACATTGCACAGACCTATGAGAAGCGCTTCATCACCGATTTGCAAGAAATACCCGAAGAAGCGCCTCGGCCCCCTCGCACCCGCTCTGCTAAGCCGAAAAGCAACAAATTGCCGGAACTGGGAGAGAGCAGAAGTCCCACTCCCACTAAGCCTAGAAAGCAGCACCGCCCTGGAAGCAAGTCTCAGCTTCCTGTGACCAAGCAGCAACGCAGTAAGCCAGATTTGAGTGCCCGTCCCTACCGTCGTCCTGCCCGCAAGTACCGACTGTCCGCAGGAGCGGAGTTGCAGGACCGCAGAAATAAGAGCGAAGAGTTCCTTCCCCCTGACGAAAGTCTCGACACTGCCTACGAAAGCTTCGAAGACGCAAGTCCCAGTCCCTTCATAGTGAACTAATGTGCACAACTGCTAGAAACACTGCTTAGAGAGATAAGGACAGGTAGTTGGTTGCTTTGTCCTGCACAGTCTGCTGCACTTCTAACTGACTGATAGTCTTTTGAAGCAGTTGGCGGGCCCAGGACTGCTCGAAGCGGAGGGCTGAGAGCGACTTTATGACCTCTCTGGGGGCTTCGTAAGTAGGCAAAGCTGATTCGATGAAGTTTTCCACGATTTCGCGTTGGTCTGCATCTAGCAGCTCCTGCAAATACGCAAATACAGCACTGCGGTAGAGTCTCAGTGCGTCTCCTTGCACTTGGCGATTGAAGCCCTCCAGGATAAGTTCGAATTCAGGCAGTGAATAGGTATCAGCTTGCTCCCTGATGACTTGCCAGGTGCACTCTTTGTTGTCGTAGGCAGAAGCTTTGCAGTAGTACTGCAGTCTGCGGCCCATGTCTGAGTCCGCCTCCCCGTCCAACTCCTCACTTATCAGGCTTTGCACCTCAGAGAGCGACAGAAAGGCGCATTTCGCCATCAGTAAGTGCCACTTTTGAGTACGGAGGAAGCCAAAGCTGTCAAAATTGTCCAGCAACTGGGCAATGGCAGCATGTGTATACGCGAAGCTAGGCAGTCGCTTGCGGTAGACAGGCCGCAGTGTCTGTGGTCCTTGCAGCGCTAGGTCTCTTAGCGTATCCAGAAAGCTGTCTGCGTACTCAGTCACGAGCCATGCTGGCAAGTAGGAGAACACGGCACTGTTGGCTGTACGGATGATGAAGTCCACGAGGTCTTCGCAGGTCTCTGCACGCAGCCAGTGACTCGCCAGGGTGAGGTACTGCACTGAAGCCAGGCAGCCAGTCTGAACCATGTACCAGAAGTGGGTCCACAGCACTGCGCGCTCTGCAGGGTCGGGCAGTGGACTGCTGGAGAGACTCACCAGAGTGTTCATTTGGGCGGGAGTGTAGGCCACCAGCATGTAGTCGCTGGAGTCCAGGCCAACGAAGGTGAAATAGGCGTGAGAAGGTAGGAGCGTCTCTGCTTGGGAGTCCACTTGCAGCACAGATTCGGTATATGTGCGGAAATGAGGGTCGTTATAGTGCTTCAGGGTGACTCTGTGGGACCTGAGTACCTTGGAAGTACGTGGGAAGCAGGACTGCTGCATCACTGGAGGGCAGTAGCAAAGTTGGTTCACACCTGCTGTGGCCACCCAGGCTTCCGCCCAGCTGTTCAAATCTGCAGTCGTATATTCCTGCAGTGTCTCCAGCAGTTCCTTCATTGTCACGTTGCTCCACTTGTAGCGGCTGAAGTAATCCGCCAAGCCCTGGAAAAAGGACTCTCTGCCAACCAGAGCTATGAGCGCTTTGATGATGGCTGCCCCTTTGCAGTAGGTGATAACATCGAAACTCGACTGAGCCTGCGCTGTGTCCTCTATCGCTATATGCACTGGATGCGTGGACTCCGTTATATCCAGTGCGAACCCCCGAGAACTGTACAGATAGAAGTACGCCCAGACGTCCTGGTCAAATGCCTCAGCAAGTGCTAAGTATGAGATATAGGTAGCGAAGCTTTCGTTCAGCCAAATGTCGTCCCACCAGCGGAAAGTCACCAAGTCCCCAAACCACATGTGTGAGAGTTCGTGCAGCACAGTGTCGTAGAAGTACAGACTTTCGCTGCGGTTCGGTTTTTCTTTCCACAGGTTGTTGTCGTTTATAGTTACGCAGGCGGCGTTTTCCATAGCGCCCATGTACATCTCTGGGACTAGGACTTGGGTATAGTGGTCGAAAGGCAGAGGCACCTGGAAAAGTCGTTCGTAATAGTCAATGCCAGTACTAGTGTAATGGAAGATCCCCTGCACTGGGATGTATCTCTTCATAGACCGACGATAAGCCAGGGTCAACGGCACGTGGAAATCAGAGTCCTGGGACTCGAGGAAGTCGCCGCAGACTACAGCCATCACGTAGGTGCTGAGGCGTGGAGTGGCAGCGAAGTGCACCTCCTTGTAGTGATCTGACTCTTCTTCGTGTTCAGGGAGGCTCTATGTTACAGTTACGTTGGAATAGACTTTCCACTCAGACAACACTCTCACAGTCAGACAAAGACAGGCCTTGAGGTCTGGCTGGTCGAAGCAGGGGAAAACAGCCCTGGCGAAGTAGGGACAGAAGTAGGAGTACAGGTAGACCGACTGGTCCACTGGGTCTGTGAACCTGTGCAATCCAGTGCCGTTGCGTCTGTACTTCCCCACATACTTCACTGTGACGCTATGCTGTCCTGCTGGCAGTTCGGGGAGATACAAGCGAGAAGACCGGAGTTGGTAGTGCGTGGAGACTTCCAAGTGGTCGAGTTCTGTGTAAATCTGACTGTCAATGTCAAGCCATAAGAGTGCAAGCGCTTGAGTGCGGAAAGTGACAGTGCAGCGGCCTTGGAAGTGAGTGGGCAGAGTCAAGTCCAGCCAGACCTCATAGCGCAGGACAGACAGGCCCTGAGCCCTGGTCTCCGCCTCTAGCTTGGTGAGTGGGCCAGCGTCCATTCAGCTGCTAATGGAAGCGAGTCTGAAGGCGTATGAGGGCTTCAAGCAGGGAGACTTGCAGCGCTGTCTTGCGTAGTGTCCAGACAGAGAGCTGCAGCGTGCTAAGACCAGCAAGAGCTCCGCACAGCTCGCCCATAACCAACTCGTCGCAGAGTACTATGCAAATCGCTGTTCCAACCCGGCCCGCCTGCTGCAGAGACTGGAGGAACTGCGCACTCAGACCCAAGAGAGCGAAGTCCTCACTCCCATGCTATTCAACCTCGCTCTACTGCTCTACCAGACTCAGCAGTACGGTAAGGCTATGCGTCATCTCACCCCGGTGCACAGGAAGATCGACAGCACGGAGGAGCTGCTGGCAGTGAAGGTGATGCTGCTCTGGGTGCAGATCAACCTGGCGTTAGGGCGCTTGATTGAAGCGAAAGAAGCACTAAACTGGCTGGAAGCCCAACTCACCAAGTCAGCCGCCATCTCCCAGGACGGAGAAGAAGCCAAAGTCCCAGTCGACCCAGGAGCGCAGAAGTCAGTGTTCCTCGGAGGCAGTCCAGAGGAGTCACAGAAGAACAGTCGCTGTATCAATTCCAAGGAACTCCGCCTGGCGCTCTGTCTGCTGCGAGTGCAACTCAGTCTCAGTGGACCGTTCACGTACAAGGCTGTGGCGGATCTCTTGGCCGAGGCGCGAAGTTTGAAGGCAGACATGGACTTGTCGCATTTCCCCACACAAATGGAAGGCTGGCTTCGAGCTTACTATGAGGAGTGCTTGGGACTGCTGAGTGCTCAGCTTGAGTACCTCTCCAACAGTCCCACCTCTGCCCTGCGCATAGTCACTCAGACTGAACAAAATGCACAGACATGTCTGGGCTCCAGGTCCTGCCATCCTGCCTGCCAGCCGGCCCCCGGAACCAAGGTCACCTACCCTGTTTACTACTACAACAGTCTGGGCTGCATTCACCTGCGACTCAAGAAGCCGAAACTCGCTTTGCTGTACTTTTCCAAGGCGTTCGAGACGATCTCTTCGCAGTCTGCAGTGGAGGAAGACGCAGTGGCGAAGCCTACAGACGCAGTCACTTTCTACGCCTCCCAGCGCAGAGGGGAAGTGCTCTTCAACATGGGTCTGTCCCTGCTAGCTTGCAGTCAGCCCGCCCAGGCCCTAGACTGCTTCTTAGACTGCGCAGGACTGATGAAGGGAAGCGCCAGGTATTGGTATCGCTTGGCTCAGTGCTATGTGATGCAGCACCTGCAGACCCTCCAGGAAGCCCAGTTAAGTCACCAGAGCGACCTGTATGTTAGTCAGACCAACGGAGTGTACCGACTGCCTGCGAAGGCGGTGTACAACTTCGAGGAAGAAGAGGACAGGAAGGGCGGGAAAGCGGACCTCATAGAGCAGGCACTGAAGAGTCTAAGGAATGCGTTGGTGCTGCTCCCTGCAGACGACGAAGACCTGAAAATCCACGTATTGCTGCTTCTCGCATACGTATGCATTGGGCGCGAGCCTCAAAGTGCCCTAAAGTCTTTGCAGCAACTCGCTGCCTGCGACCTGTCCCCACAGCTGAAGAGCACAGTGGCGCTGTATGCCGCTGAGGCCAATGCACACATTGGGAAGTTGAAGCAGGCTTCGGAGCAACTCGCAGGCCTGTCGCTGCCCAGAGAGACACGTTTGAACTGCCACTCGACCTTGTGTCCGCGGGCACTCAGTCTGTATGATGACTTGAGTTGGCGCTTCGTGCAGGCCGTGAATTTAGCCTCAGTGCTCATAGCCTCCGGCAACCAAACCCAAGCACAAGTGCAACTCACAGCCGCAGCCAGCGCCCTGCCCAGCAGCCAGCCCCTTCCCGCCCCTTTCCTGCACCTACAAGTGTACCTAGCCCTCAAAGCCGGCAACCACAAGCTGGCCGCTGAGATCCTCCAAACGCGACAGGCGTCTAGATAGTAGCGCCTAAAACTTGCATAGGAAGGGAACAGCGGCAGGTTCTGTCGCCATAGACGCACTGCCAGTCGCTCTGGGGCAGGTCGAGGCGAGTAGATGATGGCGGCTTGGGGCTTTGCACTCTCAGTTCTGCTCTGCGGAGAAGCTCGGAGACGAGGTGCTCTGCGGGGTTTGGGACTGCGGGTGGGCGAATCACGGGTCTGTTTGGGCTGTTCTAGGGTCAGAGTGAAGGAAGCTCGCAAGCGCTGGTCTCTTCGCCGCTGGAGAATGGACTGACGAACACCCTTAAGGCCTTGAATGGGCTGAGGAATGGGTACAGGCAGAGGAGCTGGACGCACCAAGACACTTTCACACAGCAAAGCAGCAATAGGACGGTCGGTCATATATGGAAACTGTCCTCATGGAAGAGGAGCTGAGGAAGGCATTTGAAGCCAGAGATGTGGATGGGGACGGAGTCCTGGGTCTGGAGGACTTGAAGACAGCTACAGGGCTGAGTGAGGGCGAACTAGCGGCTGTCTTTGAAGTATGCCAAGGCGCTCAAGGCAATGGGCAGTTCCTCACCTTTGAGGAGTTCGCCAGCGGCTTTCGGCAGTTCCCCCGTCCCAGTCTACACATCTCAATTCCTTCGACTATAGAAGAAGCCTCGTCAATGCAAGAGTCCGCTCCAAACACACAAAGGGAACTGCTTTCGGATACAATTGAAGCCTTAGCAGTGTTGCTTAACTGCCAAGGCGAGTCTCCGACTCAAACATTAATCAAACTGGGGACCATGGTGCAAGCAGGAGGCCAGTTTCCCTGTGAACAACTAGGGGCGGTATTGAGTGCTGCAGGGAAGTTAATAGAGGCTCAGGACGTGCAACTGATAAATGCGAACAGAGATTATGAGGACAAGAAAGAGGCCTGTGCAGCCCTGGCTAGGCAGTACAGCAGCTTAAAGCAGACCTGTCGCTTGCTGACTGAGCAGTCCTATCAAGTGGAAAGCGAACTCAGCGCTTCCATCCGCCATAGTGAAGTGCAAGGACAACTCCTGCAGTCTGCACTCAGCCAGGCTCATAGGAGTGAACAGCTGCAGGAAAGCGAACTGGCAGATTGCCAGGCGGAACTAGCAGCACGCAAGGCGCTGGTTTGCAGGCTTAGGCGGGATGTACTCACTCACGCCCGCGAGGACCGTAAGGAAGATGCTCCCTCTCCTCAGGCGCCTAAGACCTCTAGAGCCCCCAGCAAGTTCCTGTTTTCTCCTGCGAACGCCAGAGAGGTCACCACTGCTCACGATAGCTACCGTCAGAAGAAAAGAGCACAGCTAGGAGTCTGGCAGCAGGCTTTAGAAGAGCAAGAGCAGCGGCTTCTGAGCAGAGAACTGGGTCTAGAGGAAGCAGTATCTCACCGATGTACACAGCTCCAGCGAGAAGTCCACAACCTGCAGGCTCAGTTGGTGAGAGAGCGAATCAAGAGTGAACACTACAAGGTACTGGCGAGAGACTCCACTCCTCTGCCTGAAATGCTCATCAACCCGCTCTCTGACGAACTAGACAGACTCAGAGAACCCAGTCCTATCCGAGTGCGTCTAATCCCAATAGTGAGGACAGAAAAGCCCAAACGCTGTTGCTGGACGGGTACTAGCTAAGACTTAATGATCGCTATAGAACTCGGGCGGTTGGTACGCAGAGGACCGGACAGCAGCTGGCTGTGCTTCTGCGGCTCTGGGGAAGAGGAGGTCTGGGCAGAAGCGGGGACAGTGCACAGGCGGCCTGCCTGCCCGCTTCATATAGAAGTTGTACCAAAAGACAGACACGCAGAGACACAAATAGGCCAGTATAAGGATGGAACTGATGAATGCGTACAGAGCTCCTACGTCTCCTGTGCGAACTGTCATATCACATTCCCGCTTCCACCCTCCTGAGTCGTTATTTTTAAAGGCCGTGCAGCGTTCTGTGATCTCATCAGTTGTGGTATTTGCAGGCAAACACATCATTCCTTGTATTCTCTCCGTTTTCTTCTCTTTACACGTAGCAATTCTGCACTCTCCGTCACATACATCGCACATTCTTTCATTCATCGCTCCACAGATGGCCAAATCAGACTCTTCCACACTGTCGCAGGCCTTTTGTGTGTCTGCATAAATGACTATAAATTCGACGTTTTCCAGCTCTGGCTCGACATGCGCATGTTCCGGGTCCCACACATACACATACAAATCATCTGTGCAAGTGCCTATGTTGACCTCTATGGGGTGATCTCCAGTGGCAGTACCGCACACAACAGAGCTCAGAGGACAGATGTCTACAGTGTCTTTCGTGCACTCTTCGAACTTCATGTTTGTCCACATGAACGTAGCTGCACCCAGCAAAGGCAATATATGCATCTGAGTTCGCTTGTAGTTGAGAAGTGTATGATAGGCCGTGCAGTTATTCATCTGTACAAAGCTTCTCTGGTCTCCTACCGGGACTTCCGTAAAGGTCAGTACCTTGGCTGTGGCAGCCAGGCCTGTAGCCAGCACGAAGGCCACCAGGTGCATATTATGGCGAACTAACCTAAGCCGCAGCAGCCTTCGGACAGCACTTCGGTCTCTTGCGGTACGGCCCTGGGTCTAGCTTCACTGTCTTCTTGTCTGCAAAGTCGTCCGAGGACTTCGCTTTCTTCTGATGACTGTACTGCTGGGAAATTGCTACCAGTAGGGCGCGGAACACTTCATCTACGTTGATAGCGTTCAGAGCGGAAGTCTCGAAGAAGGGCATTTTCTGAGCCTCAGCAAATGCAATAGCCTCTTCGCGACTGACTTCGCGGGAGTTGTTGAGGTCTGTTTTGTTGCCCACGAGCACCAGCACAAGGTTGCGCTCGCTGAAAGCACGGATTTCCTCAAGCCATCTGGACAGCCCTTCGAAGGATTGCCGCTTGCTGATGTCGTACACGACCAGTGCACCCATCGCGCCTCGGTAATAGGCAGATGTAATCGCACGGAAACGCTCCTGTCCGGCAGTGTCCCATATCTGTGCCTTGATGCGGACGCCCTCATGCTGAATAGACTTGGTGGCGAACTCCACTCCCAGCGTAGGTTTGGACTCCAGGAAGAACTCGTTCTTAGTGAAGCGGGAAAGCAAGTTGGACTTGCCTACCCCACTGTCCCCTACCAAGACGATCTTGAACAGGTAGTCGTACTCGCTGTCATCCCGGTCCATTTTACCATGCACCGGCTTGGCTGGGATTATATATGGCCGAATTGCCTCCAATCCGTCCCAATTTCCTACTCTCGCTTCCCCAGAACTACAGGCGCAGACGTCGGCCTGACTTGGAGTTGACCACTCTGGCTATGCCCGGGGCTGATGATGCCCGGCTTTCCGCAGCTCTTCTCGAATGGCTGCGCGCTCTCTCACCCCAGGAGCGCGAAGAAGCCTGCGCTGACGAAAACCCATGGCTCGTGATCATCTTCAAACAAATGCTGCTCTACAAGGCCGCCAAAGGCGACTGTGTGCACTCAGTGGACAAGAACGCAGACAGAGACATCTTCGACTGCACCCTGCAGAGCAACTTCTTCTCCAAAGCTCGCACTGACCCCGAAGTGTCGGTGAAGCGGAAAGCAGAATGGTGCTTTGAGGAGCATATACGGGTGTGGAGTGTGGGGGATGAGTGGGACACGTTGGCCATTTCCAGCCAACTCGCCGCAGACGTGGACTTGCTGCTAGAACTGCTTTCAGATATCAGCTGCGGACAAGCTTTCACAGTGCCGTGCAGAGTGACCTGGCACCAAGGCTCCAAGGCCAAGCTATGTATCAGGGAAAACCCGATTTGGCTATCAACCAGCAGCAACTCTCTCGCTGAATACGCAGCTGCAGCACTAGAACGCACTCTATGGTTCAAGTTCTGGGCTGCCAAGAAACTCAACCCCCGACGACCTGGCGACAACCAGCCCTTTTGCCATGATTCGCCGCTGAGTGACAGCTACCCCAGGTGCAAGGAGTGCTATGTGGACTTCTGGAGAGAGCTGGACAAGCCCAAGCGCTTGGAAATCATTGGCAGTATTGTGGACTATGCGAGTGAGTATGTGACTGAGTTGGAGTCACTGGAGCGGTTACGCAGACTTTCGAGTCTGCAGCAGGACGAAGTGGTGGAAGTGACCAGTTCCTCGGAGGTTACTGATAGACACCAATTAGCGCTTCAACGCCGCATTCGCGACTATAACAGCCCGCAATCCGCTGAAACGCTGATCACCATGGGAACCTCTCCAGACGGCTGTGAGTTCATTGACATGCTGTTCACGACCTCTCTAGAGCGCATTAGCAGTGTCTTTGACATCGCAGCCAAACATGTAGGTCTGAGTCTCAAGGAAGCCTACCAGCAGAAGATGGCGGAGGACCTGGCTCTCCTGGAAGAAGCGGAGCAGGTAAAAAAGCAGGGCAAAAAGAACCGAGAAGAAATCAAAACCAGAGAGAAACTGAAAGTCATCAAACCGCTGCAGCACAAGAAAAAGCGCAGACTGAGTGATGCTTCGGCAGTGTCTGTGTCCACTACTGCCTCGGCTGCCACTTCTCTCAGCTCGCATGAGGAGGACGAGGGCGCGTACGCCCGGGGCATTGCTGTGCGACTGGTGGAAGAAGCCATTTTGTCTATCAATAGCCAGGGAAGCAAGCATCAGATACCGGAACTGCCTGATGAGGAGTACATTGAGGAGAAGGAAGACAGGGTGCCGGCGGAGTGGCCGATGCTGCCAGTGTCTGCGAGCAAGAAGAAGAAAAGGAAAAAGAAAGCGAAGCGGAAAGTCCTCGAACCCACTATGGAAATTCCCTCTCCGCCCGAACTCCAGCCAGCTGACAGACTTTCCAAGGACATAAGCAAGTTCAGCAGTGAGATCACCCGTGCACTAGAGGACCAACGGCCTGCTCGTGAAGAGGTAGTTGACTCGCTCACAGTGCTTTGCCATGGTCTGTTCCCAGGCTGTCATATACAGCTGTTCGGCTCTATGTTTACAGGTCTGGCGCTTCCCAGTTCTGATGTGGACCTGCTCATAGTCAGCGCAGGAGTGCACAGTCGTGACGATGCAATTGTGGCGGTGCAGATGCTAGGCCAAGAGCTCGCAGCATGTACCTGGGTGCAAGACCTACAGGTGATAGCCAGTGCCTCTACCCCTGTCGTGAAGTTCGAGTGTGAAAGTCGGGGGAGTGTGGTGAAGGTGGACTGCAGCTTTGATGACGAGAGACATACAGGGACGGCTTCGTCGCTTTTCTGTGTGAACTCCAGTACTGCTTTTCCCGCGCTTCGAGACTTGGCACTGGTGCTGAAGTCAGTGCTGTACGAAACCGGCCTGAACTGCGCCTACTTGGGCGGACTCAGTTCCTACCAACTGGTGCTGTGGGTGGTCAGCTTCCTGCAGTCAACAGCCACAGACACTCCAGGCCAGCAGCTCCTCGGCTTCCTGCACTACTTCGGTCTCGAGTTCGACCCCAAGACTACAGGCATTTGCGTCTGCCGTAGTCCCTCCTTCTACCCACTGGACGGGCCGATTTATGTCCCTGCAGTCACGCTCGACCCAGTGTGTCCGAACCACAACACTACTAGACACTGCGTGGCGGTAGGGAGTATACTGGGCACATTTGCCAGGGCGTATGCGCATCTGTCCGAAATGCTCGTCCAGAAGCGTAAAAAAGGGTTCATCAAGACCCTGCTGAAGCAGCTGGTTGAAAGCCAGCATTAGCTGATTGCTGCTATAGACTTAATGCCTTGCGCGGCCTCGAGTTGAGGATACGCTCTTTTCTCCCTTACAGCAGACCGATTTTCACTGTATTTCAGTTTAAAGCTGGACAGTTGGCTGCATGTCTACTGTCATTGCATATGTAAAATCCTTAATTTGTACAATTCACCCACAATGTGAAACAGCTTCCCAGCAATTCCCCTTTCAAAGCATACTCCCTCTAACTTAGCCTCCAGTCCAGATAGATAGCCTAATAAATGGGCTCCTGCAAAGCAGCACAGAGGAAGGCGAAGTCTCCATTAGTCTCAGCCGCTCCCACTTCTAGTTCCTCTACGTCCTCGGCAGAGTGCGGCTCGTGCAGCACAAACAGTACCTAGCCCTCAAAGAAATGAACAAAGTGCGGATTGTAAGCCTCAACAGTGCGCATTCCGTGTTTAATGAAAGGAAGCTGTTGGCGGTGTTGAAGCATCCCTTCATAGTGAACATGCAATATGCGTTTCAGGACAGGGACACTTGTACCTGGGATGGACTTGATGTCTGGTGGAGATGTGTGCTTTCACCGGTTGAAGCAGGGGAAGTTCACAGAGGAAATGACGAAGTTTATAGTGGTGTGTACGGTTTTAGGACTTGAGTATTTTGATATAAATAGGGTTATGCATCGCGATATAAAGCTGAAAACCTCATTATTGACTATGTCCGAAACACTGATTTCGGGATAGCTCGAATTGTGAGGCCGGACATCGTAGGGGAGACCTCCGGAACTCCTGCTATATGGCTCCAGAGGCAATTTGCCATCAAAGACACTCTATATCAGTTGATTGCTATGCGCTCGGGGTAATAGTCTATTAATATATGACCGGAAGACGGCCGTATATAGGGAAAAGCAGAGTAGAACTAAGAGATGCCATACTAGCCAAGCAGGTCCAGCTAAGGAAACAAGACATACCTGAGGCTGGTCCCTTGAAGCTGCGGATTTCATTAATAAGTCGATACAGCGGAAATGCTCCAATCGATGGGCTACAACTGTCCGTTTGAAGTGCGAAGTCATGCCTGGTTTACTGACAGAGGCTCTTTAGAAAGAAGCTAGAGCCACTGTTCAAGTCGAAAGGCCTGGACAATTACGACCATTGCTTGATAGAGGTGGTATCTGACCGGGGACAAGTGGATACTGCGCAACTGGAGAGCCTCAGGTGGTTTTCTTCTTCAAAGGATACTTCTTTGATACCCAGTGTAGAGCTGCTGTAAGCACTGAGGACCTCCGTCCCAGTGTTTCTGCTAACTTCTAGCATTTCTGGAAGGAGTTATGCTAAGCTGCCATCTGACTCATCAGATCTTCTAGGTCATCCTTCTTGGCGACAACAGTTCTGCCCGCTGGTGCCACCACTACAGGGTTGGTCTTAGCTGCTGTGGGCATTTCCAAGTCCAGCATCTTTTCCTCCATTTCCGTGGCTTCGAGTTGGTCGAGTTCATCCATCAGTGCGTCGTCATCCATGTTCATGAGGTTGCCCATAGGCTGGGTGAGGGCTTCGGAAATTTCGTCCTGCAGTTGCTGGTGCTCCTCCATCTGGTCTCGCAGTTCGTCCACTTTTTCTACGGTGATGTTGCGGTGCTGGTTGGTGATGGTTGCCTGCGCTGCCCGCATGGAGTCGAATACACTGACGTTGGTATGGGCGCCTTCAATCATGAAGATTTGCTGCTCCAGATTCATCTTTTGCGCATCTAATTTGCCGACTTCCGCCTCATACATCTTCTTCTTCTTGAGAGAGTACAGCGCCCCGCGCTTGTCCTTCTGCCGGTTCTTCTCCTTCGCAGTTTCCAACTCATTGCGAGCCTTGGCTTCCAGGACTTTCTGCCGTTTGTCCATGTCTTCCAGTGTAGTGCGTAGTTTGCTGATGGTATTCAGTGCTTCTTGAGGGTCGGTGGGCTTTTCCTTCTTCTTTCCTCCTCCGAATAGCCTCATTTTTATTACCACAGATGCAACCAGCTGATCAATAGGTTCTACATCTTGTTTAACCTAGAATTTGGACTGTGTCAGGCCATGCAGGTAGGAAAACTACGCATATGTCTGTGTACCGACTCAAGTACACTACCCAATTCCCACATCAGCGGTGATTTCCCTTAGAAACAGGCATTCTGAGGACTAAAAGCCTCACAGATTGCCAATCCACTGAGACTCTATCTAATGAGATAGGAGGGAAACGTCTGTCTCGAGGGAATTCGCTTCCTCCTGTGCTTATAGTCCCTACTGCAAGCTAACCGCTAATAAGTTTGAACATGGCCCTTCGCAAGCACTCTGTAAATGCAGCTACCCACTCCACCCGCTCTACACCCCTCAAATCTCCGTCCAAATCCCCGCTCAGGACGCCTGTGCGCCCTAGCAGTTCCCTCACTTCTGACTACACGCCCACAACTGCTGCTAGTCCTGACACTCGTCCTACGGTCACTCAGTCTCTTCCAAAGGATGTAGGCTTCATGTCGAGTTCCACGGACTATTACTATTTAGTCAAACTGCAGAATCAGTGGGTGTCTGTGATCAAGCAGAACCTGAGGTATTCCGACGGCAGTCCAGTGCCAGTCACTGTGTCTTTTTCGACTTTGAAAATGCGGAAAGTGCGCATACTTCAGCCGGGCGTGTACACCTCTTGTGCGCAGTTATTGGAGGGAAATGAGGACAGCGGAGGACAAGTGGGAGCTCAGAGCCTGCCCAAACTCTCAGGCATTGGGAGTAAAGACATGCTCAAGACGTATGAGAAATTATCGCTCAGGCTGATGACCAATGTAGTGGCAATCTCTCGCAGCTTGGAAGCTACAGGCGACTTTCAGGGCACTCAGGAACTGCTCACCTTCGAGCGACCGAAATTATGCAGGAAAGTGCAGACGCTAGTGGAGGAGTTGAAGAGGGACGAGGCATACAAGGGCAAACAGACGGAAAGAAGCTTCACCTCGCTGCTGCATAACTTCACAGAAGCAAGGGAAACGGACTGCGAGTTGTGCCATCGACAGCAATTCGAAGTGAGACTGAGGTGCGGACACCACTACTGCCAGGAGTGCAAGCAGAAGCTAGTGCAGAGAGTACTGCGAGGAGTCGGCCAGGCCACCTGCTTGCTATGCAGTGAGTCCTTGTCCACAATTGACCAGCGCTTAGTGGCGTTGGAGAAATACCCACAGCGACATAAAGATGTGATAAGAGATGAAGACGAGTTGGAAACTGCCCGCGCTCCCAGTCCCCCTCGCAGACATGTGCGTGTGGTTTCCCAAGGCTCAGAGCTGTACTACCGTGGAGTTGTCTGCCAGCAGTGCACTGACCTCGGCACTGCGCCCACTTTCCTCTGTCCTGCCTGCAAGGCCCCGAGTAACTTGCGAATCCTCAAGTCTCACCTAGGAGAATAAGTCTGCCTCATACTAATGTAGCCAGGGGAATGCCTTCGCTGCATTAGACTAGACTACTTTGCGCTTGTGGACGAAGTACTCAGCTATCGCTGTGACTTCTTGTTCGAAAGTCTGCGCCCACTGCGCCCGCTTCGAGTCTACTTTGGCCTGGCACTCTGTGAGGACCGGGGTCAACTTGGGGTCAGGCAGGGCCGGCGCCCAGCATATTTGCGGCTCAGTCTTGGTGAGCAGAAAGCGCGAGCGCCGGTCCATTTGCTTCCTGAGCTGCTGGTCCTAAGTGCAGGATACCAAGAGCCTGAGTTCCACCTGTGCGATTTCTTCATCCAGCAAGTCCTTTTTGCCCAACTCCACATGACGTCTCTTCTGTGTCTGGCTGGTCCTTACTCGCTCTTACGTTTATCTCTTCCCGCACCAGTTCCCTGTGCTCGTCCTCCTGCTTCCTCAAGTCCTCCGTCACTTTCTGTGTGGCTTTGTTCTGTGTCTCTAGCACGGTTTTGTCCATCACCAGCCTATCCTTCGCTCTCTGCAAGTGCCCTAGCATGGAGTTGAACACGTTCCTGTTCCTCTTCTTCAGACTTTCCGGGTCTTCCAGCACAGGCGGCTTCTCGGTGGCGAGAGTGAAGGGCAGGGGCGAACGTCTGCGCTTGCCTGGGACTGGTAGCGGGTCTTCAGCAGAGGGCTTGCCCTTGTTTAGGTGCTTTAGTCGACTCAGGATGGTGGAGCGCTGGGACTGCAGCTCTTTGTACTTGCTTTCCAGGTTCATTTCGGACATATTATGCTAGAGCGACGGACAGAGGAGGGGAGCAACGGCCATCTTGCTGCTGAAAGCGCACTTAATGTCCCATTTCAGAGTTCTTTAGCAGTGCAGCAATATGCGTTTCCCTACGTTCCAAGCTAAAGGACTCAGTATTTCCGCTGAAATGTTCTTCACTTAGTAAATATCCTTCGATTTCCGTAAATGCAGTGGTGATTGTCTCCCATTGTGTGCGTGCATCCTACTAGGCAGGCAAGAGATCCCGCCAATAGCGTGCGAGTAGCTAGGAGAGTTGGCAGACTAGATTGGCTTTGGATGGTATAATATGACGAAGAAGCGAAGGTGCAAGTCAGGGCAAGACAAGAGAGTGGTGAAGTGCTGTCGTTCCTGCAGCCGCAAGACAACTTTGCAGGCTTGCGAGTGCATTGCGCCGCCCATGCTCTTGTGTTCCGACTGTCTGCCCGCCCATCTCAACTCTCCCGGGGCGCATAGCGTCCCTTCCCTACACAGTTTGCCTTCCCAGGCAGAGACGAGCTACTCAAGCAACTGCTGTCTCTGTGGTCAGACTGACGCCTCCTTGATATGTGGGTGCACCTTTCCCCCTTTCCCTGTATGCTCCACTTGCATCAGCTCCCATGTCGCCAAGCCTCCTATCGCCCTGCATACTCCTCTGCCGGTCTCTCTCCGTTACTGGGTCACTTCTCCAGAGTACATAGAAACTCTTAGGAAGCGGCAGCAGGGTAAGGAGCAGGCGAAGCAGATCCTACTTGCCAACCTGGCCAGGGTGGAAGAGGCTGAAAAGGCACTTCAAGCGCAGTGCAAGTGGCTGATAACCGCCATCAAAGACCAGCAAGAAAGCCTCATGCAAGACTTGTGGAAGATCAAGGAGGACCTCACCTATTTGATAAAGACTGCGGTGAGGGAAGTGGAGGAACACCTGTACGAAGAGAACTACGTGCCCTCCGCTTCCTTGGCGACTACCATTTGGAACTTCCACCACCTGCCTGTGGAGTCCGAGCTGGCCCTGTTCGCCTACCATCTTGACGCAGACTGTGTGCATCACCAATTGAAGAACCTGCTGTCTACACATGTGGAGGACAAAGGACAGTCTCAATACCCGCTGTGCATCCCGATTCTGAACTCCACGTCTCTGCGGAAGTTCTACTTCCCCAGCGAAAGCATCTCCCCCGCCCTTTCCCTCAGCTCTGCTGTCCGTGTAGATATGACCTCTTCCTGGCTCTTCATGGACGAAGGCAAGATCTTCAGTTGCGGTCGACACAGTCCCCTCTCCGCTGACACATACAGCATAGAGGTGAGCAGTGGCAGAGTGGAGGAGTTGGAGCCAATGTGCATGGCTCGCTGTCAGCAGGGTATGTTGCTAGTCCACGACGCTGTGTATGTATTCGGCGGACTGGCGAAGGAGTTCCTCAGTGCTTGTGAGAAGTACTCGCTGCAGGATCAGAAATGGTGGGCGCTGCCTGATATGCTGAGTGCGAGAGATGCGTTCAACCCGGTCAGTTGGCGCCACTGTGTGTATCTAGTGGGCGGCAGCAGGACCGCCGCTGCAGAGGTGTTCGAGTCTGCGAGTGAAACATTTGCTTCGCTGCCTGTGTTGCTGCCCAAGATCGACTGCTCAATTGCATTCATAGATGACGGAGACTTAGTAGTACTGCAGAGACAAGCCCTGTACCGGTGGAAGCTGGGCTCCAGTGAGCGCGAGTACAGAGAAGCGAAGCTGCCCGCTCTGGCCACCTGGAGCAACACCACGCCTGTAGTGTTCCAGCACACGCTGTACTATCTGAACTGCTGGAGCAACTCCATCGGCAAGTGCGGACTGCAAGACCTGTCCTTCCAACAAGCGTCTTTCACCTACTAAGAGTTAGGACTGATGGAATGGTGGTAGCAACTTAACTCTCTACTCAGAACAAAGACTTTAATTACCCAGTGACAGACCTCAAGATTGTGAGTTGGATAAGCAGCAGTGAAATGTCTATAACATAATGGGTACATGAAGATGTGCAACTCACATTTACTGCATTTCCAGCATATTCTCCTTACAAGACTTAGACAGTCGCAAGGAGGCACAAGCGAATTGGCCAATCTAGAGTCTCAGTGGCAGGGAAATCTTCTCTGGCAAATCAGAGGAATGTCCACATATTTATGACCTAGATCGATCTTTGTGTTCTGCAAACACAGGGATTGAAGCAAACTTGCAGGGAAATCTTTCATATTGGAGCAGTATAAAGCCTCTGGAAGCGTGGTTTTGCAGCCACATTTTAGTAATTTCCTGCGAATTAGCGTTTTGTGCGGAATAATTCGGATAAAAGAGGCCTAACTACTTGTTTTGTCATTTTCTCATACTGAAAAGGAGGGAATTGAGTTTAGACCAAGCATTTAGTGTTAAGAACGTGCTTTGGGTGCATAGTTGCACATTTAGGGTCACTTCTAAGTTAATACGAACCGATTTCAAGTAAAACTGTATAAAATTCAGGCTTTAATACTCCTGCAAGGTCCAGTTATTAAGTAGAAATGGTGCGAAACTGCATACTAATTGCAGCCTTTATGTCCTAGTGAACAATAAAGTACTCAGTCTATTTCCCTCTACCAGCTCGAACTGTAGACTTTCTCCTAGTTCCGCCCTTCTTCCCTGCTCCCATTGGCCTGCAAATATGCAGGCTTCCCTGAGAGTGAAAGTGCACTGCAAGTTGGTGGCCCAGGACCCCGCTCAGCCCACCACTCTCGAAGAAACGGACAAAGCCTCGGGATCTCTGCTGCTCAGAAAAAGCAGATATGAGCAAGTGCGGTATCGATTTGACTCCCTCCTCACTCCAGAAATGTCCCTGTACGAAGTGTTCCACGCATTGGGGAGAAAGTCAGTGAAGAGGTTCGTGCAGGGCTACTCCGTAGGGCTGCTAACATACGGCCAGGCAGGAGTGGGCAAGACCCATAGTCTATTCGGGGGAAGCGTGGCAAGGGGCAGTCCCGGCCTAGTCCAGCAGACCTTAGAAGACATCTTCGCTCGTACAGGCAGGGACAAAGCCAACATCTATCGACTCAGCTTGGTCGCAATTGCCACACATCAGGACAAATCCGCGGATCTGCTGGCTTCAAAGCGATCTCCGAAGAGTGACGCGGCTGTGACGCTCAGCTCTGCTGTCTGTGTGGAGGTGCAGGGAGTGGCGCATGCTATGGGCCTGCTGGCGGAGTAAGGACTAGGCAGGGCTCTCAGTCCTGCAATGCATTCCAAGGTCTTTGCCCGGCCTAGCAGAGGCGCGTATACTCTCATGCTTAGCCTGACGAGACAGGCAGGTGAGGGCCACAAAGAAGTCCAGCGAAGTCACTTCTTTATTGTGGACTTGCCCGGGTATGAGCACGGCGCCAGGCCTCGCGCCACTCCGGAATACAGTGCCGAAGCCAAGGACATCAACCAGACCCTGACCGTCCTCACCGAGTGCTTGCTAAGCCACAAAAGCCACAGACCCTACCGAGACAGTCTGCTCACTGTGCTGCTGCACCCTATGTTCAGTAGGCACTATGTAGAACATGCACATGAAATCAACGTTTTAGCCCTTATTTCCTCCAGAACTGAAGATTTGGAGGACACGTTAGGGACTTTGGCGCTGGCGCAAAGCGTTGCTAAGGCGCCTGCTGCGCTTGAGCAGTCGAGGGAAGACTTCACCTCACTTCGCTCCAACTTGGAAGAAAAAGACCGACTTCTTTCTGACAAAGATGCGAAATTGCTGCTTCAGCAGTCTGAAAATGACGAATTGAGGCGTGAAAACGAAAGCCTCCGGGCTGTAATTGCCCAGTACAAGGACAAACATGCTCGTTTGCGAGCGCAACTGAAGGAGCTATCCTCCACTGTCCGCAAGTCCTCTGCTGACAAGGAAGAGTGGAGTCGCACTGCTAAAAGTGAAGCGGAACGTCGTTTTAAGGAAGAATTAGACGCCATTCAGCGTCGCAAAGAAGCCGAAATGACTGAATTCCGCATGAAGATATCCAGTGAAAGCAGCCAATCCTTCGCCAACCAAGTGCAGCGCATGACCGCCGAGCACGACTCCACAGTGGCCAAACTGATGGAAACCATAGTGGACAAACAGCGGCAGGAGCAGAAGTTAATAGCACTGGTGAACAAGGAGCAAGAGGAGTGCAGGAGACTGAGGATGGAAATGGCTATGCGCACTGTGCAGAGTCCGAAGCAGGGCCTGAGACAGGACTCGGACATCTCCATTCCTGCGCTGGCGCTGCCACTGGACTCGGAGCGAGACAGTGCTGTGCTGCAGGGCACGTCACTGAAGGAAGAGACTTTGGGACTGGACGAGGAGAAGAAATTTGAAGACTTGGTGTCTGATGGGGAAAGTCTGGACGAGTTGAAACCGGAACAGAGCAAAAGGACACACACTCGCTCCATCTCTTCACCCCTTCCGCCCGCTGCTAATGGCCAGCGGGCAGCTCGCCGCAGTCCTTCCCTCTCCCAGTCTGGATCTGAAGACCAGCCTGAGCCATCCAGCCGTCCTCTTCCAACCTCTCCTCGTGAAGAAGAGTATGTGTCTCGCAGGTCTATTCCGGCTTCGGTCTCAGTGCAGCCCAGCCTGCTGCCGGTACTCACTTTCGTGTTTCTCAGGATGCAGAGTAAACTCAAAGTCACGAAGCTCAATAGGGCGGGCAAGGAAAAGGCGAGGGAAATCTGGGTGGAGAGGTTGGAGCCGTTCCTAGGCACGGGAGAAGGGCCGAAACTGTGGACACAGGCTTTATCTTATGCACTTATCAGATGGAGCACCACATCCCGCTTCAAGAGAGCGACCAACCTCTGCTTCCGACTCAGCGAAGTGGTTGAAACCAGTGCAGACCAGCAGTCCCCAGGCTTCCAAAAGAACCCTAGCACTGGAGCCAGAGCGCATCTTTCCCTCTGGGCGTGCTACCGCCACACTACCTACTTCGAAGTCATCTTCGATGATCGACAGTCCTTGGTAGTGTGGAGCGCGGGACTCAAACTTGGCAGGCTGGCAGTTAACAGCCCTAGTCCGGACTTTCAGCTGTGGAGGCAAGAATACGAACATTTGGTGGCTGACTGTGGGATGGCGGAGGCGTAGGAGTAACAGGCTAATTACTGATGGAAACCTCGAAGAAAGGACGGCTTTGGGGACGCCAGGACTCTTCACAGGGGGCGAGACAGGTCCAGAGCCGACCCGAGCCCAGGCCGTAGAGGACACCAAGGTGGTAGGCTGGCACCTCACCTCCGAAGTAGTCCTTCCTCAGCGCAAAGAAGCAGGCGAGTGTGACAACCGCGTCACTGCCTGCTTGGTGCGCAGTGCCCCACCTCGTCAGTCTCAGCAGTTCCGCTAGTCGACTGAGTCCGCCTCTGAAGCGGTCGTCCTGTCTCACCATTTGCTTGACGTCGTAATAGTGGGGGAAGTAGGTGTTCAGTTCCTGCAAAAAGGAAGTCTCGGTGTCAGGCAGTGGCCGGGCTGTCAGGGTCCTCAGGAAGTAGGCGAAGTCGAAAGCGCCGTGGAAGGTCACCCAGCGAACGTCTTCGTTCAGCACTAAGCCAGAGACCATTAAGTGCTCAGCGAAAACTGCGGGTTCGATACCGTACTTGGCGTTTTCTACTAGGTTGAGGCCAGCTCGGGTCAGAAGGTCAATACTGTCCGAGGCATAGTCGTCTGTGCTGAGGTCAAAGTGAAGGTTGAACTGCCAGGTGCAGACCCCATCCGGCGCCTCTCCCTGCTCATCCGCTATCGATATCCCCACTTGAATTACCTTCGTAGCGTTGACATTCACCCGGATAGACTGATACAGCAGGTCGGGACAGTCCCCTTCCAGACGATACAGCACTCCAGGGAACTCAGTGTCCATGGACACGACGCTGTATCGGTCTAGGAGTCTGGAGATGTGCAGGATCTCGGAGTGCAGGTTGTGGGTCCATACTTCGCACAGGGAGGGGGAGGGGTGGAAGGCTTCACTGCTGGGGTTCAGACGTGACATTTTTAGCGCGTTCTAGGCTAGAACTGGACTCAGTCGAATTCGGCTGTTGTGAGTGGGAAATTAGACGGAGGGCGATTTCTCCTTAAAGCTTGTCCCAGGAAACAAGTCTCTTTAGGCCTAGTTGCCTGTACAGAGGGAAAAGTGGGAATGTCAACTAATGGAGAGGTAATATGAAGTCCCTCGCAATACTTACCTGTGCAGTCCTTGCAGCAGGACAGTTCAAGTATGAGTGTGACTTGCAGGCTTCAGACTGGGTGAACCCCAACACCTGCCTCAAGCTAGACGCTACTGCCAACCTTATCCACATACGGCCTTGTGTGGGACCGACCAATGCAGACTGTCCTCCAACTACCTCCATTGCAGAGGGACAAGAAATCCAGTGCAAAGTATCTACTGCTGTGCAAGAGAAAGTGGCTGCTGGGGTCGTAGTACCCGGCATGGCTTGCACTAACGATGGCGATTGCTTGTCAGGGAAATGTGCTATGGGGTACTGCCTGGGAGCAGCTCAAGGAAGCAGTTGCCAGACGAATGGCGATTTGGACTGTAACCCGGGACTTTATTGTGATCTTACCACAGTTCTCTGTACCTCTTTGATAGCGGAAGGACAGGCTTGCACTGGGACAAACCAATGCGCAATGAATACCGGCTGCAATAATAACGTATGCGCACTCTACTATTCCCTAGATAACGGTGCAGCGGATACAGAGTGCGGCAAGGTAGGGGCCGACTTCAGTGGTTTTCCTCTGCCAGTCGGCAGTCCTCCCAACTACAGTGTCTTTTGCAAGTCTGGCACTTGTATTCCCAGCGCTAACAGCCCTGGAGGGACCTGCACCAATGCTCTTCACTCTGCTTCTCCCCTGCCCGTCCACTGCACTCCAGGCCTTGCTGATCAATGCGCTACGAACAACAGCGCAGACAACGAGCCAGCATCTATTTCCACCACCAGCACTACCTGTATTGCCACTAGTTACAATCCTCTGGGAACTACTTTCTGCGCTTCGGAAATCGGAGATCCGGATTTCGTGGCTTTCATTGAGTGGGTGACTCAGACTTGGGCTTCCTTGTTCAGTGGAGACACTCAGTATTGCCACACTTCGCAGAGAGGCATCAATACCGCCTGCTTGCAACGCATGGGTGGACAGTACCTTGTGAATAGTTATGTTCTCGTCAAAGAAAACGCAGAGAACTCCGCATACTACCAAGGAACGGATGTCTGCACAGTGCAAGTTTTCCTCCCCAACTACTTCTCCGCCCAGCAGTACAACGCTTTCTGCGATACAAATTTTCAGTGCGCCAGCAACACGACCGTTTTCCTCAGCAAAGCAGGCTGCATCCAGCAAACTCCTTACACCAACTTCAACATCCGCCCCTGTTTGGACCCCATTAACTCCTTCTGCCCCCCTGTGGAGATTTATCAAGCTAACCATGAGGTAGACTGCCAGCCGGGACCTGGAGTCTCTGCGCCTTCTACTGGTCTGCTACCTGGAGATTTGTGTTCTTCCAACTACCAGTGTCTTTCCAATGTCTGCGGAAATGGACTCTGCTTGGGAGTGGCAAACGGCGGCCTGTGTCCTAATGGCGATAGTGACTGTAGTCCTGGACTCTACTGCAATGCTCCGCTAGGCAAGTGTGCCCTACAGCTAGCAGCTAATTCATCTACAGCTTGCATGAGTTCCTCACAATGTGTGATGAATGCAGGCTGCAACTACGACCTTGCAACCGGACTTGGTGTCTGCACGACTTACTACAGTGTAAAGCTCACTGAGTCAGTCTCTGACTGTGGTCTAGTCAGCCTCTTTCCGGAGGCTTCCTCGACCTATGTGAAGTACAGCGCCCTCTGCAATTCTGGCACCTGCGCACTTCAAAGTGGCACTAAGGCCGGAGCCAATGCAGGAGTGTGCGTCTCTCCGTACAAGTCCCAGAACCCGCTGCCCCAAAGCTGTAACTTCGGTCCCACTGATTGTCCCATGGTAAACAGCGATAATGCGATGACTTATGGACAGTGCAGCTGCGGAATGGCTAATACAAAGGCGAGGTACTGCTCTGTGGACTTCGGAGATCAGCCGTGGCAAGACCTGTTTAGCTGGATGCAGGAGTATCTCTCCAACTTCACACAATACGCTTCCAGCTGCCACACCAACCGTCGCGGCTTAGATCAACTTTGCATGATGAAAACCGGGGGAGTGCCCCGTCTCATGCAGTATCAGGAGAAGTGGAACTTCGCCTACAATTACCCCACTATTGTGAACACTGACAACTGCACTCAGCAAATTTACAACTCCGACTACTGGACTGCTTTCCAGTACAACCGTCCTTACTTGCCTGATGACGACAATGCAGCGCTCTGGCCTGCTCTCGCACTTCTCCTAGCTTACTAAGACCGTCCTAGCCATTGCTCTCTGAGCACCTCGCCAGTCTGAACCTCAGCCAGTACCTGGGGAAGCTGCAGGAGCAGGGACTTGTGGACCTGTCCCAGCTGCTCCTCCTGCCTGAAACCGACCTCGAAATGCAGCTAACCGCCTTCGGCCTGCTCAAAGGCCACGCCATCAAGTTGAAATGCAGCATTGACACTCTGCGAGCCAAGGCGAAAGCAGGCCTTTCCAGCGCACCCGCAGTCCGACAGCCCTTACAGAGAGAAACCGAGCAATTGCTGCAGAAGCGTGCAGAAGTGGACAAAGTCCGGCAAAGCATTGAAAAGTGCAGAGCCATGATCCTCAACGTGGACATCGGCGGCTACCGCAGGACTCTGGAGAGCATTGAGACGCTGCAGGAGACCATGAAGCAGATGGAAGTGGTGGAAAAGGCGTTAGGCTGTTAGTAGCTACATGTGAATTAGGCGTCTGTGGTCCCCAGGAGGCGGGCTGCTTCGGGTTCACGCACTGAGAAGTCGCTTTTGGCGAAGGAACTCTGAGTAAAGCTTACATGGATGATGTCCTCAGTGGGGTCTCGGAGGTGGGTCTTGCCACTCCTGCGCTGATAAGCGTCAAAAGCCCTGTAAGTCCACACTTTCGTCACGTCTTGAATAAGGAACCAAACTATATTGTACCCCCACACAAATAACACCACTGGCCAGCGAATTGACTGCATTTCGTGCTTCTTTTCCTCGTCTGTCGCGGAGAAGTTCAGGTGCCAGAACATTGATAAGAATGTGGAGCAGGCAGTAGCGAATATTGCACAGACCATCACAGTGGTTGAAGGTCGATGAGTGAAGAAATAAGACTCAGTTCTGGCGGCAAAGACTGTGATGAAATCGGAAATTGCGACTTTGAGGAAAAGTCCGGTGATGACCTCTGGGTAGGAAAGTGGGTCAATGCGCAGTAGGTGCAGGAGTGGGTTCGGGTCGTTTTCATTCATATGGGTGAGGAAAAGGGTCAGAAGCACGATGGAGGAGATCAGAGACACCAGACCGAGGGTCAGTGCACTGGCATACAGCAGGGGAAGGTTCCAAGCATCTGGTCGTTTGCTGACCATAGCGTTATCAACAGCAATTGATATCAGCGTTCCGTCGTTCAGTACGGCAATCAGCACTATCGCAAACACAGGGAAAGTGAAGTACTTCGGCACGTCATCACAGTCATCATGTCCATCGCAGTCAAAGGTGTCCGGGTCGAAAATAACCATAGACACAACGAAGAAAAACAGAAGTTGCAGCGTGCAAGCGATCCGATATATGCAGTAGTTCTTGATGCGCTGGAAAATCTGCCGAGAGGTGTATATGGCGTTGATAATCACAGAGAGCCCGGGCTTGATTAAGACGATGTCAGCTGAAGCGCGAGCTGCATCGGTAGCTCCAGCAACCGCCACTCCAACATCGGCTCTCTTGAGGGCTGGGGCGTCGTTGACTCCGTCCCCTGTCATGCCTACGCGGTAGTTGAGGGTCTGCAGTCTTTCCACGATTTCGAACTTGTGCTGCGGGAACACCTCTGCAAAGCCACCCGCATTCTCTATCACTTCCTCTTGATTCTCCATCTGCCCCAACTCCTCATACGTGTAAAACTCCCCTGTCATGCCCAAAATCCTCCCAGTTTCCCTCGCTATCGCTAGCTGGTCCCCGGTCACCATTTTCACTTGAATGCCCATAGCAGCGGCTTTGTCCAGAGTCCGCTTGGTGTCGGGTCTGGGCGGGTCGTGCAGAGGGATAAGGCCGAGGAGTTCCCAGGGTCCCTGGGCCACTCTCTGCGCTATTGCGAGGGTGCGGTACCCCTTTTTCGCCTGTGCGATAATCTCAGCCTTCCAGACTTCGTGGTTAATTGGGGGAAGGTTGCAGAGGTCCAGGACCTTCTGAGGAGCGCCTTTCGCAAATATGACTTCCCTTCCTGTTGCCTTTTCCTTATAAATCCCCTCCGCTCGTTTCCTCTCCGGGTCGAAGTCCACAAACTCCACCAATTCATACTCATCATAATTCGTCTCTGGGAACTTTGCCTGAATATAGGCCGCCAGTGCCGTGTCAATAGGGTCGTGAATGGCCTCGTCTCTGTGGCATGCTAGTCCCAGGCTCTGGATCAAAGAAGCTTCGGAAATGCCGTGGTTGCAGACCACTGACTGGACGGTGAGTTTGTTTTCAGTCAGAGTGCCAGTTTTATCGATGCACAGAATCTGCATGCCTGCGAGTTCTTCGATGGCGGTGAGACGGGAGACGATGGCTTTCTTCTCTGCAAGAGCGCGGGAGCCTATAGCCAGTGTAGTGGTGCATATCACCTGCATCGCTATCGGTATCGAAGCCACGATAATCACCGCACATATACTCAAAGCGCCCAGAATATCCGCTCCCTTAATCAGTATGACCGCGAAAATAATGATCGTGAAGAAGAAGGAAAGGATGGACAGGAACCAAGTGGTGCTCAGCAGCACTTGCTGGAAGTGGCCAATGCCTTCGACACTGGCTACCAAAGTGGTAGTTTTTCCCAGGAAGGTGTTCACACCAGTGGCGAACACGATGCCTTCGAAGCGGCCTTTCTTGCAAATGGTGCCCTGCAAGGCTTGGTCGTCCACGGATTTGGACACAGGGTGGCTTTCGCCTGTTAGGGAGGACTGGTCAATTTCAGCTCTACCAATGTCCACTATGAGGTCTGCAGGGATGATATTGCCGATTTCCACCCTCACTCGGTCTCCCACTACCAAGTCAACACTAGGGATTTCCGCCCACTTATCATCTCTTTTGACAGTCGCCTTAGGCGCCAGGTTTTCCTTCAGGGCGGCAATTGCGTCCCCTGCATGTCTCTCCTCATTCCACCCCACGAAGCCGTTCACGAACTGCAGGAACAGCAGCAGTGCGAAGTCCGGGAAGTCGAAGACTGCCCCTTCGATGATGATTGCGATCCAAATCATGATCTAGGTGGAGCTTACGGGCATTGGGCCTGTATAATAGGAGAGGAATTTGAGCAAAGGGTTTTCTTTTTTCTCGGGGAGGGCGTTAGGTCTGGCTGGGAATTACCCGTCTTTGGCCAGGCGCTCTGCTGCCTGAGCCTGGGTAAGCCCCGCTTCAGGTGTCGGTGGTTTTTCCACTTGCGTCTTCGCAGGCTCCGTAGCAGACTTCTCCGAGTTAACCATTGCAACTCAAAGGATTATACTAAAACGGCTACACACCACACCCGTCCTTAGGTCAGTAAGGGCCGTGGTACAGTCCCATCCAAGAACTCTCTCAACAGCCATGCCGGCCTCAGCAAGCAATGGCGATTCGGAAGGTTGCGACAGTCCCAGCGGACAGTGGAGTGAGCACTGCTTCGCAGGGATATTTGCTTGCTGGAGCCACACTGTGGAAATGGACGAAGGGAGGGTGTGAGGCTGTGAGGGAGCTGGACAGTAAGCCTGCGGCTGCCTTTATGAGTTCAAATAGTCTGCTGGCCGGCTTTCCAGGCTTGCTGCTAAAGATACCATTGGACTATAAACGCGACTGCGCAGATCCCGGTCACTCCGACCACCTAGTGCTCTGGAAAGGCACAGACCCTGAGGTGCCCACGCCTCTGTGGGTCTGGGCAGACGGCAGGTCAGCAGCTACATAGCACCACTGCTCAAATCGCCTCCTTTCTCGTCTTCTTCTCCCCTGCTTCTCTCGTCCAAGCCAAGGTTCCAGTGTCCACTCTGTTCTTGAAGGCAGTGCAGCGGGCAAACGAACTGTACTTGCTAGACTCGGAAGGCAGAGTATGGAGACGTGGAGAGGCAGGGTTAGAGCCGTGCAGTAGTGCAGTAGGGCACAGAATCACTACTTTCAGCTCTTCTCTGTGCGGCACTGACTCAGGCTTAGTGCTCCGACTGGCCCCAGAAGCCGGACTTTCCACACTCTATTTGGACCTCATACCTGTGCTGCCTGTAGAGGCACAGACCGCCGTTATCGGCTTAGTGGAGATTGGCAGCGGCAGAGTTGTGGTGGGGTGTCCACTGCACTTAGTAGTAGCAGTGGATGGAGCCGTGCAGCTGGTATTCGACATAAAAACGAGTGTGGAACTGCTCGGACTTGGGGCAGGAGTCGTAGCCACTGTGAGGACCTACCAGGAGAAAGTGACTGTGTACGCCTTGGAGGATGAGGACTCTGGGGAGGAGTACGAGGATGACTTTGAGCCAGAAGAAGCAGCGGTGCAGGTCCCTCGCTCCAGCGAACTGACAGTCGTCATGAAGTTCGAGCCTGCTCCGTGCAGCCTTCTTTCCTTCCTCACTCCAGCTTCCTCCAAACGACCGAAGAAAAAGGCGGTCAAGGACCTGCCTGTTACTTTCCACAAGAAGGTCAAATCCAGCGGATATGGCGTCTCCAACAAAGCCACCTCCAAGAAGCCGCCCGCCAAACGAACAGCCCAGATAGTGGGAAGCCTGCCAGTGAACCAGGACCCTGCAAACACCTGGACAGGTGGGAAGTTGTACAATAGTGCTGTGTTCCAATTGGCTTTCAGTCCTGATGGAACCAGACTAGGAGTCTGCGGGTCAGATTCGACATGTTTCTTAGCGAAACTGCCTGTTGTTCGCTATAAGGGAGAACGCACACCTCTTATAGGCCACGAGCAAAGTGTAACCTCACTCAGTTGGAGCAGTACCAGTTCCCTCGTACTCACCACCTCCCAGGACCGCTCTGTCAAGCTGTGGACTGCTACGGGCGCAAACCCTGGACTCTGTCTGCTTTCTCTGCCCTTTGCCTCGGTGTGCAGTCAGATGTACTACAAAGACAAGTTCATTGCTGTTACGGACGTGGAAAAAGTCAAGCTTTTTACCTATAAACTGACTGATCCGAACGAGAAAGATGACGTGAAGAGACTCCAAGCCAGGTGCAAGTATAAGGAAAGAGGGCAAATGACCCACCCTTCTGCCCAAAATGTGACTTGCTTCTCCGCTCACAACCTATTCCACTCTCACTTGGTATTATTAGCCGGATCCAACAAGATAATTAGCGTGTGGGACATTGACAGACTCGCAGAAACCCGGCAAATAGACGACCCCCACCGAAAATCTATACACTGCATCCGTCTTCTGAAGCCTTCCCTAGCCGATTCCAGTCCGAATTTCGACTCAGGGAATCTGCTGCTGACCGCAGCGGCTGATAACGAGATTCACATATGGGACTTGAGGCAGTCGGAAATGGTAATGCAGCTGAGTGGACATGTGAACAGTGCTCAGGAGGTAAATGGAGAGTTCAGTCCCACAGGACTTTTGGTTGCCTATGGGTCGGAGGACAGAGCGGCTTACTTGTGGGAGTTGAGGACTGGAAGGCTGTTGGAGCGACTCCGAGGCTTCAGAGACGTAGTCAGTACCGTGGACTTCGCCCCTGTCGGAGGACTGGCAGTGGGCAGCTTCGACAGCAGCATCGAGTTCTACACTGGTAGTTAAGGCTAGAACCCCGAGTAGTGGAAATGTAGCGTTGGGATCGCAGTCTGTCCCTCCTCCTCCTCTGCTCCCTGTTCCTTCTTAGTCCTTGGCATAACTCCGCTTTCCTTCATTTCCTCCTCTTCCCCTTCATTTGAGGCTTTCGTGGACACACTCGCCCGAGCTAAACATTGGGTTTCCCACCGGAAACGCACAGGGTGCTCTGCGGGTTGGTCTGCGAGGAAGTCATAGTCCCAGCGCTCAGACTGATCCTTGGCTTTGGCTCGCAGCTGAGCCTGGATCCGAGCAAAGAAGCTGTCCAGCTGGCTGTCTTGTGAGTCCATTTTACAAGGTAACAGTGACTGTATCCAGACTAAGCTGGCGGAAATATGTATCAAAACCAGGTGAGAAAATCCTAGTTAGAGTGATGGAAAATGTACCTTGGCAGTGCTAGTCGCCCAATGACGATATTGCGAGGGACTGGACACAGTTAATAATGGCGACGCAGGATGAGGCGAGTCTCCTCAACTCCTTCGACTTCTCAGCTATCGAAGAGATGGACCCCAGTCTAGCAGACGGCCACAGAGTTATTTACGACCGAGAAGTGCCATTTGAACTGCGCATCCAAGACCCTTCCTCTGGTCCACAGGAAGTGGGCACGTTGGAAAGTATCCGCGTCAAGCTGCTGGTGCTGGGAGATGACAGCAACCCACAGCATATCAAGGTGGAGTTGACTAGTGAGAACGACCTATTTTTCCACTACTTGCATACGGTGGATGAGGCCGTGTTCAGAGGCATGCAGGAAGCGCAGAAGCTTATGATTGAGTTTGGGGAGTACCCCACCGTACTCCTGAGAATGATGAACTCCTGCGTGAAAGAGCCTCACTCCTTCCTCGCCGTCTTCCTAATGCGCAGAGACGGGCAGGCGAGACTGGACTTCATCCAAAACATCGAGTACAAGTTCATAGAACTGCTTTCCTGCGACTTCCTGGCCAGCACAGAGGAACTGGTGAGACAGCAGATCACCTACCGCTACACCGCAGCCAAAAACAAGTTGGCGCTACTACAGGCGCGGATGCAAGATATCAGCGCACTTCTAAAGGTCAAAAACCCTTCGCTCCTGATGCAGCTCCAGAAGAGCAAACGGCCTCAGAGCAGACAAGTGACATAAGGACTTATCTTGCTTAGCTAGGCGGCTTCCTCTGCGCTCTGGGCTGCCAGCACTTCCTCGGCCAGGGCGCGAAGTTCACTCGCGTAGCTGGCACTCACACCCTGCAGACCAGTGCGCTGCATTGCTTCTCGAGCCTGACGCAGACTTTCCAAAGGGAGAACCGAGGGCAATAGGCCTCGAGGATCTTTTCCTAAGTCCTCTGTTCTCCTTGGCGGGGACATGTTCCTTTTCACTGCAGTCAAGCTCTGCAGCCTCACATCGAAGTTCGTAGGACTCCGCGGCGGCAGCTGTCCCCGTGACAGTGTCTGCAGTCGATCCAATACCGACTTCTTCTCAACTTGCGCATTTCCCTGCTTCAAACTCTCATAGAAGGCCTCGAACTGGTCCCTGGCCTTCGCTACGGGCGACTGATAGCGTCTCTCCGCCGAAGACACGGACGAGGACTGAATATGTCCCGAGAAGAGCGGCCCTCCCAGTCGCTCCCGCAGTGGAGAGCTGAGCTGCAGTGTGTCTCGACTGAAGGAGTGGTTGGGGGACCGGGCTAAAGGAGTGCTTTGCCTGTTTAGTGCCTTTAATTCCTCTATCTTTCGACCTGGCTCAGTCGCTCGCACTTCTGATCGAAAGGCTTTCCACGAGTCTTGGCCTTGGCTGAGACTGTCCGCTTGCCGCTTTAGGAGACTGTCCAGACGGGACTGAGGGGCGGGCGACCTGTCCTTATACATATTGTCTAAACTGCGATTTAGCTTAGGAAGATCTCCTTTACTCTTTCGAGACAGGTCAGAGAGCAAAAGTCCTCCCAAATTCCGCTTATCTTCTGCATAGGCTCGATGTCGGAGGCTGGCTGGGAGGTGAATCCTTGGCCACACACATTGCAAATCCGGGCAAAAGACCTAGCTCTGGGTAGGACCAGGGCAGGGGTTTGCGGGGGCAGTTGAGGCCGCAGCGTGTCCAAAAGTGGACTGTTAAAGGAAGCCGCTTGGCTCAAGGCGGTAAGCACAGGGTCGAAAAGGAGCTGGTGCTCGAAGGTGGAGGAACTGGGGTAGTTGGTGTCGATCAGGCGGGTGAGTTCTGAGGAGGAGCGAGGTTCTGAGGACATTAGGATCTCAGTGAAGTAGTTGCTGAGGTAGGACTCTTCTTGCTGCATTGCGCTTTGGGCTTTTTCGATGTCTTCTGTCATTTTTCTGCGAAGACTTTCCAGCTGGTCTGCTACATCTGCGAGTTTATTTTCGAAGATTCTCCGGAAGTCTCCAATCTGCACGACAGTAGAGGTGATATCAGTGTATAGTCGCTGCATATTGGCGTAGCGGGCCTTGCGTGTTCTAAACTCTTCGATAGACCGTAAACGTCCTTGGTACCTCATCGGAAGTTTGAAGTGGATGGGAAGTCCTCCAGAGTGCTTGACGAAGCACTGGTCACAAAAAACTTGACAAGGATGCTTACATAGACACAGGCCAGTTGCAGGCTCAGTGTGACACTGCAAGCATTGGAGATTAGCTGCGGGTTCAGGCTCCGGAGCAGACTGAGTGCCGCACTGATGAGTGTTGTAGCAGGCCTGGCACAGGACAATACTACAGGCAGGACACTGGCCTGCGGCTTGGGCGTGGCGGCAAGAGGAACAACTGAAGCCGGTGGCCATTAATACCTAGATTTCGCCACGACGCCACTTCAGTAAGTCTTCCACCACCACGTCCGTCAGTCTGAGGTTATGCGACCTCGCCAACTTCAGCAGTGAAGTGCGGTGCCGCTCCTCAGCCGCTATCAACTCATCCGGCTCCAGCACCTGCTCATCTACCTTTTCCAGCATCTTCTTCAGCAACTCACGATCCTTCCTAGTGAAGAAGGTCTCCTCGTCTCCTTTTCCCTTGCCCTTCATGTTGTCGTCGATCTGTGTAAAGCGTACAGCGAAGCGGCGGACTGAGAGGAGGGCGGACTGGCGCAGCAGGCCTCGGATTGCCAGCATTATTATTAGCCAGTGTTTAATGGGGGAGGAGTACCTGCGCGGACTGCGTATCTGCTTCCTCGAACTTCACCGTCACAATGTATTTTCCCTGGCCGACAACCCAGTGTATCTGGACTATCGACAGGCCAGTAATACAGCCGGAGTGTGGCAAGGACTACTGTCTGTATCCGGCTGGACTGGTCTCTTTCTTTTCCATAACAATGTGCTGGCCAAGTACCTGCCGAAGTGGGTGTGGACGAGACTAGGGCTGGTCGGCGTAGCAGGACTGGGCACGGCTGTAGCGGCTCATTTTTATGTCTATCGAACTTGCATGTCGGAGCCGCTGAACCGCATAGCGTTGATATGTGAATGGCAAGAGAGGGAGTACTGTCCTGACCTAGCGGCCTATGCACCTATCACAGAGCGACCCAGTGAAGAGGTAACGGCTAAGGATTTTTAGAACTTAGGCAAAAAGCAGCTTCTGGTAGACGCCCATATCCCCAGTCCCTGTGCCCTATTACTATTGGAACTCCGCAAAGCCTTGAGCCCGCAGGAACTCCTTGACCTCGGTCTGCTTGACCTCATCTGCCAGGACTGAGAACTCACAGACTCCCTCCACTGCCTTCCCTGTCTTTCCCTTGGACTTGTCCTTGGTCCGCACTTGCACTGCCTTGTCGCCCTTGTTCCGCAGGAAAGGCAGGAGCGCCTGCACGTCTAAAAGGCCGGGGTTCCCCAGCAGACCAAATATGAACGTTTCTCCGATGAAAATGACAGCTTTGCCGTGGTCCTTCAGCGCCTGAGCATGAGGCGGCAAGTAGCTGAAGTAAATCGTAGGGTTTTCCTGGTCAGTGGTGACAAAAGCCTTAGGCAAACCAGGGTCTGTCACAATGGCGCGGACTGTAAGGTCCAGTATGCGGACTTCCTGCTTTTGCACCCTGGTTTCATAGCGTTTATAGCCAGAAAAGAACCTTTCTGCTGTGCTTGCGACTTCCGCCAAAGGGACTTTCCAGTCCTCCATCAGTTTGTTGAGCACAGCGTCTTCGTCGTTTAGCTGGGCAACAGCCCGCTCGCCTGCCACGTAGTACAGCCTTACAATGCCATCAGACATTCTTGTGGTTTTTAGCAGTCTCACCCACCCCACTTCCGCGGTATTGTCACAGTGAGTCCCGCAGCACGCCTCTGTGTCTATTCCCTCGATGTTCACGACTCTGAGGTTGTTCCCTGGCACCACTCCGCCTTGGTACAGGGTGAAGCCGTAGTCCCGCTCAGCTTGCGCTTTGTCCATGAAGGACTTGGAAATGCGCACACAGCTGCTGATAATCCGGTTCGCCTCGTTTTCAATTGCGACCTCCTCCGCATGTGTCAGCGACTTGTAGTGAGTCACGTCCAAATGCGCGCTTTCCGGGGTCTTCTTAGCGCCGTGCTGCCAGATATGCGGCCCCAGCACTTTCCTACAGGACGCAAAGACTATATGAGTGGCGGTGTGATGGTTCCTCAACTGAGTCCTCCGAGCCATATCCACATTCCCAGTGGCAGTTTCGCCCTTGTAGTCCTCGTCACCCACAGGTCTGTCGAGGATGTGCAGCACTGCAGGGCCGACTTTCTGCACGTCCACGACTTGGTACAGCTGGTCCTTGAGCACGAGTGTGCCGATGTCGTTGGCTTGGCCGCCTGAGAACGGGTAGAAAGCGCTTTGGTCCAGAATCACGATGTTGCGGGCGCCATTTTGGGTGACATTGGGGAAGACGTCAATAACTCGTCCAGAGAAGGAACTGAGGCGGTGGTCTTGGTAGTACAAATTCACCGTTTCAGGCAGATGCGAAGTACTATAAAGGATCGCTTCAGGCGCTTTGGTCTGTTTTTCCTGCAGCTCCGCAATCACATAGTAGATGTTTCCAGGTATTTCTAAGTGAGCAATCTGGGCCACGACGTCCGCAGGGATGCCCCAAGAGGTAATGGCCACTATCCAGTTGTCAAGACTGAGCTTGCCGTTGTTTTTCTTGAGCAGTTTCTGCAGCTTCGCGCCCTGTTCCGAGTCTGTGTGGATCCACCGCTCATACTCCACTTCGATAATTGACCTGAAGCTCTTGTACTCCTTGAACTCCCCGTAAATCCCTCTCAAGTCCACTTTATGCATCTGAAAGAGTTCAATCAGTCCGTCCATTCCCAGCTTGTCCCACCACCCTCTCTTCTTCAGCAGTGCAAAGACACGTCTCAGGATGTTTCTGACGTTCGAGCCGCCGCCTACATTGGAAGGCAGGGAGCCGTCCTCAATGATCATGAGGACTGTGCGAGTGTGATCAAGCACAATGTACATGTCCTTGATAGGGGAAATGCTGTTTTTCACTTCGTCCACTGGACAGCCGATGAGTTCGGCTATGTGTCTCCAGGTGGCTTCGATGTCGTCGACTTCGTCGATGTTGAGTCTGCAGCTTAGAGGGCCGAATTTGCGCCAGACTTCTGTGTTCACGTCCACTTCTAACTTGGCTTTCAGCCATTCGAAGGCGTTTCTGAATACGTCCATATAAGACGTAGGCGTGCCATTCACTAGCCACGGTATCCTCTCCAGTCCAATTCCAACGTCAATCACCTTCACTGGTAGTTCCTCTCTCGACCCATCCGGGAAGGTTTTGAACTGCATGAAGACCATATTGCCCACCTCCAGTCCGTCTATGAAGTACTCCACACAAGGCCCCATGTTCCCACCCCCCGCCCACACGTCCTCAATCAGAGTGATGCGGTTCGGGTCGATCCGCAGTTCCTCAATCAGCCAGCGCAGGTTGAACTCCACACATTCCTCTTTGAAGAAGACGTACTTGCCTGGGAGGTTGAAGACCTGGATGCCCAGCATTATAAACCCGGAGTAGTGTCTTCCGGTCAGGCCGATGTTGTCTAGGTCGTTGAAGCGCACGCAGAACTGGGGGCAGATGAGAGGGTTGGCGGGAGGCGGCATTTCGCCAGTCACGCAATAGGGCTGGAAGCAGTAGATGCCGGCTGCTACGTATTCGACGTCAGCGCGCCAGCGAGCCACTACAGGGTAGCGAGCAATGGCAGTGCAGGGCACACGAGCACTGGTCAGACTGCGACGGAAGGTTTCCCAGGCCTGGGTGTAGGTCAGACGCTGGCCTTGTTCGCCTATGCCGCAGCCTCTGCCTATGAATTGGTAAGAGCCGACACATTGCGAGTCTCCGCAAGTGGTCTGCGCCTCACAGTGCCGCCAATAGTTGGCCCCGCACTTGCACTGGGCGCGGCTATAGCCAAACTGCTCAAAGACCTTCGTGGGATAAAAGAGCTCCGGTGTCTTAGCGAACTCAGGCTTCGCCAGGTTCTTCATCTCCTTGGCCGTCAGCGTACGTATGGTGGCGGGCTGCTCAGCCATATTATCAGGACTATGGAGGCCCGGCATGCTGCGACCGAGAACATCGAGAAGATCATGAAGGCTTCGAAGGGCTCCCTCGCATCCCGCAAACTCATGCTCTGTCGCCGCTTCTCCGACCAAGACGTAATCCCCCACTGCTACCGGGAAAACACCCCGAAGGAAGAGTTAGTCCTGGAGCACGTGCTAGACTACGAGAAACAGTTCGCTCTCACCTACCGCATGAACAGGCCTTTGCTGCTGTACCCCAGAAACGAGTGCGGCACGCCCAAGTTCATATGCACGACGTTGAGACCCACTCAAATGCCGTTCTTGGAACTGTACGATTGGAACCGCTGCGCTTCCTTCATAGCGGACTACTTCGAGTACGAGGAACTGGACCCGCCCAACGAGTTTCCCAAGGTGATTCCCTCCCCTGTCAACACACTTCGCTGGCAACATGCCGACAGTTTCGACCTGGCCATAGTTCTAGGCTCCCTGCTTGTCGCTGCTGGGTACGACGCCTACTGTGTGCATGGCAGGGCTCCGCGTGAAATCTGCTCCCGCGACCAAAGCGCCATGCTCAGTCCCTTCCTCGACCACGCAGAAGACGCAGTTTCCGCAGATTTCCACCTGCAAGCCCCCCGGGAAGACGAAGAGTTCGTAATTGAGCGGCGACTTCCACTCATCTCGCAGTTCGAGAAGAACAAGGAGGAAGAGAAGAAAAGGACGGAGCAGAGACAGTGGGATTTGGACCACACTATTGACGACGATACGCCGGAGGTGAAGCCGCCGGACCCTTGGAAGGGAGAGCGTCTGCACTGCTGGGTGCTCGTGAAAGAAGGCAAAAGAGAGGTCGAAGCCCCTTTCTTCATCGAGCCCACCACAGGCCGTCGCTACACTCTCGACGCTTCCCTCTACGAAAACGTGGAATTCGTCTGGAACCACTCCAACTTTTGGATCCACATGATGCCTTCGAAGGCTGTAAACGAGGTGGACTTCGACCTGTACGGCGGAGACTGGGAGTACGTGATGCTACCAACGGAGCAGAAGCGGGAAGAACACGAAAACAATGAGGAAGAGAATGAGGAGAAGGAGGAAAGACAAATCATTTTGGATGAAAAAGACGCTGATGGCGAGTTTATTGAAATTGAGCATGTGTTGGACATGCCTCCTCCCTGGTGTCCCAAACTGCACATCGACCGGGACGCCTTCGCAAAGCGCTGTCCCTCGGGCGAGCGCACTACCTTCTACGAGCGTTGGAAGGTCGACCAGTACGCAGAGTACACCCAGTGCGACGGCCTAGTGCAGCGCTTCACTATCTTCAAAGACTACCGGAGACAGGAGGTGAAGGAGGTGCGCAGCTTCTTTGCGCATAGGACAGACAAGTTGTTGGTCAGACGCAGGTTTCCGTACGAGTTTAAGACGGTTGAGGACTATGCGCCGGGCCGGTTTCCCATGTTTTGGAGGCAGATTGTGGAGGTGGACGGAGAGTCGCGCATTTCACTATACTATTCCAATAGAAACACGGATGGGATGATCAAGAGAGAGGAGCGGATAGGTCGGAAGACGATGGAGTATTATGAAAATCGGGATGATTTCCTGGTGTATCGGTCTTGGACGTTCGTAAAGCCCACGAATACGCCCACAGCTCGCGATTACCAGCTCACTGACAACCACGTAGACTTGGTCGTGCTCACCAAAATCACAGAGAAATACGAAAGAAACCCCAACCTACCCTACGGCCGCAAGCCTGCAATGACCGTGTACGACTTCAGCAAGAAGAACCAAGTGACCATCTACTACCACTATGAGCCGGGCAGCATTAAGCGGAACGTAGTTGTATATTCCCGAGAAAAGTTCCAAGCACTCAAAATGGGCGAAGACCACGAGAGAGAAGCACCGACAGACGCTTACCACCAAGAGTTGGAGTTCGTGATGGAGAAGGAAAAGAACTGCCACAGCGACATAAAGAAGCAGGAAGCCTCTGTCAAGGAAGACTTCGAAGTCCGCACCGCTTTCGAAGCCAAAATCGCCGGTGTAAAGAACATAAACGACATTAACGCAGCCCTCAAAGACGTGATCCGCAAAAGCGTGTATGACCGTGCGAGGGAAAAGAACAAGGAAGTGGCGAAGGAGAAGGAGGAGGAGCAGGCGCAGGAGCGGCCTTTAGTGGACTACTTGACCCCAGTTCTCAGAGACTTGAAGAAGGAAGGCAAGGAACTCACCCCTGCAGAGGCGCAGCAGGTCAAGGACGAGGTGATGCGCAGACTCAAAACCCGCCTTCTGCACCGGGCTAACATCATTCAGGAAAGCTTGGAGCGAGAGCGCAAGGCTTTGCAGGAGAAGCAGACTGAGTTCGAACGCAAGGGACAGCACGTGACTCCCGAGGAGCAGCGGGAGTTCGACGAGTTCTTCGACCAAACAAAGTTCAAGATCGACATATTGGAGCAGCGGGCAGCCAGACATGAAGACATGGCCCTGGAGAAGTATGCGGAAATGGACGCTAAACTGATGCAGGAGCCGCTGCTGGTTGCTCTGCACAACCTCAACCCTAAGAAGACTTAGTAGGTCTAGCGGCTGCCTGTGTGCGAGAGATATAATATGGAGTACGAGTTGTTCCTGCTCATCAACTCGCTGGGAGCCGTGGTGGTCTTCCTCATACTCGGCTATCACTTCCTAGGGCTGGAAGAAGGCAAGAAGAAGGCAGTGAAGTAGGCTTTATAATGCTTAGGTCGCTAGTGCGTCTCTTCGCCAAGCCATCTTTCACCCAAATAATGGACGCAGATAAGCGAGCACTGCTGGCTTCCGTCATCGGACTCACCGAGGCGAAGTTGGACGAAACTGCCAAAAACAAGGCTTTGATGCACAACCTATTGTCCGTAGCCCAGCTGGCCAGTGGTCTGCCCGGCTTCGCGCCCAGCAAAGAGACCGGAAAGCTGCTCTACACGCTTGGCTCCTCCGCCCCAGAAACCATCGACCAGTTCCGTCCCCTGCTAGTGGAGTACATCGTATCAGGGAAGTTCCTAAACGTGCGGCAGCTGGAAGCCGGGGTGGACTATCTCAAGAAGCAGCAGACATATGACCAGAGCGTCTTCGATGAGCAGACTGGGGTGGGACTTGTGGTTACTGAGGAGCAAATAGCAGCTGCAGTAGACACTGTGTTCGTGAGGGAGGAGGCATTCGTTAGGGCTCAGGGATGGGCGAGCAAAGGACTGCCGAATGCGATGGTGCAGAGAGTGCGGGAGTTGGTGAAGTGGGGTAATCCTGCGACGATTAAGGAAAAAGTGGATGCTCGGCTGCTAGCGGTGTTGGGGCCTAAGACTGAGGCAGTGGAGCAGAAGCCCAAGAAGCCGAAGGCCGAAGCGAAATCAGTGGAAGACGCCCGCAAGGAGAAAATCTCCTCCCTAATGGCTCGCGACCTAAAAAGCACATTGAACCCTCCAGAACTTCTGGCCAAGCACTTGGCCTTCACTGGCGGGAAATACTTCACTCGCTTCCCTCCGGAGCCTAATGGCTACCTGCATATCGGCCACGCAAAGGCCATGAGGTTCAGCTTTAAAGTGGCTGAAGAAACAGGCGGCCAATGCTATTTACGCTACGACGACACGAATCCAGAAAAAGAGACTCACGAATATATCGAAAACATCGAGAAAAATGTGGCCTGGCTGGGCTACACTCCCTACAAAATTACCTTTGCGTCTGACTACTCCCAAGACATGTATGACTGTGCTGTGGAGTTGATACGCAGAGGCAAGGCTTATGTGGACGAACAGCCTGCGGCTATAGTCAAACAACAAAGGAGGGAAATGACTGAAAGTCCCTTCCGGAATACGCCTGTAGAGGAGAATTTGGCCAAGTTCGAGAAAATGAGACGGGGATTTTATGAGGAAAAAGAGGCGTGTCTTCGTATGAAAATCGACATGAAGAACGACAATCCCTGCATGAGAGACCCTGTGGCCTACAGAATCAAGTACGTTCCGCACCCCCATGTAGGCGATGCCTGGTGCGTGTACCCCACTTATGACATGGAGCACTGCATTGTGGACAGCATCGAAAACATCACTCATTCCCTATGCACGCTGGAGTTCGAAATCCGCAGAGACTCCTACTACTGGTTGCTCGAGGCTTTAGACCTGTACCGGCCCTTCGTCTGGGAGTACTCCCGTCTGAACATCACTCACACAGTGATGTCCAAACGTCGTCTGCAGATGATGGTAAAGGACGGGATTGTGACAGGCTGGGACGACCCTCGCTTGCCCACTATCAATGGACTGAGAAGGCGCGGGTATACACCTAAAGCCATCAACGACTTTGTGGACGAAGTGGGAGTTACTCGCAGAGGGAACGACAAATTCGTCTCTTATCAACTACTGGAAAGCTTTGTGAGGAAGGACCTGAATGCCACTGCGAAACGCACTATGGCAGTGCTGGAACCTCTCAAGGTCTCTCTGCTGAATTTCACTGAGACCCAGCGACTCACTGTGCCTTTCTTCCCCCCAGATGTTGAGAAAGGCACTCACGAGATCACTCTATCTGCATCTCTTTACATAGAAAGCAGCGACTTTCGGTCTGAAGCCTCTGACGAGTTCTTCGGTTTGACACCCGGGAGAGTGGTGGGACTCAAGTACTGCCCCTTCAAAGTGAAGTGCGTGGAAGTGGTGCGCAACGAGGCCGGCCAGCCTGTAGAGCTCCGCTGCGAAGTGGTGGATGCGAGCATCAAAACTAAAGGCACACTGCACTGGCTGTCCTCCGAAGACGCTTTCCCTGCAGAAGTGCGGCTTTACAGCCTTCTTTTCCTATCAGAAAACCCAAACGCCTTAGAGAACTGGCTTTCTGACCTCAACCCTCAGGCGCTGGAACTGCGGCCCAATGCCTTAGTCAGTCGCACTCTCCTATCCACCCTGCAGAGCGAGGAGAAGTTCCAATTCGAGCGAATGGGCTACTTCGTAGTGGACAAGGACTCCACCCCCGAGCGTCCCGTCTTCAACAGGACAGTGACCCTGCAGGAAGGCAAGAAGAAGGACATTTAAGCTAGTTAGGACGTAGCAAGGAGCACTGCAGCTAGGCGTCCTCCTGCACGAATCCCCAGCCTTTCCCTTCCTTGTCCTGAGCCCTGGGCACTCGGTCTACAGGCAGCTCCAAAGGACTGGCTGGACGGGGAGGCGGGGAGTGGCTTTTCCAGGCTACTCGCTCATAGACAGGGGGCAGTTCCGCCTCTAAGGGCAGTACCAAGGTCTCACGCAGTTCTGCCTTTTCCCTGCCTTCCTCCCGCTTCCTGCCCGGCCGCATTGCCGTCTTCCGCACAGTCCGTACAGACATTATATCGAGCGGCAGGAAACTCCGCATTTCCTGCTTTTTCACCATTTCTCGCGGAGTCACGGTGCTTCTGAGGATGTGGAGCAAGTCCCAACTCTCCGAGGCCTGCAGGTGAGGACGGGTTTTGGGCTTGGCCAGGGGAGGCAGTTGCAGGGTCTTTATGCGTAAATCGCGGCCGTCTTGGAAGGGCGGACTGCGGCGGTAGCGGAGTGGCTCTGGACGGGGAGTTTTTAGGTAGAGGGTTTTTACTCGCACTGCAGGCATCGTCTCTGCCATTTCTTAATAACTCTACCTAGTTTAGCCCCTGCGCTAGCAAGTCAAACGCACGCTGGTCACTACTGACCAGCACCAGTTCCCGCACCTCCGCCAAGTCCTGCGACTCCATGAGCGCCTTACAGTGCTTCAACAGCAGCGAGCAGTACTCCTCTAGCACATAGCCGGAACTCAGCCCCACTAGGGTCAGAGCGATGGTGTGGGAGGGACTCTTTTGAGCCGCTTCTCGTAGTTCTTCAATGAATAGGTCTTGCAGGAATTGGAGGTCTGGCTCTTGCGTCGCTACTACGTGCATTATGTGTTTGACGCCCAGGAGTCCTCCCTTCGTATGTGCATTTTCGCCGGGCAGCAGAGGGCCGTATTTGGCGATCCAATCCCCACACTCTTGCTTGATGGAGTCTCCCCCCACCTCAGCTGCCTGCCGAGCAAGCTCCGGCTTGAAAGTCAATTGAGAGTCGTTCTCAAGCACGAGCACATCACATGCAAGTTGATGCACTGGATCCCGCACGAGGCGAAGTCGCTTGGAATTGACTAAAACCGTCTTTTCTCGTGGAGATTTGCCTCTGCGCAGCATGAAAATAGCAGTAGTAAGGAGCAGAATCAAAGGCAAGGCCACTAAAATCAGCTTCCCAGTGTCCATATTACCCCTATATCCAAGCTTAGAACTGCTTGCGAGGATAGAATACCTGAGAGGGAGGAATTGCTGGTGATAAGCACTGTGTAGGGCTTCGGAATGGGTAGAAATAAGTGCGGAATAGTGGTTCGCAGGCTTAAAGGGAGTTACAAACTCAATTGTAGCGCTTGATAGTAGGGAAAACTGGTAATTGCCTTTCTGTAACTTGCTACTAGAGCAATTATACGAATAATTCCAGCAAATTAGTCGATTTCCTTATTAAAACTGGCCTTTCGCAGTAATTCCCATCTTCTCCTCTGTTTCCGCAAGCCAGTGCAAGCACTCCTCCCCATAGACCTAGTAGTCATGCTACCTCAACTAGGTGTGACTGCAGCAGTCAGCAAGAGGCAGTCTTCCCGCCTTAAGCGCCTCAAACCCTCCCAGAGAGGGAAATTGAGTGTGAGCGAGTGAAGGTTTGGCCTAGAAGAGAGAAGTGGGAGGAGAAAAGGTACAGGCCCCATGGTGTAAAGGTAGCACGTAGCCCTCCGGAGGCTGTAGTCCGGGTTCGATTCCCAGTGGGGTCGCTTTTTTCCACTTCATAGATTTGAGCAGCCTGGAAAGCAGCCCCAAGCTTGGCTCAAATCCTGCTGGTTTTGGAAAGAGAGGTAATATGCAGCTCCGCCGGACCTAATAATGTGAATACTGCGCTAAGAACCATTGCAAAGCTGTATCCGAGAGATGTCTCTGTTTAGGGCAATGGGCGGAAGTGGTAGTTTGACTTGCAAAGGAATGGGCTGTTTGCGCTAAGCACAAATCGAGGGAATGTTCGGATCGATTTGTCTAAAGACTACTAATACTAAGAAGGCAGGCCTACTTTCGCACTGTCCGTAGCCTTATTAACAGCAAGGCTATGCAACATAGGATAAACTAAGGGGCAGCAGCCCCAGTGTCGCCAGAGCCAGGCCCAGCCGCAGCCCCAGCACCTGCTTTTCCGTCATCTTGATGACCTTCGGCTACATGCCCACTACCAATATGAGCGCCACGATCCACAGCACCACTCCGAACACAGTCCCCCACAGTAAGTCGAAGCCGTTCCCCACCGTTTCCAGCCTCGTCATCTCCCAGTTGACTCGCTCTTCAGGCTGCAAGTTGATAGTGGGCATGTTGCCTTTCAGATAGGCTTCTTCCAAGTCCAGCAGTTCTTCCTTCCTCCTGCAGGGCCGGATGGAGCCTTCGTGCTTGCACATCATGTGGAAGTGGAAGCGCATGTCTTGGATTTCGTCAGGACTGTAGCCCAAGTCAAACAACTTGTCCAGGCCTCTAAACTCGTCCGAAGCCGCAGGACGGGGCTCTTCTTCTCCTCCCACAGGCGCTGTGGAAATAGCGCAGTGGACTATCGCTTGGTCAGACAGTTCTGCTTGGAAGCTACTGTACAGGGCTAACTTGTAGGAGTCCAGGAGCAGCTTGCCTTGGTAGATCAGGCGAATGCGCTTGTCTTCCTTGAGTTCCTCTGCGAAGAGCTGAGTGGGAGTTGCCTTGTGTTTGAGGTCCAGGACTGAGTCAGTTTCAGGGGTGATAGAGCAGGAGCGAATATCATTGTCCGCCACAATGACATTTAGCTTGATCTCCTGGTCGTTAAAGGTGGACCACAGCTGAGAGTCTGTTTTGCCCCCCTCCGCTCGCACCAGTTTGGAAGAAGAGATTTCCAGTTCTGAAGACTGCCCGGCAAAGTGCTCTTTAGATATTTCCGCAGGTCTGGACATATGCTTTGCTAGCAATTAGCGAAAGAGAGAGACATTGGACTCATTATTGGAGGGAAATTGCTGACTTTGCCTGGGAACGGAAGATGTAGCGACAAAGGCCGCATTCAAGGTAATGGATAACAGGTTTGGCTGCTGAAATTAGCATCAAAGCAGCTAAAATGCCTAAATTCTGCACTCTGCAAATCACTATTAAGCCGGTCTCCCCATAAAGCTAAACACTTAGAAAGGTGAGTTCCGTCTAAGCACTAGACTCGCAGTCCTTTCGTCTTTGCCCAGGTCTTGACTGAGCACTGCCAGCAGCTCCTGACCAATCTGACCCGGACACAGTGGACAGGTCACAGACCAATCTGGGTGTCTTCCCCGCTGTTTCCTTATATGACTTCTGAGACACTCCAAGTGGAAATAGTGCAAATTCGACTGATGTCCATGCGATACCAAGTTGATGGGGTAGTTTGCACACTTCGTTACCATGTGTTCCGGATTGCGAGGGAGAGTAGGGGCAGAGGGGAATTTCATTATGTGACTGAGTGCAGTCCTCAGTGTGGCTGTATCTAAGGGCTCGGGTAGGTCTGGAGGCAGTTTGCCCTTGATTTCTGGCCAAGCTTGATCGAAGTTCTGAATGCTTTGCTGGAGTGGGTCTGATAGTAAGCCCGGAGGCAGCTGGCGACTGGTCTGGACGATGAGAGCGGCGATGGAGAGGAATTGTTCAAGGGGAGATAGCAGCTTGACAGGGTTGATAGGAGGGACTGCACTAGGGAGTCCAAAGGCTATAGTATTCGCAATGTCGCTTTGCTGACTATGCCGAAAGGCATAAATGCGTTGTTCCAAGTCTTTCCCCATATATACATAGAAACAATAGTAGTCCTGGAAGCCGTAGCGGTAGTACTGCGTCCTGATATTCTCCCCGGGTACCTCTTCAAACCACACAACACTGACAGGGCAAACTCCCACTAGTCCCGTCAACACCTCTGGCTCACTCTTCCCTACTTCCCTTCCAAGCTTAGCCTTCATTTCTAGCTCTAGTCCTCTCCACCGCATGGCATTACCGGTTTCCACCCATTCACAGAGCTTTTGAATCAAAGAAAGCCAGGACTCCCAGCCTTGGAGCTGCAGGGGATTGCTGGGCAGGGTGAAGCTCAGAGCCAGGCCCAGGCTTTCCAAGAAGTAGCTTGGGGGGGCAATGTAGAACTCTTCAAATCCCTCTGCTTGCAGCTGGCGCAAGTAAGCACTGCTTGAAAAGTCCCGACTCTGCACCGGTGTCTCCATATGATTATAGACCTACAAGGGAGACTAAAGGTTTGAACTACTGCGCAAGCCATCATATCTACACTATTCAATGCAGGCTAAATTCCCACAAACCCTAGAGAACTGTACTGATTTCCCTATATTTTCCTCGCCTAGTCTCATTAATAGCCTCAATGGTGTCTGAATCTACTCGCGACACAGTCTTCACACGTCTTTTGGAAGAAACCGCAAACCGTCAGTGCTTGGACTGCAGCAGTACAGAGCCTCGGTGGGTGTCTCTGTCCTTCGCTGTGTTTCTATGCGCACAGTGTGCAGAAGCCCACGGACTGCAGGGGTTCGAAGTGAAGGAAATCGGCAGTGAGTGGAGTGTGAGACAGTTGAGACTGATGAAGGCAGGGGGAAATGAGGCGTTCGCAGCGGCTTTGAGGGATAGTGACGCAGGGTCTGCGGACAGCAAGTACAGAACCAATGCGGCGCAGCACTATCGACTCAAACTTGCAGCGGGACGAGAGATGAAGCTTCCTTCCAAAGACACAGGTCCTCAACTCGGCACTCCACCCCCAGCACCAACTACCACTCCAGAAGGTGGGCAGGGACTCCTAGGCAGGGCAGTGACCGCGTCTAGAGACGCAGGAGGCAGACTACTGAGTGGCCTGGGAAGCAGTGTAGCGGTGCAGTCTATGGACAGCTCTGCAAAGGCTGCCCTCAGCTCGGTCGAAGGCGCAGTTTCGCAGACAATTGTCTACCAGATGGCCAAAGAAACTGCTTCTTCCGCTGCGCGTTCCCTGGGCGAGTCAGTCAAAGGCTTCTATCACCGTTTCTGGCGTGCCTCTGATCCCTCCCAGTAGCTGTAAACCGCTTGGCAAGCTTTCTAATTACCCTTGTCTGATGGCCTGTATCACCTTTGTCTTCGCCTGTGTCCCTCCTTCACTCTCCAACAGTGCTTCATTTAGCGGCTTGAGGCATAATGGACATAGAACCGGCTGATTAGCGACTTTCTGCCTTTTCCGGCCCACAAAGTCTCGCAAGCAGGTGACATGGAAGTAGTGCATAGTACTGCCTTCTCCATGGGGAATGAACTTGTCGAAGTCAGGGAAATTGACGCAATTGGCAACACTGTGGTCTGGACGTCTAGAGACAGTGCTGGAAGAGCCGAGAAGGGTGTTGAAACAGTCATTGAGGGAGGCACTGTCCAGAGGAGGGGGCAGGGCAGGCATTTGGCTGCTCAGTGTTCCCCAGGTGTTTAAGTAGTTTTTGGCGTCTATCAGGATTTGAGGGGAATACACACCTTTAGGGACCGTGCTGGTGGTGGCTGTGACGATGCTTGTGGCGATTTGCAGGAAGAGTTCCTCAGGGCTACCAGTGAAAGGAGGACTGCCAATGACGACTGGAGGTCGCAAGCCTACAGGTCCGCTGTAGATTGCACTGGCAATGTCGCTTTGCTGTCTGTGATGAAATGCATACATAATCTGCTCCTTGTCCTGCCCCATATACACAAAGGCAGTATAGTTGCCTGCAGGTGGACAGCGGAAAAACTTCGTCTTGATCTGCCCAGTGGGCATTTCTTCAAACCAAACGACACTAACCTCATAGCACCTCAGCACCTCTTCAATAAGCCGCACATCCTCCACATCCACACTCGAGAAGTCCATGTCTCTCAGACTTCCCAGCAGACTTCTCGCTTCAGTCCTAAGACTATCCCAAGCGCTCCACTCTGATATCTTCTCCCGTACATACCTGATCCACTGATGCAGTAGGTCCAGTTTCCACAGCCAGGGCTGCCAGTCAGCTCCGAGAACCTCTGCATGCTCTGGCAGGACGTAGCCAATCGCCATCACCAGCAGGTCTAAAAAGCACGCTCGAGGCCCGTAGTAGCACTCGTCGAAGTCTGAGACTTGGAGCTGGTGCAGGTAGCGGGAGGAGTTCAAGACACGGCTGTATCTGGGGATGTCCATACTGAAGGCTTTTATAGAAAGGAATCACTAAAGACCCCGGCAACCAGCTTACATCTAAACCCTATATCTCAGCATTGTAGTGTCTTAGTCCAGGCGTAGCAGGCTTCACTAGCGTGTTTCTCTTTGTGTGCAGTGTCAGTCGCTGTCCAGCTGTTAGAAACGCTTTCGGAGTGGTGCAGGGAGACAGTGTGGGCAGCCAGTCCAGAGAACTGGTTTTGCCCTTCCTCCGGTGCAGCACTTTGAACTCCAATAAGGGAATTGGGGTCTCGGGGGCGGCTTTGGGCCTATTGCGGAAGGCGAAAGTGAGGCCTTTGCGCACTGTTTTCGGCCTGTGGACACTAAAAAAAGGCTCAGGAGAGCTGGGCAGACTGCTAGCCTTTGTGAGTTGTGCGAAGTCTTTGACCTTTAGCACCTGTTTGTCTCCCGCAGGCAGTCTCAGTGATACTTTCCTCCCTTCCATATCCAGTTATTAATATTGGGCAGGTGGCATTTTGGCATTTTCATGTGATTGATAGTGAGACTT
>Ga0247837_1000440_pt1 | contig 87444 bp, 67 predicted proteins | sample LaCtaG_2_FD_187115 | JGI IMG/M metagenome (GOLD analysis project Ga0247837, IMG submission 187115) | Freshwater microbial communities from meromictic Lake La Cruz, Castile-La Mancha, Spain - LaCruzMarch2015_14.5m | ecosystem: Environmental > Aquatic > Freshwater > Lake | place: Spain: Castile-La... | reverse complement strand
AACGTAATCTTGCAGGGGAGGCGTGTTAGCGCACCAAACCTATTGCGAAGGTGGGCACTAGGCCCACCTTCGCGTTTTCCGAACCAATGGCGGGCGTACTTTGCGTCGAGCTTTAGCTGCAGCGACATTCGGGCTTGCCCCGAATGTCGCAATAGGTTGGGTGTGCTAGTTGTCTGAGCCAAACGCCCGAGCTATTTCGCGTTCGTGGGCCTTCGGCCCACGAACGCAGTCTTGCAGGGGAGGCGTGTTAGCGCACCAAACCTATTGCGAAGGTGGGCACTAGGCCCACCTTCGCGTTTTCCGAACCAATGCAAGACGTACTTTGCGTCGAGCTTTAGCTGCAGCGACATTCGGGCTAGCCCCGAATGTCGCAATAGGTTGGGTGTGCTAGTTGCCTGTGCCAATCGTCCGAGCTATTTCGCGTTCGTGGGCCTCCGGCCCACGAACGTAATCTTGTAGGGGAGGCGTGTTAGCGCACCAAACCTATTGCGAAGGTGGGCACTAGGCCCACCTTCGCGTTTTCCGAACCAATGCAAGACGTACTTTGAGTCGAGCTTTAGCTGCAGCGACATTCGGGCTAGCCCCGAATGTCGCAATAGGTTTGGTGTGCTAGTTGCCTGTGCCAAACGACCGAGCTATTTCGCGTTCGTGGGCCTCCGGCCGACGAACGTAATCTTGCAGGGGAGGCGTGTTAGCGCACCAAACCTATTGCGAAAGTGGGCACTAGGCCCACCTTCGCGTTGTAGTGCCTGTAGGTAAGTACCAGCCACGTAGTGGGCCAGGCTACGAGGCCTGACGCCTTGAAACAAGCATTTGGTATCGGGATCGGTAGCCGAATCCACACCAGGCGAAGTCTGCCTGGTGGAAATGGAAAAGCGTCAGCTACTCTTCGACGCCTACTTCTTTCCGCTCTTCGTCGAGGAAGCAGCGTTCCCGTCAGACAATCCAGATTCCTTATTGTCGGATTTAGCCTCTTCCGAATCTTTCCCTTCGTCATCCTTTTTGATGACCTTGGGCAGATCCTTGCCTTTCGCAATGAATTTCATGGAAATGCTATTCACGCAGTGGCGGATGTTTTTGGATGTGTAGCGTTCCCCCTCGAAGACGTGGCCCAAGTGCCCCCCGCAGTTTTTGCACATGATTTCGACACGAACGCCGTCGGCATCCACTTCTCGGGTGACTGCATCCTTGATTTCGTCGTCGAAGCTTGGCCAGCCGCAGTGGCTTTCGAATTTGTGCGTGCTGTTGTAGAGCGGGGCGTTGCATCGTTTGCAGATGTAGATTCCCTCGGCTTTGTGGTCGGTGTATTTGCCAACGCCCGGCCGTTCGGTTCCCTTGCGAAGGATGACGTATTGCTCTTCAAGAGACAGTTTGTTGAATGGATCGTCAGACATCTTTTTCGATTTGCCCTTGGAAGGAGTGGATTTCGCCTTGCCAGAGGCATCGGCGGAAGATTTCTTTTCTTCTGATGTAGTCCCTTTCTTGTCGCCCGAGGTATCGGAGCCGGTGGGAGGCTCGTAGGCGAAGGAATAAATGGAGATACCTAAAACGAAGATGGTGGAAAGAGCAATCGCGGTTCGGTAGGATCTTTTCATGTTTGCCTCAAACGATTTTGGGTAGGTACGGACGTTTTGATTATAGCCAAAGGGAAATGGCGAATTAAGACGGAAAACGGGGATTGGCTTGACCGAAACAGGCTTTGCGGATAACTTTTTTGAAATATCGGCTTGAATTGATTGCCAGCTTGTCGATTGTGAAGCGGATGTGGCGGAATTGGCAGACGCGCTAGACTCAGGATCTAGTGACTAAATACATACGGTCGTGGAGGTTCGATTCCTCTCATCCGCACTTACATTTACCGATTGAATTGACTTTCTTTCTAGTATGCCAAAAGATTTTCTCGCTGGAGTTCTTCCCGAATACGACGTCGTCGTGATTGGAAGCGGGCTCGCAGGCATGACGTCTGCCAACATTCTGGGCCGAGCTGGGCACCGTGTTTTGCTGTTGGAACAGCATTATAAATTGGGTGGGCTGGCCACTTGGTTTAAGCGACCTGGCGGACATACCTTCGACATTTCCCTGCATGGTTTTCCGTATGGGATGCTCAAGAGCTGCCGAAGGTACTGGAACGATGACATCGCTTCCAACATTCATCAGCTCCATAACATTCGGTTCGACAATCCGATGTTTTCGCTGACAACGACCTTCAATCGCGAGGATTTCACCCAGCTGCTGACCAGCAAGTTTGGAATCGCGCAAGAGAACGTTCAAAAGTTCTTCGATACGGCTCGTAGTATGAACTTCTACGATGACCAGTCGATGACGACTCGCGAGCTCTTTGAAAAGTTTTTCCCCGGTCGCGAGGATGTGGTTCGTCTGTTGATGGAACCGATCACCTATGCAAACGGTTCCACCCTCGAAGATCCAGCAATCACGTACGGCATCGTCTTCTCCAACTTCATGGCCAAAGGGGTTTTCATTTACGAAGGAGGCACCGACGACTTGGTCAGCAAGATGCAAGCGGAGCTGACCAAGAACGGCGTGGATGTTCGAATCCGTTGCGATGTTTCTAAGATTTTGGTTGGATCCGGCGGTGTGCAAGGGGTCGTGGTCAATGGCAGAGAAATCAAATGCAAAGCCGTGGTCAGTAATTCCAACTTGCGATCGACCATTTTAAACATGGTTGGCACCGAGCATTTCGATCCTCAGTTCCTTGCCGACGCCCAAGCGGTTCGGCTGAACAACAGCAGCACTCAGGTCTATATGGCATTGAAGCCAGGAGTGACGATTCCCGAATCGACGGGCGATTTGTTGTTTTGTTCTACGGCACCGTTGTTCCGAACGAACTTGCTGCTCGATCGTAACATCACATCACGAACATTCAGCTTCTACTACCCGAAGACTAGGCCGACGGGCAAAGAGCGGTTTGCCATCGTGAGCAGCACGAACGCGAACTGGAGCGACTGGTCCGAATTGAATGAGGAAGAATACGAAGCGAGCAAGCGGGACTTGGTTGAAACGACACTGGATTCGCTTGAGAAGTACGTTCCTAATTGTCGCGAGATGATTGAACATGCAGAGGCCGCGACTCCGCGCACGTTCCACCATTACACCAAGCATCAATCCGGCGCCAGTTTCGGCACCAAGTTTGAAGGGCTGGCGGTTTCGCGGGGTTTGCCCCAGCAAATCAAAGGCCTCTACCATGCTGGCTCGGTTGGAATCATCATGTCCGGATGGCTGGGAGCCATTAACTATGGAGTGATCGTTTCGAACGAAGTCGACACCATGCTGTGTAAAGCAGGCACACCGATGCCCGCTGTCTAGCATCCCCGGAATCAAGAATCCCCAGTATTAAGAATCGTTGTACGATTGCAGAAATCGGAACTACAATAGGATTTCATCCACGCCGTTCCCTCCACGAATCCCCATCCTTTCCGCTCTTTCCCAATTGAAACAAGCAGTATGACCACACGTCGACGTGCCCGAGAAGTATCCCTTCAAGTTTTGTACGAGGAGGACATTCACCCTCTTCGCGAACTTTCGATCGCGGATGAATTCTTGGCGAAACGAATGCTTCATAACAAGCCGTTAATCGCATTTGCACAGGAACTGCTTGCAGGGGTTCGTCAGCACCGTGACGAGCTCGATAAGATCTTGACCAAGCATGCTTCCAACTGGTCGGTAAAGCGAATGACCACCATCGATCGCAATATCCTGCGCATGTCAACGTACGAGATGGTTTACGGGAGCGTTCCCGGCAGGGTCTCCATCAACGAGGCCATCGAGCTTGCGAAGCGGTACGGCAGCAAGAACTCGGGCCAGTTTGTCAATGGAATTCTAGATCGCGTTTTGCGTGAGCATACCGAAAGCAAAAAAGAGGCAGCATCCAAGGAGCCAGCACCTGCAGGAAGCTAGCTGGTGGTTTGCGTTAGGGGCAATAGCGTTCAAAAAGTAGCAGGCACACTCCGTGTGCCGTCCGCTGAGCCTCAAAAAACTTTGCTCTTTGAGGGTTACGGCACATGGAATGTGCCTACTACTATGGTTCATTGAACGGTATTGCGTTTAGGGGGTGTTGCTTTCAGGGTGAGTTCGGCACGACCGAACCCTGTCGAATCCGCGAAAAGACTTCTACTAGGCCCCATTCCACTTCGATGTTTTGATCGTGAGCAAGCTGGATAGCTTGTTCTTCAATCTGCTTCGCAGTTCGGCCTTGAAGTGGCTTGCCGTATACGGAGACCGACTGTAGCACGGGAACCAGCAGGCAAGCGACAATGACAAGTGCCCAAACCCACTCCAAATAGGCTCGTTCTGAGCGACGATCGGAATATTGCTCACGCACGGTGTGAAGAACTTGTCCGCGGAGCTTGTCGGAGGGAACAACATAATGGGAAGCGGAACGAATCAGTGCTTCCAGGGCTAGTTGATCCTGGGCGTTTAAGGCATCGTCGTTAGGTTGGTTTTCGGAAGGGGACGGGCTATGACCCATGTTTGGCCTCTTCACTTTGCGTCTCTTCAAACAGAGAACGTAAAGGACCGGCTAGCTTGCTCAGTGCGTATCGGTATCGGCTTGCGACGGTCGCCAAAGGCATATCCAGCAACTGAGCAATTTGAGCGAAAGTAAGGTCTTCCCAAATTTTCAGAACGACCACTTCGCGTTGCTCAATAGGCAGGGTTCTCAGCGCCAGCCAGACTTGGCGAAAGGTGTCCTCCTGTTGAAGCTGATCAACCGTGCGCCGGGTAACCAGATCGGTTAGATTGTCGATCAAAGACCAACGCTTCTTTTTACGCAGCACGACCAGAGCTTCGTTACGAACCATTCGCAGCAAATAATGCCAGGGCTGATCCGACTGGAGCAGCAAATGGACGTGCGTGGCAACTCGGATCAAGGCTGCCTGAACCGCATCTTCGGCATCATGCTGGTTTCGCGTTATGGTTACGGCGAATCGGACCAACCGCATCGAAGATAAATCGTACAGACCAGACAGAGCTGGCGCACCGCTCTCCGCGATTCGCTGAGCGCACAAACGTACTTTACTGGACATGGAGTCGGAGATTGTCATGGTTAGAGCTTAGGATGCGCAAGAAGCTGGCAATTGTCTAACCAAATTTTCATTTTTCCCGCCTTGAAGGCGCGGTTTCGGTGCCTTGGATTTGGAACGAATCCAAATTTCACAAGATTTGTTGTGAAAAATGACTGGGCGATTGCCGATTTAGCTCAATAATGCCTTTCAAAATGATTCCGGGGTGTCTGCGTCGGACCCCTTGCGACTGGTAACTTTAGTGAAAAGCTCGGAAATGTTGCGTCAAGCGCCTGATTCGCGAACCGGAGATTCCCTCAAGGATGTGTTACGTGGAATGCTAGCAGAATTGTCCATTCGACTGGACGTTCCTGTGGAGAGTTCTCGGATTCAGCAAGCTTTGAACGACGCGTTTATTGATTTGAGTCCCGATACGCAGGACGGCCTGACCGTCGCGTTGATGCGAGCGGCTCAAAGCATTGGAATTCGGCTTGCTCCGGTCGAGATCAACGAAAACGGGATTTGGCAATTGTTGTTGGACGAGTTTTCGATTGCCATGGTCCAGCGCAACTCGGCTAGCCCAACGGCTTGGGTATTTTCCCACGTCTCAGCTCGGCATTCGGAGTCGGCAAAAATCGATCCCAGTGGGAAGGTGACGGATTCTGTTTCCAAGGCGGCATTAAAGCAAGTGGTTTCGATGGCCGATGCACCGATTTTCTTTGTTGCCGAACCAACCTTGGTTTGCCAAACGATATCGTCGCACCACCAACCGGAAAACGACAAGATTCATCGCGTCACCAATCAGCACGGTCATGGCCATGGGCACGACCACCGTCACGATCATATTTCGCCGCAGCGAAGGATGCTTCGTTTTCTGAAGTTTGAGACGCGAGATATTTGGTCGCTGTGTATTTTTGGTTTCGTGGTCGCGGTTTTGGATCTTGCGACTCCGTTGGCGGTGGAGCAAATGGTGACCACCATCGGATTCGCCAGTTTGACACAGCCCCTTGTCTGGCTAGCTGTAGCTGTTTTTGCAATCCTAACGTTGTCGGCGGTCATCAAGGCCTTACAGTTCTTCATCGTCGAAATTCTTCAGCGACGTATCTTTGTCCGGGTGGTTGGCGATTTAGCAGAGCGCTTACCCAGGTTGCAGCGGGAATCGATGGATGGGATTCACGGGCCAGAAATGGCTAACCGCTTTTTTGACGTCATGACCGTCCAAAAGGCTACCGCTTCGCTGTTGGTAGAGGGTTTGTCGCTGATTATTCAGACGCTAACAGGTCTTTTGCTGTTGGCTCTTTACAGCCCTTTCTTGTTGGCGTTCGATATTGTTTTGGTCATGGCCATGACCGTGGTGCTGTATTTCTTAGGACGTAATGCGGTACGAACTGCGATCGAAGAATCGTTGGTGAAGTACCGTGTAGCGCATTGGTTGCAAGATGTGATTGGAAATCCGATCGCCTTTCAGGTGCATGGCGGTGGCGAGTTGGTAGTCGATCGGTCGAACCGATTGACGGTGGAGTATCTGGCGGCTCGCCGAAAGCATTTTGTGGTCTTGATGCGTCAGACCCTTTTTGCGTTGATGTTGTACGCGGTTTCGATATCCGCGATCTTGGCGTTGGGAGTTTGGCTGGTTCTGTCTGATAGTCTTTCAATGGGGCAGCTAGTAGCGAGCGTGTCGGTGGTGGTCGTGGTGGTTGGCGCATTTTCCAAGATTGGAAAGTCGCTCGAGTCCTTCTATGACCTGATGTCGGCAGTCGACAAAGTAGGTCACCTGATCGATTTGCCAACTTTGCCACCCTCGCGTTCGTTGGATGCAGGTGTCGGTCCGGTGGATGTCCGCTTTCAATCGCTGGAGATCCAAGGACGCGGGCATCACGGGATTGCGATTGGCGATCTGAAAATCGAAAGTGGACATCGCTTTGCGATTGCTGGCGAGGGAGAGTGCGGCAAATCCGTACTCATGCACACCTTATGTGGATTGCGAGCGCCTTTCAATGGGGCAGCCGAGATTGGTGGAATAGATTCGCGGGAGGTCAACCGGTTCGCAGATGGATCGATGGTTTCTTTTGCGTCCGACATCGAAATCTTTCACGGTACTTTTCTAGAAAATATTTCCCTGAATCGCATCTCCGTCACCTCCGCAGAGGTTCGTGAAGCTCTGCAATTGGTCGAAATGTGGGATGAATCGCTTGGGCTTCCTAACGGCCTGGAGACCATGCTTCAAAGTGGCGGCTTTCCCCTAAGCGGAAGCCAAGCCGCGCGATTAATGATTGCTCGGGCAATTGCGACACGCCCTCGATTGCTGTTGATTGACGGAACGCTGGATCGTTTGCCACCCAAGATGCGGTCCAATATTTGGAAAAATCTCAGCAATCGCAAGCAACCATGGACGCTGATTGTGGCGACTCACGACCACGAGATTATCGACCTTTGCGACGGTCACAAAGACTTGCTCGCTAACGGATCAGGACACTAAAAGATGATTACTGAAACACAAGTCAGCCCCGAAGCCAAACCAAGCGATTCGCATTCCGTCCCGAAGCGGATGATCCGACTTCGACCCACTCAGAGCCTGGGTGAGCGATTTCCCGCGATGCATTTGGTCCGCTCCAGCTGGTTCGCCAGGGTGCTGTCGCGGCTGATGTTCATTCTTCTTATTGGCTTGATATTGGCAGGTATCTTTCTTCCCTGGCAGCAAACATCAAGGTGCGAAGGAGAAGTTGTTGCGCGACTACCTCAGCTTCGTAGCCAAAGCGTCCAAAGCGGAACCAAAGGTGTTATCAAAAAGCTGAAGGATGGACTGCGCGAGGGTATGCCCGTCAAGGAAGGTGATTTCATTATGGAAATCGAACCTTTCTCCAAAGACCAGTTTATCCAGCTCGAAGAGGTCAAACGGGGATACGAAGCTCAACTAAAATATAGTGAAGACAACAAAAATGGCGTAGAAGATCAGCTGAAAACCGAAAGGTCCAGGATGAACTTCGAATTGCAAGCCATCGATGCCAAGATTTTGGCATCGAAGGAAAAAGTGAATGGAGCCAAGGCGAAAGCCAAAAGCCAGAAAAGTAAATTCGAGCAAGCGATGAATGAAGTGAAATCCATGCTCGAGCTTCGAGGCGACACGATCCCGGAAATCAAATTCCTCGAGGCCAAAAACAAGGCGATTAGCGAAGAAGAAGACCTAAGTGCTGCGTACGCTCAAGAGGAAGAGGAAATACAGCTTTTAGAGGAAGCAAACAAATATCGGGAAGGCAAAGTCAAAGAAATCGAAACCAAGATTACCGAGCTTGAAAATAAGATTCTAAAAGCGAAAGAAGAAGTTCAGAAAAATAAAAACCAGTTATCCGAAATCAATATAAAACTTGGCGAATCTCAACAGCTCAGTATTAACAGTCCAAGCACGGGAATCATCCAAGCCATTTTTGGCCAAGCAGGTGCCAACAACGTCAAAGAAGGAGACAAGCTTTTTGAAGTCATTCCTGACACCGCAGATTTGGCCGTCGAGCTGATTGTTTTAGGAAACGATTACCCACTGATCAGTGTAGGGGACGAAGTTCGACTTCAATTTGAAGGCTGGCCCGCGATCCAATTTGTTGGTTGGCCGAGTATCGCTGTAGGTACATTCGGCGGAAAAGTGATCGCCAAAAATCCATCGGTGGATAGCAAAGGGGACTTTAAGATCATCGTCTCGCCAGATCCTAATCAACCCAAATGGCCTGATGGCGAGAATTTGCGCCAAGGGGTTCGTGCAAATGGATGGGTCATTCTTAGAACTGTCCCGCTCGGGTTTGAAGTATGGCGTCAACTCAACGGGTTTCCACCTGGAAAATCCGAGCCTGGAACTGCCAAAGAGAAAGAAAAAGAACCTAAAATTCCGAAGTTCAAATAGGTTCAACGTTCAGAATCTCTACCGGAGCGGATTAAACAAGATAATCCGTTCGTAACGAAGAACAGCAAGCTTCATTGCAGAGCAGTCGATAACACCAAGGAGGGTAAAATTCGGTTGCCCTTCAAAGGAATGGCTTAAGAAAACGGACATTCATTTGCTAGCGATTCTTGAAGTGAACGTGCTTCAGGTGACCGACAAATCATTGCTTGCTAACTGAGTCGCGAATCCATGGATCGGATCAAAACGAAAAAACTACGAGAGTTTCTTTGTTGGCAACTGCCGATTGTTTTCGCAACTCTCTGCTTCATCTTGAATGCTCACGGGTCGGCGCAAGAGCAACCCATGCCCTTGCCGGAACCGCCCCCTGCGACTCGAACCCCTGCTCTTGAGGCGCTGGAAAGCAGATTGCGTGAAGAGCTACTCAAGCTGGAGCAGGAGTCTGTGAACCCCGAATCGGGCACGCAAGACATGCCAAGCCTTCGCAAAGACGGGGTGGTGGAAAAATTGCTGCGTGAGTTCGAAGAAAAAAAGCAACGTTTGAGGCAGCCGTCTACGGATGGCGAGGATGGCTCGGGCAACCAAAGAAGAGATGCTATCAACATCGAACCGACCGTTGTGGAAGCGATTCCTCCGCGTGATCTCGAAGCCGAAGCGATGCGAGAACAATTGCAATTGTCCGACGTGATTGCCTCTACCTATCGCGCATTCCCACTTTTGGAAATTGCTCGTCTTCAATCGGGAGTCGCCGCAGGTCAGCAGATCTCTGCGTGGGGGGCTTACGATACCAAGTTGGAATACTATTCGCTCAGTCAGCCCGTTGGTTTTTACGAAACATACCGCAACGGAATAGGCGTGGCTCGTCAACTGTGGTGGGGTGGATACGCAAGCGCGGGATATACGATCGGGCGCGGTAGCTTCGAACCATGGTACCGTGAACGGCAAACCGACTCTGGTGGTGAGTTTAAGGTTGGCCTAGTCCAACCACTACTTCAAGGCCGAGCCATCGACCCGCATCGTGTCGAGTTGTTTCAAGCGAACTTGCAACGTCAAGCGGTTGAGCCTGGGATCCAACATCAAGTTTTGATTGCAAGCTTGGAAGCTTCCATGGCTTATTGGGGATGGGTCGAAATAGGTAACGTTCTTATAACGCAAGAACGACTACTTGAAATTGCTGTCAAGCGTGGCGCTCAACTCGAAAAGAACCTGAAGGCAGGATGGTCAAGCCGTTTGGATGTTGCTCAGAATGCGCAACTCATAGAAGAACGAATTCTGAAGGTGAACGATACCAAGCTGAAATTCCGGGACACGGCATTTAAGTTATCCATGTTCCTTCGCGACGAGCAAGGGACCCCCCGTTTGCCACCGCCAGAGTGGTTGCCCATTGATTTTCCTACCATCACTGAAATTCCGCCTGGCAACTTCGAGCAAGATTTCCAGAATGCGGTTGCCAGCCGCCCCGAACTATTGTTAATCAATTTGGATATGCAAAGCTTGCGATTGGATTTGTCACTTGCGCGTAATCAAACGCTTCCGAATGTCGACATGACCCTTCGAGCAACGCAGGATATGGGACTCCAAACAAGTCAAACCAACGACAAAGAGGAATTTCAGTTAGAGGCAGGAATCATTGGTGACGTACCTATCCAACGACGCAAGGCCTTCGGAAAGATCCAAAGTACGCAAGCGAAGCTTGCTCAAGTGATGCAAAAATATGAATTCCAACGCAACAAGATTGGTGTCGAACTTCAATCGGCGCGAAATGCGTTGGATATCGCTCAGCAAAACGTCGTCGCCGCAAGAGAACTGCTTCGTCTAGCCAATGAAACCCTTAGCTTGTTTCGTCTGGAATTCGACAACAATCGTCGCGACTTGTTTTTTCTATTAGGCCAAGAAGTCAAAGTGAACGATAGCGAAGTCAAGCTGCTGGAAGCGGAACGGGACTTCTACATCGCCTTGGCAAGGATGCAAGCAGCACTTGGTCTCGACCCCTTGGAGCAATCCACTCTTCTCACACCTCTTCTTCCATAAGGTCTTTTCTCGATGCGAGTCTTACGAGTACTCCGTTCGCCAGCGTTTTGGGTGATCCTTATCTCGATGGCGATCGCAACTGTCGTCAACGTCGGGGAGCAAAGCGGATATTGGACCAGCTCCTCTTCCAGTGCCAACGCGGGCGACCGGCCAGCTCTTGTGCAAATGGCGACGGAGCCCACCATCATGCGGGAAGGGGCTGCAATGAACGACATTAAAGGCAAGTTTCGAAAGGTGGGCGAGCGATATTGCTTTACCGAAGATAGAAGCAACGTATCCTACAAATGTTTGGAGAACATCGGTTTGCAACGAGTTGTTGCCTCCATCCAAAATGAGGATCGGAAGCTGGTGTGGCTGATTACGGCCAAGGTTACTGAGTTCAACGAAGAGAATTTCTTGCTTCTCGAAAAAGCAGTACGGACACGTTAATAGACCGAATCGAATCCGTGGCGAATCATACCGATCCATAAATCGTCATAAAAAAAGCCTCTTCGATTGGAAGAGGCTTGAAATTTCTTTGAATTGTGTGGAGTGCAGTGAGCTATGCTTCCAGGCTGAATGGAACGTAAGCATCCGATTCACTCGCAAAGCCCACCGAAGCCGTCGAAGCGGCATCGTTGGCCAGACTTCTACGAGCGAGCATACCCCATGTGTCTTTCTCGATCTCCAGAATCTCTCGAACACTGTTCAGTGCTTGTAGATCCTGGGTCTGGTCGGCCAAGACAACCAGCTTGAGTAGGAAGATAACCAAGTCGGACTGTTGCTTCGCCAATTCATGTTTCGGATCAATGATCCCTTCGAGAAGTTCGCCAAAAATCTCTTGGATACGAATCACCCACTGGCGGGCTTCAGAAACTTGCCCTTTTTGCCACTGATCGCGAACAATTTCTGTCAAACCATGAGCCTTTTGCAACAGCAGCCAGCGCAACCTGGCGGGCGTGGCAGATTCTACCTCCTGGCGAAGAAATGCTTCTGAATCCATCGTGATGTCTCAAGATAAGTAAGCGGATCGATGACTGCATTGGTTAGCGGCCGACTGAATGCTACCAGTGAATCGGCATAGGAAACCGCAATGCGTTGAGCAATCAGCCTTGGTTACTTGACCTCGCGAGCAATGGGACGTTGTAATCGCTACATTCGCCCCGTTTTGTAGCCGCCCGCTTATTGAGCCATTTGCAAGTGTCACTGCCGCAACGCTCTCTCAATCGCAAACAGGTCGGAAGCTTGCTGTTCGATGAGAGCAATTCCGTCGAAGACTTCCAGGTCGCCCGAATACGACGTGAATCCAGTAATCGTGTTCAAGCTCGAGCCCGAAACAACCGCAAAGTATTCGTCGAATTCCACCGCATCACGAACTGGACTGAAATAATAGCTTACAGGGCCATCAGGAAGCCAAGAGTAATAAACGAATCCTCCGCCCGGGTACTGAACATAGATTTTCATTTCGATTTCAACATTGCTGCGAAACAGATTTAGCGTTTCAGGCTTTTCGGTTTCAAAGCTCCAGTTTCCGGAAAAACCAATGCCTTCTTTCGTCAAATAAAACCAAGTGCCAAAGGTCACTTCGCCAGGGTTGCTGAATACGGCCACTCGAATAATGGCCTCGTCATCAACCTTCAGCTGTTTTCGCAGCTCGATTTCCATATAACTTAAAGTCGGTACGGCGGTTTGCGAGTCCATGAAAGAGGCATTTCCATGGTTGTTCGTTGGGGTATTCAATTCGGAAACGATTGGGAACTTTGAATAGTCAAAGTCAATGTCATCGTTCAGAAGCTCAGGCAATTCACCAACGAACTGTCTGAGCTGTTTAAGGTTGCGTTTTAAAACGTTCTTCGTCATTCGATCAGCACTCCCTTCTTTCTTGGAAAAAGTTAAGGACAACCATGGAGCTAACTTAAGCCACATCGACCCAAGACGCAGTCAAGCAAGCCATTGGATGGACTACTCTTCAGTGCGACAAATGAACGAGAGAGCTGCCAAACTTTTGGAAAGAACTTTTTCGAACGAGTCGAATTGGAAAGCCAGGACTTTGCGGTATCTAAATCTTGGGGAAAGAATATCCCATCAGAATGCCAGCCAGAATTGCACTTACAAACAGAATCGTGATCGTTGCCCCGAGCCGGTAGGTCCGCATCCTCGAAAACATGTAGTACAGAATGTAAAAGGGAGCGAACAGACAAAGTAAACCTTGCTTCCAAGACTCTTTGAAGGCCGTGAACAAAATCGCAAGTTGAGCGATGTTCGAAATCAGCAAACATCCCAAACCTGCCGAGGCTGCCATCACCGTCAGGATGTGCGCCTTTTGAATTTTTGCGATGGTGGGATTGCTCGAAATCTGGCCCGACGTGTTTGCGTCCATTTTGATGAGAGCTCCGACGATGAGCACAACCACCCCGGTCAGGAACGCAAACAAAAACCACCAAGGAGAACCCGATTTCAAAAGGCGATCTTGGGTATCCGATTCCCTGGCCATCATGTCGATCGCCTCATTGAGCTGCTTATTGCCAAATCGCTTCGTGGAAACTGTTTTATGAGCCTCTAGCTTGGTCCCCTCAGCAAAGTTGAATCCGCACTTAATACATAAAACCGCTCCTGTTTGAACCGGTGCGTCACAAGCGGGGCAATATTTTCCCTGCCGCTGAGTCAAGCCGGCCGATTCCAACAAACCGTCCAACGCATTTGGGGCAACCGATACTATCGGCGATTCGGCTTTTTTCTCGCTCGCCACAGATTTCGAACTGGAAGACGATGATGTGGAAGCACTTTTCGCGGAAGACGACGCAGCCCCAGGAACTTTGATCATTTGCTGGCACTTGGGGCATTTCCCTGACTTTCCAGCCATGCTGTCCGGTGCATTAAGGCTGTATCCACATTGGCAGGTGACTTGGATCGGCATACGTGTTTCTTTTCTCGGCAACGGAGTCAGATAAAATTCCAGTCCCATTTTGGATCGAGCACGGCTAAGAAACAACGCCATTCCTTAGTTTTTCCAACTCTTCAACTTTCGCCTCCGTTGTGAATGCAGCTTGTGGCACGGAAATTGCTCCAACGGGCGATCCTCACCCGTGTTGTGCCTTTTTGGCGTAATTGCACGAAACAATTAGAAACCAAATCATTACCTCAATTAGATGGAGTTCCGTTCAATGGCTGCCGCAACCAAAGAAAAGACTAAGGTGAAGCTCGTTCCTCTCGGCGATCGAATCGTCGTTCAGCGTGAGGAGCTCAAGGAAAAGACCAGCGGTGGGATTTTCTTGCCTGATTCGGCAAAGGATCGACCCACTCGCGGCAAGGTGATCAGTGTTGGCGATGGACGAGTCCTAGAAAATGGAAACCGATCCACGTTCCAGCTCAAGGCCGGGGATAAGGTCTTGTTCACTAGCTATGCCGGCGAGAACATCGAAATTGACGGCGAAGAGTTTTTGCTGATGAGCGAAAGCGAAGTCTTAGCTGTTTTGGGCTAAACCGGTCGAAGGCGAGTTTCCGCGGCGGGTTACCGAAGCGGGGCTTTCGTTCAAGACTTTTTTCAAAACTAACAACCAACATTCACCCAATCGTTTAACGGAGCATTTTCCATGGCCAAAATTATTGCCTTCGATCAAGAAGCAAGAGAAGCGATCCGCCGCGGCGTGTCGAAGCTAGCACGCGCAGTCAAAGTTACTCTCGGACCTCGCGGACGAAACGTCATTCTTCAAAAGAGTTTCGGTAGCCCAACAGTAACCAAAGACGGTGTCACCGTTGCGAAGGAAATCGACCTCGAAGACGTCTATGAAAACATGGGCGCCCGAATGGTTCGCGAAGTTGCTTCCAAGACAAGCGATGTAGCCGGCGATGGAACAACCACTGCAACCGTTATGGCAGAAGCCATTTTCAACGAAGGCCTCAAGGCTGTTGTTGCCGGTGTGAATCCGATCCAAATGAAGAGTGGAATTGAAGCAGCCGTAGCTGACATCACCGAAAAGCTACGCAAGATGTCAATCAAGATCAAAGACAAGTCGGAAATGGCTAACGTTGCTAGCATCGCCGCTAACAACGACCGAGCTATCGGCAACTTGCTTGCAGACGCTATGGAACGCGTTGGCAAGGATGGCGTCGTAACCGTCGACGAAGGCAAGAGCTTGCACGATGAACTCGAGTTTGTCGAAGGCATGCAATTTGACCGTGGATACCTATCGCCCTACTTCGTTAGCGATCCTGCAACCATGGAAGCTGTTCTCGAAGACCCTTACATTTTGGTCTACGAAAAGAAAGTTTCGAACATCAAGGAACTTGTTCCAGTTCTCGAGCAAGTGGTTCAACAAGGCAAGCCTTTGTTGATCATCGCTGAAGATGTCGAAGGCGAAGCGTTGGCAACTCTCGTGATCAACCGCCTACGCGGAACCTTGCAAATCGCAGCCGTGAAGGCTCCTGGTTACGGCGATCGTCGCAAGGCTATGATGGAAGACATCGGTATCTTGACCAATGCAACTCCAGTCTTCGAAGCCCTTGGCAAGAAGCTTGATACACTGACTCTTGCCGACCTGGGTCGTGCTAAGAAAGTGATCATTGACAAAGACAACACCACCATCATCGAAGGTTCTGGCAAGGCGAGCGATATCAAAGCACGCATCGATCAAATCCGTCGCGAAATCGAAAACACTTCCAGCGATTACGATCGCGAGAAGTTGGAAGAGCGATTGGCCAAGCTTGCCGGTGGTGTTGCTAAGGTCAACGTTGGCGCTGCAACTGAAAGCGAAATGAAAGAAAAGAAAGCTCGTGTTGAAGATGCATTGCATGCCACACGCGCAGCCATCGAAGAAGGAATTCTGCCCGGCGGTGGAGTTGCTTTGCTACGTGCTTCGAGTCAAGTGACACCAGCTGAAACGCTGACCACGGACGAAGTTACCGGCTACAACATCGTTCTTCGTGCTTGCCGAGCTCCGATCACCATGATCGCGTCGAACGCAGGCCAAGATGGTGGAATCGTTTGTGCCAAGGTAGTTGAGTCCAAGGGCAATAACGGCTACAACGCGTTGACCAACGTCTACGAAGACATGGTCAAGGCTGGCGTTATTGACCCAACCAAGGTGACTCGTACCGCTCTTGCTAACGCGGCATCCGTTTCGACGCTGTTGTTGACCAGCGACGCATTGATTGCTGAAAAGCCAAAGGATGATCATGGCCATGGCAAGAAGGCCGGTGGTCATGGCGGCGATTACGATATGTACTAAGCCAACAAGGCTCGTACGATAGAAGAAACAAAAAACCTCGGCGGACACGTCGAGGTTTTTTACTTGTAGCCACGATTCGTTTGCAGATAGTTCTTTCGGTGATGCCGTAACCGCAAGCTGTACAAAATTCACTTCTTGGTCGTTGGCTATCGAATTGTTCCCGAGGCATGGCCGTTGGCGATCAAGCCAGCCATGTATCCACCCTTGAAGCCAGCGTCGATGTTGACGACAGCGACATTGGAAGCGCAGCAATTGAGCATGCTAAGCAAAGCAGATAGGCCAGCAAAATTAGCTCCGTAGCCTACGCTGGTTGGGACCGCAATGACCGGGCAGGCCACATGCCCCCCCAGGGCGCTTGGCAGTGCCCCTTCCATGCCAGCCACACACACGATTGCGGACATTTTTTGCAAAAGGGGTACCTGGGACATCAACCGATACGGACCCGCCACACCAACATCTTGAATCAAGACGGTGGGTACACCCATCCAAGCAAGAGTTTCTTGAGCCTCAACCGCCACGGATTCGTCAGTGGTTCCAGCGCTAACAACAGCCACGTAAACCGATTTGGGTCTTGGGTCTTCCTTGGGAATGCAAACTTCTTCCGGTGCGATCGGAGCCCGCTGCTTGCCGATTCGCAGCGTTTTCCCAACATGGTTCCATCGATGAAAATCGAACCAGTCCGAAAGAGTCCGCACCTGTTCCGGCGATACTCGAGTGACCAAAATTTCTTCATTGGCCTCGAAAAGAATTTCGGTGACCTTCCGAATGGCATCAGGTGATTTGCCAAGACCGTAGATCACTTCAGGATATCCACATCGACGCTTGCGATCGGTGTCGGGTGTGACCGACCCTTGAGTCGCAACCGCGAGTTCTAATATTCTTTGCCCAAGTTCAATCGCCGTGGATTCACCCGATTGAAATTGAGAAAGGAGCTTCGCGATATCGTCGTTCAAAGGAAGCATATTCAAATGGGAGCCAAATACCGAGTTAAGCGAGATAGTTCGTTCGATTCCATTCTAGAATCAAACCAACCATCTTGGCAATTGCATCGGCCGATTGTTCGCGAGGCATCGAGGGAAGATCTTTGTGACTGTGAAGAACCTGATCGGGGGTGAGGGGCAGATGAACGAATCCTATGGAACATTTTCTCTTTCGAGTTTCATGCCAATGATGCGACAGATACATGATCGCGTTGCAAAGATAGGTACCCGCATGGTACGAAACGGAGCATGGGATTCCGCTAGCTCGAAGTTCCTGGTTCCACTGCCCCAGAGGAAAGGTCGTTCGGTATGCGACGGGTGCTCCTTCGATGAGCGGTCCAAAGAAATCACCGGGTGCATCTGTCATGCCGGCGACATTCACCGCGATCGCTTCCATCTGGACGCGACTAATTCCCGGAGCTTGGCCAAGATGCAATACTGCATCAAAGCCAGTTTCTAGGTCTCTATCCAAACGCGTTTTCAGCAAAGCAAGATCCACTGGATAGCGTCGGGTGGTGACGCCTTGAGCTATCCCGTGTTGGTGGAGATAGGCAATCAAAGCTTCCCAGCTGGAGTTCTGTTCCCAGATATCATATGGCTCGAAGGCCGACAACAAGACTCGCAATGGATTTCCCTTGAATGAAAACGCTGCATTGACATTTGGACGAACACCGTAGGCTTTAGACCAGAATATCAATGCTCAAAAGTGGACTAGATGGTTGTGGGGGTGATTCTTTGGAGGGTGTATTTGGATTGTAAAAGGCTCCCAATCGTTCGAATCGGGTTCCCTCAGAGCAGCAGAACTCTCGTCCGCCTGCTCCACCGCTTTTCGAATGGTTCAGTACATCATACGAATCGCTATGATGATTGTAGGCGATAACACTTTCGACATGGTCACGACTTAGATTCAGCAGCCTAAGTCGGGAGGAGTTTCGTTTCGGCTGGTTCGCAGATTGAAAATCCCTCCAGACGATTGGCAATCCAGGAAGTGCTGACGCGGCGGCAGTTGTCAAAATGCTCATTCAAAACCTCGCAAAGTCAAGGAAATTAGTCGAGAATCGTGTGATCACTACAACCTCAAGACTAGGTCACAATTCCCCTGAAGGCAAAAAGAAAGTGGATTTTGGCATGAATGGCTGAATACCACGCCGTCCGGTCCGGGGGATCACTGCGAAGGTGGCCCTAGGCTATGAAGGACTTAGAAGTTACATTTCATCCATTCTTTTTATTGCAAAACGTGGGTTTGCCCACACTCCAGCCCCTCAGATCATGGCTCGCGAACTTACAACCTTACGAAACATTGGCATCATTGCTCACATTGATGCTGGCAAGACGACCGTCACGGAACAAATGCTTTACATGAGCGGGGCCAAGCACCGCGCGGGAGCAGTGGATTCGGGTACAACCGAAACGGATGACGATCCCGAAGAGCAGCAACGTGGCATCACGATTTTCGCTGCTTGCGTGACGTTCCGCTGGAAGGATTGCACGGTCAACCTTCTGGACACACCGGGCCACGTCGACTTCACGGCCGAAGTCGAAAGGTGCTTGCGGGTTCTGGACGGAGCCGTGGTGGTGTTCAGCGCTCGTGAAGGGGTGGAAGCGCAAAGCGAAACAGTCTGGCGACAGGCCAACAAATACGGTGTACCTCGCATCGTCTTCATTAACAAACTCGATCGCGAAGGCGCTGATTTCTATCGCGTTTTGGAAGAGATAGGGCCGCGTTTGAATGCAGATCCTGTCGCTATTCAAATCCCAGTGGGTCAAGGACCAAGCCACTCTCGCGAACCTTTCGAAGGTATCATCGATCTGATCGATCTGAAATTGCTGCGATTCAATCCGGAGGATCAAGGGAAGACGGTGGTCGTTGAAGAGATTCCAGAAGCATTGATGCCCGATGCTTTGGATTGGCGAGGTGTTATGCTAGAAAAGCTATACCTCTACAATTCGGAGATGATGGAGTTGGCGATGGAAGAGAAACCCATTCCTAATGAACTGGTTCGCAAGGCTCTTCGTGAAGCCTGTATTTCTCTCAAGATTCAACCCGTCCTATGCGGGTCTGCTCTGCATGGTGCTGGCGTGCAACCGTTGCTGGATGGCGTAGCTTCGTACCTGCCCTGTCCGTTGGATCGGCCGCCTGTTTCTGGTACCGACCCCAAAAAACCTGATAAGATTTTAGCTCGTAAGCCCGACCCGAAAGAGCCATTTTGCGCTCTGGTGTTCAAGATCTTGCCAGCAAAAACCGGGGACATGTTTTGGATCCGTGTCTATTCCGGAAAGCTGGATAGCAATTCGCGGGTCTACAATCCCAATCGAGACAAAAAAGAAAACGTCGCACAGCTTTGGCAAATCCATGCGACCAAACGTGAACGGCAAGGACAAATCGATACACTGGAGTGCGGTGACATCGCCTGTACGATCGGACCCCGGGATTCCATTACGGGTGACACCTTGTGCGACACTCGCGACATGATTCAGCTCCCCTCCATTCAGTTCGCTCAGTCGGTGATCTCGATGGCGATTGAACCAGAAAATACAACCGAGCGCAAGAAGCTAGCGGAAGTGCTCGATATGCTGAAGCGACAAGACCCTACCTTCCACGCTTCGGAGAATTCGGAATCGGGACAAACACTGATCAGCGGGATGGGGGAACTGCACCTGGAGGTCATCAAGAATCGGCTCGTTCGGGATTTTCATCTGAATGTCAAGTTCTACAAGCCACGGGTCAGCTACCGCGAAACCATTGCGGGGGTCGCTGAAGTGACGGGGCAATGCAATCGACAAGTGGGCTCGCAACAAATGTTTGCTCGTCTCCAAGTCCGGTTCGAACCGTTGGAGGACCTGTCGGCGAAAGTGATCGTGTTGGATCGCACCCCTATTGAAAAGATGTTGCCGGACAACTTGCGTCAAGCGGCACTGGAAGAATTGAAAAACCGATCGGAAGGTGGGGGAATGATCGGTTCGTTCCCGTTGACGGGGATGCGAATCAGTATCCTGGGTGCGGAGGTGGCCGAAGTCGGTTCGGACGAAGTCGCGTTCCGAATCGCAGCCAACGACGCCTTTGACGAAGGTTTGAAGCTGGGCGGCCCATCGCTGTTGGAGCCGGTGATGAAAATGGAAATCACCACACCCGCCGATTACCTAGGCGAATTGGTGGGCGACTTGCAGCAACGGCGTGGCATCATCGAACGAACAGAAGCTCGTGGTGCCATTACCAGTGTGACAGCTTTGGCACCTTTGAAAGAACTGTTCGGATATTCGAGCGCCATTCGTTCGCTAAGCCAAGGTCGCGCGGGTTGCTCCATGGAACCCAACGGTTATCAAACCGCACCGAAAGAAGATGCGGAAGCGTTTGCACTGTAATGTTTATTTCTCTCGACGGAATCGACGGTGCGGGCAAATCGACTCAGATCGATCTGCTTCGCGCCCATCTGGAATCCAAGGGCCAAACGGTTGCCTGCTTCCGAGATCCCGGATCCACCAAGCTGGGTGAAGCGATTCGCGAGATCCTGTTGCATCGCGAGGATATCCCGCTCGCTGGCACAGCCGAGATGCTGTTGTACATGGCCGCCCGAGCCCAGCTGGTTGCGGACCAAATACGCCCCGCCTTGGAATCCGGTGCAACCGTGATCTGCGATCGCTTTCTGTTGGCGAATGTCGTCTACCAAGGGGTCGCGGGCGGTTTGAACGTCGACGAATTGTGGTCCGTAGGGCGATGCGCTACCGGAGGACTTTCGCCGGATCTGACTGTGGTTCTTGACCTAGAGCCGGAAGCAGCTGCCGGTCGCATCCAACGTGGAGCCGATCGATTAGAAAAACGCGGTATCGAGTACTTCAAGAAAGTGCGGCGTGGTTTCTTAGAGCAAGTACAACGTGCAAGTTCTAAAAATCTTGTTGTGGATGCTTCGGGATCGGTCGACGCAATCCATTCGTTGATTTGCACTTTTGTGGATTCACAGCAGGTAAACCGTTAGCGCTGCATCGCGAGAACCAACACGCCTCCCCTAATTCCATTTGGATCCCCGACTTGAATACGTCAGCTGCAATCGATACCTACCGTTCCCAGAGTCAATCGCTAGAGCAACAGATCGCAATCCGAAAGTTGTTGATGCAGCGACTGGTTTGGGTCCGGCTTGGTCTAGCGTTGCCAGGCATCGGTTTGATTCTGTTCGGAATGTTGGAAAAAACGGCCAGCAATTGGACCTGGATTGCAGGAACTGCCTTGATGTTTGGTTTCTTGGCCGCTGCGACGTGGCACGAGAATAACCTGTGGGTGATCTCGCAACTGCAACAACGCCTCTTTGGTTACAAACGCTTGTTGGCACGATGCGATCGACAATGGGCTTCCCTTCTTCCTCTGCCAACCGAGACATGCACGCTTGTTTACTTGTCGGATTTAAGTCGGGACATCGACTTGTTCGGCGAGCGAAGCCTGTTTCGATGGCTGTCGCTTGCGATGACCAACTCAGGTGCAAACACGATTTGCAAATGGATGACCCAGTGGGCTGAACCAGCCACCATAGTGGAACGTCAAGTTGCCGTCCGTGCTCTTGCGTCCGATCGCTCTTGGCGGATGCGTTTTTTTGAGACGGCGTGCAACTACCGAAGCCAACAACTGGGACCGGAAGGGATCGTAGAATGGTCGCAATCCGGAAATCATTTTGCTGGCAAGAAATGGCTTCATGCATTGACTTGGCTCAGCCCGATCGCAGTGGTTGCAGGGGTCGTTGGAATTGTAATCGCCAAGGCAGCCGATTTCGAACTTGGGCAAGTGATCGGGGTAGCTTGTGTCTTGACTGGCGCCGCCATCAACTTTCTTTTGACGATGCTGATTGTTGGACAAGTGCATGAAATTTTCGTGAAGATTGGAGCTGCCAATCGTGAGCTCCAGTCGTTGGTCGAGATGATTCGTGCAATCAATAGCTTCCCCTCACAAGGAAAGCTTCTTTCGGAGATTCAAGCCAAGCTCCACGACCAACACCACTCCTCCGAAGTTGCGCTGGGCCGACTGCAACGAATCATGGCTTTGGCGGGCATGCAACGTAGTCCACTTTTGTTTATTCCCTACTTGTTGTTGCAAGTTTGCTTCCTTTGGGACATTCGTATTTTGGAATTGCTCGAGGGTTGGAAAAAGATCTTCGGCGCCAAAGCCCAGGGTTGGATCGATGCGATCGGAATGATGGAAGCTCTGAGCTCTGCGGCTGCGATTGCAGACGAATATCCAACCTGGACGACCCCCGATCTACTCACCAAGGAAGCCATGGTCGCTGGCCAGCAACCCTTGTTGGAAGCCAAAGACGTCGCTCATCCATTGCTCAAGGATACCAGCCGTGTTCCCAATAGTCTTTGCGTTCGTCAAAACCAACCGCTGCTATTGGTTACCGGAAGCAACATGGCTGGCAAGTCGACATTGCTTCGGTCCGTGGGGGTGAATGCGATTCTTGCCAGAGTCGGAGCCCCCGTTTGCGCTGCTCATTGGCAAGGAGCTTCTTATGAATTAGCCTCTAGCATTCAAGTGCAAGACAGTTTGCAGGATGGCGTGTCCTTCTTCATGGCCGAACTGAAGCGATTGCGCTCAGTAGTCGATATGGCTCAGCAACAGCATCATCATCAAGGCAAACAGATGCTGGTGTTGTTGGACGAAATCTTACAAGGTACAAACTCGCGAGAGAGGCAGATTGCAGTCGAGCATGTTTTGGATAAGCTGGTTGAATTCGGTTGTTTGGTTTTGACCAGTACGCACGACCTGGAAATGGCGGGCAACCAACGCATCCAAAAGATCGCACAAGTCGTTCACTTTCGCGAGCACTTTGAAACGGTCGAAGGTCGCGAAATCATGCGATTTGACTACGTGATGCACCCCGGCGTTACACCAACTACGAATGCGCTGAAGCTGCTTGAGATGGTGGGTCTGCGCGTTCAGCAATAGCAAGCCAGCATTCTTATAGGGACAACGTTCTCATGTTTACTTAACCGAGAATTCCATGAATGAGATGGCCTTTCACGTCGGTAAGACGCATGTCGCGCCCGCCGAATCGGAAGGTAGATCGTGTGTGATCAACACCCATCAAGTGCAAAATGGTTGCATGCAGATCATGGATCTCGGTTCGATTCTCTATGGACTTGTAACCCCATTCGTCTGTGGCGCCGTAGACCGTGCCTGGTTTCACACCGCCGCCAGCAAGCCAGACGGTGAAACCATATTGATTATGATCCCGGCCGTTTTCTCCCTGCGCAAAGGGAGTGCGCCCAAACTCACCCGCCCAAACCACAAGCGTTTCGTCTAACATCCCTCGTTGCCGCAGGTCTTTGAGCAGACCTGCGATCGGTTGATCGACTGCTTTGGCATTATTTTCATGGCCATTCTTCAAGTCAGAATGCTGATCCCAACGATCGTTTCCCACATTGGGGCAAGTCAATTCGATGAACCGAACCCCTTTTTCAATCATACGTCTGGCGATAAGACACTGAGCGCCGTAGGTACGAGTCGGCTCATATTGGGAGTCCATACCGTAGAGCTGTCGAATATGGGCTGGTTCGTCTTGAAGCGACATTACTTCCGGAACAGCCATTTGCATCGCATACGCGAGCTCGTAATTGTGGATTGCCGATTCCAGGCTGTCGTGCTTGCCGAATTGATCTACCGCGAAACGGTCGAGCTGTCTTATCAGATCAAGCTTGGACCGCTGTCGCTGCACAGACGGTTCTGTGCGCTCGATATTGGCGACTCCGCTACCAGTCGGCTTGAAGACCGACCCTTGGAAGCTGGCTGGAAGGAATCCGCTTCCAAAGCAATCGAGCCCTCCCGGTGGAATCAGGCCACCATTGATGACAACAAATCCCGGTAGGTTCTGGCATACGCTTCCAAGTCCGTAGTTCACCCAAGCTCCCATACTAGGACGTCCTTGCAAACCGCTCCCTGTGTGCAGAAAGTAGTTGGCAAAGGTATGTTCGGGAAACTCCGAGACCATCGATCGAATGATCGCAAGTTCGTCGACGCACGTCGCGATGTGCGGAAACAGTTCGCTAACAGGAATCCCCGATTCGCCGTATTGCTGAAACTTCCAAGGGCTAGCAAGAAGGTTTCCATTGTTGTTGAACTGAGTCGGTTCAATACTAAAGAGCTTGCCCGGGCTCTGGCCGTTGTACTTATCGAGAAGAGGCTTCGGATCGAACGTATCGATCTGGGAAGGCCCGCCATCCATGTAAAGGAAGATAACGTTTTTTGCTTTGACGGCATGGTGAGGGCCGTGTCCGGCCGCTCCCAAATCCGAAAGCTGTCCTTCGTTTTTCTTGGCTTCGTCGTAACTGAAAGCCGGATCGAGCCGAAGCGCGGCTAGCGCGAGCGCCCCAAATCCACTTCCGCACCTGTGGAGCATTTCACGACGCGATGTTGGGTGAGGCTTATACTGTTGGCATGGATATCCCGATTGAATGTTCATGGCAAAAATATAAACTCTTTCGTATTGATCAGTGAATGGGCGAAGTCGGCCCAGGCTGCAACCGGAATGCTGCCCCCTTCATTCGTGCTTGCAGATTCTGTAAGAAAGTCCATGGCGATCTTCTTCTCGCCTTCGCTGGGAAGACGAGCGAATGCAAGCCGAACCATTTGATCTACTCTCGATTCGGTCGGAATAGGTTCGGCAGAAATCTTCTCAGCCCATTTCATCGCCTGTTCCACCACAAAGGGGTCGTTCATCAAAATCAGTGCCTGGGCAGGTACGTTCGAAACGTTGCGTCGCCCCATCGAACTGAAAGGCGATGGCGTGTCAAAAGCGAGCATGAACGGAGACAAAAAATTACGCCGAACCGCCAGATAGATAGATCGTCTTCCAGCTCCATCCAGCGGTCCACCCTTCGCTGGTCGCCCTCGTCCATCCATGAACCCGGTTAAATGGATAGGTACGGGCTCGCCGAAGGACGTCAAGTTGATTTGTCCCGAGAGCATCAAGATCGAATCGCGGATTGCCTCCCCCTCCAATCGCTTCGGTGGACGGTAATGCCATAATTCGTTTTTGGGGTCCGTTTCCAAAGCCATGGGTTGAGCTTGGCTGGAGACTTGATAGGCTCGCGACAAAACAATGGTGCGGATCATTCGTTTGATGCTTCGACCATCTGCCAAAAATTGCGTTGCCAGGTAGTCAAGTAGCTCGGGGTTTGTCGGTCGTTGGCCCAATACACCGAAGTCATCCGTGGTTGGTACAATCCCGCGACCCATCAAGTGATGCCAAATTCGATTTACGATGACACGGTTAGTTAGTGGGTTGGTAACGGCATTGATCTGTTTGGCAAGCTCCAATCGGCCACTTCCCATTTCGATGGGCATCGGTTTATCGCCCGCGATCGCGGTTAGAAAGTGTCTAGGTTCCGAATTGCCGGGTTTGGACGAGTTTCCGCGGATGAGAACATGATCATCCTCACTGGTGCCATCCAACATCGCCATGGCCAGTCTCGATTGCAACATGACTTGGCTTTTCAGTTTGGTTCGTTCATCGGCCCAAGCAGCAACAAGATCACGGACCTTTTCTTCGAGGGTTTGCTTTGCGGATTCAGCAAACTGCTTTAGCAGATTTTCGTTGGCCAGTTCCTGTTGAATCCACTGATCTCGCGTTTCGCGTGAGGCACCATCGGTCACCAGGGTAATCTCAAGCTGTGATCCAACATCAGGCGTAAATTCAAGGTGGACGCGGTGTCCTTGGTAGCGACGCAGATCCAGCTCGACCCAATCCTCTCCTGCCTTGATCGGTTTGATCGTCTCGCCATGGAGGGGGCCGGCAATCAAGCGATGCGAATCAACGCATGCAACAACATGGCCCGACCCGCGAGTACGGCAAGCGACCACGCCATTCTCAAGAACGAAGGATGGCGTGCGCAAGGTTCGGCCACTGCGAGGTAGGCTTGCGAGTCGACTTTGGTCCTGTGCGACTTTTTCTGAAATGGCTTCAAGAGCGTTCCAAAAAGGATCGCTGGTTGCAGAGGAACGAACAGCGAATCGAAGAACGGGAGCTCCCTCGACCCATTCCAGATACGGAGCCCCAATCTTCCGAGGACCAGCGCCAAAGATGAACCCGTCTTGAATGTAATCTTTTGAATCGATCTTGCTGTAGTTGACCATGACCGATGGCGACTGCTTTTCATTGACAGATTCGACGTTAGGCAGACTGAACCCGGCTTCAGCCAACTGATCCAAAATCTTTTGTCGATATCTATAGTCCAGCACGGCCAAAGATTCGGAGATTGCTCGGTTGTGCTCTAGCGATTCAAAAGGCACCTGCCGAAAGTCGCTGCTTTGAAGAAACCCTGAAAGCGAGTAATAGTCGGCGGTGGAGATCGCATCAAACTTGTGATCGTGACATCGTGCGCAAGCAACCGTGACACCAAGAAACGTTTTGGACATGACGTCAATCATGTTATCAAAGCGATCGGATTCGTCTTTTCGAGTGTCGACCGGCGAGTGGACCCATTCCCCAAGAAACCAGAATCCAGTTCCCAGAATCGACTCATTGAAACCTTTTTCTGGATGGAACCGTGGAGGATCGAGAAGATCGCCCGCAATATGTTCCGCGACAAATTGATCGTATGGAACGTCCGCATTTAAAGCGCGTATCACGTAGTCGCGATATTGAAACGCATTGGGCGCATCGTTGTCGAATTCGTGACCTCGTGATTCAGCATATCGTACAAGATCTAGCCAATGGCGTCCCCAACGCTCACCAAACCGAGGCGATTTCAGGAGTTCGTCAACCAAGTGCTCTGTCGCTTGAGGAGAGGTGTCTTCAAGAAATTGCTGTGATTGTTCTAGCGTTGGTGGCAAGCCGATGAGATCAAAATACAGACGCCTGAGCAGTGCTGATCTGGAAGCATCTGGCGAAGGTGTTAGGTTGGCCTTTTCCAGTCGCGCAAGCAGGAAGGAATCTATATTTGATTTAGGCCATGCTGGATTCATGACCTCAGGTATAGACGTTGGTTGAACGGGTTGCCAGACCCAATGCTCTGATTTTCGTTTTAGGAGATCAAACTTAGGTCGAGCGTTTTTCGATTCGTCGTCGCTCGTTCCTGTGGAAGTTTCTTCGGGCCATGGAGCATCCATAGCGACCCAACGTTCCAAGATTTCGATCTCTTGAGCTGGCAGTTTTCCCTTGGGAGGCATTTCGTACGATTCGTAGCGCACTGAGCTAATGAGTAAGCTATTCTTCACATCCCCAGGGGCGATGGCTGGTCCAGACTCTCCGCCCTGCATCATGGCAGACCGACTGTCCAGCATCAGACCCGCTTGCAGCTTTTCTGATTTCGCACTGTGACATGAGTAGCAGTGGTTGGCCAGCAATGGCCGGACCTGCTTCTCGAAGAACTCCAGCTTTTCACTTGCGTTCAACTCGATTGCATCCGATGGCTTATCTGCAATTGCAGTAGGAACCGGTGCAACAACCAACCAAGCTAGCCAAGCCAGCCAAGTTCGAATCCATGGTCTGCCGTTTTGAGTCATCAGGGTACTTGAATCGAATTGGAACAGGATTAAGTGCGACATAAGGTAAGTCCATCTATTACGTGTATTAGCCATATTATTACCGACAACGCCGCTTTGTCGAGATTATTCTTCGGTCATAGGTTACCGACTGGTTTCGTCGAGTGATAAAGGTTGCAAATAAGCAAGAAAAATGCCCCATAAGCAGACGCTGTAGGGCTAGCCACGCCGAAACGGCGGTGGAGTCCTGCAGGTAGGATCTTAGTTCCTTGGATCACTGGTAGCTGTCAGTTATGTGCTCCGCCGAGACGAGCTCGACGGAAGCGGAACGTTTTCCATCGCCTCACGCTTCGATCGAATCCAAAAACTCCGTTTTCGTGACCTCGAGCGAGACCTTCCACCACCTAGATTCAGCAGTCCCATTTTATTGGATTGCTGCCCAGCGACATTCGGGCTTGTCCCGAAATGTCGCAATAGGTTTGGTGTGCTAATCGCCGAATCGACCAGACCAAGACCGCGTTCGTGGGCCGAAGGCCCACGAACGCGGTCTTGAAGGGGGTTGCGTGTTAGCACGCCAAACCTATTGCGAAGGTAGGGCACAAGGCCCCACCTTGGCGTTGCAATCTTGGAGTTGCTAGAAACGTTCTCGAATACCCTGAATAACGACGGCACGCCATGCCGCAACTGCGTCCAAAGCGACTTGTTACGGCCTACCACCGAAGTTCCCTGGCTCGAATCATGATGTTTTGTGGGTGAAGTCGAAACTGTCTTCGTGTAAAATAGAGGTCCGACATCAATTTGGTATTTTGGTCGTTTTGACCACCTTCCTTATTTCCTGCCTAGCCTTCCCACCCCACATTCTGCTGATTCGTTCTGACATAAAGCGACTCTGTATTTTTCGGATCGTTCTCGCTTTTGAAACCGTATCACCAGCTAGATTGGTATGAATATCATGATTTCAAAACCTTACCTAACATCCTTGGTCCTAGCAGTCTGTTGGTTCATCCTTGGCTTTACCCCCGCGATTTCGAAGGATGTGACCAGCTTTCGCCAACAGATCGCTCCCTTGTTGCTAGAGAATTGCCTTGCCTGCCATGGGCCCAAACGGGCGGAAGGAGGGTACCGTGTTGATTCGTTTGAATCTTTGCAGAAAGCGGGAGACAGCGGCCTTCCCCCGTTGGGAACCCCCGATTTGGAAGCGAACGAACTCCTTCGACGCCTGAACACCTCGGATCACTCCGAACGCATGCCGGCGGAGAGCGAGCCTTTATCACCGGATCAAATAGGTATTGTTCGAAAGTGGATCTCGGAGGGGGCAGCATTCGATGGCGAGAAACATTCCGATCCATTGTTCAAGGTGATCCCACCCGTAAACTACCCACCGCCCGCCGTATCCTACGCATTGCCCGTACCGATCACCTCGATGGTTTTTTCACCTGACGGAAGTCAATTGATTACAGGTGGGCATTATGAGCTTCTCGTTTGGAATGTTGCGGATGGCTCGGTCGTTCGACGGATTACCAACTTGGATGAGAGGACCTATGCGCTGGCTTGGAGTTCAACCGGGACGCATCTAGCTGCCGGTGGAGGTTCGCCTGGCAAACTGGGTGAAGTACGATGGATCGATTATGCATCGGGGCAGGTCCAAGCAACGTTCGCTCGATCGTATGATGTAGTGCTTGATCTTGCGATGCGTCCTAACAAGAACGAGCTTGCCGTCGCTTCCGCAGACAGCACGATTCGCCTGTTCGACTTGACCACAATGAGCGAAAGAAAGCTGATCGCAAGCCACGCGGATTGGGTGACTGCGGTATCGTGGAGCGATGACGGAACCAAGCTCGCGTCAGCCAGTCGCGATAAGACCGCTAAGATCTGCGAAGCAGAATCGGGGGATTTGATCGCTAGTTACCCCGGGCACGCTGCAGCAGTCCGAGGCATTTCCATCCTTCCTGAATCGAAGCAAGTAGTTTCCGTCGGTGCGGACGGAAAGCTTCAGCGTTGGGACATCGAAGGAGCCAAGAAGGTTGCAGAAGCAGGTATCGGTTTGGATGGTTTTCGGATAGTTCAAGGTTCTGGCTTTGTGCTTGTTCCTTCCGCGGATAAGGCACTTCACCGCATCGACTTGAGCAACAATTCTAACGCCCAGGTGATGAAGGGGCATTCCGAATGGGTGCTGTCCTGTGCCCATCATGCAGGCTCCATGCGATATGCTTCTGGTAGTCTTAACGGTGAAGTTAAGATTTGGAATGCGACTGACGGAGCATTGGTTCATGCCTGGGTTGCAAAACCATAGCAAAAACCCTTTGACTCATTCCCTTTGGCTAGATCCAGTCTGGACTCTTTGAATTGCCAGACTGACTGAGTCTCGATGAACGGGCTGCGACGACGCTTAGATCATCAGGTTTACAGGGTTGTCCTTTGATGCCAAGCATGCGATCGTACGCCAATTCGCAAGCCGCCTTCACCGAATCACGGAGGTTGCCCTTCCGTACATGTTCAACGACTTCCGCAACACTCAGATTATCGAATAGTCCATCGCTCGCAATAAGAACTGTATCGCGCGGCGCAAGTGTCAATACAGGCCCCATCTCAATCCTCATCCTGGCATCACCCACCAGGTTGGAAACAATATGCCTGTCCTCGTGATGCATGGCTTCGTTGGCACATAACATTCCAGACTCAACAGCAAATCCGACAGGCGAGTGGCTGACAGATTGGTATCTGACTTTTCCCCGATTGCTGGTGACCAGGATCATGGAGTCTCCCACGTGGTAGGGGCGAATGGTGCCTTGGGTGCATTCGATGACCGCGATGGTACATGCCGCGCCGATTTTCAAGTCTTGGATGGCTGCGTTTGCCAATTCGATCCCTTCGATGATTGAGAACCGCAAGCGTTCAGGCCCATCCTGATGACGTTCAATCGAATCAGCGAGCATTTGAAGTGCGATACTTGATGCTTGCTCCCCACCTCGCATTCCGCCGCAACCATCTGCAACAGCGAAAATGGTAGTATTGGCGTCAAATTGAAAGATCCCAATCGCATCTTCGTTGGGAGAGTCCTTGGCCGGACTCTTCCTTGAGTAAGCGCATGCATCCCAGGACGAATCGTGATGTCGCACGAGCTCGCTCTGTTCTTGTTGCAATAAAAATTGGGATGGGGAAACGGTGGACATTTCAGATAACTCAAATCCGTCGTTGGAACGCGGTTTTGCGGTCGCAGAAGCCTGTTCAAATGTAGGGTCGACTTCCATCGGAATCAGCCAAATATGGGATAGCAGGCATGTCCAGGTTCCGTTTGCCGGGTTCCAGCAAGGAGCAATATTGGAAAAGTATAGCGATTTCGGCGATTCTGACGACCACAACGCTTTGCATCCCCAACCAAACGCCGATATGCAAGGTTGCTAGCAAATTGACCCAGCATTGCAGGTTGTTAACTTAGGCAAGATGTGCGGATTATCTGGGTTCCTCTCAGTGTTCCGCTTGTGTCGATCCGATGCAATGGACACATGGAATAACTTTTTGACCAAACCAAGGTACAAGCATGGATTCGCTTCAAATCAAAACCGATGCTAGCAATAGAAATGTCACTCTTTTGGATCGACGGCAATGGTTGATCGCAAGCATGATCGCTGCGGGTGCTATTTCGCTGACGCGACCTTCGTTTGCCGAGTCAAAACGCTTGGCTACGAAATCGATTGAAACGGGCAAGTTTCGTATCCGCGCAGTGAGCGAAGTTAGCGGCGAGATCCGATTGAAGAGCCAGATCAACGACGCTAAGGCTAAGAATGGAAAGTTAATCGCTGCCAAGACGGCACCGATGAAGGCTAGTTCGACCTTGGAGTATGACGAACACTATGAATCGTCCCTGAATATTCTTCAATGTCGAACGTACCAACACTTCCGTGAAGCAACCTCCGAAATTCAAGTCGACCGGCATGTGACCAAGACATCCTTGCGCGAGCAATGCAGAGATATTCTTCGGTTCGGCAGTGACCAAGGGTTGGTCACAGCATGTCCAGACAATCCGCTCTTTGCCGCAGAGCGCGACCTGATTGAATGCCCAATCAATTCGATGTTCTTGGACCAACTGTTAACCGAGCGTGAAGTGAACATCGCAGACAAATGGACTGTGGAACGGGAAGTCGCGTGTCGCTTGTTGAATGTAGATGCAATCCAAGACGGAAAGCTTGTGATGTGTCTCGTCGAAGCAGATGAATCCAAGGCCCAGCTTGAGCTGAATGGAACGATTGCTGCATCGGTTCGGCAAGTTCCGACAACGATCGTCCTCGAAGGCAAGTTGCTATTGGATCGATCTACGGGGACCATTTCATGGTTTGCCGTCAACTTGGATGAGACGCGGGAGATCAGCGAGGCGGAGCCAGGCTTTCATGTGAATGCTCAAGTGAAAATTCTCCGGTCCGGTATTGAATCGATGGTGTCCGGTTTAACTCTAGATGAAGTTGCACAACGGATTACAAACCAGGAGGCGGCGAGTCTTCTTCAGTTCCAATCGGACTTGGGATACTATCGCTTTTTAGCTAACCGGAAATGGTCAACCTATCGTGATAATGGGGAGGAAGCAACGCTTCGTTATGTAGTCAATGACAGAGTTCTTTGCCAGTGCAATGTCACCAACATGATTGACTTGGAAGCAGGTCGCCAGCTGAGCCTAGAAGGGTTTCGGTCCGATGTAAAGGCTGGGCTTGGATCGAGTCTTTCGGAGATGATTGAAGGGACGGAGCGATTGACCAGCAACAAGCTGCGCATGCTTCGTATTGTTTCGCGTGGCAGTGTCCAAGGCGTGGGCATTCTCTGGATTCACTACCATCTGTCCAATGATACAGGCCGGCGTGTGGTTCTTGCTTTCACGCTGAACGAATCTAATTTGGAGGCTTTCTCCGAGGAGGATGCTCAAATCACGGATTCGTTCGAGCTAGTCAATTGGCCTACCAAAGTGGACGAAAAATCGTTGGATGCAGCCGCGCAAGCCGCCAAGCAGACGGAAGATAAAAAGGTGCTCGTGTCGCAGCCAACGAAGAATGAGCAAGCGGAAGTAAAAAGCCGTCCAAAAATGGCACGTTAATGCTTCGCTTTCGACAACTTACCTTTGGCAAGTACGGACACACGCTCAATCGTCGACAGTCTATCTCTCCAGATGGAAAGTGGATTGTTTACGATACTCGCAATGAGGATTCGCATATCGCTCGCACTCATGCGATCGAAATGGTGACTGTCGATTCGGGCGAGATCTTTCGGCTATATGAAACCGTACAACCCACAAGCGCAGGGCCGGGGGTGGGGGCAGCAGCTTTTCATCCTAGCCTGCATCAGATTGTGTTCATTCATGGGCTCGAATGTTGCAATGATGCGTTTCCGTATTCGGCGGCTCGACGATTCGGTGCAATCTTAAAATTGCAGCCCGATTCTTCCGAAGCGTTCCGCTGGATTCACGCGGAAGCCCGAGTGGTTCAACAAAGTCACCCTTCGTTCGATTCTTGGGGAACACTGAGTGGTGGAACGCACGCGCACAGCTGGAACGATCTTGGCTGGATCAGTTTCACCTACAATGACGATCTTCTAGAATCACAATCCCAGACCGATCGGGCGATTCGGGATGCTCGTACGGTCGGGTTTATGTTGCCACGAAACGGCAGCTTATTCAGCCCGAGTGGAACACCAGAGTTCGGTCCAATAGACGGGCAGAATTTCGATGGTAGTTTCTTCGCCTATCTCGCAGCTACCATTCATACACGCCCTTCTCCTGGCTCCGATGAGATCAGTCAAGCGGTTGAAGAATGCTGGGTAGGTAGCAAGGGATATCGAAAATCAGATACAGCGGTTCCAACACTCGCGCTCGCGTTTCAAGGAAGTGTTGTGTCCGATTCAGGACAGGAATTCCAAGAAGTCTTCCTTTGTGATCTACCCGATCAAGCGAACCTTCTTGTAGCAAACGGCAACGTGATTCAACGCGCAACAAGAATGAGCGATCGTTTGGCTCCCGCTGCTGGGTGCCGTCAACGGCGGCTCACCTTCACCGCAGGGAGATCTTTCCCGGGCATCCAAGGACCTAGGAACTGGCTCGTTTCTTCACCTTCGGGTGACAGGCTTTACTTTCCGATGAAGGATGAAAGAGCGGTGGTGCAGTTGTGTTGTGTCGCAACCGCAGATGGAAGGCTGGACCAAATCAGTGAACTCGCAACATCCATCGATAGCCAAATCTCGCTTAGCCAAGATGGAACGCGATGTGCATTCTTGAGCGACCAAAGAATTGTCTGCATCGATCTTGCGACGGGAATCAGCCGCATTGTCACACGCCGAAGCGACATCGAATCGAACCGAATGCAACTAGCCGGTGCTGTTCAGTTTCTGAGCAACGACCGGCTTGTTTGCAATGCTTATGTGGGCACGGGTGACGAACGCTATTTGCAAGTTTTCATCGCACAGTAGTGCTATTACACGACCGTGCAGTATTGCAATTTCGTTTTCATGGCTTGCTTGCCCGGATCTTCAACAAGTGCTCGTCGGTCCGCAAATAAATGGAATCGGACGCGAAGGCAGGCGTTGCGAAGGTTCTTCCAGAAACTTCGTTTTTCCCGACAACTTGAAAGGTCTGTTTGGGCTGAACCCAGGTTGCAATGCCGGTCTCGTTCATAAACAGCACCAAGCCATTCACGAAAACGGGAGAGGCTGAATAGTTACCGCCCAGTCGTTCCATCCAATGCCGTTGGCCAGTTTTGGCATCGACGCAACTCGCAACGCCGTTGTCCGATACAAAGTAAAGGTCACCACCAATCAAGAGAGGCGTTGGGGTGCTCGGAGCACCTCGTTGCGATTTCCACACGACGTTTGATTCCGTTACGTCCCCTTTTCCGCCTAACTTGACCGCCATGAGTTCCGGATTGTCATAGTCATGGTTGTAGATGACAAGATCCTCAAAAAGAACTGGCTGGGGGCAAACAGACCAACCGGGGGCCATGACTCGCCAAAGCTCATGTCCCGTTTGCAAATCGTAAGCTGCGAAATGATCTGGTCCCGGGGCAAGGACTTGCGGCTTGCCATCCACTTCAGCAATATTCACGGTGACGAAGGAATGACTGATTTTGGCTTGAACCGATCTAGGTGTTTTCCAGGCTACTTTGCCTGTTTCTGCGTTGATTGCGCAAACGAACGGATTGGTACTGCCATCGCAAACAATCACCAGTTTCCCATCGCGCAAGACTGGCGAGCCACCGCTACCGTGCATGGGTGGGTAATCGAGTTCATTGCATATCCATTGGATCTTTCCTGTCGATGCGTCCAAGCGGGCCGTTCCAAGTGTCCCAAAGTGGACGAAAACAGCCCCGTCCCGGACGATCGGGGTTGGGCTTGCATGACTGTTCTTGGAATGAATCGATGGTGCTTTGCCAACAGACTGGATTTCTTGGTCCCAAAGAGTTTCCCCGGTGTTTGCATCGAACGACATCGCTCGCAATGAAAGCCCTTCGCCTTGTGCGACTGCGGTCGTTACAAAAACCTGGTCGTCGACCACTACGGGAGAAGACCAACCCAACCCTGGAATCTTGATCTTCCAATCTACGTTTTTGGAATCGGACCATTCCATGGGAACTTGAACATTCACCGCGTGAGCGTCCGAATTGTTACCGCGAAACTGAGACCACTCGCCGACGAAACCCATGTAGAATATGAAGGCGAGTTGAATCATGTTGAAACTTCCTGAGGAAAGGGTGGGGGGGAAGGAGAGCTTGAAAGACAGAAGGGAAGGTAAAATCAATTGGTCAGAGTATTAGCCAGCGTACCATTTGTCAACAATTCCTACTGCATGGAAGACTCAAATGAACGTGCCCCCTGGGGCAACGATAACAAAGAAGAGTTGATGACATGATTCTTGACATCGAAGATTATTTTTCAAAAGGATGTGGACGTTGCAATCGATTTGCGATGCCAGACTGCTCGACACGGCTGTGGACCGTTGGCCTACAGGAACTCCGTCGCATTTGTCTCGAAGTAGGGCTGACGGAGACCTTGAAATGGGGACATCCATGCTATAGGCATCGCGAGAAGAATATTGTGATTTTTGGTGCGCTCCGCAAAGACTTTCGCATTAGTTTCTTCCACGCTTCCCTCTTGAAAGACGAGCACGGGCTGCTAGAAAAATCAGGGCCAAATACACCACGCCCGGATATGATCCGATTTCTCGAGAACGCACAAGTTACGGCCATGGAGGTAGTCATCAAGTCTTACCTCGAAGAGGCGATGCGTTATGCGGAGGCTGGTATCCAACCGGTCAAGACGGAAGTTGGGCCAATCGTATTGCCGGAGGAACTCATGGAAGCGATGAAGTGTGATGCAGAACTTGCGGACGCTTTTTACCGTCTTACTCCGGGACGACAGAGAAGCTACGTCATCAACCTCAACTCAGCCAAAAACTCAGGAACGCGCGTATCCAGAATCAACAAGTTTCTCGACAAGATATTAGCTGGTAAGGGTGCTACGGAGCGTTAAGAATACGGAGCGTTAAGAATATGGAGCGTTAAGAATATGGAGCGTTAAGAATATGGAGCGTTAAGAATATGGAGCGTTAAGAATATGGAGCGTTAAGAATATGGAGCGTTAAGAATTGGGATTCAAAGAGAAATGCGACGGAAAGACTTGGTTGTGTTGGAGTGGCTTAGTTGGTTACTTCTTGTTCGATTTTGACCCCGGTTAGCAAATCGACAAACTGGCTTTGGACCTTGATCGCGCGAATCAACGTCCAAATATGCTTCGGATCAAACTCGCAAGGCTCTGTTTGCGCCAGCGAGTCAAGCTCCAATGCAACCGCAGCATGCTGATCGTCCAACGACTGAATCTTCAAATTGATGTCGTCTAAAAGCGACACAAAACTCGGTTTGTCGTTGAGGCATGCCAAGTTTGGGGATCGATCGCAAACAAGCATGGCCAAACAAGCCAAGCGACGTTCTGATGCGTTTGGCAGTTGTTCACTGAGTTGGTCGATCAGTAAGCTTAAGCTCATGAATGGCCTGGGAGAGGGTAAGTGAGCCCATCGAACAGCAAAACACGGTGGTTCGAGGAGATTACTCAGTCTAGGTCTTGAAATTGGTGCATGCAAAGGACCTAGCGGCTACATTTTAGTCTGCCCTGCTGATACAATCGGTATCATCGGAACCCAGTCGGCCTCTCCCCCGTTTCGAACCTTGTCTCCCTTTTGTCGTCATCCGCCCAACTGCAAAAAATGCATCATTCCAAAAACCAAGTCGAAGCGGAATCTGGTTCCGAGATTCAGCGTCGCCAATCCATCGGGTTGCAATTGCTCGCCGTCTTCTCCACGGTTTATTTTGGTTTTATTGGTCTTTGCGTTTTCGCGAATACTTGGTTCGCGAACCTTCGGTTTGTCGGAGTTCCAGCGACAGTTTGGTACGGTGCCGGGCTAATCGGATTAGCTTTAGTTATTGCGGGCATCTACGGACATTATTGCCGAACGAAATCCTAGTTTAGCTACACGCATTTGCAACAACCGGACAACATTGAATGAATGAGTCGACTCAGGCGGTACTGAAACGTTTACAAACCAACATTGAATCTGTGGTGCTGGGGAAAATCGAAGCGGTCCGAAAGACGCTTGTGGCTCTGATGGCGGGCGAGCATATTCTGCTCGAGGATGTACCAGGGGTCGGCAAAACGTTGATCGCAAAAGCACTTGCCAAAAGCATTGATGGCAAGTTCACTCGGGTGCAATTCACCCCGGACCTGTTGCCAAGCGACATTATCGGCAGCAGTGTTTTTCACGACGGCGAATTCAAGTTTAACCAAGGTCCGATCTTTGCCAATGTGATTCTGGGTGATGAGATCAATCGCGCGCCGCCCCGAACTCAAAGTGCTCTACTGGAAGCTATGAGCGAACGTCAAGCGAGCGTCGATGGCAAGACGTACTCTATGCCGGACCCGTTCCTTGTCATTGCAACCCAGAATCCTTTCGAGTTCGAAGGAACCTACGTGTTGCCCGAAAGTCAGCTGGATCGGTTCATGATGCGAATTGAGGTTGGTTACCCGAATCGTGAAGCGGAGCGAGGTGTCCTGCGGTCGCATCGTACAGGAGAGCCAGTCGACACGTTAAAACCAGTCGTCACCTTGGAAGAAGTGTCCGCCGTACAAACAATCACACGCACTGTTCAAGTCGAAGATTCGATCGTCGATTACTTGCAGGATATCGTCGAAAAGTCACGTAATAGCCATGAGCTTCAAGTTGGAGTTAGCACACGGGGGGCAATCGCTTTCTATCGTGCCGCTCAAGCTTTGGCAATGCTGTCAGGTAGAAACTATGTAGTTCCTGATGACGTTAAAAAAATGGCGGTCCCGGTTTTGTCGCACCGCGTTCTTCCGCGTGGCTTTGCCGCAGGCAGCGAAAGAACGATTGCCGAGTCTATCATCACGCGATGTCTTGAAACGGTTCCTGTTCCAGTTTGACCGCGAGCGGTAGTTTTCCAATGCAAAGCAACTCCATCGACTCCCGTTCCAAGAACATTGGCTCGGCGAAATCATCGGGTACACCCATCGCTACCAACACGACCCGAGGATGGGCCGCGAGCTTATCCCTGATTCTAAAATGGCCTCTGCGAGTACTCCGTTCCATCAGCAATTCGTCGGAGCGTGTCACAACGCGGATGACACGCGAGGGGTTGCAGGTTGCCTTCATGGCATCGTTTGTCTTGCTTGGTGCAGTGCTGCGCGACGTCAACCTGCTGATCATCCTAGCTGGGACGCTGCTGGGAATCTTATTGGTTCAATGGCGAGTCTGCAGCCGAACTCTCTACGGACTGAATTCTCGCCGACGATTGCCAAGATCCATCCATGCAAGAAAGCCGTTCGATATAGAACTAAGTATCACCAACCCAAAACGTTGGCTGGGTAGTTGGTTGGTTCTTGCTCATGATCGAATGATCTTGCTCTCCAAGGAAGATACTTCGGTTCCTGTGTTTCAAGGAATCGCTTTGCTATTCACATCGATTCCTCCAAACGCCACACGTTCGCAAAAGTATCGCTGTCTAGCTCAGCGACGTGGAAAGTACCAATTCCTCGGAACCGAGCTGACGACACGCTTCCCGATGGGCTTGATGCGGGGGATCCTGCCTCCTCGAAGTGGTGATACCTTCATTGTACAGCCAGCCATAGGACGATTGCTTCCCGAATGGAAAGACTTGTTCGACGTTCGCAACTTGAGCAATCGGCAACGCCGCACGAGATCCTTGTCGGACGAAGGAGAGTTTTTTGGCTTGCGTTCCTACCGTTCGGGCGACAGTCCACGCGCAATCCATTGGCGATCTTCAGCAAAACGCAACGAACTGGTGGTAAAGCAGTTTCAGCAAGAAGATAGTCAAGAGTATGTCATCCTTTTGGATCTGCATCGACCGAAAACCGTCGGCAAGATTATGGACACAACCATCAATCTTGAAGATCTTGCAATCGAGTTTGTTGCGACTCTGGTTAGCCATATCGTCGGCTCAAACTCAGGTGTGATTACCGTGGCTATCTCCGATTCCAAGCCAGAGATAGCGGATCGGATTCGTTCGCGGTCACAATCCTCACACCTTTTGGATCGACTCGCGATCGCGACATCCAACAAGGATACCCAGACTTGGGACACACTGCGGCTCATTGAGCGCGAACATGGTCGGGTCCCGAAGCTTGTGGTTGTCAGCACGCGCCCTCGAGTCGATTTGACCCTATCAACAACGAACGAAAAGAACGTCATCTTCTGGAACCATCTGACCTGGCTCAATGTGGGCGCTGGGGATTTACAGTCTTATTTTGCTCGTGGCGAATAAGCCAGCTTCGGATGCTTAGCACATCGCCGCAGCTAAACCGCACTCATCGGCTACTTGGGCGTCCATTGACGAGCAATGATTTTGCCCTAACTTGAACCGCAGGCGCTAGCCGCGACTACGTATTCAACGCATTGAAACTCAACGCGGCTAGCGCCAGCGGCTCAATGAAGAGAAAAGCTAATTGCCAATAACTCCATGAGCCTTGCGTACGTGCTAAACATCGCCAATTTTTAGGCGTAATCGCGATAACGCATGTACCAGAGCAAGCCGGCTAGTGTTTTAGCGTCGCGAATCTTTTTATCTCGCAGAAGCGTGTCGATCTCTGCCCAAGATAAAAGAACGTTATCCATTTGTTCACCAACTTCTCGTGCAACCTCACCAGCGGTCAAACCATGAGCTGCATAGAAGTACATCTTCTCATCAAGTATCCCGGGGGACATCGCGAACGTATGGATCAAATTCATACGAGCAGCGCGATAGCCTGTTTCTTCCTGCAATTCTAAATGTGCAGTCTCCATGGGCGAGAGCGATTTGTCCAAAGTCCCTGCTGGAAGTTCAAGATGCCAAGCATCGATCGCAACTCGATACGTACGAATCAAACAGACGTGATCTTCATCGATCAATGGCAAGATGACGACCGCCCCTGGGTGCCTGACAATGTTTCGAACCAGATTCGAACCATCTGCCAACGTCTCCGTGACTTCTTGCACATAAAACCGCTTCGCTTGGAAGATCTTCTTTTTCATGCTAAGTGAGCTGCAATTTGCCGGCATTGAGTTCGTAGCATCGCTGCATTTTGGCTGCAAGCGTGCTCGAGTGAGTCACGACGATCAGGACCGTATTCTCTTCTTGGGGAACTTCGAGCAGAAGCTGCGACACATTATCCGCGGATTGTCGATCCAGGTTACCAGTCGGTTCGTCAGCAAGAACCACCATCGGCTTCAGAAGCAACGATCGAGCCACCGCGACTCGCTCACGCTCGCCTCCCGATAACTGACTTGGCAAGTGGGTCATTCGATGCTGGAGCCCGACTCGTTCCAAAAGTCGAACAGCACGGTCGCGAACTTCGACGGATGGATTCCCGCTGGCTAAAGCGGGTAACAAGGTGTTCTCGAGAACGTTCCACTGGGGAAGCAAATGATGGTCCTGAAAGATGAATCCAATTTTCTCGTTTCGGAATCGGGCTTGTTGATTCTCGTTCATCGAAAAAGGGTCGACACCACCCACGGAAACCGAGCCGCTTGTTGGACGATCTAGAGCTCCAAGAATTTGGAGCAAGGTGGATTTTCCTGCTCCGCTCGGCCCGACAATCGCCATGTTTTCGCCGGCCTGCAACGCGAAGGAAACGCCATTGAGAACGACAATTTCTTCCGATGGGGTTTGGTAGACCTTGCGAAGTTCGGTTGCAACCAGGATCGGTGAACTTGGAGAGGGCATATAGAATCCGGGTTATCCGAAGATCGAGTGCTGAATCATGTAGGCTGCTACCCCGGCGAGGTAACCGATTAACGCCAGCCAACCTATCTTCCGGGCGTACCACATGAAGTCGATTTTTTCCAAGCCCATGGCTGCTACCCCTGCTGCGGAACCAATAATCAAACAACTTCCACCGGTCCCTGCACAATATGCCAACAACATCCAGAACGAATCATTGGCGGGTGTTTCTGAATACATTTCAATGCCCGCAGCAACCAAAGGCACGTTATCCACAACAGCGGACACCAACCCAATGATGACGGCGATGATCGCCTGATTGCCGATCGCGTTCTGAAGCATCACCGCTAGATTTTTTAAGACTTCGACACTTCCTAATGCACTTACAGCCAGCAAAATACCGAGGAAGAAAAGAATACTGGACATATCGACCCTTCGCAGAGCAGCTAAAACACCGGTGGAGCTTCGCGTCTTCTCATCCATCGTATGACTCACCAATTCCGAGGCTAGCCAAAGAACACCCAAGCTCAGCACCATTCCCATGAATGGGGGCAAGTGGGTGTAGGCTTTGAAGATGGGCACGCTCATCAGGCCCGCCAAACCAAGCGCCAGGAACAATGCCTTGTGCCAAGATTGGATCGTGCGATCATCTTCTTCATCCACTTTGTGATCGATCGCAGGCAATTCTCCCTTCATCCATCGCGACGCGGCTAGCAAAGGAACCAACAAACAGACAATGCTTGCGAAGAACAAGTCTCGCATCACTTCGACCGCCCCGATCTTGTTTTTCACCCACAGCATGGTGGTTGTCACATCCCCGATAACGGTCCAGGCACCACCCGCGTTTGCTGCAATGATTGCGATACCAACGTACATGAGCCGCGTCTCGCGATCTGCTATCAGCTTTCGCAGAAGCGAAACGACAACGATGGTGGTAGTTAAGTTATCCAGAACCGACGACAAGAAAAAAGTGACCCATCCCACAATCCACAGCAAGGTCACTTTGTTTCGAGCTCGTACCAATTTAGTAACCAGCGAAAATCCTTCGTGAGCGTCCACCAGTTCAACGATGGTCATGGCCCCCATCAAGAAGAACAAAATGCCTGCGATCTCGTTGAAACTATGACCAAGCTGGTGCTCCGTGACAAACAATAACTTGGCAGGCAAATGCCCAACTGCATGTTCCGCGTCATTGGCCGAGTGATGAAGTTGAGCCCACGCATCAAAAGCTGCTTGAGGCACGAGCTGCTCATAGCCAATTGCATAAATGGACCAACAAAGTACACCCGTCAGGATTGCGGATGCCGCCTTGTTGATGTGGATCTGGTGCTCGAAAATAATGGCCAAGTAGCCGACAACAAAGACAACAATAATCGCAGTGAGCATGGACTATTCAGCGGGTATGTGGGATGGGGTTTTGACGGGCAAGCCGTTCAGCTCGTCGTCGTGAATGTTGTGGATATGCTTAATGTACTCCACCATCGAATGGTCGCTGAAATAATCTAGCTTTCCAACGCGAAGGGATGACAAAAGTCCTCGAAATCGATCTCGAACCCGAAACCAAGATCGTAACGAACTGATTTTGCCTCGGCGGTTAAGGTAGATTTCCTGGCCCATGTGTCGATATCCCAACCATCTGGGCGGGACACGCGGCACAATATCATTGTTGTTCACCCATCGGTAATGCTTAATCTTCAAAACAGATGCATAGGATCTGTTGCCAACTCGTGGCGCACCGTAAGTAAAAATAGCCGCTGGATTCGAGGGGATCGAAGAAATTTTGCATCGAACAGCACACACGGCGGCCATGGCTCCACCGAGCGAATGGCCGGCAAACCAAAGTGTTCGTTGGTTTTCTTTCAAAAGCTGCTCCAGCTTGGGCCATAATTCATTCACTTCCGAATGAAACCCACTGTGCACTCGGCCTACATCGGTGGACACTGTCCAAGCGTTCGCATCTGCCCGGATGTCATTCCACTGGTTCGGCTCTGTTCCGCGACAGACCACCATGCAATCGGTTCGATTGCCTAGAATGTACGCTTCCGCACCGTCGCGAGCGACAAAAATGCATTCGTCCAAGCCCGCTTCGTAAGCTTTCTTCTCGACGGGTTCCGGATTGGCATAGGACAATCGCGAAAGCTGCGCGAACAACAGGGACTTTTTGATCCACGAAAGTTGCGAGACTGGTTTGTCAAGGACGAAAGAGATCTTTTGAGCCCCAGGACCCGGTGAAGCCGATTCGCCACTAGGTTCTAGCTGCCCTTCTTGCACGGCATTTTGGAATTCAGGCAAATTGGACTTCGAATCAGGTAACACTCGAACCCTCAATTATCGCTTCTCGATAGGAACGATTTCACGTTTCACAGGCCCTGTGTAGACTTGGCGAGGGCGACCGATCCGCGTGTTCGGCGAATTCTGCATCTCAACCCAATGCGCAATCCAACCTGGCAATCGCCCAATGGCAAATAGCACCGTGAACATCTGGACAGGAATACCCATCGCACGATAGATAACCCCCGAATAAAAATCCACATTGGGGTAAAGCTTGCGTTCGACGAAGTACGGGTCTTTTAACGCGACAGCTTCCAATTCTTGAGCGACGTCAAACAACGGGTCTTTGAGATTCAACTTATTCAGCAGAACATCACAAGCCGCTTTGATAATCTTTGCACGCGGGTCATAGTTCTTGTAAACGCGATGCCCAAAACCCATCAGTCGGAAGTTGCTGGATTTGTCTTTGGCCATATCGACATACTTTTTGACATTTCCGCCATCGTCGGCGATTTGCTTAAGCATGTTGACGCAAGCCTCGTTAGCTCCACCATGAAGCGGGCCCCAAAGGGCACAGATCCCGGCTGAGATACACGCAAACAAGTTGGCATTGGAAGAGCCGACCAAGCGAACGGTCGAGGTGCTACAGTTCTGTTCGTGATCCGCGTGCACAATCAGCAATAGATTGAGAGCTCGTACAAAATCTGGATCTGGCTGGTAGCGTTCACTTGGCAAAGCAAACATCATGCTCAAGAAATTTTGGCAGTAATCCAGGCTGTTATCTGGATAGATGAAAGGCTGACCAAAGGCCTTTTTGTAACTGTATGCAGCAATCGTTGGAAGTTTGGCGATCAAGCGATGGATGGAAACCTCGACTTCATCAGGGTCATGTGGATCCAGTGCATCTTGGTAGAAGGTGGACATTGCACCAACCACACTAGAAAGAATTGCCATCGGGTGTGCATCCCGAGGGAAACCATTGTAAAAGGACCGCATGTCCTCGTGGAGCATCGTGTGCTTTTCGATCGAATCTTTGAAGTTTTCGAGTTGTTCATGGGTCGGAAGCTCCCCATAAATCAGCAAATAGCTCGTTTCAAGAAAGTCGCAGTGTTCCGCTAGCTCTTCAATTGGATACCCACGGTAGCGAAGGATCCCTCGATCGCCATCTAGGTACGTGATGGAACTGTATGTGTTAGCTGTATTAGCAAAGCCGTCATCGATGGTCGTATGCCCCGTATCTCGGAGCAACTTCGAGATGTCCATCGCCCGATCATTCTCGGTTCCAACGAGGACGGGAAGCTCAATTTCTTTTCCGCCAACAGTGAGTTTAGCGGGGGTAGGATCAACTTTCGGTAAAGCGTTGATGGCGCTCATGAATTACTCCGCTGCGGCCCAAATAGGCTGTTCGCAGCTCCAAAAAAGGTGGGGGGAAATTTGCTAAAGCAGTGTATCCGGAAGGACGCTTTGCGACAATCTACCAAATGCCCTCAGACTCATTCGAACTCTTCAAATTCCTCGCGAACCACGTCCCCAGGGCTGTCCACCATTTGGCAATAGCTGTCGTATCGGCGACCGTCCAGACGGCCATCTGCCACAGCATCCTTCACAGAACAGTCATTTTCGTGAATATGGGTGCAGTTTGGGTACCTGCAGTTGGACGCAAAGGGGCGAATATCTCGAAATAGGCCAGACATTTCACTGGGAGAAATATCCCATAATTGGAACTGGCGGACGCCGGGCGTGTCGATAATGGAGCCTCCGTAGCTTAGCGGGAACACCTCGGCCGTGGTCGTGGTGTGCTTCCCTTTTTGATTTTCGGCACTCACCGCCTGAACTCGCTGGCGAAGCCCGCTGTCGATTGCATTGAGAATGGACGATTTTCCAACTCCACTTTGGCCTACGACCACGCTATTGCGATTGCGGGTCATCAGCCTTAAACGGTCCATGCCCCAGCCTCTAGCGGCACTCACCATGAGAACGCGGTAGCCCATCTGGGTGTAGGTTCCAATTAACGCTTGTAACATGGTCGTATCAATCAAATCACATTTGTTGATACAAACGCAGGCGTCGAGCTGGTTCTGCTCAGCCGTGGCGAGCACGCGATCGATCAGATTCGGCTTGATGGAGGGTTGAGCGGCACTGGTTACCATCAACAATTGGTCGACATTGGCAACAATGACATGCCGCCGCTGTTTGCTAGTCCGACTCAAGGTCGATCGTCTAGGTTCGATTCGAACAACCCAAGCTTGCTCTTCCCCCTCCGGCAAGAGCCGGACGACGTCGCCTGCGACAAGAACATGCCGCTGGTCTGTCGCCAGGTTTTTCAAAACTCGACGTACGGCGCAACGAAAAATTCGTCCATCGTCAACGCGGACGATGGATTCGCGTCCATGAACCCGCAAAACCAGTCCGCTTAATGTTTGGCTGGCATCCACGTCCAATTGAACTTGACCAAGGGATTCAGGCTCATCGTCATCGACCAGATTTCCTTTGACGGTTCGGTGCCGCGTTTGGTCCCCTTTGCCGCTGACCCGTTGCGATGCAACCGTATCGATATCTTCCTGGTCAACGGCGTAATCATTCGTCAGGTCCGCGCTGCGCGCTTGCGATTGATGCTTCTTTCGAAACTCGATCCGAATCTTGTTGGACTTCTTGCGCGGCATGTTGCTTCGACAGTGTTTACGGAATACCAGTAAGGTCGGCATTGTACCAATGGCCGAGCACATCGCCACAAGTCTTTACAACAACCGACCAATTAAAAGGCACCATCATCCACTGCCGAATTGCGATCGCTGTTTTACGATCGTGAACGCCCCCTCTTGACTTCCAATTCTCGGTAAAATGCATCGATGGCCATGGCGTGTGCAGCTTGCATGGATTCGCCAAATACGGGTTCCAATTTTTGGCTTTCCAAATCAGCTGCGTCGCTAGATTGCTCTCCTTCAGCAGACTCACCGGCACCGCGATTGAGGAAGTTGATCACATCGAGAACATCTAAAGGGTCCACTTTGCTGTTCCCGTTGGTATCAATGTACGGAATAGTTTCACCTACATTGGTGGGCAAATCTCGAAATTTATTCGCTTCAATGTCGTTGATGATCTGCAAAACATCGAGCGGTGAAACGTCGCCATCGTTATCCACATCCAAACGGTTTTTGGGATTTTGGTAGGCAGAGAGTACCCTCACAGCGACCAGTCCAACGTCACTCATAACTTCATCATTATCCATGACTCGGTAGGAAAATGACACGTCCACTCGTTCATCTGCCGGCGGCGTGTACTCCAAACGTCCATCGGAGAGCACTCGGACGGCCCCCTTGGTCGGTGGAGCCACGATGACAACTGTGGTTCGATCAATGGTGCCATCGGGATCGCGATCGTTTGCAAGAACATCAATCACAACCGTACGATTGGTCGGGGTCGTGGCACTATCGCTACCTGTGATAATCGCCTGTTCATTCACATCCAAAACACTGACCGAAAGCGGACTGACCACGGAAAGACTGCTAGCATCGGTGCTGCGAATGGAAACTGTGTAGGAGGCGAGAGCTTCAAAATTTAGCTTTCGCGTTGTTCGCAATTGATTACCAACAATCGCGAATGGAAGTGATGACTGTCCAGCGACAATCTGATAGGTAAAGGATCCACCAGCGTCGGGGTCAATCGTAGACAATGTTCCTACCACCGTCCCGGCTGGAAGATTTTCCATTACTCCTGCTGAAGTCAGTCGAACTTCCGTCGGAGCCTCCGGGAGATCCACGACCGCTACGCTCAAAGCTTTTTCGAACGAATTGAATGCAGCATCGGTCGCACGAACTCGGACGGACAGAACGGGGCTGCTCTCAAAGTTCAATGCACTCGCCAAAACCAATTGAGTACCGTTGATGGTCACCGAACTGTTTCCGCTCGAGCCTTCGCCTGAAACCAATGTAAAAGTGAACTGGTCGTTTGCATCTGGATCTGTTGCCGACAAACGTCCGACCACCGTACCAGCAGCGAGATTTTCATTGATGGACGAAGTGTCCAATGCAATGTTCGAGGGGGTTTCGTTCACGTCCCGAACCGTAATGGTAAAAGTTTGGGTTGTACCTGAGCCGGAGCGATCGATGGCTTGTACAGCGACTTGGTAGCTTGAACGACTCTCGAAGTTCAAGGAAGCATTGGTAATCAATTGTCCATTAAGAATGGAGAAGAGCGAATTGTCATTGTTACCAGCAACCAATCGATATGAAATTACATCTCCAGCATCCTGATCGGAAGCGGTAAAGGCTCCGATCGATGTTCCGACGGGGCTATTTTCGTTGATCAAGCTGGACTGAATTTGTAAATTGGTGGGCAGATCGTTGATGTCACGAATCGAAATCGTCAGAGGCGATTCAATGGAAAGCCCACCCTGATCTTGAGTTCGAATACGAACGGTATAGGTTTCGCGACTTTCAAAATCGAAAATAGAATTGGATCTTAGGGTCGCTCCGTCCAAAACGAATTGTCCGTTGTCGGAATCACCTGCACCGGCTACCAAGCTATAGGTGAAGCGGTCCAATGCATCCACATCGATCGTTCTTAAGTCGCCGATGGCAGAACCAATGGCGGCATTCTCCAGGAGAGTAGAGCTCGTTAGATTCACGGCGAACGGCTGTTCGTTAACGTCTTTCACCGAGACAAGTATGGTCTTCTCAAAAGATAGCCCACCGACATCGGTCGCACGAACTCGAAGGGAGTACGTGTTCTTGGTTTCGAAGTCAAAACTAGAAGTAGCTCGCAGAGTGTTGCCGGACACCTCGAAGAGACTATTGTCTGTGTCGCCAGTTCCGCTCACTAAGCTAAAGCTGGCAGAGTCGGCAACGTCTTGATCGACTGCGGTGAACAAACCAACGACTGCATTAGGACTTTGATTTTCATCGATGTCCGTCTTCGACAGTATCACATTGGTCGGTGCTTCGTTCTGATTTACAACCGCGATCGTCAGAGCTCGCTCGATTGCGATCCCGCCCCGATCGACGACTCGAACTCGAATGCTGTACGAACTTTGCGATTCAAAATTAACAGCAGCAACGGGTGACAATCCACCGTTTGCACTGATCGTGAACTTCCCGTTGTCATCCGAGCCGATGCCTGAGATCAAAGAAAATGTCAGCTGTTCGTTTGCATCAGGGTCCGAAGCGACCGCGTTTAAGGCGACCGAATTGAGCGGTGCATTTTCCGTTAAGCTCCCCGACAACTGCAAGCCAAAGGGGGACTCGTTCGCATTTTGTACTGAAATGACAAATGGCAATTCAAAGCTCAAGCCGCCACCGTCCGTGGTACGAATTCGGACTTGGTATTCCGGCTTTGCTTCGAAGTCGAACGCCACAGTGGTGCGCAAGGTTGTTCCTGCGATCACAAAGATACTGTTGTCTCGATCGCCGGTACCGTTGACGAGGCTATACGTGAAGGATTGGGCGGTATCGGGGTCGATCGAGCTTAATGAACCAATCGATGCGTTGGGGCTATTGTTTTCCCGAATAGACAGAGCGGACAGTCCTACCGCCGTTGGAGCTTCGTTCTCGTTGAGAACTTGGATCACAAAACTTCTCTCAAAGCTTGCACCGGCTGCATCCCTGCTTTCTACACGAATCGCGTAGCTCGCCTTCGCTTCGAAATTCAAAGGAGTATTGGTGCGAAGCTGATTACCTACGATCCTGAAGCTCGCGTTGTCCGCAGACCCCGCCCCGGTAACAAGACTGTAAACGAAGGAATCTCCTGCGTCAGCATCCACGGTCGATAGCTGGCCAACCAAGCTGTCGTTCGCTGCGGTCTCCGAAATTTCTTGAACGCTTAATCCAACGTCGGTTGGGCTATCATTGACATCAAGCACATTGATCGTAAACACTCGATCGATAGAAAGCCCTCCTTGGTCGGTCACTTGAACCAAGGTGGTGTAAGTGTTCCGCTGGGCGAATCGGAAGATTTGTTTGGTGCGAAGCTCGTTCCCAACGATCGAAAATGCTTCGTTATCGGGAAACGCAGGAGACATCTTGGTCGCGAAGGTGAAGGTGCTTATCGCATCCGGGTCCAGGGCACTGAAATTTCCAACTCGCGATCCGATTGCAAGTCCTTCATTGACGCTAGTCGATGACAAATTGAGCATATTTGGCATTTCATTGACGTTCTGAACGGTGAACGTAAACGGTGTCTCTGTCCACAGCCCTGACGCATCCGTTGCGCGAACGCGAACACGGTAGGAAGGCTTGGTTTCAAAGTCGAAAGCATTTCGCGACAAGAGCTGATTTCCGGAAACAAGAAATTCTCCGTTATCATCGGATCCAACTCCCGAAACCAAACTAAATGAAATCGTTTCTCCAAGGTCTTGATCCGCGGCCACCAAGGTGGTGACAACCGATGCTACAGGCAAGGATTCTAGGAAACTGGCGGAAGTCGCATCGATGCTCGTTGGAGCCTCATTCACGTCGGTGATGGTAATTGGAACAATTGCATCAATAAAAGCGTCAAAGGAATCGATCGCTCTTACAGAAAGGATGTACACACCGCGACTCTCGAAACTGAACGTGGCCCGCGTATACAGCTCATTCCCGCGAATTTCGAACAAGTTATTGTCGGGAAATTGGGTGGACGAGTTCAAGCGATAAAGATGATTACCTTGGTCTGCCGCATCTGGATCCACGACAGACATTCTGCCGATCAAGAAGGGTGCAGGCGAGTTTTCTTGGACAGTAGACGACGAAATCGAGAATTGAGTTGGCATCTCATTCACATTACGAACGTTGATGATGAATGGTTGCTCGGTGAATAGACCACCTGCATCGGTAGTGCGAACGCGAATCGATAGTAGGTTATTGGTTTCAAAGTCGATCGGACCATTCACCACAACCGTATTGCCCAGGATTGCAAAGGTGCTGTTATCATCAGCCCCCAGCCCAGCTACCAATGCGTAAGTAAAGGAAAAATCTGTCAAGAAGTCGGTATCGGTAGTGCGAAGCGTTCCCACCAGCCGTCCATTAGGTGAGTTTTCATCGACGCTGTTTGGAGTCAAGGCAACGGATAGCGGAACCTCATTCACGTTGATAACGGTGATGATCAGCGATTCTTCGTAAACGAAGCCTGTGGAATCGGTCGTGGCAACTCGAATTTCAAGACTTTGGTTTAGCTCGAAATCGATGGTTCCATCCGTGAAAACTTGGTCTCCGACGATCCGGAACATCGCGTTGTCGGTATCTCCTGTTCCCGAAACCAGGGAGTAAGAAAACGTTTCGCCACGGTTCAGGTCGGTGCTGGTAAGTGTGCCAACCAAAGTTCCAGCAGGTTCATTCTCAAACACAATGGAATCGGAAATTCGGATATCGGAAGGGGGGACCGGCAAAATCCGTGCTCCGTACGTCAGCCCATAAATGGGTACTCCCGTTGTAGTCACCGTTTGGACCCCGTTCGACGGCAAGGTGTATTCCCAACTTGGCTGCAAGATCAGCGTGGCGTCGGTCGTTGCAGTGCTTGGCAGGTCCAAAGGTGCCCAGCCGTTTGAATCTGAGACCACCGCGAGTTCGCGTTCAATTTCCATCGACCAGTTAAGCAATGTTCCAAATTCGCCGGCGAACAAATCGTCGATCTTTAATGTCCAAGTTCCTTCGAGAAGCAGCCCGTTAAAACTGGAGAGAGGTTGAGCCGGGCGGAACGTACCGGTAAAAGGAGCATTGCCCGCAAAAATGCTGGTGGTTGCACTGTCGTCAAAAATGGTGTTAGTAAAATCATCTCCGTCCAAGCCGACACCACTTGCAAGCACAATTTCTGTGGAGTCGGGCGCGATCAAGGTGATGTCCAGATCGCTAACCCAAGTGTGGGTCAAATTAATAGTTACATTGATATCTCGAACCAAGCCGCTACCTGCAGGGATAGAAATGGTCGAAATAGAGGTGGCAACGTCAACAATCGGAACGGAGCCTGTACTAGCGAAAGTGTCCGTGCTGGTGCGACCACTGCTGACGACAAAACCCGGCAACGGCAAGTCCAGTCCGTCCAAGACACCGTTTGCATTGAGATCCTCGATGACTTTAGCGTACACTCGATCCTCTTTGCCGTAACCGAAGTTGTTGCCAATGGAAAAGCTCGCGGCGTTCGAGAGCGTTACCGTATAAACATCAACAGCCGAGGTACGGTCCCAGCCTGCTAGCTCGAAACGCACGTCGTAGGTTCCATTGGGAAGGGCGTTAAATGCATAGTCACCAGCGGCATTGATATTGGCCTGTCTTTCCCCAATATCGAAGGAGCCATTGGTGTTCTCATCGAGATAAGCAAAGCCTGGACTCGAAACACCTCGTTCGTAAGTATTGTAGATTCCATTGTTATCGAAATCTTCGAATGCCGTCCCGCCAATGCTTGGGGCAGTTGCCGTACCCACCAAACGAATTCGATAAGCAGACTCGCTGGCGTCATTGCTATTGATGAACATGTCGCTCGCAAAGTTGCCAGGTACTGTCGGACTGAACCGAACGGTTACAAGCAGAACCTCGCCGATCGCAAGGGACGTTGGGACAAAGTTCACTACCGAAAACGATGCCGGCATTGTGATCGAGTCGATCGTTAGATCTTCCGTCCCTTGATTGCGCACTCGTACGGTGGTTTCCACAAATTGACCCACCAAAGCAGATCCTAAATTCACGGTTCCGCCAAAGGGAATTTCCCGGGTTGTATCGACAACGGAAATTTCTGCTTTGCCGATTCCATCCACAAGGGTGAAGGCATTGACACGACCAAAGCCGTATTCAATGTGCTTTCCAGTGGTGATGTTGTAGTTGACACCGCCGATCAAGTCGGTGCTGTTTCGTATCATGGCTCGGAAGTCAGCAGGGCGCAAAGTCACGCCCAGAGCTTGGGCTTGAGCTAGAGCCAAGGCACCGATTCCCGCAGCTAACGGAGATGCGGATGACGTACCGCCAAATCCGGTTCCGCCCGTTCCCGTGTAGTCGCCTGCAGCATAACCATCGGCGCCTGTTCGGTCTGTCGTGTCAATGGCTAGAGTTCCCCCATTGCTGGGAGCCAAGATATCGAGGGCTGCACCGTATTGGCTGTAGCTGGACCGGACGCCCTGGTTGTTGGTGGAGCCAACCGCAATGACCCCAGGGGTGAAAGCCGTTTGCCCCGAGGGTTCACCGAGCACACCCGATCCATTATTGCCCGAGGAGAAGAAATAGGTTGCACCCACCCCACCTCGCCCTTCCACAACACCAATGGCAAGAGCGGCATTCATGCTAGGGAACGGGCCACCCCCGCCCCAGGAATTATTGACCAAGTCACCGGCCCGCCAAGTTCCGCTTCCATCAGCGGTAATACCCGCTGCGTATAGCAGGGCTGAAGCAAAGTCATCCAAAGCAGCCACAGAGTTATCGTGGAACACCTTGATCGACATCACCCGCGAATTGTAGGCGGCACCGGCCACCCCGAGATTGTTGTTGCCCCGCGCTGCTGCAACGCCGGCCACGGCGGTACCGTGAGCATCGGACCCAATCGGTTCGGAAGCGTTGGTCAAGGTCACGAAGTTCCAGCCATTGATGTCATCCACCCAGCCATTACCGTCGTTGTCAATTCCATCCCCGGAGATTTCGCCTGGATTGATCCAAACGTTCAAGTCCGGATGCGTTGATTGAACACCATCATCGATCACCGCGACAACGATCGAACTAGATCCTCCTTGATTCACATCCCAAGCTAAATCAACGTTGGAATCTGCATCCGCCACGCCCCCGCTTTGTCCTAGGTTGCGCAAATGCCATTGGTTGTTAAACCGAGGATCATTGGGAATAAAGTGCTTTTCGAAGTTGACATAGAAGTTTGGATGCACCCATTCTGTCGAACTATCGGAAAGCAATCGATTCGATAGGTCGATCGCGGCACGTCCTCCGTTCTGCGCCATTTTGCCAACATATTGGTTTTGCGTACCCATGACAGGTTCGAAAGAAGCAAACTCGGTATACCGTGCGAAGAAATCGGAAGCATTTTGGTTTGGCTTGAATCCAACGATGATTTCATTGAGCACCGACATGTCCGTCCCAGAAGCCATGTCGACATACACCGGACTCACCTCAAGCACTCCGGGCGTCGCTGACAGCTGTGCGATCAACGTAGGAGTGAGCTCATCCGCGGTTTGATACACAACTGCTTTATTGGCCATACCCCAAAGCCGTGTGAGCCCGTCCGGTAATTGTACGGACGCATTCTCCGTCGCAATGGCGACTCGATTCATGCTTAAATTCAAACCAACGTTCCGATGTCCGCCGAAATAAAACGCATCGGCCCCTTTCACAAGCATGCTGTCATTGGGTGCATCGGCTGCAGCATCCCAGTTAGCATCATTCCAGACAATGTCAGTTGCTAAGAGCGTTCGTAACTCAAGTCGCTCAATCTGTGGTATCAGCCTTTTTGAGTTAGATTTCGAAGATCGAGACGATTGACGTTGAGACGAACGACGATGGCGCATTTAGGTGGTTACCTCACGACAGACGATACTAATAAATAGGCGGGACAGGAAAAACTGTCCGATAAAGCGGATTAGTCCTGCGACTTAGCCCCCCAGTTTAACAACGCAATTGCCAGGAAAGCTACCCAGTTTTGCCCTGCTCGCTCGTCAAATACAGAAATTTCTGAAGGACTTTTTCGAACTTTGCTCGTTTGGCTTGCTTCGAAAAGTGGCTTCGATCGGACTTGGAGTCCGCCGGTCAAGAACGCAAAGCTGGCGAAAAATCGGAATGCACATCAGCGGGGTTTGGACTACAATTCGAAAAAGCATGCGTTCCCTCCCTATCCCACCTATCTAAGCTCTAGGCTCATGGCTTCTATTCCCTGGTCCGTTGCTGAAGAGTCGCTTGACGTCAACTTTTCGGTTCCGTTGCAACTCCGGCTCCGTTGCACTCGAAATTGTTTTCTGGACGACTGGGACCAAGTCTTGCCTTTGCTGAAAAGCGACTCCCGCCAAGCCAGAATCCAAGTTTGGATGGACAGGAATGTGGTCGACACCAACTCCGCCGTCTTGACCAATCTATCACGCAGAATTTCGGAATCGAGCGATTCACTGGAATTGGTAGCCCCAATCGCGCTGGTCGAAGGTGGCGAGCAAATCAAAAATGATCCCAATGCAATCGAAACCATTTTTCAAGCCATCGATCGGGATGGGCTCGATCGACGCAGTTACGTTTTGGTGATTGGCGGCGGAGCTGTGTTGGACGCAGTCGGATACGCGGCCGCCATCGCTCATCGAGGAATTCGACTCGTTCGTTTTCCGACCACCACGCTTGCTCAGGCGGACTCCGGGGTCGGTGTCAAGAACGCGATCAATGCGTACGGGAAGAAAAACTGGAAGGGGACCTTTGCGGTTCCTTGGGCCGTGGTCAACGATCAGTCGCTGCTGGAACACTTGCCCGATCGCGACTTTCGAGCAGGCTTTTCCGAAGCTGTGAAAGTGTCGCTCCTGAAAAGCCCCGCCGCCTTTCGATTCTTGTGCGAACAAGCGCACGCCATTGTTGCTCGCGATTGGAATGCAGTGCTGCCGGCAATCCGCTCAAGCGTCCTCATGCACTTGCATCACATCACTCATGGTGGCGACCCATTTGAAATGCAGGAAGCTAGGCCACTTGATTTTGGGCACTGGTCCGCCCACAAGCTAGAACACTTGTCTCAGTTTCGTTTAAGACATGGCGAAGCGGTTTCTATTGGAGTCGCCTTGGATACCGTTTATTCGCATTTAGTGCATGGACTTGATCGAGCGGATATGCAACGCACTCTCCGAGTGCTTCGAGATTTACAGCTACCCTTGTTCGATCAAGAGCTCGATGCACAGACGATTTTTGATGGATTGGAAGAGTTCCGGCAACATCTTGGTGGTAGACTAACGGTCACGATGCTTCGAGCTGTCGGACAAAGTATCAACGTCCACTCGATCGATCAAGTTGCCATGAAAGAGTCCATTGAAATGGTCCGTGCATTTAGTTTGGCGAAGGTTTCATGAGCGGCACATCCCTTGACGCTAACATGGCTAGGACCGATTCGGATGCCAGCACAGGCTTCTATCTGATTCGTTTCGGCTTCCAACGTGACATTATCCCCATTCAATCTGGAACCGTAGAATTGTCCCGAGGCGAGGAAGTGGTGTGTCGGACTTATCGAGGGATTGAAATTGGCGAGGTGCTGGCTCCCACGGAGCCCAATTATTTATCTCACCGAAACGCCGGAAAGTATTTGCGACGAACGCGTCCCGAAGATCAACTTCTATGGCGCCAGCTGAAGTTGTTGAGCGCCGACGCATCTGCCGAATGCCAAAAGTTTCTTTCGGATAGCGGCTCGCAAGATGTCTTAATTGAAGTGGAGCCGTTGCTGGACGGTCGAACGCTTTATTTTCATTTTCTAGGTGACCCCACATCGACAACAGACTCCTTCGTTCAAACCCTTTCGGATGTCTACCAAAAGAAAGTAGCTTCGTCGCGCTTCGCAGAGCTACTGCAAAATGGTTGTGGCCCGGATTGCGGCACCAAAGAAAAGGCGGGCTGTGGTACTTCAGGCGGCTGCGCCGTTTGTGCCATCGCAGGCGGATGCACAAAACCATAAATGAATGCATCGTTATCCTACTGAATTCTGCTCCGATCTTGACCCAAGATCAGTGTGTCATCGCATAGGTTAAAATGTTGATGGCGAGTGCATACGCTTTGATCGAGAAACGACGAAAGAATTCTTCATCGTCACCTTCGCGTTCCCATCCATCTGCGATATCCGTATTATGCGTCGCGACCGCAACAAGACGTCCTTGATCATCTTGTAGGCCCCGGAAGTGAACTTGCATCATGTCGGAAGTGCCACCGTTAGGCTGTCGATGGAATTGCCATGGATCATAAGTAACGCCACCTCTTCGGTAGAACTGGATGGCGGTTATCTGCGGACATTCGGTGAGTGGATAGACGGAGGACATGATGGGGTGATCTGCGGGAATATCGAACCATTTCCAGCGGGGCGCAACCTGTTGCATGTTCGCTTCCCAATTGTCCCATTCCGCTTGTCCCCAAAAATCATCCACCCAAAGGAAGCCGCCGTTATCTAGGTAGCTCTTCAGTGCTCGTTGTTCGGCAACATCCAAGACTTGCCATCCCGGATCGCTTATGAAGATAAATGGGAAGTCCTTCAGTCGCGGATCTGTTAGCCGAAGAAGCAGTGTTCCTTGGTTGGTCTCAATGGTGGTCAATTGTCTTAATCGCCAAGTCAAATTTTTGGCACCGACGGGATGATCGGTAGCCCATCGTGGAATCCATCCCGAGTCGCCTCGGTAGAACGCTTCATTCGGACCGCCCGCACTGTCATACACAATACGAACAAAAGTGAATCGGTCGGCATTGAAACTCGACAGGTCTAAATCCGATTCTTGGGACAAGCTACTTGTCGTGGTCGCCATCAAGGCAAATCCAGATACGACCCACCACGGTCTCAAGGTCCAGTTGTGCATGTTATCGAACTCCAGGTCTAATGAATTACTTGACCAGCAAAGGGGATTCAAGTCTTGCGGAACGGGAGTCTACGACCGCGATTTGAAATTCGGAATCGGTACCAGCGCCGCCCCAACGGCCTTGTTTATCAATAGCCAGGAAGTTAATGTGCAATTCAGAGGGTGGTTTTTTTTCTGTTCGGGCAATCCGCTCGATAACCGATTTGCATGCAGCGGTAGGGTCCATTCCTGTCCGCATCAGTTCCACGATGGCAAAGGATCCGCAATAGCGCATGATGTTCTCGCCAATACCCGTGGCCCCGGCTGCTCCGACTTCACCATCGACATAAAGCCCACTGCCAAGGATGGGGCTGTCTCCAACTCGGCCGGGTAGTTTGTATGCAAGTCCGCTCGTCGAGCATCCGCCAGCAATATGCCCTTTCGTATCCATACCTACCAAAGCGATCGTATCGTGGTTAGGTGGAGCGGCAGCGGGATCGGCGGGTTGCTTGGACTTCCATTCCATCCATTTTTGGCGTTGTTCTTCCGTTAGCAGTTCTTGCTTTTTAAAGCCCTGCAATTGAGCAAACTCGGCAGCCCCTTGGCCAACCAACATCACGTGTTTAGTCTTTTCCATAACCCGTCGAGCTACTGAAATGGGGTGAGGGTATTGTTCCAAACCCGCTACGGACCCTGCCTTGTGCGTGGCTCCATCCATAAAGCATGCGTCCAACTGAACAACTCCCTGAGCGTTGGGAGCACCTCCAACGCCGACCGAGTCGACTCGGACATCGGCTTCGGCAACGTGAATCCCAAGCTCAATGGCATCCAAGACAGAACCGCTCTTCTGCAATGTCTCAAGCGATTTCTGGCACGACGGAAGTCCAAAGTTCCACGTCGCTACAAAAAGAGGAGAGCGACTCGATTCTTGGGATTGAGACAAACTGGGTAGACTACCTAAGGCTGCTAAAGCACTGATACTGGCAGTAAAGTTGCGTCGATGGATGGGCATGATACCGCTTCCTAAAGGGAACTTGCGAGGGAACAAAAATGGTAGCAACCAGGCAGCCAGTATAAACCAACGAACCGCCGGGCGCTAGCTTGGATTATCCCAACTTGAGCCGCAGGCGCTAGTTTTGATGTTGCGCAATTTGGCTTTCCATCGTACTCGTACTTAATGAAATGGTACTCGTACTCGTACTCGAAATGCATTGATCGAGTACGAGTACCGCTGGTGCTGAGTACGAGTACGATTAAGAGTAAGAAAAACCGCGTTTCTTGCGGCGGCGTGTATTGGAACTTCGAATTGCGCAACATCAAAAGGCGCTAGCCGCGTTACGAATTCTCTGCAAAAATTGCGTTAAGTCGCGTTGAATGCCCACGGCTTAAGTTGGCCACTGTGAATCATCCGAACTATTTCAGCGGAAGGATAATGTCGGTCGAAAGCTCTGCTTCAGGGGTTTCTGGTGGGGTGGTTTGATAGATCTCGAACGTTCCAGTTCGCGGTTGTTTTAACTTCTTGAATCGAACCAATTGATTCGCTACGCTCCACCCATTTCCAAGATGGCGGTAGCTTCCGATGCTGAAGTTCTCCCTCCCCGGTTACCTTCCCCTTCCATGTATACTGAGATCCAACCGACGACGGGTCATCCGAAACCGTGACAATCGCCTCAGGCTCTGAAATCAGCCAAGGAGACCAGGTCTTCCAGGTTCGGTAGTCTGCTAGGACTTCGTAAACTCTTTGCGGACTAGCCAGGATTTCAACTTCGCGAGCGACATGGTAGCTAGGCATATTTCCCAATTCGGAATGGCATGGAATGAACTTGAATCGTTCCCGTGAACGGCACTGTGGGACGATGGTAAGCCGATCACCGCCCCTATGCAAGTGTTTTCGGAATGAAGATACTTCCGAAAGAAAGAGCTTCGGTGTTAAGTCGTTGGTGACTTATACCGAACTTTGCCCATCCAGCTGCACAGCGAGCGCAGCCTTGATCCAGCGCCAAGCCGTTTGCCAAACGGCTTCGTTATGGCGAAGTAGCTTGACCGAGCAAAGCGATCCTGGCGGGGGCATAATTGCAGTTCCGCCGAAATCGAAGAGGCTGCTTGTTGGTGCTTTTTGATCGAATTGGATTCGAGTTTGCAGACGGGGGGTATGAGTTTTTAGTTCTTCGTCGCCGTTTGCATCTTTGGTCATCATCACTGCAATCGGTCCGCCATAAATTCCGCCGAGGGATGGCCACTCCAGGGAATCGCTAGTTCTTGGCAATGTCGTTAAGATCGAACCACGCCAGGATTGGCCACTTGCCATGTGAATGGATACGACTTCATCAACGCTGTGCGAAACCGTATCCCAAGCGTACTGAGGAATCGAAGCTTGAATTTCCATTTGTCGCGGGTCGACAACCAGTCCGATGGATTGCCCTTCCTGAACGAAGCTGCCGATTAAATTGTGCGACATTCGAGCGAGAAGTATTCCATCGCGGGGTGCTCGAAGGACAAGGGAGTTGACTTTGTTTTTCAGAATGTCGCAATGCACTTTCAAGGAAACCAGGATAGCTTCTTCTGCTTGAAGTTCCGCGTGCTTTCGCAAAGCTCGCAAGCCGGAACACTTTTCTTCGCTGGAGCGGAGTGCCGATTGTGCGGCCAGATATTCAAGTTCCAAAGTAGGATTGGTAAGACGAACAATGTCGTCCCCCTCGCGAACGCCTTGGCCGTCATGAACGAGCACTTCGATTACAAAACCAGGCGCGTTGGTGCGAATATCGGATGAGTCTACGTAGTCGACAATGGCTGGCCAGTAGATTTGTGCCGGCGAAGGTAGAAAACTGCATAGGACTAACGCTAATGTGGCGGCAACGCAAAGTCCTGCCTTCTTGGGGCTGATCCTGTGCAACGCACCGGACCAAGTCCAAGGTTTGGCTTGACTTTTCATCGCTTGAATTTTCATGATTTGGGGAAGGAGAAACCATAAGGAAGCAAAGAAGGCAACCAGAACTAACCCAACTCCATCCCATGTCATCCATATCCCCCAGCCCATGGTACCAAGCATCAGCATCCGGGACGTCCAGCTTGCGATCCCGTAGGACAGCAAAGGTAGCGAAGAGCGGGTAATCGACTGATCCTTTAGCAGCCATGCCGCGAAGAAAGTCTTCATCGCCTTGGCTGCATCCTGCCATAAATTGGGTCGTCCTGCCAAGTCAACAAAGATATAGTATCCGTCATAGCGCATTAGGGGATTTCCATTGAAAGCTACCGTGGTGAATGTACCTAAGGTAGCGATAGAAAAACACAGGTAACGGATGCTGGGATTTTCAAAGGTGCAGGCACCAATCATGGCGATGGCGGCCAGCGTGATTTCAAAGAGCATGCCGGCTGCCCCGACTAAGGCTCGGTGCCATTTATTTGGTACGCTCCAAAGATTGGATGCATCTACGTAGGGGAGCGGTGCTAAGAACATAAAGTTAACGCCGGCTCCTTTTGGCTTTGCGCCGACACGGGCGCATGCGACGGCATGCCCCGTCTCATGAACTCCTTTTAGAATTGCCCAAGCCAATAACCACCACCACTGGCTGCCAGGTACAAATAGCTTTTGTCCGAGGCTCATCAAGTCTTGGTTTTTTTGGTAAACCATGACAAGTGCACCAACCCATAACAATACGGCTATGCACAAACTGGGGACTGAGATCAGCCATTTCCAATTCTGTGTGTATCGATCTAAATTTTCGCCGGACAGAAGGGGAATGCGAATAGCGCTTGGATCAAAGACTTTGAAAGGCTTCGCACTTTTGGGAGCTTGATTTGATTGTTCTGATGTTGGTGGCGGCATTTCGGCTGTTTGAAGACCTGCCGATTCAGATTCGATGATCAGCCCAGAGTTTATTAACCAGCCTAGCACTCGCCCGGTTTTATCGTGATCTTGTGCGTCCACCAATGGGCATGTATGGGAAACCACCTTGACGATCTCGGGTAACGTCCGCGAGCCGTCGATGGCGACGCAAACCTCATATTCAAACTCACCAATCTTCCAAAACTTCTGGTCCACTCGATCTTCGACGAGGTAAGCGACGTTACCGTCGGACCGGCATGGAGAAAAGCAAAGATCGGGGCGTAATCTAAGTTTAGCGGTAGACATAGTTTTGAAACTTGGTCGGTATGCTCAAAAAAAGGGGAGGGTCTACCAAATCCATTGATTCGCTATCCAACGGTATGGTCGAACAAACAACAGCCATCCGATGGGTTTCCAGCCGGCTGATATTTGAGCGGTGGCTTTCATACCAGGTCTAAGCATAAGTTGAGGGTCACGAATCACGACATCTGCGATAAAGACAGCAGTATCATCTAAAATGGTTGCGCGAGGTTCGATGCGCGAGATGCGTCCGCGAAACGTCTCGCCCCCGGAAGCGTCGCTGCGAACACTCACTTCGTCCCCCACATTGATTTGTTCTAGATCGTAAGCATTAAGCCGAACCTCGGCGGTCATGGTTTCTAACTCAGCCACCTCAAAGAGACTCTGACCTAGAGTCACGGGCATTCCAATATTGCGGTGCCAATCTCCTTGAACAACCACGCCCTCTTTGGTCGCGCGAATTTCTAGCCGCTTCAATTGCTCTTCAAGGCTCACGATCTTGAGCCGTGCTTGTTCCATTTCGATATCAGCGATGCCCGCATTGCCTGCAGCTCGTGTTGCAAGAGCCGAATCGCGTTTCTTTTCCGCACCATCGAAATCAGCACGGGCGGCCGCCAAGTCACGCTGCAACTGATCGTCATCCAGTTTTGCAAGTAATTGCCCCGAAGTTACGTTGTCGCCGGGACGCACGTCGCAAGAGGCGATACGGCCCTGCATCGGACTTGACAAGAATTGTTTCGATTCTGGTTCAAAAACACATTCGCGTCGTGGATAGTATGGAACGGGCGCAATGAGAAGCACGCAGACTAGGCCTAAAAGTGACGTCCAAAGACGTGGTTGCGAGCGAATCCAATCCATGGCTCCTACAGTTCTCATGAAGGCACCTGCCCGATGCAGGAAATACCACGCATCCAGTTGGCGTAACAGTGCGGATTTCATGGATGGGCTCATCCATAATCGTTCAATTCCGGTGAGAAATTGGTCGATGCTCGGGGCTGGCTCTTCTTTGGATCGTGTCTCGACAAGGAGAACTAAAACACCAGATGAATCTTCCAGACGAAATGGAATGGAGATCAAGGGTACATCAATCGCCTCGCTTAGTTGGTTCAGAAACAGGCTACCTGCGAATCGCATTGATTCTTTTTCGGCAACCGCTTCAGGCTCCGGTTGAATCCCATTCGAAGTTTTGACTGCGGCGGATTGAGTGTCTTCTTGCAAGGGTTCCTTCGGATCCATCGATTGGTCCGTCGGACCTGGAGCCTGCAAGTCTGTTTTCTCTTCTTGCATTCGAGCCAATGTTGCAAGGACGGAAGATGAAACGCGAGGAACAAGCTTGAGGGCCGATTCTTTGGCGATCTTCTTCAGTAACTCACGTTCGCTGCTAGCTGTGGTTGTCGGGAGCCCATAGTCAACGAATTGAACCATTCTGCCTGAATGGGTGACGACCATCAGTCCGGTAGCGGCTTTGGCATTCAATGCGATGTATCTTGCGATCGAAGCCAAGCAGTTTTTGGAGAGCAAGTCGATGGCTGGAACCGATGCGTTTCCCTTTGCATTGTGAGAAAGTTCGGGGAATTCTTCATCTGCTTCATTCAATAAGGCTTGAAGGTATTCAACTTGCGAATCGCCGTTGAACCAATCTTCTTCGATCGATTCGGCGGAAACTCCGGACTCGGAGAGCCCCTTCTTGCACATGGCGTGAAGGACACCGGGCCAGGCGGGCTTGGCCGAACTCACTTTGGGTTCGTCCAATTGCGCAATGCACGCGGCACCAGCTTTCTCAGGCTGGGTTTCTGGGATGTTTTGATTGTGGGGCCCGGTATTCATGACACGTATGGAATTAAGGGAGCACTAGATCGCAACTGGATGAACGAATCGCGCGATTGGCATTATCGATCAGGACCGTCATTTCAATAACGTGCCCTTCTGCATCTTCGAAAGGAGCAATGAATTCGATCTTGGCTCGAACAACAAGGTGATTTGGCAGACGTACTTCCGCGTATTCTTGCTTCCTAAATCTTTCGGCCGCATCGTGGGAGAGAAAGAACCGAGCGCGAAGTTGAGATGCGTCTAACAATCGAATGATCGCCGGCAAATTCCCAGCAATATACTCACCAGGATCTTTGTAAACTTCCACCACCGTCCCACTATGAGGGGCTCGTATGGTTCGTTCGCTTAGCATGATTTTGGCCTTGGCGAGTCTGGCTCGGGATACTTCCTTAGCCTCTTCTTGCGATCGCAGTTTTGCTTCCGCAATATGGAGCTCCAGCTCGTAGCGTTCTAGTTCTTTGGGTGAACCCTTGCCCGTTTCAACCAGTTTGGCCATCTCTTCGACCCGCCGACGATTGAACTCCACTTCGCGTCTCGCAGTTTCAAGAACCCCTAATGAAGCCGCATCGAGTTCGGCTTCGCGAAGCTGTACGCTTTGTTGATCGTTGTCGAGACGACCTATAGGCGTGCCTGTTTCAACATAGTCCCCTTGTTTGACAAACACTTCTCGAACAATCCCGACTTCAGCCGTTGCGACTTCCGTGAGGTGGATTGGCTCGAGAATGCCCACTTTATCTGCGGCTGCAGCAGATCGATTGATTACCGATTGTGCAAATAAACCTTGGGCTTGGAGGCCCAAAGCTTGAATGACCGCGAACATCGCTAGTATTTTGAGTAATGAGTGCATTGGTAAAGGTTCCAGTAGTGAATCCAGTGTAAAGTCGGTCAACCTTGGGCTCGCCGAAAAATTTCACGTCTAAGGATTGCTCTGAAAAGCCGTACAGAGTCCGCAAAACTTAAAGTTTGACTCATTTTGCGAGGTCGATTGTTTCGATTTTGACGGTCGCTCAGGCAAAGATTCGTGCAAAAAGCGAATTTGTCAGGAAGTCGCGTTGATGCTAAGATCTGAGCCCGTCGTGCCCTTGAATGTTCTGTGCTCGTAGATCCCGGTTCGCTTTACGCGAAAATCGATGACAAAGCATATATTTGTTACTGGCGGTGTGGTTAGTTCAATCGGTAAGGGGCTTACCAGCGCATCGATTGGAATGCTGCTCGAAGCACGCGGACTCAAGGTTCGCATGCAGAAACTGGATCCGTATATTAACGTCGATCCCGGAACCATGAGCCCCTACCAGCACGGCGAAGTGTACGTGCTGGACGATGGAAGTGAAACCGATCTGGATTTGGGGCACTACGAACGATTTACCAGTGGCCAGCTGACTCGGGATTCGAATTATACAACCGGCCAGATTTACCTTCGCGTCATCGAAAAAGAACGCCGTGGGCAGTTTTTGGGAAAAACAGTCCAGGTAATTCCTCATATTACCAACGAAATCAAAGAATCGATCCTTCGACTGGCGGACGCCAACACCGATATTGTCATTACGGAAATCGGCGGAACCGTAGGGGATATCGAAAGCTTACCTTTCTTGGAAGCCATTCGTCAGTTTCCTCAAGATGTCGGCCGGGACAATTGCCTGTTTATTCACCTGACCTTGGTTCCCTATCTCAAGGCTGCTGGCGAAATCAAAACGAAACCAACTCAGCATTCCGTCGGTCTCCTTCGACAAATTGGCATTCAGCCCGACATGTTGATTTGCCGTTGCGAGCAAAACATCTCGCGCGATGAACGCGAAAAGATTGCCTTGTTCTGCAACGTTGCTTTGGAGGCGGTGATCGAAGAAAAAGATCAAGAGTTCTCGATCTACGAGGTTCCGCTATCGCTGAAGGACCATAAGCTCGACGAATTTGTCATGAAACGATTCCATCTGACCGGGCAACCACTGAAGTTGGACTCATGGAATGAATTGCTGTTCTCCTTGCGAAATCCTAAACACGAGCTAAGCATTGCGGTCGTTGGAAAGTATGCTGAACACAAAGACGCATACAAGTCGATTTACGAAGCAATCGACCATGCGGGCATCCATCATCATGCACAAATTCGAGTCTCTAGGATTCAGAGCGCCGAGGTGGAAGAAGAAGGGCCCGAACGTTTACTTGCCGGTTACGACGGAATCTTGATCCCAGGCGGATTCGGCGAACGCGGTGTCGAGGGGAAGGTACAAGCCATTCGCTATGCCCGCGAACGCAGTATCCCGTTCTTCGGGATCTGTTTGGGGATGCAATGCGCTGCCATCGAATTTGGCAGGAATGTTGTTGGTCTTGAACGAGCTCACTCCACCGAATTCGATAAAGATACTCCCGCTCCAATTATCTGCTTGCTGGACGAACAACGCCAAGTGACCAACCTGGGTGGTACCATGCGATTGGGGGCCCAACCATGCTCGCTAACGCAAGATTCTGCTGCGCAAATCGCCTACCAGACGAACCAGATCTCCGAAAGGCATCGCCATCGCTATGAATTCAATAATGTGTATCGAAACCAATTCGAAGCGCACGGAATGAGATTCTCTGGCTTAAGCCCGGATGGCGATTTGGTTGAGATTATTGAGCTGCCGTCGCACCCATTCTACCTTGCAGTGCAATTCCATCCGGAGTTCAAGAGCAAGCCCATCAAACCTCATCCTTTGTTTTCTGCATTCGTAGCTGCCGCAATCCAACGGCGGCTTGGGCGAAAGCACCGCAACACCCCATCCGACCAAACCGATCGAACGGAACTTGGGACCGTGTCGAACCCCTAACTCGAACACGACATACCGCGATAGCATGTATCTCGGTGTCCTGCGTCCGACTTTGAAAACCTTATGGTATCTGGAGACGCTATGCAGCCTGAACAGCCAACACCTAAATTCGACGGGTCAACCAACCCATATTCTGTCTCTTCCAATTTGGAAAACGTCTCCGTATTAAGAGACTCTCAAGTCGCAACCACAGGTGATGGCACCGGCGGCTTGATTCCATTCAAGAATCCCAAGGCGCTGATTGCCTATTATCTCGGAATCTTCAGTGGGCTTCCATTGATTGGCCTTCCAATTGGCGTGGCTGCATTTGTCTTGGGGATCATGGGACTGCGCGATCGAGCACGCAACCCCATCATCAAAGGCAGCGTCCATGCAGGCATCGGGATCGGATGCGGTGGTTTTTTCGCCCTGCTATGGACCTTCGTTCTAGTGCTAATGGTGGTGACTTTCTTCGTTCGCTAATGGTTCGAAGAGTCTGCGTCGTTTTAGCCACCTAAGTGCGTGAGCACTTGTAGAACGCCGTTCAAATGAGCCATTCTTGGGCCGTAACGATCGAGAAACTCAGAGAAGACGTAATCGCTCTCCGACAACGCTTCCTTCGAATCTTCCACTTCATTGGCCAGATTTTGAAGAAATTCCGTTTGGACTACCGACAGAGTTTCTAATGCTTGCTTACACGAACGCACCAAATGCGGGTGTGCGTTTCGCCATTGAGTCAATTCGCTTTGGCGTTGTGCATTGGCTTGGTTGTTCGCTTGCAAAACTTGCTTATTCACTTGCAGAAGTTGGTCCAGCAACTGATTCTGACGTTGCTGAGCCTCCAACAACTGACGGGAGACATTGATCAGCGCCGCTCCGACATCCGCAGCGCGAGGTGGTGTGTTGGAGGTTGCTTCAGCGGAAACGTCGATGCTAAAGGTGGGGGAGAATTGAGCTGGGTCGTGTGCCATAGTGTTTGCGCAATCTGTTCCGATTAGGTGCGATTAAAACTGCAGATTCATCTCAGAATTCCTCAAGTTAGGTTCGGCTCATTATAGTCGTCCACAAGGGGGCTCGTCGAGCATTTGATTTGGCAATTGTAAACTTTGCCGAATATGCCGATTGCAGCTATTGCTTCAAATATCGGACCTGCATCGGTGACAGTGATCATTCAGGCTTGGTTTCGTCGAAGCTATTTTGCCACCAGGACGGGCACCTCATGACGCATCGTCCTGTGATGGAATGTCTCGACTCGCTCTCTCAGTTCAAAATCGGTATGCAAGAAAGCACTCGTAAAGTGACGAAAAACATCGGTTTTCTAACCGTCCGACACCACGACATGCATGGCTTTTTCGGAGGCTACTTGATCGTGAACGAACTTGCTCGGCCGCTGGAATTTCACTGCACGTTGCCGATCTTGCCAACACGAGCTCAACAGATTCTTTATGGTAACACGCTGAATGAGTTTGTGTGTGGCGAACAAATTGCCCGAGCGTTAGTCACGAAGGCCAAGACAATCCCTGACGCGTTGCTTGCGGATTCGCTAGCCGTGCTGACCCTGCGGCACATGCATTCTGTTCCGATCGGATTCATCGATACCTTGTTAGCTAGTGATAGCGGCCTGAACCGCCCCACAAGTGGCCGGACCGAGTATCGCAGATTCAAGGCGCTAGGGCATCCTATGGCAGTTCTTCCAGAATACGAATCGGACTGTGGTTTCTTCAGCAACCTTTTTGCTCAAGGGAAACCACCCTTGGATCTGCTGGAACCCTTCGGAAGAATTGAAGAAGCTCTCCAAGAAGCCCATCCCGCAACCAAAGCCGCCTAAATCCAATGTACGATCCGTCATCGCATGATATTCAGCGCCCGGTTATTCATACCAGTTGGTCCTGCGAGCCTTGGCAAATCGATTTCGCTGAATGCAGGTTGTCCTTCGGAGACGACGATGGCGTACAAGCGAATGTCCAGCTGAATCCGGAGTTTAGCCATTACAAACTAGACTCTTTATGGCAAGCACCTCGAGTTCTTCCGATCCAGCTGAGTCAAACCTTACCGAAAACCATCGGCTTCACTTTTCCCGAATCGCCGCAATGGGTTCCGCCAGCGCCTGCAAAAGAGTCGGTTCCACCATCGACTTCAAAGCCACCTTCGAAGGATCCGTTCACGGTAACGCCATCGGATGAGGACACGGACGAAGGTCAAGTTTCCAAGCCACGTATCACGCGCATTCGTCCGCCTGGCGATTTGGTACGATTGGAGGATAGACTGTACTATGTCTTGCAGCCTCCCCTTGAAACGCTTGTTCAGTCGGCAAAGCTGACGTTTCCGTTTCAGCCCTTTCCCTACCAGATGGAAGGGATAGCCTTCCTGTTTCCAAGATCAGCTGCAATTCTTGCGGACGAGATGGGGCTAGGGAAAACCATGCAAGCCATCACTTCGATTCGCATGCTGCTGCTATCGGGCGAGCTGCAAAACGTTTTGCTGGTATGCCCCAAGCCCTTGGTGACCAACTGGATGCGTGAATTTAGGCAATGGGCGCCCGAGATCCCGCTTGCCATCATTGAAGGGGACTCGGCGAAACGCAATTGGATATGGACCAACCCCCAAGCTCCCGTCAAAATTGCGAACTACGAACTGATGATGCGCGATCACGAGATCTTGCATGAACAAGGGCTTCATTTCGACCTTGTTGTTTTAGATGAAGCGCAGAGAATCAAAAATCGCAACAGCTCTACCAGCGAGATCATTCGCTCGATTCCTCGTTCGCGTTCATGGGCGCTGACGGGTACGCCCATTGAGAATTCGGTCGAGGATCTCGTTAGTATTTTCGAATTTCTCTCGCCGGGTTATCTCAGGGATGATATGCATCTGAAGTCACTTGGCAAAGCCACGCGAGACTACATTCTTCGGCGGACCAAAGATAAAGTTTTAACCGACATGCCGCCAAAGCTCTTTCGGCCGGCCGAACTGGAACTGACGGGCGACCAACGCGCAAGCTACAAGAGTGCCGAAGAGGGTGGCATTATCCAGCTTTCCGAGATGGCTGAATCAGTAACCATCCATCATGTGTTTGAACTTGTTTTGCGATTGAAACAAATCTGCAACTTTGACCCCGTAACGGGGGCAAGCGCCAAGCTAGAACGCCTAGAGGCAGATCTGGAAGAAGTGGCCGCTAGCGGTCAGAAGGCAATTATTTTTAGTCAATGGGTAGAGACTTTAGATGTCTTGAATGAAAGATTAGCGAAGTACCATCCCTTGCAGTACCATGGCCGGATACCTTCGAACAAGCGCGATGGTGTTATCGATCAGTTCAAAAACAATCCTAAAAACAAAGTGATCTTGATGAGCTATGGCGCGGGCGCTGTTGGACTGAATCTGCAATTCTGCCATTACGTTTTCTTGTTCGATCGATGGTGGAACCCAGCTGTCGAAGATCAAGCGATCAATCGCGCACATCGACTCGGGGTCAAGCAACCGGTGACCGTAACTCGGATGATGTCACTTGAGACGATCGAGCAACGGATTCATGATGTCTTAGAACAAAAGCGGGATCTGTTCAACACCTTGTTTGCTGAAACGGGCACCCCTCAGAATCTTGGACTCAATCAAAAAGAAATCTTTGGGTTGTTTGGACTGAATGTCCCAAAGTATCAGGCAAAAGCCGCCTAGCTGGAAAGCAAGTTGTGGCCCGCGTATTGTTTGTCGCCGCAATGCGTTTTCTAGGCAAATCGAACTCGCTCACTTTGACGCGAAGGACACAACAAGCCTGCCCATTTTCAGTTGCTCAAAAAGTTGCGCCTGAGATACGTTCATAGGCTTCGATGTAGCGCTGACGAGTTTTTGAAACGATCTCATCGGGAAGAATGGGCGGAGGACTGTTTTTGTCCCAAGCTGTTGTCGAGAGATACTCGCGAACAAATTGTTTGTCATAAGATGCTTGAGCACGGCCTGGTTGCCAATCGTCGGCTGGCCAGAATCGCGAGCTATCCGGTGTTAAGACTTCGTCAATCAAGATCACTTTATCTTCCCACATGCCCCATTCCAATTTCGTGTCGGCGATGATCACGCCGCGCTTGGCTGCAAGCTCGACGCCGCGATGGTAAACAGAGAGCGTCTTTTGCATCAGTTCGTTGGCGAGCGATGTTCCAATCGCTTGGCTCATGATTTCAAACGAGACGTTCTCATCGTGCCCCGATTCAGCTTTCGTAGCAGGCGTGAAGATAGGTTCCGGCAGGCGATCGCATTGGGACATGCCCTTCGGAAGCTCGATCCCGCAAACTCGGCCTGTGGCTTGGTAGTCTTTCCAGCCGCTGCCCTCCAAGTAACCGCGCACCACGCATTCGAATGGAATCACCTGCGCTTTGCGAACCACCATGCTTCGCCCTACCAGATCCCCTTCGGGGTCAAGCGGCCGGACAGCGTCAGGCACTTCGGCGCTGATGAGATGGTTTTCGATTCCAAGAGCTTGAAACCAGAATAAGCTAAGTTGCGTAAGCACTCGGCCTTTGTCCGGGATTCCGTTAGGCATGACCCAATCAAACGCGCTAATGCGATCGGTGCTTACGATGAACAGAGTATCCCCAAGGTCATAAACATCGCGAACTTTGCCTTGCCGGCGCGGGAACGGGAGATTGGTTTCTAGCAGAGGCCGGCTTGTCATTTCACTTCTTCGGCAGTCATTTTAAATACAGCAAAGTGGCCGCCATCGGGATATTGAAACGAATCAGGATCGATTTCAAACTTGCCCTTTACGGTCACCACGCGCGTTGCAAAGGTAGCCGTTTTGCCAGGGGCCATCTCCACGATCACGCAATCGTACAGAGCGGCTCCGGGGCCAAAGCAGCATTCTTGATTGTCGCGAACTAGAACAAATTGCTTGATGCCTGATTGCTGAAAAACCGACGTCGGAAGAATAAAACCTCGAAGCTTCAGAGTTCGCTTGGAGAGCTCTTTGATATCGGGGGTAATCATTTCGGGAAGAAAGGCACCATCCTTTTCGATGTCAAACTTTAAGTCATCAAAGGTGATGTCCCCTTGCTTCCGTGCCGCTTCGCGTTTCTTGCGTTCTTCCGCAAGCTGCCGCTCGGTCTTGGGTGGCGCTGACGGATCGGTGGGAAGCGTACGATCCATGCGTGACTGAGGAGCCGATTTACTCTTAGCGGCAGGTTCGGTTGCGGCAGGTTCGGTGGCTGGGTCGGGAGGCGTATCGTGCTTGGCAAGGACCAAAGCAATGGGCGTGGAGACGCTTACAAGCGAAAAGACGCAGAAAAGTGCATACCGGGAAATTCGTTGCATGACTTTGGCCTTGGGTGTTCTTGAGAACCATGACTGCGAAACGCGTGGCTCCATCCTACCTGTTTCCCGCTCCCTATTCTAGAGAGAACCGAATTCGATAGGGAATCGCAGCGAAATGAACTTTGGAATCAGGGCTGTTTTGGACCGTCGTTCACCAGTTTGATGCCAAGTTCCTTCAATTGACGCGGTGAGACTTCGGAGGGTGCCCCCATCATTAGGTCTTCGGCTTTTTGGTTCATCGGGAACAAAATGACTTCCCGGATGTTAGGTTCGTCTGCCAGGAGCATGACAATCCGGTCGACCCCAGGTGCAGATCCACCGTGCGGTGGAGCTCCGAACTTGAATGCATTGATCATGCCGCTAAACTGCTCGTCCACCACACTTCGATCGTAGCCGGCCAGTTCGAAGGCCTTGTACATGATCTCGGGTTTGTGGTTTCGAATGGCTCCGGAGGAAAGCTCGATACCGTTGCAGACGATATCATACTGGTAGGCCAAGATATCCAGTGGATTCATCGTGTTCAGAGCCTCCATTTCCCCTTGCGGCATGGAGAACGGATTGTGGCTGAAGATGACCTTCTTTTCCAATTCATCGTATTCGTACATGGGGAAGTCGACGATCCAGCAAAACTTGAAGGTATCCTTTTCGATCAAATCCAGTTCTTGACCGACCCGGGTTCTGGCGAGACCAGCGAGCTTCGCGACCGTGCTGGCTGGTCCGCATGCGAAGAACACACCGTCATCCGGGCCTAGCTTCATTTGTTGTACCAATAGGGCAACGCGTTCGGGTCCTAAGTTCTTGGCTACACCACCGCCCCCTTCGCCACCTTTGAAATTGATGTACCCTAGGCCAGCATAGCCTTCGTCTTTGGCCCATTGGTTGGTCCCGTCGAAGAAACTTCGGGCACGCGTGCCAGCACCTGGGGCTGGAATGGCCCGCACGACGGCTCCCTCTTCAATGGCTTTCGCGAAGACGCCGAACCCGCCACCTCGGAAGACTTCGGTGACATCTGCGATCTCAAGGGGGTTTCGCAAGTCGGGCTTGTCGCTGCCGTACTTCAGCATGGATTCCTTGTAGGCAATGCGGGGGAACGGTGGTGGCGTGACCGCTTTCTTGCCGGAAAATTCTTCGAACACACCGTGCAAAACGGGCTCAATGGCCGCAAAAACGTCTTCTTGCGTCACAAAGCTCATTTCAAAATCCAGCTGATAGAATTCGCCGGGAGATCGATCGGCTCGAGCATCTTCATCACGAAAACACGGAGCGATTTGGAAGTAGCGATCAAAGCCCGCCACCATCAGCAATTGCTTGAACATTTGGGGCGCTTGCGGCAACGCATAGAATTTGCCGTGATGAATTCGGGACGGAACCAGAAAGTCGCGTGCTCCTTCCGGGCTGGATGCAGTCAAAATCGGGGTTTGAAATTCCGTAAAGCCCTGGTCGATCATACGTCGACGGAGGCTGGCAATGACTTTGCTACGAAGAACAATGTTCGCGTGAAGCTTTTCGCGTCGCAGATCCAGAAAGCGGTTACGAAGCCGGATTTCTTCGGGATACTCTGCGTTTCCGAATACCGGCAGCGGCAAATCTGCGGCCTCGGAAAGCAATTCGATCGAGGTGGCACGCACTTCGATTTCGCCGGTTGGCAGGTTTTCGTTGAAAGCCTCGGCACCGCGCGAGGTGACTCGACCATCCACCATGATGACCGATTCGCTTCGGACGCTTTCCGCAAGGGTAAAAGCCTGGCTGTCGCGTTCGACCACAATTTGGGAAATGCCGTAGTGATCTCGCAAATCGATGAACAGCAAGTTCCCGAAGTCGCGTTTGCGATAAACCCAGCCAGATAGCCGTACGGTTTGGCCAACATTCTCTTTACGAAGCTGCGAGCAATGATGAGAGCGATATGCGTGCATTAATTTATCGAATAAAAAGAGCGATTGGGATCGATGTCAACGTTTTCTTAGCTCAGCAACTTATCGACAAGGCTATTGTTTCTCAACCCCAACGTGAGGAGAAGACAGCCTTATGACAGTCACATGACAGTCACAGAGTTGGACAGGTTAGGGCTTGTACCCTATGATTCGACCCGATTCCATCCATGCAAACCCATGATCTTGTCGCCATGATCCTTCTCATTGATAACTACGATTCCTTTACGTACAACCTCGTTCAGCGGCTTGGCGAGATCGACGGTACTTTGGACGTGAAGACGGTTCGCAATGACGAGTTGTCGATCCAACAAATCCGGGACATGCGGCCCGATCGAATTTTGCTATCTCCAGGCCCTTGCACCCCCAATGAGGCTGGAATTTGTGTTCCAGTGATTGAGCAGCTGCATGGAGAGTTTCCGATTTTGGGTGTATGTCTTGGTCACCAATCGATAGGGCAGGCGTTTGGAGGCAAGATTGTCCGGGCGCCTGAGTTGATGCACGGAAAGACCGACCAAATTTCGCATGACAATCGGGGGATGTTTGCTGGGCTTGCGAATCCTTTTGTTGCAACCCGGTACCATTCCCTGGTGATTTTGCCAGAAAGCCTACCCAAGTGCTTGGAGGTCTCGGCTTGGGTTCACGATTCGAACGGAAATCGGATTATCATGGGGGTTCGCCATCGTGAGTACGCGGTGGAAGGTTGGCAGTTCCACCCCGAGAGTTTCTTGACCGAGCCAGGTCCTGAATTGCTCCGTCGATTCTTGTCCTGGTCCCATTCCACTTAATACGTTTTAGTACGTTCTACAGCATGCTTTGCGTCACGATTGCCCGCACCCGTCATAAACATATGCTCTCCGAACACGCCCAGCTGGCGGAGCTGGGAGCCAAGCTGGTTGAGCTCCGTTTGGACTACATTGGCCGTAGCATTGACCTAGCGAGATTGCTGAAGAATCGGCCGACACCGGTAGTTGTAACGTGCCGGCGCAAGGAGGATGGCGGTCGCTGGGACCGGACGGAAGACGAGCGACGGATGCTGTTGCGATCAGCGATCGCGATGGGGGTAGAGTATGTGGATTTGGAGGAGGATACGGCCAAAGCAATTCCGCGTTATGGAAAGACCAAGCGTATCGTCAGCATGCACAATTTCGAGGGGACACCTCAGAATTTGCAGTCGATTCATGCTGACTTAACCAAGTGCGATGCAGATATTGTGAAGATTGCAGCCTTGGCGAATTCGTTCGTTGATACCGCTCGCATGATGGATCTGATGAAGTCGGCTTCGATGCCAACTATCGGCATTAGCATGGGAGAATACGGAACACCAACGCGTATCTTGGCCTTGCGATACGGGGCACCGCTGACATTTTGCGTCTTTGATTCGGAACGCAAAGTTGCACCTGGGCAATTGAGTTTCGATCAGATGAAAAATGTCTATCGCGCCGAGACGATTACGCCGGATACGAAGTTGTTTGGCGTGGTAGCGGATCCCGTGGCTCACTCCTACAGTCCGCTGATTCATAATGCGTCGTTTCATGCAAATCAGCTGGATTATCGCTACGTGCCGTTCCGGGTTTCGCCCGAAGATTTGGGCTATTTTTTGAAATGGTGCCAACAAGAAAAGATCGGTGGGCTGAGCGTGACCATACCCCACAAGCAGACGATTTTGCCCATGCTGACTCAAGCCGAAACAGCAGCCCAGGAGATTGGAGCATGCAATACGGTGGTGTTTTCCGGTGAGGAATTGCTGGGATACAACACGGATTACCGAGCGTCCATGGATTGCTTGACGGAAGCCATGACAAGGCTTTCCACAGCCGAAAAACCGTTCGAAAAGACGAGTGCCTTAATCTTGGGAAGCGGTGGGGTTTCGCGCGCGATCGGGTATGGTTTGATGCAACGCGGGGCGCTGGTCAGCATCACCAGCCGAAACAAGGAGTCGTCGGAAACGCTGGCTAGGTCGATTGGTGGAAAAGCGATCCCGTGGGAGCAACGTCACTCGGTGCAAGCTCGCATCGTCGTCAACGGAACTCCGGTTGGGATGTTTCCGGAAATGGACGAAACTCCGTTCCAGACCAAAGGTTTACTTGGTTCCCCTTTGGTTTTCGACACCATTTACAACCCGGAGCAGACGCTGTTCATCAAAGGAGCCAAAGCTGCACAGTGTCCAGTCATTACGGGATTGCAAATGTTTGTTCGCCAGGCAGCGTACCAGTACCGGCTTTTTACAGGGCTCGAGCCACCTATCGATGTCATGGTCAAGACATTGAAAAAGGCGATTTCGCCCGTCAATTACAAAGATGTTGAAGATGAGGATGAGGATGATCCGGAGTCCGGCGAGGATTAGCCTGGATTGTTCGTACTGAGCCGTGGGCGCTAGCCGCGATACGATTTCCCTGCAAAACATAGGTGTCGCGGCTAGCGCCCGCGGCTCAAGTTGCCTCCAAAGAATAAGCCTGGCCAGCCTGGGAGTTCCGAGGGGCCAGTCCGTTAAGTAGGATTTTGGCATGGAGAATCCCTCAATGAATCCACTGGCCGGTTCCTTTTTACGTCGCCGCGGGAGAAGACTATGGAAACGGATGGAAGAAGGCTGGTTCCGGTTTAGGCTTTCCCGACCCTACCCAAAGCGTCAGCCGAACGAACCGTTGGGGGCCTATGGTGAACGGCTCGCTGCTGTTTACCTGCAACGGCAAGGCTACCTGATCCTCGAAAGATCGTATCGCATCAAGTCAGGTGAAATTGATTTGATCGCGGTCTGGAAGCGAAAAGTTGTGGTTTTTGTCGAGGTGAAGACTTGGGCATCTTCTTGGGAAAACGCCGGGGGGCCTAGCGATGCAGTGGACGAAAAAAAACAAGAAAAAATAACGCGTGTGGCTCTTGCTTACATGAAACGCCATCAACTGCTCGAATCATCAGGCCGAGCCGATGTGATAGCTGTTTTTGCAAGTGTCCAACCTGGCATGCAACCCGAGTTCCGACATTTTGTGAGTGCTTTCGAGGCGATTGGGCAGTTTCAAATGTTCTCCTAAGGGAACTTGAGTTGCCCTGTTTCCGATGGCCGAGTGAGTACTTTTCGGAGGCTACGAAGCTCATGACGGGGGCGGGTAAAGCCGCATTACCGCTGGTTCCGGGCGTGCAAAAAGCTCAAAATTGTATTGAAATTCACATTTTCCGCATTAAAACTTGGAGGAGGTGCGTTAATATTCGAAGAGCGGTTTAGCGTCCGATCTGGATCGTTTTCCAATAAATTGTTTTGTTTCTTATCTTATTTTCTTTCTCAGAGGTTTCCAATATGGGACGTTTTTTGAGTCGACATCGTAGCCAGCGCGGGTTTACGTTGGTTGAGTTGCTGGTCGTTATCGCGATCATCGGTATCTTGGTGGGTTTGTTGCTTCCTGCTGTTCAGGCTGCTCGCGAAGCGGCTCGAAGGATGCAATGCAGCAACAATCTAAAGCAGTTGGGGCTAGCCTGCCTCAATTTCGAAAGCGCCTACAAGCGACTACCGCCTGGCACACTGACAGCGGGTCCCATTGGTGGCTTGTATCCCCCACAGGTGCCAACTCAATTCAATTCGCACTCCGGAATCGGTCACCTAGCTCACTTGTTCCCATACATCGAGCAAACGACTCTCTACAATAACTATCAAAACGCGAACAATCTTGATCCTGACACCAATGGAGTTGGGGCTGTCACGGGTTCGCCCCAGCAGTTATTGAATCGCTATTGGTTCTTCACCGACAGTTGGCTAAGTGCCCAGTATCGATTACCGGCCCTGCTGTGCCCTAGTGATCAAGCGGAAACGGCAATCATCAGTTCGATTTCTACGACTCAGTTCGTGGCACCGTCGGTCTCAGCCCTCCCTGAGGGAAGCGCCGAGTATGTAAATCCGACGAGCGCGTCATTTCACGTGTCTATTGGAAAAACCAATTACCTTGGGAACGGTGGCCGAAACGGCAAGACAGGCTCGAATGCTGTTTCGAACGTGTTGCCTGATACCACATTGGGCCTCGGATGCGACGTATTGACAGGTCCGTTTTTTGTGCGAAGCAAGACTCGCATGGCGGGCTTTCAAGACGGAACCAGCAACACACTTCTGTTCGGGGAAGTAACCGGTTGGTTTACTCAGCCTGCTCGTCGAGCCGGCCGTCAAGCGTCTTTCTGGTTCCTCTCAAACGGCCCGATGTACACTAAGTTCATGATTCCAGAACCAGCGATCAACGTGAACGATCCTCAAGAGGGCTGGCGAAATGCAGTTCAGTTGCCAGGACCGATTCGGTTCAGTAGCATGCACACCGGCGTCATCAACATGGCAAACGCAGATGGATCGGTTCGGTCTATGTCGGTTGCGATGGAAGGTGCCAATTGGCTACGCTTGAGCGGAATGGCGGATGGACTGATTGCGAACGTAGAAGAATAAAGGACTTTGAAAATGAAGAAAATGATTTGTGTTCTGTTGTTTCTGTGTGCATCCCCCTTCTTCGTGGGATGCAGCAGTTCGAACGAAGCCCAACCTGCAGCGAACATCGTCCAAGAAAGACCTGCTGGCTACGAGAAGGGGCCTGACGGAAAAATGAAGGCTTCCAGTGGGATGGCACCAGCCCCTGCGAAGCCGTAGCCAACAGAATGTTGATCCCGTTTTTTGCGAGGTCACTAGACAGTGTCTAGTGACCTTTTTTCATGAAATGGACGTATGTTTCGGTGTGCTAGGAGGGGGGAATCCGAACCAACGCGCTCGCTGTCCCAGATCATTTGTTGCCTGCTTACCAGGCAGTTTTTTGACAGATCTTCCGGCCGGTCGACGTTGTTTTCACGAGAAACAATCGGAATCCTCTTGTTTTTCTGAGGTCGGTCCGACGCGCCCGAAATCTAGCGAGCGCTGGTCGTAAAGCAGGCATGCTTTAAATCTTGCAAAGAAAAAGATGTTTTTTTTCTTAATTTTGGGCTCTTCATTCGATGTGCTCGCGTTATTATAGCATGGCTAGGCGTCACCTCTCCAACGTGTAGCACTCAACAAATTTCGTTTTTTTCGTTGGCTTTTTTTGAGGGTTGTTCAATGGAACGTTTTCTAGGAAAGAGACCAGGCCGTCGCGGTTTTACGCTGGTTGAGCTTTTGGTCGTTATTGCAATTATCGGTATCTTGGTTGGTTTGTTACTTCCAGCAGTGCAAGCAGCTCGTGAAGCAGCTCGTCGTATGCAATGCTCGAACAACCTGAAGCAGCTTGGTTTGGCTGCTTTGAACTTTGAGTCGGCTTACAAGCGATTTCCTCCCGGATATCTTGGGAACAATCGTATCGGAACAGCAGGTTTGCCGCAGCAAGACTGGAATACCAATTCGGGCGTTAGCCACTTGGTGTATCTGATGCCGTTCATGGAGCAAACTGCAATTTACGATCCGTTTGCTACCAATTTGGACTTGAACCCAGACATCGATGGCGTTGGTGTTCCAACCGCCAATGCAGTTCGCTATCAAATTTGGTGGACTCAAGATCCTGTGTGGTTTGCTGCTCAGTATCGCATTGGTTCTTTGTTGTGCCCAACCGACGATGCGTATTCGGGAACCCGTCACACCACGATCGGAATTCATAGCTGGGCAGCCAGCGGTGTAGCAGCGGCACCTGCTACTTCCCACTGGATCGAAGGCACTCCGAATGCTGACTGGCACCGTACTATCGGCAAGACCAATTACCTTGGTGTTGCTGGACGACGTGGACGAGCGGGAACGACTTTCATCACTCCAGCAACCGATCCAGTTCCAGGCGTAACGTTCGATACTCTTCAAGGTATCTTCACTCAGCGAAGCAAGACCAAGATCGCTCAGATCTCGGACGGAACAACGAACACCTTGATGTTCTCGGAAGTTACTGGCGAGTGGGATCAACCTTGCCGTCCTTCCGGACGACATACGTCATTCTCCTACGCATCAACGGGTGGTATGATCACCCACTGGATGCAGTCGGTTCCAACATCGGCAACTCCTTGGCAAACAAGCGTGAATTGCAAGGCACCATTCAAGTTTTCGAGCATGCATGCTGGTGGTGTGATCAATGCCACTTTGGGTGATGGATCGGTTCGAAGCATGTCGACAACAATGGAATACCGTCTATGGCTTTTGATGGGCAGTATGGCAGATGGTATTGTTACTAACATTCCTGAGTAAGGTTGAAGGGTTTTTGGTATGCGTAATTTGATTGGTTTGCTACTTCTTGTTCCTTGTTTCGTTGTGTCTAACGGGTGTTCCGCGGATACGAAGACGACAAAGCCAGAAGTGATTCCCCCAAGTCCCGCTTCTTCACCTGTCACAAATCCTGATGGCAAGGCGAAGTCAGGTTCTTCAGCATCTGCTGGTGAAACTTCCTGATTTGCTAGGGTTGGTTGAATTAAAAAAGGGCATCCAGATTGGATGCCCTTTTGTTTTTCTATTGCTGTATATTAAGATTGGTGATGTAGGTGACTGGCATCGCAGGGCATGGCCAGATCATGCACAACCATCTACTTGGGCTGCAAGCAACCAACATCACTCGAGCAAGAGCCGTTAGTTAAGTAGGCTCTGTTTTACAGTGCCTTTCTTTCCATTTTGATGATCCTTTGTTTTATTTCCTGAGGGGTGTGATTTTGGCTGATTCGACTTCGAACAATGTGGTAGCGAAACCAATGGTTTCAAAGAAGTTTCTTTTGGGAGTATTGGCTTTTGCAGTCGTCGCATTTTCGGCCATTTTAGGTTCGATTTTCCTGAAAGAGTCGTTAGATCAAGCAGCCGCCTCCAAGCAGTCTATGCCAACCGGCGTTGCAAACGGTCCAAAACCAGGAATGCCAGGACTCAGCGCCGCTCCCGCCGGCCCTGCCGAAGAACCTAGTGAAGAGAAGGCCACTGAAGAGAAGCCCACTGAAGAGAAGCCCACTGAAGAGAAGCCCACTGAAGAGAAGCCCACTGAAGAGAAGCCCACTGAAGAGAAGCCTGACGAAGAAGGGAAAACCGAAGAGAAGCCATAAGTAAGTTAATCTTCTGCTGCTTCCACTTGTGTCCAAGGTCATCGGCTCGAGCTAATCCCGGCAATTCCGGCGACCAGGCCGAGCCTGTGCATGCAAGCAGATTCTGTTTAAGGATTTGGCCGCCGAGCTTTCGACTTACATCGTATTTCAAGAACGCTACAATGATGTGTTCGTGGTATTGCTTGGTAGCGGCCCGATAAAGTGGGCGACTCGTTCGGTTCTTGATTTATGAATATGCGCTCGATGGACGCAAATGGCACGTCAGAAAAGTTGCTCATGAGCAAAGGTGCTACAACCGACCACTTGTTGAGCGAGCGTGTGCTGGTAATTGATTTTGGGTCGCAATATGCACAGCTCATTGCCCGTCGCATTCGAGAACAGAATGTGTATTGCGAGATTATCCGGCATGATGTGTCGGTGGATGTGATCGCGTCTCGGAAGCCTATGGCGATTGTGCTTTCTGGCGGTCCTTCCAGCGTCTATGAAGAGAACGCGCCCAAATGCGATCCGAGAATTTTCTCGATGGGAATTCCGATTCTTGGGATTTGCTATGGGATGCAACTGGCGACACAGGCATTAGGTGGGGCTGTTGAGAGTTGTCCTTCGCGTGAGTTTGGTCGTTCCCGCTTGCAAATTGGTTCCATGGAGAAATTGTTTGCGGGCTTCCCGCACGAGATCGACGTATGGATGAGTCATGGCGACCAAGTACGATCGTTGCCGGAGGGCTTTGAGCTTCTAGCGTCCACCAGCACCTGTCCTTTTGCTGCGGTGAAGCATAGTTCGAAAGCCATTTACGGATTGCAGTTCCATCCCGAGGTCTCCCATACTTCTTTGGGTGGGACGCTCATTCATAACTTCTTGTACAATATTGCTGGCTGTGAGGGCCGATGGCACTTGAGCGATTTTGCCAATCGATCGATCGAGCAGATTCGCCAAGCGGTTGGCACAGACCGAGTGATTTGTGGATTATCGGGCGGGGTGGATTCGTCGGTGACGGCGGCGCTCCTCTATAAAGCGATTGGTCCGCAGCTGACTTGTATTTTGATTGACAATGGTCTTTTGCGCAAAGACGAACAGGCTGGGGTGATTTCGGAATTTACCAATCACTTCAAGGCCGACTTACGTGTCGTAAATGCGAGCGATCGGTTTTTGGAAACGCTGGCCGGGATCTCCGATCCGCAGGAAAAGCGTCGTCGAATTGGTCATGCATTTATCGAATGTTTCAAAGAAGAAGCGGTAAAGATCAACGGAGCCAAGTATTTGGCTCAGGGAACCCTTTATCCTGATGTGATTGAAAGTGGTGCGGCGCCAGACGGGCCAGCGGCCACGATCAAATTGCATCATAATGTGGGCGGGTTGCCCGAGCAGCTTGGTTTCGAGTTGATCGAACCGTTGCGAGATTTGTTCAAGGACGAAGTTCGGAAACTAGGCGTTGAGCTTGGGCTGCCAGAGCATTTGGTTTGGCGGCATCCCTTCCCTGGTCCAGGGTTGGCGGTACGTTGTCTCGGGGACATTACGAAGGAGAAACTCGATGTGTTACGTGAAGCGGACGAAATTGTCGTTAACGAAATCAAAAACGCGAACCTCTATCGTCAAACGTCACAAGCGTTCGCGGTGTTGCTCGAATCGCAAAGCGTTGGCGTTATGGGTGACGCGCGGACGTACGAAAAAGCAGTTGCCGTACGGTGCGTAAACACCGATGACTTTATGACGGCCGACTGGAGCCATCTGCCGTATGATTTGCTAGCCCGTATTTCAACTCGCATTATCAATGAGGTGCGAGGGGTCAATCGGGTCTGTTACGACATCAGCTCGAAACCACCTGCCACTATCGAATGGGAATAAACGTTCGCGATGAATCGATCGTACATCTATCAGATTGAAGACCTGACCAAGCGTCACGGGCAGAAGGAAGTTCTCAAGAACATTTGGCTTTCCTTTTACCCTGGTGCGAAAATTGGCGTTCTTGGGTCCAACGGGGCGGGAAAAAGCACGCTCCTTCGTATTATGGCAGGGACCGATAAAAATTTCGACGGAACGGCTCGATTGAGCAATGGCTTCGTTGCCGGATATCTATCGCAAGAGCCGCAATTGAATGTCGAAAAGGATGTTCAAGGCAATGTGGAAGAGGCGGTTGCTCCAAGGCGAGCAGTTCTGGATCGTTTCAATGAGATTTCCAACTTGCTTGGTGAAGTCACCGATGATAAGCAGATGGAAAAGCTTTGCGATGAGATGGCGAGATTGCAAGATGTGATCGACGCGCAGAATCTTTGGGAACTGGACCGTCAGATCGAGCAGTCGATGGCGGTGATGAACTTGCCACCAGGGGATGCGGACGTTACCAAGCTTTCTGGGGGCGAACGTCGACGGGTTGCGCTTTGCAAATTGCTGATACAGCAACCAGACTTACTTCTATTAGATGAACCTACTAACCACTTGGATGCCGAAGCGGTGAACTGGCTGGAACAGCATTTGGCCAAGTACCCCGGGACGGTGGTCGCGGTCACGCACGATCGTTATTTCTTAGATAATGTAGCGCAGTGGATTTTGGAATTGGATCGCGGTGCGGGGTATCCTTTCGAAGGAAACTACACGAATTGGCTAGAGCAGAAGCAGAAGCGGTTATTGATCGAACAACGATCGTCCGCAGCCAAGCAAAAGATTCTCGAGAAGGAATTGGAATGGATTCGAATGTCGCCTCGCGCGCGGCAAAGTAAGAGTAAAGCTCGGATCACCGCTTACGAACAACTAGCAGCAGAGCAGTTTGAAGAGAAGCCAGACGAACTGGAAATTCAGATTCCGCCAGGAAAGCACTTAGGCGAAGTGGTTGTTCAAGCGGAGGGGCTTACCAAGTCGTACAACGATCGGGTATTGATCGATAACCTAACGTTCCGGTTGCCAGCGGGTGGAATTGTGGGTGTGATTGGTCCTAATGGTGCGGGAAAAACAACGCTGTTTCGCATGATCACTGGTCAAGACACTCCGGATTCGGGCACACTTCGTGTTGGGGACACGGTTGAGCTCGGGTATGTCGATCAATCTCGCGATTCGTTAACCGCAACCAACACGCTTTATCAAGAAATTTCAGGGGGATTGGATTTCTTGGAGGCGGGAGGCAAACGCATGAATTCGCGAGCCTACGTTTCGAAGTTTAATTTCAAGGGAACCGACCAAGAGAAAAAGGTCGGCGATCTGTCTGGCGGTGAGCGTAACCGAGTTCACCTAGCGAAGCTTTTGCGAAAGGGCTGCAATGTTCTGCTGCTCGACGAACCCACCAACGATCTCGACGTGGACACGTTGCGTGCGTTGGAAGAAGCCATCATGAGCTTTGTTGGTTGCGTGGTAGTGATTACGCACGATCGATGGTTCTTGGATCGTATCGCAACCCACATTCTGGCGTTTGAGGGGGACGGTTATGTTCATTGGTGCGAAGGGAACTTTGCAACCTACGAACAACAGCGGCGGGAACGACTTGGAATTCAAGACGACCAGCCTCAGCGGTTCCGTTACAAGAAGTTAGCAACTTAGATTGTTTTTCCAGGTTTCACCCTCGTAGAATTGCTGCCGACGTTCATGGAGAAAACTAGAGTTGCCATCGTTGGCATGGGAACGGTCGGCACCGGTGTTGCTCGATTGCTCCTGGATCATGGAGACCGATTGGCCCGCCATGCGGGTCGCGTGCTTTGGTTGGAGAAGGCCACCGTTCGCGATTTGAGCAAGGTCAGAAACATTTGTCTTCCGGACGGGATTCTGACGGGCGACTTGCAAACGATTCTAACCAATCCAGAAATTGAAGTGGTGGCCATGTTGGTTGGGGGGCTGGAGCCCGCTCGAACCTATATGTTGCAGTTGCTTGAAGCTGGTAAAGACGTGGTTACCGCAAACAAGGCCGTGCTTGCTGAGCATGGCGAAGAGTTATTTGATCGGGCCAGAGCCTTGGGGCGAACAATTGCCTTTGAAGCCAGCGTGGGTGGTGGGATTCCCATTATCGCAAACATTAGCCAGTGTTTTTCGGCGAATCAAATTTTGTCACTGCGAGGAATTCTCAATGGGACTAGCAACTACATTGTTTCTCAGATGGACGAGCAAGGTGCTGATTATTCGGTTGCTCTGAAACATGCTCAGGAATTGGGTTATGCGGAAGCCGACCCAACCATGGACGTCGATGGAAGCGATGCAGCGCAAAAGCTTGCTATATTGGCTCACTTGGCCTTTGGTGTGCGAGTGAAGTGGCGAGAAATCTACCGTCGTGGGTTAGAAGCGTTTCAGTTAGCCGATTTGAAGTACGCTGCCGAACTGGGGTATCGGATCAAGCTGATTGCAACGGCTCATTTGCAAGAGAATGGCCTTGAGCTTCATGTTTCCCCAACATTAATCCGTCGCGGTAGGCCTTTGGCTGAGGTCCGCGGAGCGTACAACGCCGTGACGGTGGTGGGTGACGCCGTTGGTGATATGTTTTTTCATGGTCAGGGAGCTGGCCAAATGCCGACTGCTTCGGCGGTGGTTGCCGACATGATTGATACCGCAGCAGGTCGAACGGACATTACGTTCCGAAGGCTGGAACTGTGGTCGGATCGTGAATCCAAGATTGGTTTGTTGCCTTACGAACAGACACTCAGCCGATATTACATGAGATTTTTCGTGGCGGACGAACCCGGTGTGTTATCGCAAATTACCGGTATCCTGGGCAAGCATGGTATTTCTATCGCCTCGATCATCCAGCATGAACCGACCAGCCAGCTTCAGCCAAGGCAAGTACCACTGGTGATCATGACGCATGAGGCCAATGAAAAGGCTGCTTCCTTAGCGAACGAAGAAATTCGCGAGCTGGAAAGCGTCAGCCAAGAATCGGTGAAGCTGCACGTGATGGAAGCGAGTCGATAGAGACAGAATGATTTTCGTTATGATTCGAGAGGGCAAGCGACGATGAAGTGGGTCATCATTATTCCAGACGGATGCGCGGACTATCCGGTCGAAGCCCTGGGCGGCAAGACGCCCCTTCAAGCAGCCAACTTGCCATCGATGGATGCCATAGCCCGGCTTGGATGTGTGGGGCAAAGCGACAACGTGCCGCTCCACTTTCCCGCGGGAAGCGAAGTCGCCAACATGTCGTTGCTTGGATACGACCCGAACCAATTTTTTTCAGGACGAGCGCCTATTGAAGCGGCCGCTCAGGGAATTCAGCTGGGGCCCTACGATTTCGCCATTCGATGCAACTTGGTCACAGTCCAAGATCAGATCATGGTCGACTTCACGGCGGATCATATTTCCAGTGCGGAAGCAGCGACCTTGATGAAAGCGGCTCAAGATGCTTTCGGTGGAACTTGTTGGGAATTTGTGCCGGGCGTTAGCTATCGCAATTTACTGATCTACCGCGGAAACGCATCGCAAGGGGCTCCGTTCTCCAGCGACACCAGAACAAGCGCGCCCCATGACTTGACCGACGGAAGCGTTCTTGATGATTTCCCGAAAGGGCCTGGCTGCGATTTGCTGTGTGATTTGATGGCCAAGAGCGAACCGTTGTTTGCCAATCACCCGGTGAACTTGGCTCGAGCCGCGAATGGCAAACGGGTTGCGACCACGTTGTGGTTGTGGGGGTTGGGTCGAACTCCGCAATTGGCTTCGTTTGAATCAAGATTTGGAGCTCGAGGGGTCATGATCACCGCCGTCGATTTGCTTCGGGGTTTGGGAGCTTTGGTGGGTTGGGATCGCTTGGAAGTGGAGGGAGCGACTGGTTACCTAGATACCAATTACGCTGGCAAAGGCTCCGCAGCCATTGAAGCACTGAAGTCCTACGATGTCGTGTGCGTCCATATCGAAGCACCGGATGAAGCGAGCCATGAAGGTCGCGTTGACGAGAAAGTGAAAGCCCTGGAATCGATTGACAAACACATTGTTGGACCGGTGCATGAAGCTCTTCAACAATATGGTGAGTATCGAATTCTTGTCATGCCGGACCATCCGACGCCTGTTTCCACCAAAAAGCACTCGCACGGTTTTGTTCCCTTCGTGACCTGTGGATCCGGGGTCGTAAAGGATGCAAGCGAAACCTATGACGAAATTGCAGCTGCGAATTCCGGGTTTCAGCTTCAGAATGGCTGGGAATTGATTCCAAAATGGATGCAGTCGACCGATCGCTTCGGCAAGTAGCTCGGGAAATAGAATAGATCACACTTACTGTCGCTCCTTACCTATTCCAACTTACCTAGTTCCAACACTCAAGATTTGAAATGCCTTTGATTGTCCAAAAATTTGGTGGCACAAGTGTTGCTACTCCAGAAAAAATCCAAGCGGCGGCTCGCAAAGCTATTCGCGCGCAACAGGAAGGGAATCAAGTCGTTGTGGTGGTGAGCGCGATGGGGCACAACACTGATCATTTGATCGACTTGGCAAAGCAGGTCAACGATGAGCCTCCGGCGCGGGAAATGGACATGTTGCTCAGCACGGGCGAGCAAGTGAGTGTGGCGTTAATGGCTATGGCTGTCCATCGTTTTGGCCACAAGGCCGTCTCCCTAACGGGTGCTCAAATGGGGATCCTAACGGATAACTCATTCACAAAAGCTCGCATCAAAACGATTTCGACGGAACGAATTCGGCGTTTGCTCGAAGCTGGCAATATCGTGATTGCGGCTGGCTTTCAAGGGGTGGATGACGACCTCAACATTACAACCCTGGGCCGCGGCGGGAGCGATACCACCGCGGTTTCGCTGGCAGCGGTCTTACGAGCTGATGCTTGCGAGATTTATACCGATGTCGATGGTGTGTACACGACAGATCCTCGACTGCTGCCGGAAGCTAGGCAGATGGGACAGATTAGCTACGACGAGATGCTGGAGCTGGCTAGTTTGGGCGCGGGGGTGATGCACAGTCGATCCATCGAGTTTGCCAAAAAATTTGATGTCCCGATCTGCGTTCGCAGCAGTTTTTCAGATGCTCCTGGGTCAATGATTGTCTCCGAGCCTGAATCGTCAACGGTAGCCGTTTGTGGCGCCGCGTTGACCAAGGACGAAGCTCGAATAACCATCTTAGGAGTGCCCGATAAACCAGGCTCCAGCTTCGAGATCTTCAAGCGACTTGCTGATCGCAAGATCACGGTCGACATGATTGTGCAAAACATTGGTCAAGGAGATTTAGCGGATATCTCGTTTACGGTTCCCAACGAAGAACTAAAGGATGCTTTGCGGGCGGTCAACGAAGCAGCGAAGGTTGTCGGAGCCACCAGCATTACCCACGACGACGCAGTCGCAAAAATTTCTGTCGTCGGGTTTGGCATGGCTGCTCAAACCGGTGTTGCCCAACGCATGTTTGCTGCGTTGGCAGTCGCTGGAATCAACATCCAAATGATCACGACAAGTGAAATCAAAATTAGCGTGCTGGTGCAGCGCTCAGAAGCGACCGCCGCCTTACGGGCTGTCCATCAAGGCTTTGGATTGCATTTGAAGCCTTCGGATGCAAACGTCTGGCGCATTGGCCAGAAGGGAGCGAGCGACTTGAGTGCCAATGACATCATTGAGCGATTGCGAAATTCTAATATGGAGCAACTGACTCTGCTGGATATCTCTATGGTCGGTGACCAAGCTCGCGTCACCTTGTCAGGGGTTCCTGATACACCAGGTCTTGCCGATAAGGTTTTCAAACACGTAGCAGAAGCCGGTGTGTTTGTGGACATGATTGTTCAAAGCTGCGACGGTTACCAAGGGGAAACAAGCATCAGCTTCACGGTTCCCGAAGAGCAAATGGACAAGTGCCTGAAGGTACTTGAGTCGATGGACTACAAGTTTCGCAGAATCAGTGGCTCCATGGACATCGCAAAGTTATCGGTCAGTGGCATTGGGCTAAGAAGTCACACAAGCGTTGCAATCGCCATGTTCAAGTCGTTGGCAGATTCAGGAATTAATGTCTTGATGATCAACACGAGCGAATTG